>WNGB01002488.1_pt1 | contig 34019 bp, 33 predicted proteins | sample 5400681 | NCBI WGS metagenome assembly WNGB01 (sample SAMN13153367, study PRJNA577476) | soil metagenome | isolation source: 115 cm soil or saprolite under grassland replicate 2 | place: USA:California | collected 2016-06-15
GTATGGGAAATCGGAGACAGAGAAAGGAATGACGGCGTCCTGATCCTGGTGGCGGTCAAAGATCGAAAAGTAAGGATCGAGTTAGGCTCCGGCTACGGCGAGAGCTATAACGAGCAGATGCAAAGTGTGATAAATCAGCAGATGCTCCCCCATTTCAGGAGAGAGAACTACAGCCTCGGCGTCATGGAAGGGACAGACTCCGTAGTTCAGATATTGTCGCAACGCGCGTCAACAATCGCTCTTCAATCTGCGCGGACCCCGACCATCAAGTACGACGGCAGTTCATCGCCTTCGGATTCCGGCGCCGGACTACCTTTCTTCGTGATTGTGGGCGGGGTGATCGTGACGGTTTTCGGGCTGATATGGTATGCGCGTTCCCGCAAGCGGCGTTGCCCCAGTTGTCGGGTCGCCCTGGGGCGCCTGTCTGGGGGCGCGGAGGATCAGTATCTTGACGACGGCCAAAAACTCGAGAAATCTCTCGGCTCGGTTGATTACCAGGTGTGGCAGTGCCCCAAGTGCGGATATCATGATTTGCAGTCTCAATACCGCTGGCTATCGTCGTTCGCCGGTTGTCACTCCTGCGGCTATCGCACCATGAAAGTCGGCGAGATGATTACCGTCCATCCAACTGAGTTCTCAACCGGCGAAAAACAGATCGATAAAGAGTGTTACCGTTGCGGATTTCGCCGTTGTGAGACGGACATTCTTCCAATGCTTCCCAGCCATATCCCATCCGGTTACGGCCATTCACAATATAGCGCCTCTGGCAGTGACGATCTCGTGAGCGGCGTCTCTTACGCCTCTAGTTACGACAGCGGCAGCTCCTCATATGACAGCGGCAGTTCCTCTTACGACAGCGGCAGCTCATCCAGCGGCTCTTATGACGGGGGGAGTTCCTCTGGCGATGGGGCGAGCGGAAGCTGGTAGCGCCCGTCACGATCAGCCCCTTCACAAACAGCCGATCCTCCGCCGATAATGCCGGTTACTCCCGACCATCAAAAATAGAGAGCGGAAAGCCTGATGAGCGCAAATCAGATAATGGATTTGGAGAAGATCGAGGCCGGCGTGCGGCTGATCCTGGAAGGGATCGGCGAAGACCTGGCGCGCCCCGGCGTCCTCGACACGCCCCGCCGCGTGGCTGAGATGTATGCGGAGGTCTGCGGCGGATTGCATGAGGACCCTACCAGCGAGATCAAAGTCATTCCGGCCGAAACACACGACGAGATAGTGATGGTCAAAGACATCCCCATCGCGTCTCTATGCGAACACCATCTGCTTCCCTTCACCGGCGTCGCGCACATCGCCTACATTCCGAAGGACGGGCGCATCGTCGGGTTGTCGAAGCTGGCGCGCATCGTCGACGTCTATTCGCGCCGCCTGCAGGTGCAAGAGCGATTGACCACTCAGATCGCCGAACTGCTCTATCACGGCGATCTGCAGCCGAAAGGCGTGATGGTGGTGATCGAGGCGGTCCACCTCTGCATGACGATGCGTGGAGTCAAAAAGGCCGGCGCCACGACAATCACCTCGGCGGTGCGCGGCGTCTTCAGAAAAGACGAACGCACGCGCATCGAGGCGATGTCGTTTTTGACCGAGAACAGGCGCGGCTAATTGCGGATTGCGGATTGCGGATTGCGGATTGCGGATTGATAAAACCCTCGATCTCGACGCCGAGTCCGTGGCTGAATAGACTCATAAATCCGCAATCCGCAATCCGCAATCCGCAATCAGCCAATGCCATGTTTATTGAGGAAGTAGCTGAAATTGCGGCGGTCGATTCCGAGCATGGTGGCTGCTCGGGTTTTCACGCCTTTGGTCGCGAGCAAGGCTTCCAGGATGATCTGTCTCTCGGCGATCTCAAGGCGTCTTTTCAAGGAGCGGTCAGGCGCCGCTTCCGTCTGAGTTTGTCGGGCAGGCTCCTAACGCCGAGGCGCCGCTCCTTCTCAAGAATGACGGCGTATTCGACCGTATTCTCCAGCTCCCTCACGTTTCCCGGCCATGCGTAATCCATGATTAAAGAGAGCGCGTCGAAGTCGAAGTCGACGACCTGCTTTCTCAGCGACGTCGAGTAGCTTTGCAGGAAATGGCGGACGAGCAATGAGATGTCTTCGCGCCGCTCTCTCAGCGGCGGCAGGCGGATCGGGAAGGCGTTGAGCCGATAATATAAATCTTCGCGGAACCGGCCTTCGTCGATGGATTTGGTCAAGTCGGCGTTGGTGATGGCCACGACGCGCACGTCGACTCGCATGGTGGTCGAATCCCCTACAGGCTCGAATTCTTTCTCCTGCAACACGCGCAGCAATTTCGCCTGGCCGGGCAGCGAGAGGCTATCGATCTCGTCGAGGATGATCGTTCCGCCGTCGGCCAATTTGAAGCGGCCCTTTCGGTCCTGAATCGCGCCGGTGAAAGCGCCTTTCTTGTGCCCGAACAGCTCGCTTTCGAGCAGCGTTTCGGTCAACGCAGCGCAATTGACCTTGATCAGAGGCCGGGCGCTGCGGCGGCTGTGAAAATGGACGGCTTGGGCGACCAACTCTTTACCGGTCCCGCTTTCGCCCTGAATCAGAACCGTGGCCTCGGTCTGCGCCACAAGGCCGATCAGGCGGCAGACCTCGCGTATTTGAGGGCTTTGCCCGATGATGCTGGGAAAGTTGAGGTTGGTTTCGATCAGGTCTTCTCGGCCCGCATCAACCGCGCCCTCCGCGACAGACTGGCGACCGGTAGAAAGGCAGGCGTCCCGCGCAGGTTCGCGAGCGATCAGGAGCGCCACCGGACGCGAGAGATGTTTGATCTGCCGAACGGTCAAAACGCAGGCGATCGCCTGGCCGTCTTTCGGCGCCAGCCTGTTCTCCATGACCGGCGCTTCGCCGCCGGCGGAATCTCGCAAGAGGTTCGCGCATTCGGGGATTATACGGTCTGCTTTGAGCGCCAACATCTCCTCGGTCGAATACCCAAGGCGAGCGGCGGCTACCCGGTTCGCGTCGAGGACGCGCAACGTGTGAGGCTCGATGACGAAGACGGCCTCGCTCACGTTCTCCATCAAGGCTTTGAGAATCTCGTGATCGCTGACTGAAGCGACGGCCTCGGAGGCTGCGGATTTCATCATATTTTCCCTTGTATCAGAGGACCTTTGGCAAATCGATCTCAGAAAGAGAAGTGGCTGAACTCCCTTCGGGATTACCATCCGCGCGTTTTTTTTTGAATGGACAATGACATTTGCTGACGGCCGTTATGGCCCCGCGCTTTCTTCGAGCAAGTACAACAAATTTCGCGCAAAGTCGGTCTTGATCAGAAACCTGACTCCGACAGACTGCGCAGCGATCTGATCCCACGATTGTTGGTCTTCAGCGTTGATCATAAAAATGATTTTGGCGCCGGGCTTCAAGCCGGCCAAGTCTGCCGCGAATTGTAGTCCGGTGGTCAGGGGCTTGCCGGCGTCAGCCACGGTTACCTCGTACTCCGACTGGCGGATTTTATCAAGCGCCTCGGACAGACAGTCGGTCGCCGTCACATCTTCGTAACCCGCGGAGAGTAGAAAGTTGACGATCTCTTCGCGAAGCTGCGCGTTCGGTTCAATGATCAGAATAGATTGACGCCTAGCAATTTCCATACGCCTCTTCCATCGAGATCTGTATCCTGTCGCTGAAAGTTTTGTTTCCCCAACGGAATTTCGGGGGCATGGGCGTAAGAACTTTCCCCAACCCTTCAATTGGAGACCATGCGTCTGACAATTTACGATCATAGATATACATAACGTTCAACTTCGTTTGCTAGACAGCAGAAGTGATCGCGACCTAACTCCCAATTGGCGATCGCTAAGGCCCTACCTGTGTCTCCATTGCGCTGACGATCGCGCGCAGATCGTCGGACATGTCGGCGATGGCGCGCTGAGCCGCGGCCGTCTCAAGGGTCGTTCTAAGCGCCGGATCGGAAAGCCAGTGGCGTCGGATGTAATCCTTCAAAAATGTCATCGGTACGAATCCCACGCCGACGCCAATGCCGGGGCCTCGCGTCTTCTTCGCCATCTTGCGGGCTTCGTCTTCAGCCATCGCGTCGTCATCTTGCCAAGCCCCTGTTCCACCAGAACCAGGTCGGTGAAGTATTGAGTTACGCCCTCATCCAGGTAGCCCCCGAACACGCTTCGAAATCCAGGCGACGAAAATTTGTGGATCGCCTCGTGAAGCGCGTGTCCCACATCGGCGGCCGGTCGCAGGTGAATCGCGTCGGTCGGGCGGTGATAAAAGCCGCGCCTGGTTATCAATTCCTTCTCTTCCGCTGACCCCGCCGGAATGACGATCTTGTGCAAGCTGGTGTATGCGCTGTTGAATGTGGGGTCGAAATCGTGATGGATGAAATTTTTGGGGATCATTACCCTCATCAGCTTTTGCCCGATGTATGGCCTCAGCGCGCGGCTCCTCTCCAGAACGGTTTGGATCAGAGAAGCGGTTGTCTTGCCCACTCTCGTCGTGGCCGTGACTCCCGCCCTTTTGAACACATCGAGTGGAAAGAGGTCGAGCGGCGGGGGAGCCAACCGCTTTTCGTGTTCCTTTCTGGCGGCTTCAAGCCGCGCTTTCAGCTTCTTAAGCTCCTCCCGCTCGGCCTCGAATTCAGGGCCTGAAGTGATCGGTTTTGCCTCCGGGCCTGTTAATTGGTAGTCATGGATGTACATAAGATAACTTATCGTGAGGGACGGCGAGCCATGTCGCCGGCGCAGGTAATCGTCTCCGCGATTGAAGCTTCATCGCCGCCAAGTCCGGTGTCGAACCACTTCACATTGCCGCCAGTCTTGCCGGCAAGAAGCTTTCCTGCGGCGAGTTTTTGCCAGGTTCGCAGCGCCGAGTAAGCCACGCTTTGATGTTTCCTCTGCCCACGCAGATCTATACGACCCGTATTGATCCCCTCGGCCAATGCGCGAAGGAAGGCGCCCCACCGGTTCTCTTCGGGGACGCGCGCAAGAATGTCCTTGAACCTGTTCAGGCGCTTCGCGGCCCTGCCGTCTCCTGGGCAAGGGAGTCGGGCGCGGGACACTGGCGCCGGTCGAACCCGGCGCACGGCCGCCCGCCCCGGCGAGCAGGTAAGGCATTCGAACTCGCGGCATCTCACAGTGACCGAGCGATCTGGGATCGAAGTCCTCGACGGCGACGTTCGTCAGACCGGCCCTGGCCGCTTCGTCGCGGATGCGCTCGGCCACGGGAGCGGTATCGCTGTTCCTGCGGTAAAGGATGCGCAGATTGACGTTGCCCTTCGCCTTCGCCCATTTCAGCCACATCGCGCTGAGCGACTCCTTGTGCAACGTGCCATAGGTGGAATCGAGCAGCCACATATCGGTGAGTGTGGCGAGGGCGCCTTGTGAAGACTCCGGCTCATTCACGCCAGCCGCCAACCCGTTGAGTACGGCATACGCCTTCGAGTGCCCGGCGAGAATCAAGCGTCCGAATGAAGGCGGTGACGACCAACCCGCCGCGGTCAGCCCGGCGCGGACCTCATCGAGGAATGCGTTCATCTTCTGCGGCGACCCCAGTGGGTGAGAGTTCTGCCCGCTCCTCCAATTCATGGTGGGGACGACGAGCACGAGTGGCCGCTTGCTGTCCGAAATCTGTCTGGTCAAAGGAAAGGTCTTGCTCTTCAAGTAGGAGACCGCGTCGTGGCCTTCGCCGCCACAGACGAGGAGTCCGTGGATCCACACTATCAAGCTCAAGGGATCGGCGCCGCGCGCGGCGTCCGGAACGTATACCGCCTTCGTGGAGCCGCCGTTCCGGCTGTTGAACGAGCACAGCCTGCCGTTCGTGGCGGCGTCCGGCGCGCAGGCGGCCCCGTCGCCCAGGCCATATTGCGGCGGCCACTGCGCTGATCTTCTGCCTGTTCGTATGTACATCAACGGTCTCCTTATCGTTCAACTGGCGGCGTGAATGCGACCTCGGCGCGCCTGTCTGATGTGGCGCGAATCCCCAACGCTCATAGACGATCAAGGGAGATTGACTTCCTCCCGCGTGGCGCGATTACCGGACCCAAAGATGATCACAATGGCGCGCACGTCTTTAGCGCGGTCGGGCAGGTAGTTGCGTAAGACGAGCGCGATCCGCCGGATCTGTCCGGCGACGGCCCTGCGGCTACTGAAGTCGCCGCCGCCGTATTGCGGGAGGTCGATCTTCACCCACGCCACATGGCTGCGCCGCGCCTGCTCCATGCGTTCGGCGAGATCGAGCGCGAACTCCTGCGCGTCAGGATAATTCCCCGCCTCCTGCTCCGCCGCGTCCCGAGCCCTGCGCAACGCCGCCTCTTCGTATGGGCCCGCTGTTTCCGCCGCCCATCGCGCCTTCGCGAGTCGCGCCCGCACGTGCGACGGCAGCAGCGCATCGGGGCTTACCTGTTGCTTGATCGCGAGATTAATTCGTGTGACGACTTCCACAGGCAAGAGAGGGCTTGCATCCCTGGTTACCTGTGGCTTCGTATGCCTACGCGGACCGCGCCACGTGACGCCCACTATAGGCGGACTGTCCGCCTCCTGCCGCGGCGTTGGCTCGGACCGCGGAATGGTCTGTTCCGGGAACACCTGCACGCCCGGGATGCCAGTTTTTTTGCGAACCAACTCGGGGACGAGTTCGCGGCCGATGTGAGTGAGGGCGGCGACCGACGGGCGGTTGGAGCAGAAGCTGCTGCCAGTGCTCTCGGGCGTCGGCGAGTATTTGTCGATGTGGGCGTCGAACCTGTCGCCCGGTCCTATCGAAATGTGCAGGCTGTCGGAGCCGGATATCTCGCGCAGCGTGGTCTGCCCGGGGCGCTGGCTCGCCCCGGCGCCGTACGCCATGCAGAATCGCCCCGTCGCCATCAGCGCCTTGATCAGGGCGTCTCCCGCCAAGCTCATGAAGTATACCGACGGCGTGCGGCCCGGGACGTCGTAGACGCGGTCGGCGATCAAAACCGGCGCCTCGCCTGCGTCAATCTTGAGAACGAGGCGCACGTGGCCCCATAGGCCGTACCGGCATAAGCGGTTGAAGATCGCTGTCAGCGCGAAGCGGCGTTCGGAGTCGAGTTTCCCAAACCATCCAGCGGGGTCCTTGAACGACCTGGCAAGCGCCTGCTGAAGCTCGGCAGGCTGCTTGTCGAAGCGGTCCACCGAAATAGCGGAACAGTTGGTAGAGGCGGACGATGGAGCGTCCCCAAGCCCTCCACCAGCCAAGATATACACGGCGTTCCTCCTTCTGGTTAAGAATGAATGTGGTCGATGCGGATAAATTAACTCCGACTCCATTTGTTCCTAATCATAGTTCGATGCAGGGATCGGTGTTCCCACTGCGGCAGTTCCGAATGCGGAACAGCAGACGCTTGATTTCGCATGTGATAGAAGGCGCCTGCCCCAGCAGGATCGCCAGCGCGCTGTAGCCGAGGCTTTTGAAGATACCTGCCCAGACGCCAGACGCTTTAAACACCGGAGCCACACAGACCTTGATCTTTGGACCGATTACGCAAGCGACGGCGTCGGCGATTTGAATGCCGTAGCGCGCGCGGGCCTCCTTCGACTGTTCAAGTTGAATACCGATTGCGCCAAGGCGGTTCACAATGTTCTCAGGGTCGTCGCCATTGAAAGCTCCGGGACACGTCCCTTCGTCACTCGTGGCGACGACAATCCCCGAACCCGAAATGGCCCTCTCGACAGCCCTTTTGATTTCCAGCTTCAAAGCAGGAGGCGCCGATCCCCCGATGCAGATGGAATCCTCACTCCAGCCATGGAATGCTACCGCGTATTCGAACTGACGCCCGATCACCGTTTTCAACTTCGGGAACGACTCCTCGCTGATATCCGTCGAGGTGATGTGCCACCTGTCAAAGGCCCCGCCACCTCGTTTAAAACCCTTGCAGACCCATGCGGAAACGCATTTGGACGCAAGCTGTTTGACAACGCGATCCGCTTGCTCGTCGGTGTGTCGCTCGATATCGCCGCCATGCGGGGCAATGACGATCAATCCTCTGTGGCGGCCGTTGTCAGTCAGGCGTTCGACGAACTCGCTGTTAGCCTCCGCCTCGGCGTCCGTGTAGGTAGGGTGCGGGACCTGAGAATCAATCTTGGCGCCGAATGCGCTTGTGCCGGACAGCCCAAGCCGATCTCGCAGGTCGTGTTTTTCCGACTCGGGATCCCGGAATCCCAGGAAGACAATATCCGGTTCCTCATTATGCAGCTCGATTACCGTGTACAGCGCAAAATCCGCCAGCGTTACCCCGTCCGGCGCGTACCTCCCTACACGAACTTGCTGACCTTTATTTCGCCCTATCGTGGTGATCTGGCTGCGTTGCGCTGAACAATGCTCGCGGATAGGAGCGTTGGGAATATTACTACTTGGTATAATCTGAGCGTTGTAGGATGACATGGCCAGACCTCAATTTCTCACTTGCGCAGGACGATTTTTGAGCAATGACAATTGTTCTGCCTGTTCGTATGCGCATCAACGATCTCCTTATCGTTCAACTGGCGACGTGAATGCGATCTCGGCGCGCCCTTTGTTGATGTGGCGCGAATCCTCCACGTTTTCAGATGTTCAAAGCAGTTTGACTTCCTCTGGCGTGGCAAAGTTACCGGAGCCAAACTTGTTCACTTTCGTTCATACATCCTTGGTTGAATTTTTTCCTTGCCGCATCTCCCCTCGTCCATTAACTGGTATTTCGACAATTCCATGCTTTTTTGCCTGTAATCCCAGTATTTTTCGCGTAGCCAGGCCCTCAACTTGAATTCGTCTATTCCTGGTTCCTTCACACGAATCGCCCTGGCTTTGACGCCTATGAAAAAGTCAAGCTTGGTCTGGAAAGCCTTATCCCTCATGCTCCTATTTTGCTCGTTGACCAACTTCACATTCTCTATTCCTTCGTATATGGTCAACAGCTTGTGCAGTAAATCCAATACGCCAAGCAAATACGCCGCTCTCTCCGCCACCACCTCACCGCCTGCCCATTTCGCCAGCATTTCGACAGTCGCTTTCGCAGTTTCAGCCCCAACTTCGCCTACGACCAGTTCTCTGACGGTATCGGGATTAGGATTCACAACGAGTCCATCATGGCGGTTTAAGCTGAGCGACGCGTTCAGCGCAGCATCAGATAGCTGCTTATAATACGGCTGGAAATACTTAAGCTCTTCGAGAGCAAGGAATGCGTTCATAGCATTGCGATGTTCCGACGGGCACTCCCTCTTGATGTTTGGGAACGGTTCATTGTATTGCGGCAGTTTTGCGGGTTGCCCTAGGTTTTGAGACCGAGGGAAGGCTGCCGGATTGTCATAGATATACATGGCTTCTCCTCAGAAAGGGGTAGGGCAAACTGTCAGTTTGCCTGGTTTTCCCGATAGACCGCATCGAAGGAGCTAAGGCAAATTTCCTGGGAGCGCAGTCGCCCTTGCCTGCTTGCTTAGGTCAGTCGGTCATTGCGGAAACCCTGCAGGCAAGGGCGACTGCGCTCCCAGGAAATTTGCCATACCCTCACGCCGCGATTTTCACTCTTTCAGGGCGTCGCAACGCGACATGAAGGCTCCTCCTTCATAGTGAACGAATCTTCTAGGCAACGATGATGTTCGCAGGTGTCCAGATCAGCTACGCTCCAGCTTTTTGAGCGATGACAATGATCCTCGCCGGACACCCGCTCGCAGGTTTCAACGTCAGAGCGTCATGCACGCCGCGAATGACGAAGCCCGCGTCCAACAACCACTTTCCTACTTCAGCGAATGAATAGGCGCGCTCGCGATAAATCTCCAACGTCGGCCGCGGCGAATCCATTGATCGCATGACCACGTGGACCGAGATCATATTCCGCGCCGTGTCCCAACGGATTCGCTGAATCACCTGCCGGCTCCTTGCGCTCATCCGCCGCGAGTAAGTCATCCCGCCTCCGAGCGGATAGCAGGGCGTTACCAGATCGAAATAAAGATGGCCGCCCGGCCGCAGGTTCCCGGCGATGCGTTGAAACGCGACGCACAGGTCGCCTTCGCCCGTCAGGTGATTGAGCGCGTCGAAGTTCGAAGTCACCAGGTCTACAGGCTCCGGCAACCGAAAACAACGGATGTCCTGCCGCAACAGTCTCACATTCGCGCCGAGGCAATTGTTTTCCGCCACGCGCAGCATCTCGGGCGAGATGTCCACGGCCCACACCGGCGCGCCCCAGCAATCGCTCAGGTAGCGCGCGAACAGGCCGGCGCCGCATCCGACGTCGGCGGCGGAGCGGAAGCGCAGGCCGTAACGCCGCGCCAGCGTTTCGAAAGCCCACCGAGTGTGATGAAAGGCCGGCAGGCCGATCGTCTCGTCGTAGGCTTTGGCCAGCCCACTGTAGGGCCTTGAAATCCGATGTGTTCGAACGTTGGTCTTCATCCGGATCGTCATCGAACGCGAATCTGTCGCATCGCGGCGCGGACGCTCGCTCCGACAGCCTCTTTGGCTTCGCCACTCAATCTCATCTGTGTCAACGCGCGGTCGAGCAACTCCTCGGCGCCGCGGCCGATGGCCGCGCGGGCCGCATTGCGTATCGGGCCGCGCAGGCCGGGTGGAATCCTGAGGTCGCTCATCAACCGGTTCAGGTTGTTATCCAGAAAACGATCAATCGCCTCCTGCAGCGTCATGCGTTGAGGCGGAGGCGGCGGGGGACTGAACAGTTCACGGTCTCTCCGCTCTCTCTCCCATTTCTCAATCAGTTCGCGCTGGAATTCCGGCGACAGCCTGAACAGATCTGGCGGTCTCGGCGGAGGCAGCGGCTGAAACGGCGGGCGCAAAGTCGGCGGAGGCTCCCCCATCGCGGGTTCCGACGGCGGCGCTTTGGCCGCAGTCCTCGGCGGCTCTGGTTCGTCCTCGTCGCGCTCATACCATTCGGCCAATGCGGCGCGATTCGTCTGGTGTTGACGGCACGGGCCGCATTGGCATTGCCCCCCGCAGGATGACCCCAAACCCTGGAAATCTTCATAGAGAGAAAAATAGGCCATGCGCCTCCTTCAAATATCGCCCCTCTCGCGGGAATGCGGTTTGCCCGGCGCCGGACGCTGGGCCGGCTTGGTTTTATCTTTTGGCTGTCGCGGCGTGGCGGAGGGCGACGCCGCGCCGAGCGACTCCTGTTCGGCCTGCAGTCGCCCGATGCGTTTGTCGATCGCGCTCTCATCCGCTCCGGGTTTGTCGCGTTCCGCAGTCAACCGTTCGATGATTCGCAGCAGCGCGGCCGCGACTTCGCCCTTCGAGTTCGACTTGAACCATTCGACTCGCTCTTTGAACATCGCCGAGAGCTGATAGAGCGCGGCGGCGGCTTGAGTCGCGCGCGCCTCCTGCGCCTGCCAGGCCGCGAATCTGTCGAGAACGCAGTCGGCGTCAATCACGACCGCGCTCATCTCGCCGGCGAACGAGCGCAGAAAGGCGGACTTCGATTGACCGCGCGCGGCCTTGAAGCGCGCGGCCGCGGCCTCCAATTTGTCGCGAGCCTCGACGGACTGTTCGATCTCGGTCGTCAAATCTGGCGGCGATGGGGTTGGCGGCGGAGCGGGCGCCGTCGCGCGTTTGCTTCTACGTGTCGTTTTGCGGCGACGAACTTTCATGGTTTTTCCTCGAGTGTCATGAATGGGATTGATAGGACTGACAGGACATATAAATCTTACGAGCCTTAAATGTCCTGTCAGTCCTATCAGTCCTATCAGTCCCATCCATTTACAATCCTCTGCGACGCCAGAATATCTCCCATTCGGCGAGCATTACGCGCGGGTCGTATCCGGCCTGTTCGAGCATCTGGCGCGCCCAATCGCGGACGGCCGCGCTCGAGATCAGCCCGCGAGGCGGGCGTACGGCCCAGAGCTGTTCATCAAGACTCTTGCCGGCTAGCAGCGCCTGCCACTTGCGCCAGGCTTGAGGATGACCGAACCGGTCTGTCAAGCCCCGAATAAAAGCGAGCGGCGCGCTGCGGGAAGACGCGTCCGCCAGCATGTCGTAAAGCGCCTCTTCGCGGCTGATCTGAAACTCCCACGGCTTGAGCCACTGCTCCGGGATCGTTGTCTTCAGGCATCGAGCGCCTGCGTTTTGAGTACCGCCTTCAGGCGGCGATTGACGACCGGCGTTTGGAGTACCGCCTTCAGGCGGCGAATGACGACCGGCGTTTGGAGCGGCGTTTGGAGCGCCGCCTTCAGGCGGCGATTGGCGGCGGGCGTTCGGAGTGGCGCCTTCAACTGGAAGCGGCCCTCTCATAACGCCCCTTCCGCCTGAAGGCGGGACTACAAACGGCGCTCCGAACGCCTCTCTCGGACGTTGAGGAGGGCGATGGAATGGCCGTTGTGAAGGCTGCGGGCGCCGGGGCGGAGCTTCCAATCGGGGCTTCGGCTGCGCTTCGGTTTTTGAAGCGTCGGCGTCTGGCGCCTGTGGCGACGGCTCACGTTGTTCGGCCTCCGCTTCCGCCCGCGCTTCGGACGGAAGTTCCAGGACCTCGCCGCGCGGGCCTGAAAAGAGACGCTGAAGCGGGCGAATGCGCCGCCCGACCTTCTCGTAATAGCGCCCGTCGTCATCGCTCAAAATCTCTCCCTGAACCAGGCGGGGGCGCGCTCCGACGGCGCCCGCCACGGTCAGTTGAGGTAGGAGTTGCGGCGCGGCGCCGGCCGTCGCGCGCGCCATCGCGTTCAACGGGTTTAAGTCGACCTCCTCGCCGGGCGCGGCAAGCAACACTTGCAACCGCTGCAGCGGGTGTGAGCCGAGAAAGGCCGCCGGCTGCAGGGCGTGACGGATCGCCACGAGCAGCACGCGCACGGAATCGTCGCCGGCGTTGAACCGGTGAAACGAAGGTCGCGGACGCGGATCGAAACGCATCTGGTTGGCGGAATTTCGTGTCATTGAAAACCTCTCTTTCAAAACTCCGCGCGTCACTTCGCCACGTGAATGTGGTCGTGATGAGCGCGGAGCAAACGGTCGCTGATATGTTTCCAGGGGCCTTCGGAGCGCGTCCACGGGCCGAACAACTGTATCGGATAACCGTAAGGCTGCGACCATCGCCCGTAACGTTGCAGCGCTTTGTAGAGCCGCCAACCCAGGTTGGTCACCGGCTCGGTCTTCGTGACGATCTGTCGCGCGGCGCCCGGCGCGGTTCGCGACGCGCGCCTGCATGTTTCGTCCCAGCGCCGCCTCCATTGATCGATCCCGACGCCGCCCACGGCGTAAATGTCGGCCGCGCGCCCGAGCTGGTGATGCCCGAAGACGCCGGGTTTGAAAAAAACGCTGACCGGGCGTCGCTCATCGAAGCCAGCCTCGACTGCGAACCGCTCAAGCGCGCGACTCAATTCATCCGCGAGTTCATGCGTCACCATCGCATTCGCGGCCGGCGACGACACGCGGTAAGCCTTCCCCGACGGGACGGAGACGAGCTGCCGGCCACATTGCTGCTTAGTAGCGTTGTCGTATCGCATCTCCGCTCGTCGCGCTGTACCAGAATCGGCCCAGCAACCTGCCTGCGACTCTCTTGATCTGGATCGGGGGCGGGGGCGATGTCGTGACGGCGATCACGCCGCGCGCAATAAACTTGATCGTCGCCCCTTCCGGCAGCCGTACCGCGACCGGGAAAGAGCCCTGGCCCCACGGATTGATGATGTGCCTGATACTCAGGTAGGGAAACAGCGGGCTCCCGTCCGCCAGGATCGACCATTCGACGTCGGGCGTTTCGATCAGCGAATTATTGAGGGCGTACGCGTCGGTGAACTGCGCGAAGTATTCGAGGACGCCGCAGTATTGCGGCGGCAACTTGAACTCGGCGAGCGTCACCGTCTCGCCCGAACTCGGCTTTTGAAAGACGTTCGACACGTCGAAGTATTGGGCGTCGAACGGGACGCCGCACGCCGAGCAGAGCGCGGGCGCGGCGTCGGGCGTGGATTTCGTGATTGTTTGTATCTGTCTCATCGCCTCAACAGGTCTGTCCCACTCTTCCATCGCTACGGACAGACTAAAGTCTGTCCCACTCTTTTATCGCCGTCGCGGCCTGCTCCTTGCGGTTTGCGACCTTCCGGTCGGCGTGCCGGGGCTGCCGAGCACTTTGTAACCGTGCAGCGAAACATGCAGTTCGCCCTGGAAATCGGACTTCTCGGTCACCTCCATCCGGATCACCGAGCGCGGCTCGAAGGTGATCGGGCGCGCGAAATAGCGGAACGGGCGGTCGCCGTCCGAGGACCCCAGGCCCGCCGTGTTGAGCAGCGGCTCGCTTTGAAACTCGCGCCCTGAACCGTCGTCGAAGAGCGCGTACAGGAATTGAATTTCGTCCGACGGCGCGCTCACCACCTGGAACAGCCTCTGCAAAGCTCCGACGTCGCTCACTACGTTTTGCCCGTCGTCGAGCAGCGCCAACTCGGCGAATTGCGGGTTGAGTTTGATGCCGCCTTTGAAAGCCGCCTCGGGGCCGGTTTCGCCCTTGAACGGGTCCGGCGTGTCCGCCAAAGCCCTTCGAAGTCCGTTGAACAGATTGCTGATGCTGATGTCGCGCAAGCTCAGCGGGCTCGGCGGGCTCGGCGGAGAAACGGCGGCGCGCGCGAGCTCGAGTATTACTCCATCATCTTGGATTTCCAGCAGGTAGGCGCGTTCGCCGAAAGAGCCTTCGGCGTCCGTCGCTCTGACGGTGAACTGGAAAAAGCCGACATCGGTCGGCGTGCCCGATAACAGGCCTTGGGACGACAAAGTCAGCCCGGCCGGCAACGCGCCGGCGCTCAGGCTGAAAGTGGCCGGGGCGACGCCGCCCGTTTGCGTGATCGTTACGCCGGTTTGGTTGTAGAGCGCGTTTACCGTTCCGGGGGGCAGCGTGGGCGGATTGACGGTGATCGTCACAGGCCCAAAGATGATCGGCGTCACTCTAGGAATCACACCATAGCCGATTGACACGGCCGTGAAGCTGGCTTCGACGCTGACGGTGACGATAGCGCGATGGCTCGTGTCCGGCACGCCTGTCAGGTCGAAACGGAACGTTTGGTCGAACGGGATCACGCGCTGCGATTCGGGCGTAGTCTCGACGCGCAGGCTCGGCGCCGTCCTCATTGCTCTGGCGATGGGCGTCATCTTCGTCCTCCTTGCGGCGCCGCGCCCAGCAGCTTGTAGCCTTGAAAGGCTATGAATAGTGTGCCTCGGCCGAACTGCTCTTTCACCTGAACGCGGATCGTCGAGCGCGGCAGGAAGGACATTGGCCGCGCCAACTGCTTGAACGGGCGGTCGCCGTCGGCTATGCCAAGTCCGGCGACGTTGTTGATCGCGCGGTTCTGCAATTCGTGCCCGGCGCCGCCGTCGAAAATCGCATAGCGAAACGAGACGTCTTCGGGACGGTTGAGCCGCTCAAAGACGCGGCTGATGAGCGTGAATGGCAGGCGATTGGCCAGAGACCCGTTGGCGCCGAGCGCGACGCGCAGAAAGTTCTGCCGGATGCGAATGCCGTCCAACAGGGCGTCCGGCGGAAAGAACCTGAGGGGAAATTCCGAAAGGTCGATCCCGTTATTGTTTTTCCAGCGCTGTACCACACCTCGCAAGGGGTCTGACAAACTGCCCGGGTCGGGAATAGTGGCGCTCACGCCGGTTTCCTCGACGGCCAGGCCGTAACCGACGCTCGTCGCCACGAATCCGCCTTCGACGCTGACGCTGATCTCGTCTTCCACCACTCTGTCGGGGTTGCCAGTCAAGTCGAACGTCGTGACGTAATCGAAGGGAATGGCGCGCGCGTCCACTTCGCCGAAGGTCTCGACGGGGCAGCCCTGCGGCGTGGCGCGCCAGTTCCTCACCGCCGCTTCAGGCTGACAGGCCGCGCCGAGAATCTTGTAGCCGTAAAGCACTATGAAGAGCGTGCCCTGCGCGCCATCGGTGCGTTCGGCGATCTGCAGCCGCAGCGTCGAGCGCGGCATGAACGAGAGCGGGCGCGCCAGCAGCCGGAACGGGCGCTCGCCGTTGCTCTTGCCGAGCGAGGCCAGGTTGTGCGCCGGTTGATCCTGGAATTCGCGCCCGGTGTCGCTGTCCACGATGCTGAAGAAGAACGAGATGTCTTCGGGCGGCTTGACCCGTTCGATCACACCGCGATCCTGGGCGGAGCCGAAGAACAACTCGCGGGCGATCGGCTGATTGATGAAGGCCCGGTTGGGCGGGGCGGAGAAGACCAGCGGCGAGAGCTGCGGGCTGATCCTGAAGCCCTCGATCAAGGCTGTGAGCGGCAATTCACCGAGCGCGACGTCGCCGGGAATGACCAGCGGCGAGGCCCCCGGCGCCGGCGCCCGCGCGGGCGCCGGATTGTTGATGGGTCGCGCGCGTTGCTCTTCGAAGCCGTAGCCGATGGCCGTGGCGACGAACACGCCGTCGCTGGCGACGTTGATCACGTCCTGCACGATGTTGCCCGGACGCCCGGTCAACTCGAACGTCGCGGCGTGATCGTAAGGAATGATCATGCCTTCGGAGCCGCCCGGCGCGGGCGGGCGCATGACGGGCTGCCTGGCGATTCGGCGCGCGACTCTTCCGCGAACTTGTGATGGGTTGGGAATCATGTTCATTAGTCCGTCAACAAAGTTCTATGGCGTTTTTCTGCCCCGCGTCTTTCCGTCGGCCTGATCTTCGACGAAAAAATGCGGGACAGAAAAATAGAAGACCCGAGCGCTTACTGGACGTCGCGGGTCAAATAGCCGTCGAGAACCACCCAGATGAACAAAGGGCCGTAGACGCGCTGTATCTCTTTGAAGTCGTCGGAATTCGGAAATTCCACTTCGACCCGGAAGTTTTGCTGCCTGTCTATGTTGATCGCTTCGGCGAATCGAAAAGTGGCCATCGGGTCAGGCTCCCCGTGGCTGGCGGCATGACCGTTGAATACCCCAGACCCGGAAGGGAAGAAATAGGTCGGCATCTGAATCATGATTTTTTCGCCGACGAAGAATGTGGTGACGCTGTTGTAGATTAACTTGTTGATGAACTCGGTGACGCCTCTGTCCGGATCGACTTGAAACTCTGGCGGCGTATCTTTTTCCGGTATCTCGCTGAGCAAAAACTCCAGGTCGCTGGTCGAAACGAAGATCGTCGCGCCGAACCCCTCCAGCGTCTCGGCCTGTGTCTCGCTCAGCTCGGTTTCACCCGCCAACAGAGTCACTTCTTCGTCAGTGGGAGAAAGCGAGGTAAAACCGTCTTCGCTATCCCTGGCTTCCTGAAGCAGCTCCACGATCCGATCCAGGCCTACTTCAAGGTCCGCCGTGATCGGGACTGCGCTGTCAGCGCTGAACCCGTCTTCCGAGATGTCGCTGATGACAGCGCCACTCGAATCCACCGCTCCTATCTTTCTCTGCGCCGGATTGTACAGAAACGGATTCTCATCCTCGGAATCGTCGACGACGTCGAAACCGGTGTCCTCAGCGGTCGGGTCTTCCGGAAACTCCGGGCGAAGATCGCTCACCACCACCCGCATAGCGCGCGCCTCGAAAGTGTTATAGTGCGAAAGCTGTGAGGCGCTCTGCAGGTTGGTTTCCAGCTTCGTTTTGCCTTGCACGTCGACAAAAAACTTCAGAGTGCTCGACCTCTGATCATCTTGCAATTGCTCCTCGCGCTTGACGGTGACTGAATCGTAAAGCGGAAGGTGTACTTTTTCCTTAATGCCTTGGACGACAGCCATGACCAAACCTCCTCATTGGTTCGATAATTTCGGATTGATTTGAGGCGCAAGGCGCCTCACCACAACGGTTTGAAAGTGTCCGGCGGCGGCGCCTCCTGCCCCGGCTGAGGCGTGAACTGGCCGCACATCGGATTGACGGTAGAAGGCGTGACGTAGCCTTCAAACATATTCGGCATATTCGTCGGCTCGCCGAAGCCGTGAACATTGGTCGGCATCGGGCAACCGGCGTTGAATGCCGGATCGGCCTGGCGCACGTAACCTGCGTAATCCTGACCGTAAGCGCCGTAACCGGCCACCTCCGGATAGGCGTCCGCCATCGGCTCATATCGAGGGTACCCCGGCATCTCAGGCGTCTCGGCGTAATAACCCATCGGGCCATACCCCGGCATCTCAGGCGTCTCGGCGTAATAACCCATCGGGCCATACCCCGGCATCTCAGGCGTCTCGGCGTAATAACCCATCGGCTGGCCGTAATAGCCGTAGTAACCCATTGGCTGGCCGTAATAGCCCATCGCGTACGGATCGCCGTAAGAACCCATCGGATATTCTCCAGTGACATAGCCTACCGGCCCGTTCACGTCGTGGCCCGGCTCGATGTCGCCATATAGCTCCGGTTGCTCAGGCAAATTCGCGTAATAGCCGTAGCCATTGGCTGGCGCGGCGTAGTAGCCATAACCGCCCGGCGCTTGAGCGTAGTAGCCGTAGCCATTGGCTGGCGCAGCGTAATAGCCGGGGTCGGCCGGAGACTCGGCGTAATAACCCATTCCTGGAGGCGCAGCGTAGAATCGCATAAGTCTGACTCCTTGATTGTCGTTTGATCCTGGTTCATAAGGGTTGACGATCATTACCTCATCAAACCCACGATTGCGTTTCATCTTGATTTCCTTTTGAAACGGCGTCGATCGGGGCGGCGCCTTCTCATCCTTCAATGCCTCGCCGCGTGACACGGTAGCGTCCGCCCACGACGTACAACTGATTGCCCCGCGGGTCGCACATCAATCGCGGAGGCGTTTCCATAAAGTGGATGAAGGTCTTTACTCCGCCGCAACCGTCACGGTCGGCGCTGTAGATCAGGCCTCGCAACGCGCCCAGATCCACAAGCGCCCTCGGCGGCCGTATTGGGTTGCAGTGGCGGTCGTAGAGGCGGCGAATGATGCGGCGCGCGGGCGAGTTGTGAAAGGAGCGGTAAAGTTCCTTCCCCTCTTCCAAACACCGCTCATCGGCGCCGGCCATCATTCCCGGATCATTTGCGAAAACGTAGCCCATAACTGCGGGTTCGCGGACAGGCGCGTTGGTCAGTTCTTTTAGCGGCGGCGGCGGTGTCTGCGACGGTGGAAAACAGGTCCCGCTGGAGTTCCGGGCATCGGCGCGCCGGGCGGCGGCGGCAGAAGGCCAGTCGTAGTGGCGTCGACAGGCACTAGTCCCTCCGGGCCAGGCCAGGCGGTGCATCGCAAATACATCCTTCGATGCCCGGCCATCAACGGGCCTTGTGGCCGAATCCACCTGTACGGCCAGGGCGCCGGCGGCGCTGTAGGAAATGGGGAGCCTCCCGGAAACACGCTGCTTACCAAATTCGACAAGTTCGGCGAGAGTTGAGACCCTGGAAATGGAAGCGCTGGCGTCGGAGGAGGCGGGGAACTTCCGGGAATCAGATTGCTGACCAATCCACCAACGATAGGAATGTTGCTGGCCACTCCCTTGATCACATCCCAGAAACCGCCGAGCATCCCGACTGGATTGCCAAGCCCGTCGTACAGTACCTTCCCAATTCCTCCATGTCCGCCATGTCCGGCATATCCGCCATATCCTCCATGTCCGCCATGTCCGCCATATCCGCCATATCCGCCATATCCGTCATACCCGGGGACGTTATGATCCGGCATTTCGTGGAAATATCCTGTTTGTGAATCCTGAACGAGCATATGTACTCCTCTTGATTGTTTATCCTTGGTTCATACTCGAGGTGAAGGTCTGGTCCTCACCGCCATCTGTAACCGTTGAATCCTCCGTGATACCCCCAGCCTTGAACCGCGTCGGACGGCTCAGCGCTTCTCGCCTCTCGGACTGGTTCCATGACTTCAGGCGGAGGCGGAGGTTGAGACGGAACCGCAATCCTCCGTCTGATGGGGCGGCGACCTCTGTGTCGCCGCCCCCTTATTAACCTCGGCGCCATCCTTGCCATCATTGGATATGGAACCGGCATCGGCTGCGGCGGAGCCATCGCCGGCGTCGCCATCATGGGCGGAGCGGGCGCCTGTTGTTGCATGGGAATTGGCGCGGGGAATGGCGCAGCGGGCGACGGGGTAAACTGCTGATCCTGCGTCGGCGGCATTGCGGCCGGCGCCGGCGCTGCGCCCGGAAAAATACTGCTAATTGCCGGCAAGGCTTGAGTGATCGTGGGCAACACCTTGGCAACCACGGGCAACACCTTCTCCGCTATTGTAGGCAACACCTTGGCCGCCAGCGGCGCCAGCATGGCCAGCAGAGGAGCTATCCCTACGGGATTGCCCAACCCGTCATAGACGACTTGCCCCGGGCCGTAATGCGGCGAATGACCGTAGCCTTGCAGATACTGCTGTCCGTAAACCCGGCCGCACTCGCCGAGGTACGATCGGTAAAGCTGGTCGGGGATTTCGTGTAAGCGTCCGGTCAACGAGTCTTGGATGAGCATTTGAGGTCTTCCCTTTCGATTTCACAGATCCGTTTCCACAACGCCGGCGGCGCCCAACCGATGGGCTGATCGACCGTGGCGTCAATAGGCATCCACCGCCCGCGCACATTAACTTCGGGATAGATGTGACTGTAGACATGCGGCTTGTCGGGGCGGAACCCGACCAGCGCCAGCCGCACCGGATGCCCGGTGGACATCAGCATGGCGCCGAGCAGAATCGTCATGTCGTCGCAATCGCCCGCCTTCAGTTCGAGCATCCGTCGGGCCGTGTGCAACAACTCGACCTGGAAAATGTCGCGCGTGTAGCGGATGTTGCGCCTGACCCAATCGAAGAGAGCGCAGATTTCGCCGAAGCGATCTTTGGGACGCGCGCCGTAAGCGCGGAAGATCTCGATCGCCTTCTGCCGCACGTAAAAATCTTTCGCGCCCTCGCGGACCAACTGCGCGATTAAACGCGCGGTCACCAGCGTCCCGCGCGTCCCTCTCGGCACGCGGCGGATGATGATGCGGGGCTCGACGTATCGCGGGCAGAAATTGATCATTCATCACTCACTTTGATTATTGGCCGCGTCGCGGCGCGCAATGCATTGGGCAACCGGCGTGCCGGGAGACTAGCGACTGGCGACAATCGCCGAATCCGCGCTGTAAACAAGGAGTTGGCGATTTCAGCGAGTGAAATGGGAAAGGCGAATCGACGTCGCGCAGTCATAAACTTTATGACGGTCCGCAGCGGCGCCCGAGAGTCTTCGATCAACTTACCCGTTGTGTCGGATGAGGTTTGAGGGAGCGCATAAGATTTAAGCGGTAATGAGATGATCTATTGAAGATGTAAGAGGTATCAGGCGGTATAGTATGGGGAGCGTGAGCGACCTGAGCATCTATCAACAGGCCTATGATAGACGCTCAAGTCGCTCACGCTCCCCGTGCTGTACCGCAAGCGCTGATCGTCGTTTCAGTGGTCGGCGCCTGAGGCGAGGATCATCGTCAAATCTCAAATGACAAATGACAAATGACAAATGGAAAAGGTATCCTTGTCTTAATGGCGGAAGAGCGATTACAGAAGATCATTGCGGCGGCGGGCGTCGCTTCACGGCGCAAGGCCGAAGAGCTGATCGTCGCCGGAGAGGTCACGGTCAACGGGCGCCTTGTAACGGAACTCGGCGCGAAGGCTGATCCCGAGCGCGATCACGTCAAAGTTCGGGGGCGGCTGATCAATCCGAGGCTCAAACACCAGGAGAAGATATACATCCTGCTCAACAAACCGCTGGGCGTGCTGACCAGCAGGTCCGATCCTAAGAACCGTCCGCTGGTCATAGATCTGCTCGGGCCGTACCGCGACAAGGTGCATCCGGTCGGGCGGTTGGACTTTAACACCGAAGGATTACTGCTGCTCACAAACGACGGCGATTTCACCAACCTGATCTCCGGCTCGAAGCTGGCGGCGAAGGTGTATGAAGTAAAGGTGAAGGGAAAGCCAAGCCAATATCAAATAGCGATGCTCGAACGCGGCGTGGCCGTAGACGGCAAACGGACCGCGCCGGCCGTGATACGCCTGACGGAAGAGAGCGCCACTAACGCATGGTACAGGGTCACGCTCTACGAGGGCCGAAATCAACAGATCAGAAAAATGTTCGATCACATCGGCCATTCGGTGATCAAGCTCCGCCGCGTGGCGATCGGTTTTTTGAAGAGAGAGAGATTGAAGCCGGGCGAATTTCGTTTGCTGAGCGAGGCCGAGGTAAAGAGATTTTTCAGAACCGGCAAGAATCGTTCAAAGCCGCCAGCCTGACGACTTGACGCGCGGATTCCGGGAATATGAACGGACAGAGAGCCTCTCCACAAACTACGTGTCGGCCGCTTTGGCTTTTGCTGAGACTGGCTCTCGCGCTGTGGCTCGGCGTGACGGCCGCTGTCGTAGCGCGAGCCGAGCGCCTTTCCGTCAAGATCTACACCACTGCCGACGGGCTGGTGAGCAACCGCATCAGCCGCATCATCCGCGACTCACGCGGCTTCCTCTGGTTCTGCACCGAAGAGGGATTGTCGAAATTCGACGGCTACACCTTCACCAACTACACGACCGAGCAAGGGCTGCCGGACAACTGGGTTGACGATCTGCTCGAAACGCGCGCCGGCCAGTACTGGGTGGCGACCGAAAGGGGCCTGTGCAAGTTCAATCCGCAGGGCGCGCCGATTCCGCAGTCGCAGATCGCGAGCCGCCCGGGCGTCGCGCCGATGTTCACGGTCTGGCGCCCGAGCGACGACCCCAAATACTCGATGATCAGATCGCTTTACGAAGACCGCGCGGGACGGCTCTGGGCCGGCGCGTGGCGCGGCTTCTACCGCGTCGAAGAAGCCGGCGGTCAAGTGAAGTTTCATCAGGTCGAATTGGAGAGGCCGGTTGATTACCGCGAGCGTTTCGTCGTGAGAAGCATCGTGGAAGATGAGGCGGGCAATTTGTGGCTCGGCGCGAGCCTGGGGCTTTACCGGCTTTCGCCCGACGGTAGAAGCCGCAGATACACGACGGCGGACGGGCTGACAGGCGACAACATCACGGACGGCGTTTCATTTCGAGAAGGTTCAATCGGCCCGAGTTTGCCGCGGCCGTCGCTCCCCACATTCACCAGGACAGAAAAGGCGATTGGTGGTTGTCCTCACAAAACAAGCTCTACCGCTTTCCAAAAGTCAACAGCGCGTCTGATCTGATAGGCGCGAGCCCGCTCGTGGAGGTCGGGTCTCTCGATAGCGCGGTCGCCAGCTTCTACGAAGACCGGCGCGGCGACTTCTGGCTGATAATGCCTTCCCATCCTAAGCATCAAGTCGTCAGGTGGGAGCGCGCGACTGGCACATTCCATGCCCTTTCCGGCGCCGACGGGCTGTCGCCGGACGACACCGAAAAGCCGGGGGCGTTCAGCGAAGACGCCGAGGGCAACATCTGGATCGGCTACATCAGCGGCGAGATAGGACGTTTTAGGAACGGACGATTCGAGTTGATCTCCTCGGTCACGGGGACGCTGGGAGGCAAGATCATCCAACTGCGACGCGACAGCGCGGGGCGAATCTGGATCGTGGGCGAAAAGTACGGACTGCGCAGGGTTGACAACCCGACGGCCGACCGCTCGCAACTCATCGTCCAATCGTTCACCGGAAAGCTGTCGAGCAATCTCGTCTATTGCATCGAAGAGGAAGCCCCGGATCGCTTCTACGTCGGCACGAGCCGCGGCCTTGACCATCTCGATTTGCAGACCGGCGGCGTCCGGCGATTTACAATGTCCGACGGCCTGGCCAGCGACGAAATCAACGGCGTCCCGCCGCAAACGCGCGCCCAGGCCGCCGAAGACAACAGCCTCGCCGTTTCACGCCGTGTGCGGTAGGCCACGTTCCGGCCACTTGGACTAGCCAGATAAAAAATGGCGGACGGAAAAATGGCGTCTCTTATTTTTCCGTCCGCCATTTTTCTGTTTGATGGCCGAAATAACGATCAAAGTCCATCGTTATAAAAGAGCGGCGCCAGGAGAAGATACATACTCTGCTCAATAATCCGCGACGAAAACAATCCCCTCTTCGGCCTCGGCGTTTTAAGCCATGGCGCCGCAAAGCGCTTCATCTTGACAAGGTATAGACGAGACCGTAGAGTCTTGACTTCAACCATGGAAATTATTTAAACACCACACAGGAGTTATTCGCCATCGCCTGCCCTCGCTAACCCGCAGACGTGAATAGCAAAGAGGAAAACAATGGAAATTGTGCTGGCTGAGAGCCTGGGATTTTGCATGGGGGTCAAACGGGCCGTCGACATGGCCTATCGCGCGATCGAGAAGGCCGACGGCCAGCAGGTCGTGACGCTAGGCCCGTTGATTCACAACGCGCAGGAGATCGAGCGCCTTGAGAAGGACGGCGTCAAGGTGGCCGATGAAGACGCCATACCCGACGACAGCACGGTCATCATCCGCGCGCATGGCGTCACGCCGGAAGCCATGCGGTCATTGAAATCGCGCGGGGTGAAGGTCATGGACGGCACCTGCCCGTACGTGCATTACTCGCAGCGCAAAGCCGTCGAACTGCGCGAGGCGGGTTACGCCGTCGTCATCGCCGGCGACAGAAATCATCCGGAAATCCGGGGCATCCTAGGCCACATCGATGACGAGGCTTATGTCGTCAAGACGGTCGAGGACGTCCGGGGATTGCCGGCGCTGGAACGCGTCGGAACGATCGCCCAGACGACGATCAGTCCGAAAAAGTATCAGGCCATAATCGAAGCGCTGCGCGAGAAGACGCGCGATTTGAAGGTTTGCGAAACCATCTGCGACGCGACGGAGGAGAACCAGCAGGCGATCCGCGGTCTTTCGGCCGAGGTCGAGATACTTTACGTCATCGGCGGGCGGCACAGCGCCAACAGCAACAAACTGGTCGAAACGGCGCGCGAGAACTGCCCGCGCGCGACGCTGATCGAAACGGCTGATGAGATCAATCCCGAAGATCTGCGCGGCGTCAGGCGCGTCGGGATCAGCGCCGGCGCCTCAACTCCCGACTGGATGATTCAAAGCGTCGTCGAAAGACTCCGGGAGATCGCGGATTCTTTGAATGCGGATTGGGACTCTGGGATTGCGGATTGATCTTTGCAATTACGCCAAAAAAACCGCGCGCGGTACTGGCGCCGGCGCCCAATCGCGCCTGGCGAGCTTGAAAATTTATCATTCAAAAAGTAACTTCCAATCCGCAATACGCAATACGCAATCCCTCCGTTTGGCAAATCAGCGCTGAAGGTTTATCATTCATACTCTTTCAATCTGCGCTCTTTCATTCTACAAAGATCGCGGATGGCCGAGTCGCTAGCGCTTCTCGTGTAGTTTTCCCAGGAGGAAGTCCAATTTCAATGTCAACCAGCAATCCTACTCAACCCGCCGTCGGCGCGGGCGAAGCCCAGGAAGCGAATAAAATCGCGGGCGGAGCCTACGCCGAAGGCGCACAACCGGCGTCCGGCGAAGCCGCTCCGGAATCCGCCGCCGCCGCCGCAGTTCTCGAACCTTCAGTCGAGTCTTCCGCCGACGCTTCCGCCGACGCCTCCGACGCCGACGGCGAGTTCAGCATGGAGGATTTCGGAAAGATTCTCGCCGAGCACGAACAATCGCACCGCAGCGAGATCAGCGAGGGCGAGGTCGTCAAAGGCCGCGTCGTCAAGATCTCCGACCAGAACGTCATCATCGACGTCGGTTTCAAATCGGAGGGCATCGTCGCGATCGGCGAGTTCAAGGACGGCGAGCAGATTACGATCAACCCGGGCGATGAAGTCGACGTCTACGTCAAACAGCTCGAAAACTCCGAAGGCTACGTGGAGCTTTCGCGCGCCGACGCCGTGCGCATGCAGTCGTGGGAGCAGATCGAGCAGGCTTACAAGCAGGGCACGAACATCATCGCGCGCGTGACGGATCGGATAAAAGGCGGCCTCCGCGTCGACGTCGGGGGCATTCAGGCGTTCTTGCCCGGCAGCCAGGTCGACGTTCGCCCGGTCCGCAACCTCGACAGCTTCAGGAACAAGGAGATCGAAGTCCGGGTCCTGAAGGTTAACAAGAAACGCGGCAACATCGTTCTCTCTCGCAAGATCGTCCTCGAAGAGATGATCAACGGCAAAAAGAGCGAGACGCTCAAGAACCTCGAAGAGGGCATCATCGTCGAGGGCCAGGTCAAGAACATCACCGAATACGGCGCGTTCATCGACCTCGGCGGCCTGGACGGCCTGCTCCACATAACCGACATGTCCTGGGGCCGCATCCAGAACCCGAACGAACTCTTCAAGGTCGGCGAGAACATTCAGGTCAAGGTGCTCAAGTTCGACCGCGACAAAGAGCGCGTCAGCCTGGGCTACAAGCAGTTGATCCCCGACCCGTGGGCGACGACGGTCGAGCGCTTCCCGATAGGCTCGCGCGTCAAAGGCAAGGTGGTCTCGATCACCGATTACGGCGCGTTCATCGAGATTGAGCCGGGCGTCGAAGGCCTCGTGCACGTCTCCGAGATGACTTGGTCGAAACGCGTCAAACATCCGTCGAAGCTCCTTTCGGTCGCACAGGAAGTCGAGGCTCAGGTGCTCGAGGTCGATTCGAACAACCGCCGCATCAGCCTCGGCATCAAGCAAATCGAGCCGAACCCATGGGAGACGCTGCCCGAGCGCTACGGCGTCGGGACCAGGGTCAAAGGCCGCGTCCGCAACCTGACCGACTTCGGCGCGTTCATAGAGATTGAAGACGGCATCGACGGCCTCGTCCACGTCTCCGACATCTCCTGGACCAAGCGCATCAAACACCCGTCGGAGGCGCTCAAGAAGAATCAGGAGGTCGAAGCGATCATCACCGCGATCGACGTTGAAAATCGCCGCCTTTCGCTCTCGATCAAAGACCTCGAGCCGAACGCCTGGGACAAGTTCTTCGACGCGCACCGCCTCGGCGACGTGGTGACAGGCAAGGTCACACGCTTCGCCAATTTCGGCGCGTTCGTGGAACTCGAAGACGGCATTGAAGGTCTGTGCCACGTCTCCGAATTGTCCGAAAATCACATCGACAAGCCGGAAGACGCGGTGAAGCAGGGGCAGACTCTACAATTCAAAATCTTGAAGATGGATCGCGAGGCGCGCAAGATCGGGTTGTCGGCGCGCGCCGTCGGCAAGGACGAGCCAATCCTTGACGTGCGCAACTACACTTCAGGCGATTCCGGCATGGCCAGACTCTTCGAGGTCGCCGATTTCAACACCGGCGCCACAGGCTCCGGCGGCGAAGAATCGAAGGGCTAAATCGAGACATCGAGGATCGAGGATCGAGGATCGAGGATCGAGGATCGAGGATCGAGGATCGAGAATAGAAGATTGCATCAAATATCGTTGTTCTATCCTCGATCCTCGATCCTCTATCTTCGATCCTCTATCTTTGCTTCATCTTGAAACTCTGATCTTGCCGGTCGCTCCCGAAATCGGTTGTCTGTTATGAAAAGAAGCTCTCTCGCGTGGATTTTGGTCATCGGCGCAATCCTCTGCGGTCTGTTCGTCGTCAGCCTCTTTGCGATCATGGCGGTGATGACGGACGGCGGGGGTTTTTCCGCCGGCGGCGACCGCATCGCCCTGGTCCCGGTCGAAGGCGTGATCGATGACGATATGGCGAAAACCGTCAACCGCCATCTGAAGCAGTACGGCGACGATTCGCGCGTCAAAGCCATCATCCTTCGCATCGACAGCCCCGGCGGCGGCGTTTCGGCCTCACAGGAGATCTACCGCGAGGTCAAACGCGTCAGGGATGATAAGAAGAAGAAGGTCGTTGTTTCAATGGCCAGCGTGGCGGCGTCCGGCGGCTATTACATCGCCTGCCCCGCCGACAAAATCTTCGCCAACCCGGGCACCGTCACGGGGAGCATCGGCGTGATCGCCGAGTGGTTTAATTACAAAGGTCTGGCCGAGTGGGCGAAGCTGAAGCCCGTCGTGTTCAAAAGCGGCGAGTTCAAAGATACGGGCTCGCCGACGCGCGAGTTGACCGAGGCCGATAAGAAATATTTTCAGGGAATGATCGACGAACTCTACAGTCAGTTCGTCAACGCCGTGACCGAAGGCCGGCAGGGCAAGGGAGAGGCGGGCGCCGAGTTGACCAGAGAGCGGGTGGTTAAGCTCGCCGACGGGCGCGTCTACACCGGCGAAACGGCGAAGAAAAACGGGCTGGTCGACGAGATCGGCAATTACGAGGACGTGGTCAAGGCGACGGCTAAACTGGCTCAAATCAAAGGCGAGCCGCAGGTAGTTACCCCGCCGAAGCAGAAAGATGGATTATCGTTACTCGACCTGCTGCTCGGGGCGACGAAGATCAAAGACGTCTCCCCCAGTCAACTGCCGAACCAGTTATTGGAAATCGACAGTTCGGTCAAGTTCAAATATCAATGGAAGTGATCTGTTGTTCTCGAGCTGTTTGATCCAACTCACCGTCAAACGGAGGGGCGATGACTAAAGCAGAATTGGTGGAAGAAGTGGCGCGCGCAGCCGAGTTGACCAAAAAAGACTCGGAGGTGATCGTCGAAGAGGTCTTCAAAAATATTATCCAGGCGCTCAATCGCGGAGAGAAGATCGAGTTGCGCGGCTTCGGCAGCTTCCGGGTGCGCCAGCGCGACGCCAGGCGGGGCCGCAACCCCAAAACAGGCGCCCCGGTCGACATCCCGGCCAAACGCGTCCCCTATTTCAAGCCGGGCAAGGAACTCAAAGAGTTGATCAACGCCCAGGCGGAAGGCGACGGTTTTGAAGTCGACGTGTTTGATGACGACGATGACGACGACGACGTCGCCGAAGCCGAAAGCGCCAGTATGGCGGCTGAAGCTGCCGCGGAAAGCTGACCGTTCCATATTCCGAATTACATTTGGTCATTCGCCATTGACGGAATTGATCTCATCAATGGCGAATGACAAATGTAATATGGGAAATGGAAAATGATTTTCTCCCTGACCGTCTCTCTCAACTTCCCAGTTACCACCAGGAGGCGAGTTATGGCAAGGCGTCCCACTTTTCTCTACGGGGCTTTCCCACGGGCCCTTTCTCTGCTCATCGCTCTCTCGGCCTGCGCCGCGCAGTCACTTGCGCAGGGGGGAGCAACCAATCCCAACAGTCCGGGGCGCGGCGTCTCGCACACCATTCGCGGCAAAATTTTCATGCCCTCCGGCAGTCCGCCTGATCAGCGTCTTCGCGTAGTACTGGAACTCAACACCGGCGGAATCGTCAACGAGGTATTCTCCGATTCGGTAGGAAATTTCGAATTCCGCTCGCTGCCGAACGGAACTTATAAAATCGTGGCGCCGTCTGACGGGCGCATTTACGAAACGGCCCAGGAATCTGTGGAGCTTTATGGCAATTTCGCGCGCACGTACACAGTGCAGATCTATCTTAAGGAAAAAGGCGAAGGCGTAACCGTCAAATCCAAAGAGAAAATAGTTTCAATCGCCGACCTCCAGAAGCCGCCTAAAGAAGCGAAGAAAAATTACGATAACGGATTGAAACGCGCCCACGAAAACAAGCCTGAAGAAGCGGTCGCGCTGTTCCAGGCCGCGGTCAAGATATTCCCCGAATACCTGGCCGCAATCAATAAATTGGGCGAGCAACTGGCCGTCCTGAAGAAACCGGCCGAAGCCCAGGCCGCGTTCGAGAAAGCTATCTCCATCAACCCGAAATACGCCCTCCCGCACATCAACCTGGGAATGCTCTTTGTCGAGCGGGAGCGCTACGACGAGGCCGTCGTCGCGCTCGAAAACGGCGTCAGCGCCGACGACTCCTTCCCGATGTCGCATCTCAAGCTGGGCGAGGCCCTCATGTCGAAGCGACCTCCCGATTACGACCGCGCGGAAAAAGAACTGACTCGCGCGCTGGAATTGGGCAAGCGCGATTTCGCCTATGTTCGACTATACCTGTTCAACCTCCCGACGCAGAGCAAGTTCGGCAGAGGCTAGATAAGGTGAAGAAAGCGATCGAACAACAGAAGGGGACGACAAAGAACTAGCCGCGCTATGCCAGAAACAAAGGCCCATATGCCATATTTCATATGAAATATAATTGAAGGCTGTGCAAATAAAAGCCCTTTGAAATCCATACATTGATTAGCGCAAGCCTGGGTACGCATCGCTTCCAGCGTGCAGTCTTCGGCGGGAGGCGCATTGATTGGAATCAAATGCGCAGGAATACGAATCGGTTCCACGCCTGCACGCTGGAAGCGATGCGTACCCAGGCGTCTCCTGATCTATGCGCAGAATCCAAGTGGTTGCTTGCATTCAACTTTAATTCGCACAGGCTTCATATAATTACATCGAGGTAGCCCTATTTCTTCACTTTCGATTCATCACATATACCCCGCCTGAAAACGACCCGGCGTAAATTCTGTTCCCGTCGAACGGGTCGGACGCGAGCGACCACAACTTCAGACTCGGCGCCTGGCTGATGTCGACTTTCTCCCAATTCGTCCCGCGATCTTTGGAATGGTACAACACGCCGCGAGACTCGTCGCTCACGTAAAGTTCATCCGGGTTGGAAGCGCCGACGACGATTGCGCCGATATTGCCGCCCTGCGGCATCCCTCCGCCGCGACTCTCCCAGGAGCCGCCGCCGTCCGTCGAGCGGAAAAATCCGGCCGCGGCGCCCACGTAAATCGTTTCTGGGCCGCGCGGGTCGCAGATGACGACGCGGACGCGGCGCGCCGCTTCGGGCAGCGCCAGTTGTTGGAAGCTCACGCCGTTGTCCCTCGAAACGAACAAGCCTTCGTCCGTCCCGACGAAGATCGCGCCCGGCAGTTTCGGGTTCGTCACAATCGCGGCGCCATTGATTTGCGCCGCCGTATTGCCGCCGGTTCTGTTGATCGCTTTGGAGAATTTGATCTCTCTCCAGCCCTTCTTTTCGTCCTCCGTGATGAACAGTCCGTTCCACGTCGAAGCGACCATCCAGCTCGATGTGGATGACAGGGCCGGCGCCGGATGCGAATCTCCTTTGCCACTATTGGGCGCGGAGACGATCGGCGTGAAGGGCAATATCGCGAAGACCTGATTTTGCAGGTCGACGAGCGTGTCCCTTTCAAGTTTGGACGTCTTTCGGGACTTCGCCCCGGCTTTGACCTGCGCTTTTTTCACCTGCGCCCAGTTGCGCCCCCGGTCGTCGGAGCGGAACAATCCGTTGTTGGTTCCGGCGTAGATCGTCCCCGGGTTGGAGTCCGATTGATAGAGCGAATAGACGTCACGCGCGCCCATGCCGTTCGTCGATTGGCGCCAGGCGCCGCCGCCGTCCTCGCTGATAAACAACCCGCCGTTCGTCCGGTCGAAGATCACTCCGGCGTAGATCCGCCCGCGCTCCGCCTTGTCCGCAGCCACGGCGCGAACCTGGCGGTTGATGAAGCCGGCGTTGCTGACCTCATAACTTTCGCCGCCGTCGACGCTGATCAACACTCCGACGTCATCGACGCCGAGGAAGACGCGGTCGGGGCGGTCGGGGTGAACGGCGACGGCGTTGATGACCGTGCGCGGGGAAGTCATTCGCCGCCAACTGTCCGGCTTGCCGCCGTCGGTGGAGACCCACAAGCCTTCGGTCGTTCCCGCGAAAATCACCTGCGGCCTCGTCGGGTGTTGATAGATGACGTGCGTGCGGCGGCTGGTGTAAGGAATGCCTTGGAGCTTAGACCACGTCTCGGAGGCGTCGCGCGAGCGGTAGATGCCGCTGCAAGCGCTCATCAGCACGGTGTCGGGGTTCGATTGGTCGATGTGAATGGCGAAGATGTCCGAGTCGTCGATCATCCCCCTCTCTTTCGACGCGGCCCGCTTCCAGGTCTTTCCGGCGTCGGTCGTCCTCCAGGGCAGGTGATGCGTGCCCACGTAAATGACGTTCGCGTCGCGCGGATCGATCGCCACGGAATGAAAGCCTTTCAATTCGGGGTCATTCTCCGGGGTGATGCGCTTCCACGTCTTGCCTCGGTCAGTGGTGTAATAAACGCCGTCGCGCGCGGCGACTGCCATCGCGTTCGGGTCCTTCGCCGATTGCGACATGGCGCGCACCGAACGCCCGCGCATGCCTTCGAACAGGCTCCAGCTCCGGCCGTCGTCCTCGCTGACGAATACGCCGCCGCCGTTCGTCTCTTCGTTCAAATCGAGCAGCGGTTTCATGCCGACATAAATGACTCCGGGCTTTTCGCTGTCGAGAAGAATGACGGTGACGGCGGAGCTCGGGGCTTTGACCCCGGGGCGAATCCGCGTCCACCCCTTCCCTCCGTCGGTCGAGCGGAAGATCTGGCCGTCGCTCGCGCCGATCCAGATTCGGTCGGCGCTGCGCCGGTCTATGGCCATCGCGGTCACGTCGCCGCCGAACGGGCCGGTCATCTGGACCATGCGATCGTAATCGGCGTCTCGAGCAGTCTGTGCGATTGATCCTGTGAGAAATAAAGAACTGATCAGAAAAACCGCGAGGGAGAGACGTTTTATCTGTTTAGTCATCAATAGCTCCTATGCCGTAATTTAAGCGGGGCGGTTGTCGTTCGACGCCTGTTCAGGCGCTGATCAACCTGCCTGCGCGCCGGGGAACATCGCGGCAAAATGATCTGCAGGGATTCTACAACACGCCGGCGCCGGCTGGAAAATCGTCTCGCGATGGTCGACAATGAACCGCGTTATGAATAGGACTTATAGGACCTATGGGACCTATAGGACTTAATAAAACTTATAAGTCCTATAGGTCCTATAAGTCCTATTCATGATGATCCCAGGGATTTCCGCAGGAGGAAACGATGAGAAAAAGCTCCGCCGCGATTGTCGCGTTGTTCATCTGTTCGGCGCTTTTGGTCCCGGCTAAAGGCCAGAGCGGAAATCAGGCCGCGAATGAGCCTTTGACCTTGCAGGCGTTAAACACCATGCTCCGCCGCGAAGTCGGACGAGATATGACAGAGGCCGATCTGGCCGCGCGCGTAGAGCGATTCGGGATCGCCTTCGACCCGACGCCGGATGCCGTCAGCTTGATAAGGAAGAATGGAGGGCGCCAGAATCTGATCAACGCCGTCAAACGCGCGGCTGATAAACTCTCGGCCTCGGCGGGCAAAGTCGTCATCACCGGCCCACAACCAACCGACCCGTTCATCGAAGAGACCCGCAAAGTTGTGCGCGATTACCTGGATGAACTGCCCGACTTCATCTGCCAGCAGGACATTCAGCGCTACTTCGACTATGACGGCAGCGGGGCGTGGGAGAAGGCCGACACGCTGGTTTATGAGTTGACTTACAACCGCAAGCGCGAATCGTACAAACCGATCAACAGCGTCGGACGGCCCGTCACCCGCCCGCTCGATGACGTCAAAGGAGCCTATTCGACGGGCGATTTCGCCTCAGGGCTAGCCTCACTCTTCGACCTCGAAACGAAGGCGGTCTTCAAGCCCGCCGGCAAAGAGCGATTGGGCAATCGCCAGGCGCTGATCTATGACTTCACCGTGCCGAAGGAGTCGTCAAAGCTGGTCCTCAAGGCCGAAGGCGCCGACCCGTTGATCGTCGGCTACAGCGGCACGGTCTGGATCGATGTCGAGACGAAGAAGGTTCTGCGTATCGACCAGGCGATGGACGATCTGCCCAAGAGCAATCCGGTCACTCATTCCGAAAGCTCTGTAGATTACGACATCATCAGACTGCGAGGGCTGGACGTGGATTTTCTTCTGCCGACGCGCGCCGAATTCATCATCGCCGATCGCCGCCAGAAACACTATTTTCGCAACCTGATTCACTTCAAGTTCTATCGCAAGTTCGAGACTGACGTTAAACTCGGCGAAGACATTACGCCGGCGGCGCCGCAAAAGCCGCCGCAATAAAATATGGCTAAAAAGGAATTACCCGTTATCAACGCGCCCCGAGCCAACGGCAACGCCGTAAAAACCAGCCTCAGTTACGACTGCACGAAGTGTCCGGCTTACTGTTGCACATACGATTGGATACTGGTCACGAAGCGCGACATAGCCCGATTGGCGAAGCGCTTCGAGCTGAGTTACGAAGAGGCCGAGAAGAAATTCACCAAGTTCATCAAGAGCTACGGCCACCGCGTGCTGCGGCACCACAAGGATCACGTCTTCAAAAGCAGATGCCAGTTTCTACACCCGTCAAAGCGGAACTGCACCGTCTACGAGCATCGCCCCGAAACGTGTCGCGCCTTCCCCGAAGAGGAGCGCTGCGGATATTACGACTTCCTGACCTGGGAGCGCCAACACCAGGACGATGAAAGCTTCATCCCGCTTCAGCA
>WNGB01003208.1_pt1 | contig 33987 bp, 25 predicted proteins | sample 5400681 | NCBI WGS metagenome assembly WNGB01 (sample SAMN13153367, study PRJNA577476) | soil metagenome | isolation source: 115 cm soil or saprolite under grassland replicate 2 | place: USA:California | collected 2016-06-15
CGCCAGCTCCAGGCCGCGATGATCAAGGACAACGATCGGATGGTCTTCAACTCCTTCCGTGGCTTCGGAGACTTCGACGCCTGGAATGCCTGGCTGCGGCTCTGGCTGGTCAACATCATTTTCGGCGACCTGCGCATGTTCCGCGTCTGCCTCAAGTACCTGGAGACGGGCGACAAGGCCGAGTTCGAGTCGTTGGACCGCGATCCATTGCCGCTCAGCACCCTGCCGGGAGAGAGTCCGATGGAGGATCTGTACGCCTTTGGAGACAAGACCTTCGACCGCTGGGAAGCCGGCGAGATTTCCGCCCAGGAAGCGGCGGCGGCCATCTTCGAAAAGCTCGGCCAGATGCCTCTGCCTCCCATCCACGACTGGAGCGATCCCGCGGCGTGCCATCTCGACTTCCTGCCCGAGAAGCTCGTGCAGATGGTCGGCTGGGGCAAGACCGTGGCGCCGCCGTCGCTCAGCCGGATGTTCGACTTCGATCCCTCGGTGCTCGGCAAGCTCGCTCCGCCGCCGGTGGCCGTGCCGGAGCTCGCGCTGGCGGACGACGTAGCTCTCGACCGGGTTCACGCCTCCACTCCTCTTCCGTCCACCTTCCCCCTTCAGAAAGATCGCGCGCTGCCGGTCCAGCTCTCCGAGGCAGCTGCGCTTCGCTTTGACCCTCCGACTCCGGACTGGCTGCAAGCGCCAGAAACAAGCAAAGAGGTTCCCCTCGCGAAAGGCTTCCCAGCCCAAGGCCTACCGCCGGTTCGTCGAACCCCGGCAAGTGTCACTCCAAAGACGTAGATCTCGCTGAAGACTCGGGGCCGGCACGAAGCCGGCCCCCGAGTGGCCTTCGGATTGAATCCGCGGACGAATCGAGCAAACTGCGTTCAGCGAAGCCGCGGCCGGGCTCTCCCGCCAGCTCGCCGAGGTCGAGCTCGTCGCGCTGACCGAGGGCGGGGTGGTGGGCAGGCTGGCGTAAACCGCTCCCGTTAAGCCTCAACCCCGGAACGTGGGCTCCCTCGGGTCGGAGTAGCCGTCGACCTGGACGCGTAGCTGCTATCCGGCCGGGATAGCCACTATCCGCTCCGCATAGTCGCTATCCGGACCGGGATAACCGTTATCCCGAGCGTGTAGTCACTATCCGGACCGGGATAGCCGTTATCCCTGCCGCGTAGTCGCTATCCGGGCCGCGGCAACCGTTATCCCGAGCGTGTAGTCGCTATCCCGGCGAGTTAGTGGCTATCCCGGCCGCGTAGCGACTAACCCGGGCGGTTCGAATCTCCCACAGGATGACCCGCGGAATCCACACTTGGCCTGCCAAGTGACCATCTCAGCCCGGAAAGGTCGGGTCCAATGACCTCCTCGGGGATGCAGGTCCACCAGTTGAGGACCAAGGCGGCGAACTACTCCGCCGCGTCCTTGCAGGCGTTCTGCATGTCCAGGTCGATGATCTTCGCCTGAGAGGGCAGGTGATGAGGACGAACCCCTCCCGTGGGGCGAGTTGTAAATAGCGAAGGGGTCGGCGAAGGAGAAACGATGCAGGCGACGGGGAAGGAGACGACCTTGGACTCCAGTTGCTCACGGAAACTTTCGGTAGATCTCTTTACGGTTCAGCACGCGCTCCAGGGTCACAGTGTCGTCGGCCAGGCTCAGGCCGACGCGATAGTCTCCGAAGCGGGCCTTGAAGAAGCTCGTATACCCCGTGAGCTTCTCGATTTTTCCCGTACTCTGGAGTGAGGTGGCTTGGGGAAGCTCTTCGAAGGCGAAGCGCTCTATGGGACCACGAAGATGGGAGGGGACGGCGGCGAGATCTTTGAGAAAGCGCTTCCGATAAGCGACCTTCATGGAACTTTGTCCAGGGAGTTGTAGAGCTCCTGGGCAGCTTCGGGGCCTGACACGGTTTCTTCTTCCTGAGCCTCGGTGATCCAGCGGGCGAGGGCGAAGTCCTCGAGGACCTCCTCGATCCTGGCAAAGGTCTCCAGGTCGATCTGGACCGCGACCCGGCGGTCGTGCTCATCGACGACGTAGCGCTTCTTGATGTCGAGCATCGGTCATTCTCCTAGGGCATTCCCTCGGAGTGAGATTCTACACCCCTCAATAGCCGCATGTGACACGTTCCATTGACCTCTTCCCGGGCGTCCAATCGTAAGTCCCTACCGCTGGAAGGCGTAGGAGACCTTCACGAACACCAGGCGGTCCGCTCGCTGCAGGTCGCCGAGGGGGTCCTGGACCCGGTCGTCGGCGTAGCCCACGTAGAGCACCGTCTGCCAGTTGAGCTGGTAGGCGAAGAGGGCCGAGCTCGCGAAGGAGCCGCTCTTGGCGTCGACGGGGAAATCATAGAGCCGCGGGTCGCGGTCGACGTCCAGGTACTCGCCGATCACCCGTAGGAAGGTGCGCGCGGTGAAGTTGTAGGTGGCCTTCAGGCGTTCGATCTGGGCGGTGAAGAGGCGACCCTCCAGCCCTCCGCCGGCATTGACGTCGAGCCACTGGTAGTCGGTGTTGAAATCGAGCGCCAGGTGATCGGTGGGCCGGAGCGTGCCCAGGAAGCTGAGGTTGCCTCCCTGGCCGACCCGTCCGTTGGCGAAGTCGATCGCATCGCCCAGGGAGCCGCTGAAGCCGATGCGGGAGAAGCGGCGGCCCGGATCGATCTGGAAGTAATAGGTGGCGCGGCTGCGCTCGAGGATCTCGGAGCCGACCAGGATCTTCTCGCGCACCGCGAATTCGACGCCGGCCGCCAGGTTGTGTTGACCCTGCGTCTCGACCCCGATATTGGTATAGCGCTGGAGCAGCTCTCCGTCAGGGCTCTCGACGTAGCGCATCTGGGTGTACGGAGCGACGCGCCGGAACAGGCCGTGCTGCGGATAGACGTTATGGTAGATCGCATAGCGGCCGGAGCGGTAACCGACCTGCGGCACGAACCCGACGTCGGCGCGGAAATCGTCGCCGAAGTCCTGCACGGTGGCCCGCCACGTCCAGGCGGGGCCGGTGTGGAGCCACTCCAGGTGCCCGGCATGGGAGGTGAGCCGGCGGCCGTCCCAGGTGGGGTAGAGCTCGACGCGGTCGGGCGTCTCGGTGTCGCTCACCAGGAGCTGCCCGGTCATCTGATCGGCCTCGCTCTGCCGCCAGAGGAAGTCGGGGCCGCCGACCCGGTTGTGGCCGCCGCCGTCGTTTTCGCGGTCGGTGACGAGCAGCCCGACATAGGAGGCGCCGAGGTCGCGCCGCAGGCTGCCGACCAGCACGCGGGAGGAGAAATCCTGGAGCGCGAAGTCGTTCCCGGTGGAGCCCGGGATGATGACGCTGCCGCCTCCCTGGTCCTCGGTGAGGAGGAGCGTGTAGCCGGTGGCGCCGAGCTTGCCGGTGTCGCGGAGCCCCCACTTGGGATCGGTGATCGTGCGGGTGTAGACCGCCGGGATCGGCGTTTCGAAGAGGTCCAGGCGCTCCAGGAAGAAGGGGCGCTTCTCAGGGAAGAAGAGGGCGAACTGGGTGTTGACCGCAATCTGGCCGACGTCGGACTCGATCTGCGAGAAGTCGGGGTTGATGGTGGCGTCGAGCGCGTTGTCCGGGGTCGGCGTCCACTTGATGTCCAGGCCGGCGTCGGCCTCGGGGTCGTGATCCGTGATCGGCGAGCCGGGCCCGTCGCCGGGCTCACCGAGGCGCTGGCCGGTCGCGTAGGGCGCCAGGACGAGGTGGCCGCCGGCGGGCAGCCCGGTCAGGCCGGTCAGCTCCCGCGACTGGCAGATCCAGCAGTTGCTGCCGCGGGCGATGGGGCTGCTGTGGATCTGGTAGCGCTGGTCGCGCGGGTAGTTGCGCCACACCAGGATGCCCCAGTGGTTCTCCGCCTGCTTCGGGTAGCGCAGCGACGACAGGGGGATCCGCATCTCCGCGGTCCAGCCGTCGTCCGTGATCTGCGCCGCGGTGTCGTAGAAGAAGTCGGGGGAGAAGTCCTCGCTCCCGGTTCCGTCGTTGTAGACCGCGTCGGACTGGTTGCCGCGGGGGTTGACGCGCAGCTCGATCGCGGAGCGCCGGTCGTTCCGGGTATCGAGGAAGACCGCGATGTTGTCGCTGGTGCCGATGATGTTGTCGCGCTCGACGAAGGGGGCGCGGATCTTCCCGGGCTCCGGGTCGAAGGCGTGGAGCCCTATATAAAAGGAATGCTCGTCGTAGGTGAGGAAGGCCACCGTCTTCACCTTCGGCTCGGTGCTGTCGCCCGGGAAGGTCTCATAGAAGGTATCGAGGACGGCCGCCTGCCGCCAGGCGTCGTCGTCGAGCTTGCCGTCGATGACGATCCTGCCGGCCGCCCGCGTCACCTGGAGCGGCGGTCCAACGGGCGGCACACCGGCGGTCAGCTGGGTGGCCGAGAGCAGAGCGAGCAGGAAGCCGGGGACGGCTCTCAGAGGACGGATCGAGATACGCATCGCCCCTTATACTGAGGAACGGCAGGAAAGTTTTCGGTGGGCGCGCTCAGCGCCGGTCCACGTCGAACTGGGTGCGGCGGGGGGAGGCTCCGGCGCCGGCCAGGCGCGCGAGGGAGAACCGCGGGGGCGGCGTGCCATCGCCCAGAATCCAGCCGGCCGCCTGCTCGCCCAGCGCCGGTCCGAGCTTGAAGCCGTGCCCGGAGCCGCCGCCGAGAATCCAGACGTTTTCCGCTTCAGGTTGCCGGTCGAGGAGGAAGTCGCCGTCGGGACTGTTCTCGTACTGGCAGACCCGGGCTTCGACCAGCGGAGCGTCCGCGAGAGCGGGGAAGCGGCGCGCGATGTAGGCTCGCGCCTCCGCGAGCCGCGCCGGAGTCGGCGTGCGGTCCCCGGTGGTCGGATCGATCGGCTCGCCCCGCTCGTCGTCGGCGATCTTGAAGCCGCGGTGATCGTTGCCCGGGATGCCGTAGTAGGAGGCGCCGGCGCTCATCTCCAGCCAGACCGGGAGCATCCCCTCGCGGAAGCGCGGATCGCCCGCCGGGGGACCGAAGAAGAAGATCTCCTGCCGGGTCGGATGGATCGCGTCACCGAGAAGCTCGGGAAACAGGCCCGGGAGCCAGGGGCCGGCGGCGAAGACGTAGGCGTCGGCCGCGAGAGAGGTGCCGTCGGAGAGCTCCAGCCGCTCCATGCGCCCGCCGCGGAGCGGACCGGGCCGGACGGCGGCCGTGCGGACCTCTCCGCCCTCGGCGACGAGCGCGGCGGCGACCGCCCGGCAGGCGCGGCGGGCGGCCAGCCAGCCGGAACGCTCCTCGAAAAAGGTGCTGGTGATCCCGGCGAAGTCGATCTGTGGAAAGCGCCGCCGAGCCTCGGCGAGATCGAGCTCGGCCGCGGGCAGGCCGGCCTCCTGAAGGAGAGGCAGGGCGGAGCGGACGTAGTCGTCCGGCCCTCCGCACATCCAGAGGGTGCCGGTCGGATGGTAGAGCCGCACATTCCACCGCGCCTCGCTCTCCTCCCAGATCTCGAACGAGCGGACCACCCAGTCGACATAGACCCGGTCGGGACCGTAGATCGCGCGGATAACCCGCGACTCGCCCCCCGAGCTGGCGCGCGAGTTCCCTGGACCCCAGGAGTCGAGCAGGGTCACCCGGCAGCCCCGGCGGCGCAGCCAGAGGGCCGTCCAGCCGCCGAAGGCGCCGGCGCCCACGACGGCGATGTGGGGGGGATGAGGAGACGTCATCGGGAGGAGCGCGAGGGCTCCTGGACTTCAAACTGGATGTCTTCGAAGAACCGAGCGCGGGGGCCGGCAAGCGCCCGGAGGCGCTCGACATCCTGGTCGGAGACGTCCTGAGCGATCACATCCGGCAGGAACTCTCCGAAGTGAAGGTACCCCCCGACCCGGGAATCCTCCAAGGCGCTCCGGAATACGGCCCGGGAGCGTTCATCAGGAAACCGGATGAGGAAGGAATGTCCTGACATGAGAGTCCGCCGCTCAGAGCTTCTGCACCGCAGCTTCGCAGTCGAGTATACCAGCTCCGACACACGTCGGCGGGGAGGCGAGGGGACGAGCGGTGGACCGGATCAGGAGTCGCACTTTCTCGGGCGAAAGGGTAGGGCGAGCGCTCAGAAGCAGGGCTGCCAGCCCCGCGACCTGGGGGCACGCTCCGCTCGTCCCCCACCATTCCATGAGCCGATAACCTCCACTCCACGCGACCTCTCCATAGGTGGGAGCGACGATATCGGGTTTGTCGCCTCGCGTCGACCACTGACCTGGGCCGCGACTGGAGTTTGCATGCTCTCCTCCCGGCTCCTGGTTCGACTCGTTCCAGTCGACCGTTCCAACCGTGATGATCTCATCGACGCTGTTGACCGCCCAGATCGTATTCGGCTCGCCGGCAGACGCGGCAAAACCGCACAACCCTTCAGCATGATTGTTGCCCGCGGCAAATACGAAGACGATCCCTTCAGCAACGCACTTGCGGACGAGCTCGAGATAGGGATGCCCTTGAGGAAAGTCCGGAGCCGTGCAGCGGTTGAGGGCATAGGAGTTCGAGATGACCAGGCCTTTCGGAAAGCTCCCCCGGATGTGCTCCCGCAGCAGGTGCTCATAGATAAGGTAGAGGTCGCTCGCGCGGTGTATGCTTCCAGGCTGCCAGGGCGCGGATATGCTTTATGACATCCTCCTGGGTCTTGGCCATCCAAGGGACCGGACCCGCCGGAATGGGGCTCTGCTCCTGGCGCTCCCACCAGTCTCCTGAAAGCGGGAGAGCAGGGTAGAACTGGATATCGTCGAAGACTTGGAATCGCGGGCTTTCCCGGAGGAGACTGATCTCCGGCTCAGAAAGGTCGGCGATGACGATGTGCTCGTCCGCCCGGGACCGCACGGCCTCGGTCCTCGCGTGCAGCGCGATGACCGAACCGATATCCAGCCCCCCACTCGCTCGCACAAAGATCTTCATGGAATCTCTCCCTGCTCGACGCGCTCATCCCTTCCGAGAGACCTCTCGACACGACCGGGGTGCGCAGAAGGGCACGATTTCAATCTCCGGCTCCGGTATTCTACACCAGTATCAGCGAACGAGAGAGAGATGACGCAACGTGGCCCATCCGGTGCCTTTTTCGCGCCGGATCGCATAGTCTCAAGCGGACCAGGGCTTCATGAGACTGCCCCACGGGGTGGGGTGTCTGCCTTCCGACAATGACATGCTCGCCAGGATTGAGACAAGGGAGGTTTGCAATGACTTGGAGAAAGACTCTGCCGCTTGTCCTGCTCGGCGCGTTGGTCTGGCTCGCGCCGCTCGCTTCAGCCAACGAAGCGGATACGTCGAATCCGTCGAGCGTGACGGTGGCCGGCAGCCTGCAATCCGAGCTCGGCTGCACCGATGACTGGCAGCCCGCCTGCGCGGCGACGCATCTGGATTTCGATGCCGACGATCAGGTCTGGGAGAAGACGTTCACCGTCCCGGCAGGCAATTGGGAGTACAAGGCCCCGCTCAATGACAGTTGGGACGAGAACTACGGTCTCCATGCCCAGCGCGACGGCGCCAACATCCCGCTCAACCTGGGCGCCGAAAAGGCCGTCAAGTTCTATTACTCCCACGCGACCCACTGGATCACCGACAACGTCAATTCGATCATCGCCGTGGCTCCCGGCAGCTTCCAGTCCGAGCTGGGCTGCCCGGGCGACTGGCAGCCCGACTGCCTGCGCTCCTGGCTCCAGGACCCGGACGGCGACGGCATCTATACCTTCAGCACCAGCAAGCTCCCGGCCGGCAGCTACGAGGTCAAGGTCGCCATCGGCGAGAGCTGGACGGAGAACTACGGCGACGGCGGCGTCGCGAACGGCGCCAACATCCCGTTCACCGTGGCGTCCGATTGCGCCGAGACGGTCTTCAGCTGGAATTCCACGACCAAGGTCCTGACGGTCAGCGCGGGAGCTGCCGCGCCTCAGCCCGGCTTCGTCACCATTCCCGGCAGCTTCCAGTCCGAGGTCGGCTGCTCGGACGACTGGCAACCGGACTGCTCCGCGACCCATCTCGCGTTCGACGCCACCGACGGCGTCTGGCAGGAGAGCTTCGACATCCCGGCGGGAAACTGGGAGTACAAGGCGGCGATCAACAACAGCTGGGATGAGAACTATGGCGCCAACGCCACGCCCAACGGCTCGAACCTCCAGCTGAATCTGAGCGAGGCGAAATCGGTCAAGTTCTATTACGACCACGCGACCCACTGGGTCGCCGACAATCAGACGAAGGTCATCGCCGTGGCCCCCGGCAGCTTCCAGTCGGAGCTGGGCTGCCCGGACGACTGGCAGCCGGACTGCCTGCGCTCGTGGCTCGAGGACCCGGACGGCGACGGCATCTACACCTTCAGCACCAGCAAGCTCCCGGCCGCGCTCCCAGGCCTACTGGGTGACGGACGACACCATCGCCTGGAAGCCGGGTAACGTCCAGGCGGACTGGACCTTCGCCCTCCACTATGACGAGGATGCGGGCCTGGTCCTCACCTCCGACGGCGTCCAGGGAGGCACGGTAATCCCGCTCGCCTGGGATCCCGTCGGGCTGTCCGCCGACGTCCTCGCCAAGCTCCCGCACCTCGCGGGTTATCTCGCCTTCAAGATCCAGTCCGACAAGCTCGGCCAGGTGCCCGAGGCCCTGAAGGGCCAGCTCGCCGTCGAGGCCAAGGCGGGAGACGGCACGCTCGTCGACGCGACCTCGCTGCAGATCCAGGGCGTGCTCGACGACCTCTACACCTATGACGGCCCGCTCGGCGTCACCTTCGCGGCCGACCGCACCCCGACCTTCCGCGTCTGGGCGCCGACCGCCCACGAGGTGCGCCTGCTGGTCACCGACAGCTCGACCGCCGAAAGCCCGTCGAGCGACGTGGCCATGAGCGTCGATCCCGACACCGGCGTCTGGAGCGCTTCGGGCGCGCCGTCCTGGTACGGCAAGTACTACCGCTATCAGGTGCGCGTCTTCGCCCGCTCGACCGGCCAGGTCGAAACGAACCTGGTGACCGATCCCTATTCGGTCAGCCTGTCGCGCAACAGCCAGCGCAGCCAGATCATCGACCTGGCGAGCGACACGTCGCTGATCCCGCCCGGCTGGTCGTCAATGGTCAAGCCGCGGCTCGACGCGTTCGAGGATATCGCGCTCTACGAGCTCCACGTCCGCGACTTCAGCGCCACCGACGCGAGCGTCCCGGCCTCGCTCAAGGGGACCTTCAAGGCGTTCTCCCTGGGCACGACGAACGGCATGCTGCACCTGGCGGGCCTCGCCCAGTCGGGTCTGACCCACGTCCATCTGCTGCCGTCGTTCGACATCGCCACGATCGACGAGGACAAGTCGCAGTGGCAGCAGCCCGCGGGGGACCTCGCGAGCTTCCCCCCGGACTCCGAGGAGCAGCAGGCCCGCGTCATGGCGGTGGCCGGCGACGACGCTTTCAACTGGGGCTACGATCCCTGGCACTACACCGTGCCCGAGGGGAGCTACTCGACCGATCCCGACGGCCCGGCGCGCATCAAGGAGTTCCGCGAGATGGTGCAGGGCCTCGACCGCATCGGCCTGCGGGTGGTCATGGACGTGGTCTACAACCACACCAACGCGGCGGGCCAGAACGACAAGTCGGTGCTCGACCGCATCGTGCCCGGCTACTACCACCGCCTGAACGCCGACGGCAACATCGAGACCAGCTCCTGCTGCCAGAACACAGCGTCCGAATTCAACATGATGGAAAAGCTGATGATCGATTCGGTGCTGACCTGGGCCAAGCAGTACAAGGTGGACGGCTTCCGCTTCGACCTGATGGGGCATCACATGAAGCGGAACCTGCTCAAGCTGCGCACGGCGCTCGATGCGCTGACCCTGGCGCACGACGGGGTGGACGGCAAGAAGGTCTATCTCTACGGCGAGGGCTGGAACTTCGGCGAGGTGGCTGACAACGCCCGCGGCGAGCAGGCGACGCAGGCCAACATGGCCGGGACCGGCATCGGCACCTTCAACGACCGTCTGCGCGATGCCGTGCGCGGCGGCGGACCGTTCAGCGGCATCCAGGAGCAGGGCTTCATCAACGGCCTCTACACCGACCCGAACAGCACCAACCAGGGCTCGCCGGCCGACCAGCTCGACCGGCTGCTCCTCGAATCCGACTGGCTGCGGGTCGGTATCGCCGGCACTCTCAAGGACTACGTCCTCCGGGACCGGTCCGGCAACGAGGTGCCCGCCTCCGCGATCGACTACAACGGCCAGCACGCCGGTTACACCGCCGATCCGCAGGAGGTCATCAACTACATCGAGGCGCACGACAACGAGACGCTGTTCGACGCCATCGCGGTCAAGGCCCCGGTGGACACCCCGATGGACCAGCGGGTGCGCATGCAGAACCTGGGGGTGAGCATCGTCGGCTTCGCCCAGGGCGTGCCCTTCTTCCACGCCGGCGTCGAGCTGCTGCGCTCGAAGTCGATGGACCGCAACAGCTACAACTCCGGCGACTGGTTCAACAGGATCGACTGGACCCACGTCGACAACAACTGGGGCGTGGGGCTCCCGCCGGCGCCGGACAACCAGGCCAACTGGTCGATCCTGCGCCCGCTGCTGGCCGACCCGGCCCTGAAGCCGGCGCCGGTCCACATCGGGCAGGCGCTGGCGCACTTCGAGGAGGTGCTCGCGATCCGCAAGAGCACGCGGCTGCTGCGGCTGCGCACGGCCGGGGAGATCGAGGACCACCTGCGCTTCCACAACACCGGGCCCGACCAGGTCCCGGGCCTCGTCGTCTACTCGATCTCCGACTCTCTGGGGTCGGTCGACCACCAGCACGCCATGGTCGTGGTGCTGATCAACGCCCGTCCGGACACGGTCACCTATCCGCTGACGGTCTTCCCGTGCCAGGGTCTCGTGCTGCACCCGATGCAGCGGCAGTCGTCGGACCCGGTCGTCCGCACGGCGTCCTTCACCGGCTCGACCTGCAGCTTCACGGTGCCGGGCCGCACCGCCGCGGTCTTCGTGACGATCCGTACGGCGGAGGAGCAGCTCATCCTCCTGCGCAGCTCGGTCGAGGGGCTGGTCGCGGCCGGTGTGCTCAACGGAGGCCAGGGCAACGCCCTCTTGGCCAAGCTCAAGGCGGCCGAGCGCCAGATGCAGATCGGGCGGAACCAGACCGCGGCGAGCCAGATCGAGGCGTTCGTCCATCAGGTCGAGTCGTTCGTGAGCACGGGAGTCCTGACCTCTGATCAGGCGTTCGGTCTGCTCCAGGACGCTCGAGGGATCCTGGACGCTCTGGGCGTTTAGGCGCGATAGACTTCCACCCATGCTGATCACCGAGGAGCGACAGACCACGGAGCGGATCGAGCGGACCGCCGCGCTGGCGGGAGAGCGGGCCGGAGGAGCCCGGCGGGACGAGATCGAGCGCTTCGTTTCCCAGATGTATGCCAATGTGCCGCCGGACGATCTGCTCCGCGACACGCCCGAAAATCTGGCCGGCGCGGCGCTCGCCCTCTGGCGGTTCGCTGAGGAGAGGGCGCCCGGGGGTCCGGTCCTGCGGCACTACAAGCCGGCGGACGAGGGCTGGGAGTCGCCGTACTCCATCGTCGAGATCGTGAACGACGACCGGCCGTTCCTGCTCGACTCGGTGGTGGCGGAGCTGCACCGCCGGCACGCCGAGGTCCATCTGGCGATCCATCCGATCGTCGCGGTCCGGCGCGACGAGACGGGGCGCCTCCTCGCCCTCCCCGCGTCTCCGGAGGGTGCGGACCGCGAGTCGTTGATGCAGATCCGGATCGATGCGCGGAGCGCCGGTCCGAGCGAGGAGATCCTGCAGGGGCTCCGCGCGGTGCTCGAGGACGTCCGGGTCATCGTCGAGGATTTCAAGGCCATGGCGGAGCGCTGCGGCTGGATCCTGGACGAGCTGGAGCTCAATCCTCCTCCGCTGCCGGCGGCGGAGATCGAGGTGGGCCTGCAGTTCCTCCGCTGGCTCGCCGACAAGAACTTCACCTACCTCGGATATCGCAAATACAGCTTCGAAGGCGAGGGGGAGACGGCGGTGGCGCGCGTCGTGCCGGACACCGGCTGCGGCCTGCTGCGCGACGAGGCCTATGCCGTCTTCGACGGGCTGCGCAACCTGGGACGCCTGCCCGAGGACGTCCGCGACTTCCTGCGCCGCCCCGACCTGGTGCGGATCACCAAGTCCAACCGGCTGTCGACCGTGCACAAGTCGGTGCCCATGGACGCCGTCGCGATCAAGACGTTCGACGAATATGGAAAGGTCACCGGCGAGCGGCTGTTCATCGGTCTCTTCACCGCCGCGGCGTACAACTGCAGCCCGCTGCTCATCCCGCTGCTCAAGGAGAAGATCGAGGGCGTGCTCGCGCGCGGCGGCTTCTCGCCGAACAGCTACAACGGCAAGAACCTCCGCTACATCCTGGAAACCTACCCGCGGGACGAGCTGTTCCAGATCTCGGAGGACGAGCTCTTCCACATCGCGATGGGCATCCTCCACCTGCAGGAGCGGCTGAAGGTCGCGGTGTTCGTGCGCCGCGATCCGTTCCTGCGCTCGGTCTCCTGCCTGGTCTTCCTGCCGCGCGACCGCTACAACACGGGCCTGCGGCAGGTCGTGGAGCAGATCCTGGCCGAGGCCTACGGCGGCACGGCGAAGACGGTGGAAACGCGGATCAGCGCTTCGGTGCTCGTCCGTCTGTACATCCAGGTCGACGGCCACGGCGGCCGGGTCGGCGATGCCGATGCGGCCGAGGTCCAGAAGCTCCTGGAAGAGGCGACCCGCTCCTGGTTCGACCGTCTCCACGAGGCCCTGGCGGCACGCCATGACGAGGAGGAAAGCCTCCGCCTCGGCCGGCGCTATGCCAAGGCGTTCCCCGCCCGCTACGAGGCGGACGTCCCGGCCGAAGCCGCGGTGACCGACATCCAGTATCTCGAAGAGGCGCTGACCACCGACGGCCTGGCCGAGAACCTCTTTCAGGAGGAAGGAGGTGCGCCCTGGGAGCTCCGCCTCAAGCTCTACGGCTTGGGCGAGGAGAAGCCCCTCTCCGACATCCTCCCCATGCTGGAGAGCATGGGCGTCCGGGTGCAGGAGGAGATCCCCTACCAGACCTCTCCCTCCGGAGTGGACCAGCGGCTCTGGATCCGCGACTTCCGGATGAAGACCGAGGACGGACGGGCCTTCGATCTGGCGGCCGTACGGCAGGCCTTCCACGACACCTTCGAGTCGGTCTGGCGGGGGGAGATCGAGAACGACGGCTTCAACAAGCTCGTCCTGCGGGCCGGCCTGGTGGGGCGCGAGGTGATGATCCTGCGCGCCTGCTGCAAGTACCTGCGCCAGGCCCAGATCCCGTTCAGCCAGGCCTACATGGAAGAGACCCTGGCGAAGAATCCCGGCATCGCCCGCGCCCTGGTCGACCTCTTCCTGGAGACCTTCGATCCGCAGCGGGCCGGCGCCCGGAGCGCCGCGATCCGCGAAGAGACCGGCCATCTTCTGGAGAAGGTCCGCAACCTGGACGAGGACCGCATCCTCCGCCGCTTCCTCAACCTGATCGAGGCGACGCTGCGCACCAACTATTTCCAGACGGGTACGGACGGCCGCCCCAAGGGGTACCTGTCGATCAAGATCGATTCGCAGGCGTTGGAGGACCTGCCGAAGCCGCGGCCGTTCCGTGAGGTCTTCGTCTACAGCCCGCGGGTGGAGGCGATCCATCTGCGCGGCGGCCGGGTGGCGCGCGGCGGCATCCGGTGGTCCGACCGGCGCGAGGACTTCCGCACCGAGGTCCTCGGCCTGATGAAGACCCAGATGGTGAAGAACTCCGTCATCGTGCCGGTCGGCTCCAAGGGTGGCTTCGTGGTCAAGCGGCCGCCGGCTCCGGAGGCCGGCCGCGAGGCATACCAGCAGGAAGGGATCGAGTGCTACAAGACCCTGATGCGGGGCCTCCTCGACGTGACCGACAACCTGGTCGGCGATGCGGTCGTCCCGCCGCGCGACGTGGTGCGCCGCGACGACAACGATCCCTATCTCGTGGTGGCGGCCGACAAGGGGACGGCGACCTTCTCGGACATCGCCAACGGCATCTCGGAAGAGTATGGCTTCTGGCTCGGCGACGCCTTCGCGTCCGGCGGCTCGAGCGGCTATGACCACAAGGAGATGGCCATCACCTCGCGCGGCGTCTGGGAAGGGGTCCGGCGCCATTTCCGCGAGCTCGATCCGCCGCGGGACGTCGAACGCGAGGAGCTCACCTGCGCCGGCATCGGCGACATGTCGGGCGACGTCTTCGGCAATGGGCTGCTGCGCTCCCGCTGCACGAAGCTCGTGGCGGCCTTCGACCACCGGCACATCTTCATCGACCCCGCACCCGATCCGGGCCGCAGCTACGAGGAGCGGCTGCGCCTCTTCCAGCTGCCGCGCTCGTCCTGGGCGGACTACGATGCCTCCCTGATCTCGCCGGGCGGCGGCGTGTTCGAGCGGACCCTGCGGTCGATCCCGGTGTCGCCGGAGATGGCGCAGCTCTTCGGGCTCTCCGTCGATCAGCTCACCCCCGGCGAGCTGATCCAGGCGATCCTCCGCAGCCCGGTGGACCTGTTCTTCTTCGGCGGCATCGGCACCTTCGTCAAGGCGTCGGCCGAGAGCCATGCGGACGCCAAGGACCGGACCAACGACGCGATGCGCGTCGATGCCCGCGAGCTGCGCGCCCGCGTCATCGGCGAAGGGGCGAACCTGGCCCTGACCCAGCGCGCCCGCATCGAATACTCCCAGATGGGCGGCCCCGACGGCACCGGCGGCCGGCTCAACACCGACTTCATCGACAACTCGGCCGGCGTCGACTGCTCGGACCACGAGGTCAACATCAAGATCCTGCTCAATGCGATCGAGCGGGAGGGGCGCCTCGCCCGCGACGATCGCGACCGGCTCCTGGTGGCCATGACCGACGAGGTCGGCCATCTGGTGCTGCGCGACAACTACCTGCAGACGCAGGCGATCTCGGTGACCCATGCCCTGGGATACCACATGCTCGACCGCCAGGCCCGCTTCATGCGGGTGCTGGAACGGGAGGGGAGGATCGACCGCCGGCTCGAGGTGCTGCCGGACGAGGACGAGCTGGCCGAACGGGCGCGCCTGCACCTGGGCTTCACCCGGCCGGAGCTGTCGGTGCTCCTTGCTTATGCCAAGATCGCCCTCTACGACGAGCTCCTGGCCTCCGATCTGCCGGACGATCCCGTCATGCAGGAGGATCTCAAGCTCTACTTCCCGACGCGCCTGCGCGAGCTGTATCCGGGCGAGATCGGGTACCACCGGCTGCACCGCGAGATCATCGCGACCGCGGCGACCAACAGCATCGTCAACCGGACGGGGGTCTCCTTCGTCCACGAGGTGAAGGAAAGGACCGGCGAGCGCGGCGCGGACATCGCGCGGGCCTACGTCATCACCCGTGAGGTCTTCAAGCTGCGGACCTTCTGGGCGGACGTCGAGGCGCTGGACAACGTGGTCCCGGCCCACTTCCAGGCCCTCATGCTGACCGAAGGCGGGCGCCTCATCGACCGCGCCACCACCTGGTTCCTGCGCGAGGCCGGGCGGCCTCTGGACATCGGCTCGCAGATCGCAGCCTGTGCGCCGGGAGTCCAGGAAGTCGCCGAGAACCTGGACGGCCTGCTGTCGCCGTCCGACCGGGCTCAGCTCGGCGCCCGCATCGCGGGTCTCACGGCCAAGGGAGTGCCGGCAGGGCTGGCGCGGCGGGCGGCGAGCCTGGTCTCCTGGTTGGCGCCCGCGCTCGACATCGTACGCATCGCGCGGGAGCTGGGGTTCCCGCCGCTGCGGGTCGGCCGCTTCTACTTCGCGGCGGGGGACCGCTTCGGCTTCGACCGCACCCGTGAGGCCGCGGCCAAGCTGTCGCAGGACAAGGCGCTCGACAAGCTGGCGATCACGGCGATGACCGACGACCTCGCCAGCCTGCAGGCGCAGCTCACCCGGCGGATCCTGGAAACCGTCAACGGCCAGGTGGATCCGGACGCGGCGATCACCGCCTGGGTGGAAGGCCGGCGCCCGGCGGTGACGCGCGCCGAGCATCTGATGGCCGAGCTGCGCACGGTCGAGACGCCGACCCTGGCCATGATGGTCGTGGCCAACCGGGCGCTGCGGGCGATGACGGCGTAGGCCAGGAGCCGATCGCGGTCCTTCATGGCGGCGAGTGATGCGCCTCTTCTTCGCCTCCGACCTGCACGGCGCGGTGGGCCGCTACGACAAGCTCTTCGCCGCCGCGGCGCGGGAGCGTCCCACCGCCGTGTTCCTGGGTGGCGATCTGCTGCCGGGAGGAGCGCTCCTCGGCGCCGGCGATTTCTTTGCCGCGGTCCTGGCGCCCCGCCTGGAGCGGCTGCGGCAGGCCAGCCCGGCGACCCGCGTCCTCGCCATCCTGGGCAACGACGACCCGCGCAGCGAAGAGGCCTCCCTGCTCGCCCTGGCCGGGCGAGGGCTGCTGGACTATGCCCACGCCCGGCGCCTCGACCTCGGCGGCCACGCGGTCTACGGTTACGCGTGCGTGCCACCGACGCCGTTTCTGCTGAAGGATTGGGAACGCTATGACGTCTCCCGCTACGTGGACCCTGGCTGCGTGTCGCCCGAAGAGGGCGTGCGCACGGTCGCGGTACCCGAGGGCGATGTGCGCTGGGGGACCATCGCTGCGGACCTGGACCGCCTCGCCGGCGGCGACGACCTGTCTGCCGCGGTGTTCCTCTTCCACAGCCCGCCCTACCGGACGCGGCTCGACCGCGCGGCCCTCGCCGGCCGATCCGTCGACCACGCGCCGCTCGACGAGCACGTGGGCTCGATCGCCATCCGCCGCTTCCTCGAGGCCCGCCAGCCGCTGCTCGCGCTGCACGGCCACATCCACGAGTCCGCCCGCCTGACCGGCTCCTGGCGGGACGCCATCGGCCGGACCCATCTGTTCTCCGCCGCCCACGACGGACCCGAGCTGGCGCTGGTGCGCGTGGATCTCGAAGCGCCCGAGGCGGCGACCCGGGAGCTGGTGTAAAGGTCAACTTCTTGCCTTTCCTCCCAGCGGCAGTGGCCTTGCCGCGTCGGTGACCGCTCCGATCCTGGAGGCATAGCTGTCGCCGCGGGCGATGTCTTCGTCGGTCAGGTAGTGGACATCCAGCAGGCCGTCGCCGCGGTAGCCGGCGCGCTGGAAGTTCATCTCCGCCAGCGCCAGGCTCCACCCCTCGATCCAGGTCTCCAGGGCCTTCCGTTTCTCCGGGTCGCCGGTGACGTGCACCAGCAGGTCGATGTCGCTGCCCGGCCCCGCGGTGGCGTTCTTCGTGCTGCCGAAGACGTAGATCGCCTGGACGCCGAAGCGCTCGGGATCCAGGTCGGCCGCGAGGGCTTCCGCCATCCGCAGGCGCCAGCGCCAGAGCTCCTGGGCCGGCTCCCCGGTCCCGCCGGACGCGGAAGGCCTGCCGCCGCCGTCCGCCGGCGGGGCCAGGCACCCCACCGCCTCGTCGATCTCACCGTTCATCAGCACCCGCAGGACCAGCCCGCGGCTCGCCCGGCCGACGTCGATGACGCGCAGCACGGGGGCCAGCGCGGCGAGCTCCGGCGCGATTTTCGCGAGCACGTTGGGAGAGCAGCGGAAGAAGGGCTCATTGAACACCACGCCGGGATCGTCGGGATAGAGCGGCAGATAACGGATCGCCGACTCGACCAGATCCTGGAAGAAGTGGGTGCCGAAGGACAGGTCGGGCACATACCCCCCTTGCCGCCGGGCGATCTCGACGAGGACCGCCGTGTTGCTGATGTCGGCGTAGCTCACCGGCACGCCCAGGCGGATGTCGCCACGGCTCCCCCAGCGGCCCGGCCCCATGAGGAGGAACCGCCGCTTGGGCAACGCGCGGTTCAGGCGGCCCACCGCCCGGCCCACCTCCCGCATCCGGTCGGGGTCGAGGCGCCCGTAGGCCTCGGGGTCCACATACACCACGTAGGCGATGTCGTCCACCCGGCCGTTCGAGATGTGCCGGTTGGCGGTGAAGAGGACACGCTCCTGCGGCAAATCGCGCGGGATCGCCACCGGCGCCGCGCCCTGGAGCGTCCCCTGCGCCCGGCACTGCAGCAGGTAGAGGTGCTCCCCGTCGCACGCGATTTCGATGTCCACCGGGGTCTTCAGCTTCTCGCAGAGGAGCCGGAGCAGGGTCCGCATCTGGAGGACGAACGGGGTGTCCGCGATCAGCCCCTCGAAAGTGACGACCGGATGCTCGCACGCCAGATCGAAGAGCCCCACCGGGCGGCGCACACGGTCGGGCTCGGCCAACGAGACGATCTGCCGCAGCATGGGCAGCCGCTCACCGTGGCTGGCCAGGAAACCCGCCACGTCGATGGTCTCGAAGCTCCCCGACTCCAGGTTGATCACATCCATCTTCCTGGGCGCGTAGCGCACCACTTCCTCGACGCTCTGGTTCACCCGCAGGCCGGGCTGCCCTGGCGCCACCAGCACGGGGTAGTCGTCGGCGAGGCGGTCCACCGCCCGCGTGCCCAGGCCGGGGACCAGGCGCAGCAGCCCGTCCTCGCGCCGGATGCGCGACGACCAGCGGAGCTCGTTGTTGCTGAAGCCCACGCCGGAGAAGACCGGCAGGAAGTAGGGACCGATCCGCTGCCCCACGACCTCCTGGACGAGGATCCCCATCTCCTCGTGCATGTCGAGGAAACCGCGCCGCACCCGGTATTCGATGGGATCGGGGCCGAACACCGAGGCGTAGACCTCGGCGATGGCGTCGGTCAGGGCGGCGAGGCGCTCCCGCTTGCCGCCGGTGTTGGCCAGGAACAGGCTCTTATACTTGCCCGAAAAGGCCGAGCCGAGACGGTCCTCCAGCAAGCTCGAGCTGCGCACGATGATGGGCCGCCCCTCCAGGTCGTCGAGCAGCGTGGAGAGCCCGCGCAGGATGTCCGGCGGGAAGAACGAGCTCTTGAAGAGCTGCACGACGTGGGGGTACTCGCGCCGGGCGCGATCGGGCTCATCGTACTTGCGGGAGAGCACCTCGCCCAGGTCGTTGTGGTGGACGAACTCGACCAGGCCGTCGGAGGGGATGAACCAGCTCCTGGGCACCCGGATGTCGCCCAGCAGGCCTCCGTGCTCGGGCGAACGGGCCACCACCCGGGCGGCGAGGAACAATCCCGCCGACTTGCCGCCCAACCGGCCGTGGCTGCGGTCGGGATGGATGATGTGCTGCGCCAGCTCGTGGAAGTCTTCGACGCGCAGGTAGTCCTTGGCCGCGTTGACCAGATCGAGCTGCTCGGTGAAGAAGCGGCGGGTCAGGCCGGCGCGCAGGCCCGCGCGGGTGGCGGCGGAGAGCTCGTCTTCGTCCACGCCGCCGTGCCGGAACCGTTGCAGGGCGTCGGACAGCTCGGAGAGAGGCGTGTCGATGCGCTCGACGGCGTGCTTCAAGAAGGTGGTCTTGTCCTCCTTGATCCAGCTCTGCAGGAGAGCCAGGATCTCTTCGTCCCGCATGTGCGAGCCGGCGAGCCGGAAGACCTCCTCGGTGATCGCCGTGTCCGGAAGCAGGGGGGTCCGGGGGAGCGGCCGGTTCTCGTCCGCCGCGGCCTCGTCCAGGTGCGGCGCCGACCTCCTGAGGAGGCGCTCGGCCTCCTCGACGCCGCTCCAGCACAGATGGTTGATCATCTTGCGGCCCAGACGTCCCAGCAGGGCGCGGTCGGTCTGGCGCAGGAAGGCGAGGACCACCCACCACTGCGGGCTCGCCTCCGCCGCCGGCAGAGGACCGGCGAGCAGGTGCTGCAGCCGCCGGTGCGCCAGCTCGCGGCCGATCCGTTCCGCCAGCGTGTCCAGCAGCTTGCGCTCCTCGGCCAGGAACGGCCCTTCGTCGGCGAGCGGCATGGCCTCGCGGTAGCCGACCTCCAGCCGCCCCACCTCCTCGCCCTGCACCGCGAGGGGCGTCTGCTGGACCCACGGCGTGGGCGAGAAACCGGGCGTCTCATACGTCCTGTCCCCGACCACGATGCGCGCCTGGCAGACGTCGGGGAACTGCCACCCCGCGGGGAGCGCCGACACGACGTCGAACAGCAGCTCGTCGGTGGGCCGCTCGGTGCGGGAGAGGATCTCGTCCACCCGGTACAGACAGTTGAGCTCCTTGGCGCGCTCCTGCAGCTCGTGGAGGATGGCGTCGATGCGGGGATCGGGAGGAGCGCTCACAGTCCCTCCAGGCGATGGACCACGCCGCGGCCGCTCTTGCCGTCGACCGCGATCTGAAGCGGCGCGGCGAGCCGCGCATGGCGCACATGCGCCGTCTGCCGCGCCACCGGCTGGCTGCGGATCCAGGCCCAGTCGATGCCGCCGCCGTCCCGCGGCACCGTCAGATAGCAGACCTGGAAGCTCGCCAGATTATGGAAAAAGTGCGAGCCCTGGCTGGGATCGGGGTTGAGGCTGGGCAGCGTCGCCTCGACGACCGCCCGGGCGCCCGAGATCTGATCCCAGCGCACGGGGATGCCCAGCCAGGGCTCCGAGCTCCCCCAGCGGCCGAAACCGATCAGCAGATACGGCCGGCCGGCGTCGAGCAGATCGCGGTTCAGGGCGGCGATCTCCTCCGCGATCTCCCGGGTCGCCGCGGTCTCGAAGACCTCGGGATCGACCCAGACCAGGTCCTCGACCGTGCTCCTGCCGTTGCCCAGGGCGGCCCGCGACGCCACGATGGTGGCCGGCGCCGCCAGCTCCCCGGCGGGCACGTCCACCGCCTCCCGGCCCACCGCCAGGGGGCGCACCTGCAGCAGGCCGAGCCGCGGCGGGCCTCCGGGAGGGAGCGACACCGCGAATTCGATCTCCACCGGCGCTCCCACCTCCTCGGCGCAGACCTCGAGGAGGGTGCGGATCGCCGCCGCCAGCGGGATCTCCCGGTGCACCAGGACCGGCGCGAACGTCAGCACCCGCGGACCCGTGCGGCCGGTGCCGGGGACCAGCCGGTCCGACGCCGGATCGTAAGTCGACGCGGCCCAGCGCAGCATGCCGTCGCTCTCGGCGTCGGCAAGCCCCGGCCGCACCAGGTATTCGGTCTCGGTCATCGGATCGTAGGGGGGCGGCGGGCCGACGTTGACCGCCCAGAAGCGGGTCTGGGTGGAGCCCATGAGGTCGCGGACCGAGCCGAACGGCGGCCCCACCTCGGGATGGGACGGCGAGAACGACCAGCAGAGGCCGCCGTCCACGATGGTCTTGCCGAGGCCGACGGCCAGGTGCACGATGCCGTCCTCCGGCTTCGCCCGTCCCTGGGGATAGAAATCGATCGACCGGGCGACCCCCGAAATGTCGGGATAGAACCGCTCGCCGTGGGAGCGCCCCACCACCTCCTGCACGAGCACGGCCATCTTCTCCCCGCACCGGTCCGGCGGAGAGGCTCCGGCGGCACGGCGGTAGGCGCGCGCTTCGGCGAAGAACGTGGAGGTCCAGACGAATTTGACGGCGTCGAGCAGGCTGCGCAGGCGGGCCGCCGGCTGCGGCTGGTTGCCCGGGATCATCTTGGTCCCGTACACGCCGGCGAACGGCTGCCCGAGAGCGTCCTCCAGGAGGCTCGACGAGCGCACCGCGAGCGGGATGCGGGCCTCGCCGGCCAGAGCCGCCAGGTCGCCGGCCAGCTCTGCCGGCACGGAGGCCTGCTGGAACGCCGAGCGGATGGCGTCATCCGCAGGCTCGTGCTCCGCCGTCTCGACGAGCGGGCGCAGGCCGTTGCGCTCGACGAAGGCGTCGAAGGCGCCGGTGGCGACGACCACCAGGGCCGGCACGTCTACGGCCAGACCGATCCGCTCCAGGTCGGCGCCGCGCCGGGCCAGCACCGCGGCCGCCTGCATCAGGCCGTGGGCCTTCCCCCCGAGCTCGCCGCCGCCCAGCCGGGAGAAGCGCTGCGACGGGTCGAACAGGCGGCGCGAGTACGGGGGGAGATCACGCAAGGCGCATCAGACCCATCCGCGGTCGTGGCAGGCCTGGGCCACCCGGCTCACCGCGATGATGTAGGCGGCGTCCCGCATCGGCAGGCCGCGCCGCCGCGCCAGGTCGGCCACCGCCTGGAAGGCCGCGGTCATGGTCAGGTCGAGCCGGCCCAGGACCTCGTCCTTCTCCCAATAGTGGTTCATGTTGCTCTGCACCTGTTCGAAATAGCTGCAGGTCATCCGCTTGCGCCCGTCGTCCATCCGGACGGGGATCGCGAAGCTGTGCTCGCGCAGCGGCCAGCGCAACAGTTCACGCGTCGCCGGATCGAGGTCCAGGAGCGCCGCCGCTTTGTCGAACTGGGCCTGCGCCATCTCGAACGGATTCATGTCGCCACCCGCCTCGCGCTCAGACGAGCCCCTGATCCATCATCGCGTCGGCCACCTTGAGGAACCCGGCGATGTTGGCGCCGTTGACATAGTTGCCGGGGGTCCCGAACCGCTCGGCGGTCTCGACACAGGCCTTGTGGATGTCCTTCATGATGCGGTGCAGCCGGGCGTCGACTTCCTCGCGCGTCCAGCTGTAGCGCATGCTGTTCTGGGCCATCTCCAGTCCGGAGGTGGCAACGCCGCCGGCGTTGGCCGCCTTGCCCGGGCCATAGAGGATCCGGGCGGCGACGAAAAGGTTCACCGCCTCGATGGTGGACGGCATGTTGGCGCCCTCGGCCACCACATAGACGCGGTTCCTCAGCAGGTTTTCGGCGTCCTTGCCGTTGATCTCGTTCTGGGTGGCGCCGGGGAACGCACAGTCGGCCTTGTGATCCCACAGCGGGTTGAAGCCGAGCTTCGGATCGAACGCGACGTAGCTCGCGGTCTTGTAGGTGTCCGCGTATTCCTTGATCCGGCCGCGGCGGACGTTCTTGAGATCCATGATGAAAGCGAGCTTGTCACGGTCGAGACCGGCTTCGTCATAGATGTAGCCGTTGGAATCCGACAGCGTCACCGGCCTGGCCCCGAGCTCCAGGAGCTTCTCCACCGTGTACTGGGACACGTTGCCACTGCCCGAGACGAGACAGACCTTGCCTTCGAGCGTCTGACCGCGGGTCGCCAGCATCTCCTGGGCGAAATAGACGCAGCCGTAGCCGGTGGCCTCCGGCCGGATCAGCGAGCCGCCCCAGTTGAGCCCCTTGCCGGTGAGCACGCCGGTGAACTCATTGCGCAGCCGCTTGTACTGGCCGAAGAGATAGCCGATCTCGCGTCCGCCGACCCCGATGTCTCCCGCCGGCACGTCGGTGTTGGGGCCGATGTGGCGGCAGAGCTCGGTCATGAAGCTCTGGCAGAAGCGCATCACCTCGTTGTCGCTCTTCCCCTTGGGATCGAAATCCGAGCCCCCCTTGCCGCCTCCCATGGGAAGGGTGGTGAGCGAATTCTTGAAGACCTGCTCGAACGCCAGGAACTTGAGAATGCCAAGGTTCACCGAGGCATGGAAGCGCAGGCCGCCCTTGTAGGGACCGATGGCGCTGTTCATCTCGATGCGGAAGCCGCGGTTGATCTGGATCTCGCCGCGGTCGTCCTGCCAGGGGACGCGGAACATGAGGACGCGCTCGGGCTCGATGATCCGTTCGAGGATCCGGGCGTGGCGGTATTCCGGGTGGCGGTCGAGCACGGGGGCCAGCGATTCGGCCACCTCCTGGACGGCTTGATGGAACTCGGGCTCCGCCGGGTTCTTGGCCTTGACGTCAGCCATCAGCGAAGCGACATATTCATTCATGGGCTCTCTCCGGATCACGGACTTCGAGGCAGGCTCTGTTACCGGCGCAGCTGGATTGGTCATGACGGTCTCCCTTTTGCGATGTGGGGAATGCCAGGCAGGTGTAGGTATTCCCTACAAAATCCAGGAAAATCACATCACAGGCGACGCCGCCGGAACCCGCCATTTGAGGTGGGAACGGCCTTCCCAAAGGAGGGGGACGGGAGCCCACCTGGCAGCGCCAGGGCGAGGCTCCTCGGTCCCCGGATCACCGACGATCTCGCCAGCCTCCAGGCGCAGCTCACGCGGCGCATCGTGGGGGCGGTCGAAGGAAACGTGGATGCGGGAGCGGCGATCACGATCTGGGTGGAAGGGAGGCGCCCGGCGGTGGCGCGCGCCGAGCAGCTGATGGGCGAGCTGCGCAGCGTCGAGACGCCGACCCTGGCCATGCTGGTGGTGGCGAACCGGGCGCTGCGGGCCATGGCGGCGTAGCGCCCCTCACCGCCTCTTTCACACAGCACCTACTCCCGACCGTCATTGAACCGAAGTGGCAGCAGCACCTCGAACCGCCGCCAGTTGCTGCTCATAGGTCGCCTTGCCCTTGACGGTGAATGGGATATTCGCGTCGGCCAACGCCTCCAGTGCCGACTCGGGCACCAGGTGCTCGCCGGTACGAAGGACGCGTCCGGAGAAACGGCCCAGCAAGAACGCCAACGCCCGCTTCTCCGTGTCGCGGTCGGGGAACGTGATGGTCACCATGAGACACCTCCATGGGAAGTGTAGAGCAGATGGGCGTGAGGAAGGGCTTACCGCCGCGCCGCCGCCACCTCCCCCCCGCTCTTCGCGAACCCGGTGACGATGTAGGTCCCCGAGCGCTGGTCTTTCTTCAGCTTCAAGATGCTCTTGCGCTCGGCGTCCTCGAGCAGCTCGGAGAAGGTGCTGTAGCCGTAGTAGCCCTCGTTGAACGAGGGCTTCTTGCGCTGCATCGTCTGCTTGATCATCGAGCCCCAGAGGACCTCCTTGTTGTCGCGCAGGAGCGCCTGGATCGACTCGATGAGCAGGCTGAACACCTCGGCGGTCTTCTTGTTGAGGCCGTCCAGCTTCGGCCCCTTCTGGGTGTCCCGCCAGACGTCCTCGTAATAGATGAACTCGTCGCAGTTGTCGATCAGCAGGTTCGAGGAGGAGTTCTTCACCCCGACGCCGATGACGTACTTGTTGTTCTCCTTGAGCTTGGAGACGAGAGGCGAGAAGTCGCTGTCCCCCGAGAGGATGACGAAGGTGTCGAGGTGCTCCTTGGAGTAGGAGAGGTCCATCGCGTCGACGACCATCTTGATGTCGGCGCTGTTTTTCCCCGAGTAGTACTTCTGCGGGATGTCGATCAGCTCGATGGCCGCCTCGTGGAAGGGGCGCTTGTAGTCGCTGTAGCGCTCCCAGTCGGCGTAGGCCTTCTTGACGATGATCTTGCCCTTCTCCAGGAGGCGCTCGAGGATCAGGTTGATGTCGAACTTGCCGATCTCGGAGTCGCGCACGCCGAGGGCGATGTTCTCGAAGTCGCAGAACATCGCGATCTTGCGCTCGTCGCTGGGGCGCCGCTGCGAATCGGGGACGGTGATGATGATCTCGCGGGCCAGGCGCTCCAGATCTCCCGCCGGAGTGAAGGCCTGCGGGATGGGGAACGCCGGCTCGGGCGAGCGCAGCGTGCGCGGCGTCGGAGCCAGGGCGGCAGGCTCCCGCTCGGCCCGGTCGTGGCGCTCGGCGCGCTCCGGACGTTCCCGCTCCCCTCGCTCCCGCCGCTCGGGACGCACCCGCGCGGCGCGGCGCGGCGTGGGGGCGGGCTCTTCGACGGCGCGGCGGGCGACGACGGGGGCCGGAGCCTCTTCGGCGGGCTCTTCACCGAAGCTCTCGTCCTCTTCGTCCTCCTCCTCGCCGGGCTCGGCCGCGGCGGCGTCCGTGGTCCGGTCGTTCTTGCGGCGCCGGCCGCGGCGCGAGCGCTTGCGCCGCCGGACGTCCTCCTCGGACTCGCCGGCCACCGGAATCTCTCCCTCCTTCTCCTCCTCCGTCCCCTCCTCGCGGGCCTCGGCGAGGACGGGCTCGGCGTCCGGCTCGCGCTCCGGGGCGGCCTCGTCGACGTAGCGCCAGGCGGGCTCGGGCTCGGGCTCCGTCCCCTGCGAGATCGGCAGCGGCTCTTCCGCGACGGACATCGCCTCCATCGGCGGCGGCTCGGGGGCGCTCTCGACAGGTGGGGTTTCGGGGGGGGCAGCGGGTTCCTGGGAGGCGCGCTGCGGTTTGTCGTTCTCCTGCTCTTGCATGCCCTCAGCCGTGGGGCGCAGCCACCATGGACTCAAGGTTGACTCCCTTCCCGAGCCCGGGGCCGGGCTCGTGCGGATCTCGATTCTAACATGGGGTGATCCAAGGAATTGGATCGGCCGCTCAGTCCAGATCGAAGGGCCGCGGAGGCGGTCCCTCATCCGGCTCCTCTTCCGCCCGGCGCAAAGCCTCGCGGAACTTCTCTTCCAGGAGCCGGTCACGATCCTTGTGGGCGGCGAATTCGCGGTCGAACACATCGGCGGCCCGGGCCTTGTCCTCGTCCAGCCCCTTGAGCAGGGTATCGAAGTCCTTGCCGCCGGCCGGCACATGCTTGGGGCGGCGGTGCGACAGGACCTGTCCGGTCGCCGCATCGACGACCATCTCAGAATCGCATTCGGGGCAGCGGACGGTCAACTTCCGGGTCTCGCTCACTCCCCCATTGTACCGAGTTCTGTTACCGTACGCGCCATGTCGACGCAAGAGACCCTCCCGAGCCGCGAGGACGCCTGGCGGCTCCTCTGCCAGTACACCGAGAAGGAGGCGTTGCGCAAGCACGCCCTCGCCGTCGAAGCCTCGATGCGACATTACGCCCGACTCCTCGGCGAGGACGAGGAGCTGTGGGGGCTGACCGGCCTCCTCCACGACTTCGATTACGAGCGCTACCCGGACGCGGAGAACCACCCCTATCGGGGGGTCGAGATCCTCACCGCCCAGGGCTACCCCGAGGTGATGCGTACCGCCATCCTGGGGCATGCCCCCTACACCGGCGTGCCGCGGGAGACGCGCCTGGCCAAGGCGCTCTACGCCTGCGACGAGCTCTCGGGCTTCGTCGTGGCCGTCGCGCTCATCAAGCCGAGCAAGGCGGTGGCCGACGTCGACGTCACCTCGGTCAAGAAGCGCCTCAAGGAGAAGGCCTTCGCCCGCGGAGTCCACCGCGAGGACGTCTACAACGGCGCGGAGGAGATCGGCCTCCCGCTGGACGAGCACATCCAGAACGTGATCAGCGCCTTGCAGGCGGCGGCACCGCAATTAGGGCTGTGAGAGCCAGCCCCAGAGCCGCCAGCGCGCACCCCAGCACGAACGAGCCCGGCCGGTAGACCAGGTCGATCCTGTGCGTCCCGGCCGGCAGCAGGGCGGCGACGAAGGGGCCGTCCGCCGGCTCGCGCGGGAGGAGCCGGCCGTCCGCGAAGACGGACCAGTGGCCATCCTGGAACACGGACGTCGTCAACCTCCGCGCGGCCGGGATCTCGGCGGTGAGCCGCAGCCACTGCGGACCCTCCGGCTTCTCGGGGTCGCGCTTTTCCAGACGGGCCTCGGGTTCCAGGTCGAGAACCGGCTTCGGCTGCGGCACCGCCCAGATCCGCGCGGTGGGATCGGCGAAGACCTGGCGCAGGGGTGGACGGAGGACCTCGCCCGGGCCGGTGAGGATGTAGCGGACGCCGAGCCGGCGGTAGAGCGGATTCCGCGGCTTGCCCCAGAGCGGGACCTCCCCCCACCAGTCCGCGGTGACCGGTGCCGTGACATCTATATAGGCGCGCGGCGCCACCGGGTTGTAGATCCGGGCGTCGGACAGGTCCCAGAGGAGGGGGAGGTTCGGCGGGAAGGCGCGGCCGAGGGCGGCCATGCGGCCATCCGCCAGGTTCTTCTGGAGGAAGCCCACGGCCGGCGGTGTGGGGAGGGCGAGCCGCTTCGGCATCGGCGGATTGGCCGGCCGGTGGGCGAGCAGGAGCTCGGCCGCGATCAGCCCGGCCACCGCCGGCGGCATCCAGCGCCGCCCGCGCGCCAGCGTGAGGAGGAGGACGGCCCCGGCCAGGAAGCGCATCTGCCAGCGCAGCCACCCGAAGCGCAGGATCGCCAGCCGCTCCGGGTCCTGCGGATCGGGATGCGCCAGGTACCCCCACACGATCACACCGGCGAGCGCCACCGCGACCACCACGACCGGCCACCAGGGCAACTCTCTGCGCCGGAACCTCTCCAGGGTGCAAGCCCCCAGATAGGACAGCGCCAGGGCGAGAAGCATCAGGGGCCGGTGGCTCACCCCGGGAAAGGCGAGCCCGATCAGGACGAGCCCGGCCACCCCGAGGAACAGACGCTCCCGCGGAAAGCGGCGGTACCTCCCCAACGCCAGGAGCGCCGCGAGCAGCGTCGCCGTTCCCACGAACCCGGACGCGTCCTCGTTCGTGTTGACCGGCCCCCAGTAGTCGACGAAGCGGTTGTTGCCGAAGGCGTTGGGCGCGGCGATGGGGAGGAGGGCCCTCACCCCCGGCCCCTCTCCCGCGAGCGGGAGAGGGGAGATGGTTAGCCGGGCAGCCCGCAGCGTGTGGGGAAGATATTCGAGCGTCGGCAGAAGGACCGGCGCGGCGGCCAGGGCGGCGATTCCGAGGGCGAGGAGGGCGGCTCGGAGGCGCCGGAGGCGCAGGGGCTCCGAGCGATCGAGTGCCTGGGCGGCGAGGACGGCGAGGAGGAGGGCGCAGGCGTAGAGGACCGTCTCGGGGTGACCGCCGAGGAGGAGAGAGAAGCCTCCGAGGGCCAGGAGCAGGAGGTCCCGCCGCTCTCCTCGCTGGTGGCAGAGCGCGGCGGCGTAGAGCGCGAGCGGGAGCAGGGCGGCCGGATTGGCGATCGGCCAGCCCACCCAGAGGACGACGAACCCGCCGAGGCCGTAGGCGAGCGCTCCCGCGGTGGCCGGTCCCGCCCCGATCCCCTGCCGGCGCATCCAGAGGAAGGTGAAGACGAGCGCGACGAGCACGCGCAGGGCGGCCACCGCCCCGGCCGCGCGCATCCAGGGCAGGGCAAATCCGAGGAGCTGCAGCGGCTGGAAGGCCTGCGCCTGGGGATCGGCGAGGAGCGGCATGCCGGCTCCCACTTTGGGGTTCCACAGCGGCCACCGGCGCAGGTCGAGCGCCTTTCGCACCGCGACCTGCGACGGCGCGGTGAGCTCGATCAGATCCCCTTGCAGGATGTTGCCGTGGGGATCGGTCGGCGGCAGGCTCTGGAAGGGCGCCTGGCCGCGCAGGTTGTCCAGCGGAAGCAGGAATTGCCCGCCGAAGAGCACCGGCCCGAAGAGGAGGAGCAGGGCCGCCCCGAACGCCGCCAGGACCCCGTCCGGCACCGGGTCGTACCAGCGCCGGAGCGCCGCGCGCACCAGGAGAACGAGAAACCCGACCCAGAGGCCGGGCAGCAGGTCCATCAGGCTCCACGCCATCGTGCGAGGAGCATAGCCGATCGGACTATCGCCTCAGGGGGGTCAGGGGACCGGCTTGAGCGGATGTTCCCCGGCGTGGCGGGCGATGATCAGGTCCTGGACCTCCTGGATGACCTCCAGCTTGCGGACGTTCTTGCCCGGGCAGGCGTGGGTCGTCAACGGATCCTCGCGATGCAGGCGGAGCGTCTGGGGGTCCAGCCCCAGAATGGCGCACAAGGTCGCCAGAGCGGCCACCGTATTCCCGCGCACCTTCAAACCCCGGCCGCTGTCGAACGCCTCCTTCTCGTAATCTCCCAGCATCTCGACCCCGAGAGCCACCTTGTTCCAGGAGGGGGAGTGGGTGCCGGACACGGTCAGCAGCGTGAACGCCCAGATCTGCTTGTCGTCGATGAACAGATGCGGGCCGGCCTTCCACTTCTGCGTATCGCGATAGAAGACCTCGAGGTTCGCGATGTGTTGCTGGGTCAACCCTTTCGGGCGCTGGGCCAGGGATGGCGACCCGGTGTTGTGCAGGACGATGAAGGAGGGGCGCCAGGCGGTCCAGAGGAGGGTGTGGCAGTAACTGTCGAACTCATCCGGAGTGAAGCTCTTCCCTACGATCCCTTTCCAGTCGGCCATCTTTTCGGTCCTCCCATTTTCGCTACGTTGCAGTGAACATTGTAGCGCGGCTCTACCTCTCGAAGAGGACCTTCTCTCCTTCCGCAAAAAGCCCCGGGACGCGTCATGCCCTCGGGCGCCGCGCTAACTTATGATTAGCATCGCTGATATTTGACGCCGAGACCCCAAAAAGGAGGGCTCGAAACGGAATCCGCGTGGCGTCCAGCAGTTAGAATGCCGCGCGATGAGCAACGAAGAGATCGCCCGGATTGCCGCGGCGCTGCGGACGGCGATACGTCTGAGCGGAATCTCGCACCGGCAGGTGGAGCGCGAGCTCGGGTTGAGCACCGGGTACCTGACGCGCATCCTCGCCGGACAGGTGGAGCTGCGCGTGCGGCATGTGCTGGACGTCTGCCGGGTGATCGGGTTGCCGCCGGACCGGTTTTTCGGCGCGATGTTCCCGCCTCAGGAGGGGCCGGAGTCGGTCTCGCGCCTGGAAAAGGGGCTGGCGCAGCTCCACCCGCCGCTGGATCGTCCGGGGCCGCAACCACCGGAGCCCGCGACGGGCGAGGGCCGCCCCAGGCTCATCTCCGAGCTGCTGAGGCGGCTGCGCCAGGTGGCCGACGAAATCGAAACCGCCCTGCGGTAGCTTCAGCGCCCAGGCTGGAACGACACCCGGAGCGAGGTCCACATCTTCACGTGGACGCCGTCCCGGGTCGACGCCGGGTTGAAGGTGGCGCGCCGCGCTGCGTCGATGGCTGCCTCGTCGAAGCCGAAGCCGGCTTTGGGGCCGGTGCGCTGCGCATCGAGCACAGCGCCCCTCTCGTCGACCAGCACTTTGATGTCCACCACGGCGGCCTTGTTGAGGCGCTGGGCGGCTGACGGGTAGCGCGGATCGAGGCGGCTCTTGAGCTTCGGCGGGGTGATGCCCGGGGTGCCCGGCTGGACGAGGTCGCCGTATTCGATCTGCGCCGGGCGTGGCGCCGCCGGAACCGGTGCCGTGGTCTGCGGGCGCGCCTGCGCGGGGGCCGGCTCGGTCTTGTCGGTCGTCGTGGCGGCCGAAGGCGTGGTCACGGCCTGCTGCGCGGGCGCCGGATTGCTCGGTGTGGGCGCCGGGTCGGCCTGCTGCTTGATCGGCTCCGGGGCAGGCTCCTGCGCGGCCGGCTCCGGAGCCGGAGCCTGGCGCGCCAGCTCCTCGCGCTTCTTCGTCTCGTCGAGCTGCTGCTGGAGCTGCTTCACACGATCGTCGTACTGCGACTTGAGCTTGGCTTCCATCTGCTGGCTCTGGGCGTCCAGCATCTCCCGGATCTGCTTCTCGAGCTCCTCGCGGGTCGGTCCGGCGGGGACCGGCGCCGGTTGGACCGGCGAGGCGGGCGTCAGCGCGGCCTGCTGGGCGGCGGGCTGAGCCGCCGCCGGCATCGCGGCCTGCTGGGTGGTCTGGTTCCGGCCGAGGAAGTACCAGGCGGCCGCGCCCACGGCGATCAGCAAGGCCGCGGCCACGCCGATGAAGAGCCCCGCTTTCGACGAAGAGCCGGCGGCCACCCTCGCTCCGGCCAGCGTGCCCTGGCGCACGCCCGTCGACTCGCGGACGTCGGCCACGGCGGCCGGCGCAGGCACCGGGACGGGCACGGCGGCGGGCTTCTGCGGCAGCTCCAGCTTCTTCTCGGCCTCGACCTCCCGGCTCTCCCGCTCGATTTCGTCGCGGAAGAGGTTGTGCATGAAGAAGGCGAGGTTGAAGGTGGTCGGGCTGTACTGCCCGTCGATCATCAGCTTCGACAGCGTCTTGTGCCAGGCCACCGGGTCGGCGATGCGCTGGTCGCGCGGCGCCAGGCTCTTCTTGAGCAGGCCCACGATCGCGGGCGGCAGGGGCGTCCCCTCGTTGGGGAGGACCGCGGCGTCGAGGAGCGCGCCATAACCGTCGGGAGTAGGCGCCGGCAGGCGCTCGCCGGTCAGGAGCTCATAGAGGATGGCGCCCAGCGACCAGACGTCGTCCGACTTGGCGATCGGTCCCCCCTCCAGCGCCTCGGGCGCCAGGTAGGGGCGCAGGACCGGATCGCTCCAGCCGTCCGCGGTGAGGGCGCGCAGGCCGGGGGCGATCTCGAAGCCGAGGAGGCGGGCCTCCCCTTCATTGGAGATCATGATCAGGTGCGGCACCACGAAGCCGTGCAGCACCCGCTCGTCCTGCACCCGCGTCTCGTGCGCCGCCGCGAGAGCCAGGGCGATTCGCTCCGTGACCAGCAGCGCGTGGTCGGTCGGGATCGGAGACATCTGGCGCTCGGCCTGGGCGAACAGGGTCGCCAGGTTCTTCCCTGAAATGTAGTCATAGGAGACGTAGGGGAAGCTGCGGACCTTCCCGAGGTCGACTCCGCTCCCGATGTTCGGGCTGCGCAGCGCTTGCTGAATTGCGGCGCGATCCGCGGCTTTCTGCCACAGCTTCTCGCCGTCCATTCCCTTGCCGTTGAAGACGCGCAGCAGAACCACCTGCTCGATCCCCGCCTTGCCGACTCTGCCGGCGCGGAACGTCTCTCCGAGTGGATCTTCAGTTAGTTTTTTGAGAAGTAAATACTTCCCAAATTCCTCTGGGATGTTCATCAGGCCTCCTCGGGACCGCCGCGCCGCCTACTCGCAACTCCTCCATCAAAGTCGTGGCGGCGACGCGTTACACAGGGTCAGCTAGGGTCCTTGATACACCATGGCCTCGCAGCTGTCAACGGAAAAAACGGAACCTCACCCCCTAACCCCCTCTCCCATCGCCCCCCCCGCCGGCCGGGAGAGGGGGGAAATTGGGGGTCAGCGGCCGGCTTCCCGCCGCTTGTCGCGCCAGAATTGCCGCTGCCAGAGCTCGACGTTCCGGTTGTGCTCCTGGAGGGTCGTCGCGAAGACGTGGGTGCCGTCGTTCCGGCTGACGAAATAGAGGTAGGGGACGTCGGCCGGATCGGCGGCGGCTTTGAGGCTGGCGAGGCCGGGGGAGCAGATAGGACCGGGCGGCAGGCCGGCATAGCGGTAGGTGTTGTACGGCGAGTCGACCTGGAGGTCGGAGCGCCGGATGTTGCCGTTCCACCGGCCGAGCCGCTTCAAGGCGTAGATCACGGTCGGATCGGCTCCCAGCCCGATCCTCCGCTGGACCCGGTTCCTGTAGACGCCCGCGATGAGCGGCCGCTCGGACGGGATGCGGGCCTCCTTCTCCACGATGCTCGCCAGGGTGACGATCTGGCGCAGGCTGCGCGACGGGCTGTTCCCCAGGAGCGGCCGGATCTGGCTCTCGTAGCGCTTGCGGAAGGTCTTGACCAGGGTGGAGACCACGGTCTGCTCGTCGGTGTTGCGGGCGAAGCTGTAGGTCTCGGGGAAGAGGTAGCCCTCCAGGTCGGGAGCCTCGGGGTCGAGGTCGGCGATCAGCTCGGGCGAGCGCATGAGGTCGAGGAAGACCTCGCGCCGGCCGAGATCGGCCTGCTCCAGGCGGTCGGCGATCTCCTCCAGGGTGAGCCCCTCGATCAGGGTGACCGATCCCGTCATCACCCGTCCGTGAACGAGCTTGTCGAGCACCTCGGGGGTGGAGAGCGGGCCGCGGAAGTTGTAGTCGCCGGCCTGGAGGGCGGGATCGCCCATGAACCAGACGAGATAGAAACGGGCCAGGTTGGCGTCGCCGATGACCCCGTCCGTCTGCAGGGTCTGGAGGATCTGGGTGGCGCTCGTCCCGTTCTTGATCGAGACCTGCCGCTCGATGTCGGGATAGCCCTTGTAGGGACGCTGCAACTTCCACCACGACCAGCCCGCGAACGCGGCCGGCACCATGAGGAGGACGAGCAGGACCATCAATCCCAGGAGGACGCGCTGGAAGGTCCCCCGGTCGGCCCGCTTCGCTTTCTGGGCGCCTTTCGCCCTGCCTCGTGCCACCATGCCTCTCCTTCAGGTTCTGTCCAGGGCCTCCTGGAGGAGGATCTGGGCGGCCACGGCATCGAGCCGTTCGGGATTGCGCCGCGGATCGACGCCGGCGGCGCGCAGGCGCTCGGCGGCTTCGACGCTGGTCAGCGACTCGTTGACGAACTCGACGGGGAGGCCGGTGAGCTCCGCCAGCCGTCCCGCGAGCCCGCGCGCCCGCTCGGCCGCTTCCCCGCGGGTGCCGTCCAACCCGACCGGCTCGCCGACCACGAACCGCTCGACCCCCTCGCGCCGCGCGATCGCCGCGATCTCGCGCAGCGCCGACCGCGTATCCCGCCGGGCCAGCGTGGTCAGCGGAACCGCCATCCGCCCCTCGGGATCCGAGATGGCGAGCCCGATCCGCTTGCTGCCGAAGTCGATGCCCAGCGACCGCACGGCCGTCGTTTTCCCCGCGGGGG
>WNGB01001910.1_pt1 | contig 33980 bp, 35 predicted proteins | sample 5400681 | NCBI WGS metagenome assembly WNGB01 (sample SAMN13153367, study PRJNA577476) | soil metagenome | isolation source: 115 cm soil or saprolite under grassland replicate 2 | place: USA:California | collected 2016-06-15
ACAGGCCGAGGGAGCGGGCGATCAGGATGCGCATGACCTCGCTGGTGCCCTCGCCGATCTCCAGGATCTTGGCGTCCCGGTAGAAGCGGGCGACGGGGAACTCCTCGATGTAGCCGTAGCCGCCGTGCACCTGGACCGCTTCGCGGGCGGAGGTGACGGCCGCCTCCGAGGCGTGCAGCTTGGCGATGGCGGCCTCCCTGCCGAACGGCTGGCCAGCGTCCAGCTTGGCGGCCGCGCGCAGCCAGGCAAGGCGGGAGGTGTGGGCGCGGACCTCCATGTCGGCGATCTTGAAGGCGATCGCCTGGAAGCCGGCGATCGGGCGGCCGAACGCCTGCCGCTCCCGGGCGTACCTGGTGCACTCGTCGACGCAGCCCTGGCAGAGGCCGGTGGCCAGCGCGGCGACCGCGATGCGGCCCTCCTCCAGGGTGCGCAGGAAGTTCGCCAGGCCGCTGCCGCGCTCGCCGAGGGTGTTGGCCACCGGCACCCTGCACCCCTCGAAGACCAGCTCGCGGGTGTCGGAGGCGTGCCAGCCGACCTTGGCGTAGCTGCGGCCCACCCGGTAGCCGGGGGTGCCGGCCGGCACGATCAGGTTGCTGATCTCCCCCTTGCCGTCCGGCCGCCGGCCGGTGACCGCGGCCAGCACCACCAGACCGGAGCGGTCGAGCCCGGCATTGGTGATGAACGCCTTGGTGCCGTCGATCACCCACTGGTCGCCGTCGAGGGTGGCCCTGGTCCGCAGCGACCCGGCGTCCGAGCCGCCGCCCGGCTCGGTCAGGCCGAAGGCGGCCAGCTGCCGGCCGGCGGCCAGCGGCGGCAGCCAGCGGCGGTGCTGCTCGGCGTTGCCGTAGCGCCAGATCGGCATGGCGCCGAGGCCGACCGCCGCCTCGAGGGTGATCGCCACCGAGGAGTCGACCCTGGCCAGCTCCTCGATCGCCAGGCACAGGGTGGTGTAGTCGGCGCCCATGCCGCCGACCTCCTCGGGGAACGGCAGCCCGAACAGGCCCATGTCGGCCATCTGGTCCAGCACGGCAGGGTCGAGCCGCCCGGCCCGGTCCATCGCCTCGGCCTTCGGCGCCACCACCTCCTCGGCGAAGGCGCGGACGATCTTGCGGAACTCCTCCTGCTCCGGTGACAGCTCGAGGTTCATGGGGCCATGCTATCCGTCCCGGTCGGCGCGGTCAGGACGTTCGGCGGTCGCGATGGTGTGCGACGATCACGGCATGACCACCGCCGTGTACCTGGAGCTCGGCAGGCAGCGCACCTTCGCCTGCGCGCTCGACTGGCCCGGCTGGTGCCGCTCCGGCAAGACCGAGGAGCTGGCGCTGGAGGCGCTGGCCGCCTACGCCCCGCGCTACGCGCCGGTCGCCGAGCGGGCCGGGATCGCCTTCCCGGCCGGGGCAGGGGACGCCCCGCGGGTGGTCGAGCGGCTGCCCGGGTCTGGGGCGACCGACTTCGGCGTCCCGGAGAAGCTGGCCACCGCCGACGCCGAGCCGCTCGGCGCCCGCGACGCAGAGCGCCAGGCCGCGCTGGTCACGGCGGCGTGGGCGCTGTTCGACCAGGTGGTCGCCGGCGCGCCCGCCGAGCTGCGCAAGGGCCCACGCGGCGGCGGCCGCGACCGCGACAAGATGGTCGACCACGTGCTGGGGGCGGAGGCGGGCTACGCCCGCCGGCTCGGCGTCAAGCAGCGGCCACCCGCGATCGACGACCCGGACGCGATCGCCGCCCTGCGCGAGGCGATCGTGGCGGTGCTGCGCCAGCCATCCGACGGGACGCCGCCGGTCCCCAAGGGCTGGCCGCCCCGCTACGCCGCGCGCCGCGTCGCCTGGCACGTCCTCGACCACGCCTGGGAGATGCAGGACCGCAGCAGCCCGGCCGGGTAGCTGGCGGCGCGGCTACCCGGTGGGGGCGTACTCCAGGCCGAGCAGGGCCAGGTCGTCGTCGTGGCGGCCCTCGGCGTGCCGGCCGACCAGCTCGACCAGGTGGTCCAGCGCCTCCGGCAGGGTGCCGCCGGCGGCGACCTCCTCGAAGCAGGCGCGGTCCAGGAACTCCCCGGCGGCGTTGCGCGCCTCCACCAGCCCGTCGGTGTAGCAGATCAGCCGCTGGCCGGGGCGGAGCTGGCCCTGGCTCTCGTCGGCCTGGGTGCCGAGCCCGAGCGGCGCCGCCACCTGCGCCACCCTCGGGCCCGCGCCGAGCGGGGCCGGGTGGCCGGCCGAGGCGAGCACCACGCGGCCGGTCGGGTACAGCCGCCCCGCCAGGGCGGTCACGAAGTCCTCGTCGCCGCCCTCCCTGGCGACCAGCCGGTCGAGGCGGTCGAGGATCCTGGCCGGGCTGGCGCCCTCCCCCGCCAGGCTGCGGAACGCGCCCTTGAGGAGCGCTGCCAGCGAGCTGGCCTCCAGGCCCTTGCCGCGGGCGTCGGCCAGGATGAAGGCCAGGCCGCGACCGTTCAGCTCGACCAGGTCGTAGAAGTCGCCGCCGATCTGCGCCAGCCCGCTGGCCGAGCGGTACCGCACTCCCACGTTGAACCCCGCCACCCAGGCCGGCGGGGTGGCCAGCAGCAGCGCCTGCACCTGCTCGAGCACCTCGGCCTGGGCCCGCACCCGCTCGGAGCCGGAGATGGCCCGCGCCCCAAGGCTGGCGAACCGCTCGGACGCCTCCAGCGCCTGGGCCGACAGGCGCGGGTCGCGCTGCCGCCAGGCGAGCACGATCGTCCCGAGCTGCTCGCCGGCCCGGTCCAGCAGCGGCAGCCACAGCAGGCTGCCGAGCCCACGCGCCTCCAGCATCGGCGCCTCCGCGTCGCCGGCGCGGACGCTCGCCCAGGTCGGGACGGTCACGAACGCGGCGGGGAAGTCGCCGCCGGCGAGCTGGGCCGGCATCGGCGGGATCGCCTGGTCGCGGGCGTGAGCGACCGCGACCATCCGGTCGTCCTGGCGGCGGTAGACGGCCACCGCGTGGGCGGCGAACAGGGCCCTGGCCGACCGTGCCAGCAGCTGGTAGGCCTCCTCCGGCTCCAGGCCCTCCGCCAGCGACGCGGCCATCCGGATGGTGTCGGCCGCCCCCTCCAGCGCCGACTGCTCCCGCCGTGAAGCACCCCAGTTGACCAGCGCGAACAGGGTGGCCAGGGCGATCAGCAGCAGCCGCAGGAAGAGCTGGCCGCCGCCCGGGGTGCCGGTGATCAGGCCGAGCCCGAACCCGGCCAGCAGGGCCGCCAGCCCGGCGGCGATCACCTGGCTGCGGCTGGTCGACAAGCGGCTGGCCAGCAGCGGCACCAGCGCCACGAACCCGCCGACGGTCAGCCTGGGTGCGACCAGGTCGACCACCACGACCGTGGCGAGCACCAGGTACGGCAGCAGCCAGCCGCCGGCGGCGGCCACCACCCGGGCACCCACCGACCCCGGCCTGGCCTCCTGCTGCACGCTCGCACTCCTCCCACCCCGGATCGCTGGTTGGAGCCTGCCCGATCGGACCGGCCGGGGACAAGCGAGGGTCCTCGCCGCCCGACCACCCGGCGGTTACCATGACCGTCCTCGACCCCATCGGACCGAAAGGCGTCCCGCATGCGCACCCTGGTCACCGGCGGCGCTGGCTTCATCGGCTCGGCCCTGGTGGACCGCCTGGTCCACGACGGCCACGAGGTGGTGGTGGTCGACGACACCTCCACCGGCCGGCTGGAGAACCTGGCCGACGCGTTCGCCTCCGGCCGGGTCCACCACGCCGGCGTCGACGTCGCCGGGCCCGAGCTGGCCGCGGCGGTGGCGGAAGCCCGACCGGAGGTCGTCTACCACCTGGCCGCCCAGATCGACGTGCGCCGCAGCGTCGCCGACCCGGCCGCAGACGCCAGGGTCAACGTGCTCGGCACCATCCAGGTGGCGAGGGCGGCGCTGCAGGCCGGCTGCAGGCGGCTGGTGTTCGCCAGCTCCGGCGGGACCGTCTACGGCGAGCCGGACCCCTCGGCGCTGCCGGTCGACGAGCGCCACCCGGCGGGCGTCACCAACCCGTACGGCGTGGCCAAGCGGTCGGCCGAGGACTACCTGGCCAGCCTCGCCGAGCTGGAGGGCCTCGAGCCGGTCAGCCTGCGTCTCGGCAACGTCTACGGGCCCCGCCAGGACCCGCACGGCGAGGCCGGGGTGGTGGCGATCTTCTGCAACCGGTTGCTGCAGGACGAGCCGGTCACGATCTTCGGCGACGGCCGCCAGACCCGCGACTACGTCTACGTCGACGACACCGTCGACGCGTTCGTGGCGGCCGGCGGGCAGCCGGACGCCGCCGGCGCCCGCCTGAACGTCGCCACCGGCGTGGAGACCTCGGTGCTGGAGCTGTACGCGACCCTGCGGGAGGTGGCCGGGTTCGGCGAGGAGCCGACCTTCGCGCCCCCGCGGACCGGCGAGCTGGCCCGGATCGCGCTGGACTTCGGCGCGGCCGAGCGGGTGCTCGGCTGGCGCCCCAAGGTCGACCTCACCGACGGGATCGCGCGCACCTGGGCCTGGTTCTTCCAGGAGGTCAATGCCGGGAGCGTCGGGGGATGAGCGGCGGCCCCGTCCGGCTGGAGGTCAGCGACGGGGTCGCCACCGTCACCCTGGGACGGCCGGAGGCGCTCAACGCGATCTCGACCGCGCTGGCCGTCGCCCTCGCCGCGGCGGTCGAGCCGCTGGCCACCGACCCGGCGGTGCGGGCGGTGGTGCTGGCCGGCGCCGGCGACCGCGCCTTCAGCGTGGGCGCCGACCTGAAGGAGCGGGCCGGCTTCGACGACCACGGCTGGTTCGTGCAGCGGGAGGCGTTCCGGCGGGGGTTCGCGGCCGTGCGCCGCTGCCCGCTGCCGACGGTGGCGGCGGTGTTCGGCTACGCGCTCGGCGGCGGCGCCGAGCTGGCGCTGGCGTGCGACCTGGTGGTGGCGGCCGATGACGCGACCTTCGGTCTGCCGGAGGTCCGCCTCGGCCTGGTCCCGGCCGGCGGCGGCACCCAGCTGCTGGTCCGCCGGGTGGGGCGCTCGGCGGCCAAGGACCTGGTGCTGACCGGCCGCCGGGTCGACGCGGCCGAGGCGTTGCGGCTGGGCCTGGCCGACCGGGTGGTGCCGAGGGCCGAGCTGCCGGCGGCGGCCCGTGGGCTGGCCGCCGAGATCGCCGGCAACGCGCCGACCGCGGTCAGGCTCGCCAAGTGGGCCATCGATCTCGGTGCCGACCTGGCCCAGGAGGCGGCCATGGAGGTCGAGGACCAGGCGTGGCGCCGCGCCGTGCTCTCCGACGACCGCCGCGAGGGGATCGCCGCCTGGGTGGAGGGCCGCGACCCCCGTTGGCCCGGCTGACCCTGCCGACGTGGCTCTGGTCGGCGCAGGACGATCCGACTTCGGGATGAACTGGCCGAACAAGACGATATAGCTGGACACGCGCGGGTCAGACGATCAGTCTCATACCGGCGGGTTGATCGAGCGGTCCGGGGGGGGTCGATGCCGACGCCGGTTCGGCAGGAGCGGCGCATTCGAGGTCCTCCCAGCGCTGCCCTCGACTGAGGTGCGTCCCGATCCGCAGGGAGGCAGCATGACCAGCCAATATGAACCTCCGCATGAGGCAACCGAGACGGCCCCCCTGTACTGTGCGCTGCCGCCGCAGCCGCCCCTGGTCGTCCCCGAGGGACTCGACTCCGAGCGCGCCAGCGCCATTATCTCGGGGGTCGCGATATGGGCGAACAGTACGATCCTGCACTACTACTTCTTTGACCGCGAGACCGACGAGTCGCTGGTCCCCGTTCCCGGCGGCGGCACCGAGCTCATCTCCTGGGTCGGCCCGCCCGCCCAGGAGGACGCGGTGCGCGCCGCCTTCCAGACCTGGAAGAACCTGGGGATCGGGTTGGAGTTCCGTGAGGTCTCCGACCGCTCCGAGGCGGAGCTCCGCATCGGCTTCCAGAGGATGGCCGGGTCCTGGTCCGCCGTCGGCCGCGGTGTGCTCAGCTACGGCGTGAACCAGCGAACCACCAACTACGGCTGGGATCTGACAACGCCGCACGGCCGGTCGACGGCCCTACACGAGCTTGGCCATGCGATCGGCATGCCCCACGAGCACCAGAGCCCGTTCGCTGGGATCGTCTGGGACGACGATCGCGTCTACGAGTACTTCGAAGGACCACCGAACCACTGGGACCGCGAGAAGACCTTCCACAACGTGCTGCGCAAGCTGAGCCCCTTCGAGGTCCGGGGATCGACCTGGGACCCGAAGTCGGTCATGGAGTATGCCTTCCCCGCGGGACTCATCAAGCAGCCGGAACAGTACCGGAACGGCCTCTTCCCTCCCGGCGGGCTCTCCCCGGTCGACACCGAGTTCGTGCGCACCTGGTACCCGCCGACCGCCGCGGCGCAGCCGCCGGTGCTGCTGCCCTTCCAGTCGACGGCGCTGGACCTCGTGGCGGGCGGGCAGGCCGACTTCACGCTGACGCCCCCCGGCTCGCGCGCCTACGAGATCGGGGTGTTCGGGGCCAGCGACACGGTGGTCGTGCTCTTCGAGGAGGTCGATGGCGAGCTCCGCTACGTCGCCGGCGACGACGACGGCGGCGAGGATCGGAACGCGCGGCTCAAGGTCAAGCTGTTCGAGGGTCGCCGCTACGTCATCCGGGTCCGGCTGTACTACGCGTGGGCGTCCGGCCAGATCGCGATCATGTACTGGTGAGCAACCGCGCCGGCGAGGCGTGGCACCCGGCTAGGCTGGGGGCGGCGCCTCGGCCTCCAGCTGGGCGCGGGCCTGGTCGAGGAAGGCGGCGTCGTAGCGGTGGATGTCCTCGGAGAAGGCGAGCAGCCCGGCGTCCGCCTCCCAGGTCCAGCGCTCCAGCTCCCCTTGCAGCTGCTGCAGCTCGACGCAGACCGCCAGCGCCTGCGGCACCGACTCGTCGGGGATGATCACAAGGGCGCTGAAGGCCGGCTCGCCGGCCAGGTAGGCACGGTCGACCGCCTCGGTCACCGGCGCGAGCCGCAGCAGCTGGTAGAAGCGGCCGATGGCGGCCTCCCAGCGGCGGGGCGGGGTGTCCGGCGCCAGCTCCTGCAGCGCCGCCTCGCGGCAGATCGCCCGGAAATGGTCGCGGCTGCGGATGTGCAGGGTGGTGTCGAACGGTCCCAGCTGCAGCTTCACCGTCGCACCTCGACGTCGTCGGCGTCGAGCTCGAACCAGACGGTCCTGCCCTTCGGCCCGCCGTCGACGCCCCAGCGGCTGGAGAGGGCCGCGAACAGCTCCAGCCCGCGCCCGGTGACCGACTCGAGGTGGTGGATGCGGCGCCGTGGCCCGCCCGGAGCGCCGTCGTCGTGGACCTCCACCCGCAGGCGCGCCTCGGTCAGGGTGTACTCGACGGTGAAGGTGCCGCCCGTCCTGCCCGACCCGGAATGGAGCAGCGCGTTGGTGGCCGCCTCGCTGACCAGCAGCCTGATGACGTCGCGGGCGGCGCCGTAGCCGGCGCTGAGCGCAGCGGCGACGAAGCTGCGGGCCGCCGCGACCTGGTCGGCGCGCCCGCGGAACTCTCGACGCCCCCGCTTCTCCACGGACCTCGCTTCCGACCGGACGACCACAGCCTAGCCTGAACCGCCGGGGTCGATCACCACGATCGTCTCACCGGCGGTCACTGAACCGCCGGTCAGAGATCTTACCTCCATGATCGTGCCCGCAAACGGGGCAAGCACCGGCGTCTCCATCTTCATCGCCTCCACCACCGCCAGCAACGCGCCCTCCTCCACCCGCTGCCCGGTGGCCGCCTCGACCCGGGTCAGCGTCCCCGCCAACGGCGACACCACCGCAGACGCCCCCGCGTCCGGCCGGCGGCCGAGCGAGGACGGGCGCTGCCGGTGCAGCCGCACCGGCCAGCGGCGTCCGCCGACGGTGACGGTGAAGTCGGGCTCGCTCGCCGGCGCCGCCGGCATGCCCGCCGACGCCGGCATGCCGCCGAGGTCGGCGGCCTCCTCCAGCCAGGTCGTCCAGTGGGTGCCGGCGCGGAAGTCGTGGTGGTCGAGGACCTGCAACAGCGCCGGCGCGGTCGAGGCGACCCCCTCGACCCGGAGGTCGGCGAGGGCGGCGCGCATCCGCGCCAGCGCCTGGTCGCGGTCGCGTCCCCAGGCGATCACCTTGCCGAGCAGGTCGTCATAGAACTGGGAGACGGTGTCGCCGGCCTGGTAGCCGGCGTCCACCCGGATGCCCGGACCGCCCGGCCAGCGCAGCGCGGCGATCCTGCCCGGGGTGGGCAGGAAGCCGCGGGCGGGGTCCTCGGCGTTGACCCGGCACTCGATCGCGTGGCCGGCCACGCGGACCTCCTCCTGGGCGACCCCGAGCGGCCCGCCGGCGGCCACCCGCAGCTGGGCGGCGACCAGGTCGATCCCGGTGACCTGCTCGGTGATCGGGTGCTCGACCTGGATGCGGGTGTTCATCTCCAGGAACCAGGCGCCGCCGGAGGCGGGATCCCAGAGGAACTCGACCGTGCCGGCGCCCACGTAGCCGCAGGCCTTGGCGACGTCGACCGCCCAGGCGTGGAGGCGCTGGCGGATCTCCGGCGGCAGCCCGGGCGACGGCGTCTCCTCGAGCAGCTTCTGGTGGCGGCGCTGCACCGAGCAGTCCCGCTCGCCGAGCTGGACGATGGCGCCGTGGGTGTCGGCCAGGACCTGGACCTCGACGTGGCGGGGCCGCCGGAAGTAGCGCTCCAGGTAGCAGGCGCCGTCGCCGAAGGCGGCGGCCGCCTCCCTGGTGGCGGCGGCGAGCGCCTCCTCCGCCTGGTCGGGGCCGCCGACGATGCGGATGCCGCGGCCGCCGCCGCCGGCGGCCGCCTTGACGGCCACCGGCCAGCCGTGCGCCTGGCCGAAGGCGACCACCTCGGCGGCGTCGCCGACCGGTTCGGTGGTGCCTGGCACCGGCTCGACCCCGGCGGCCAGCACCGCACGCCTGGCGGCCAGCTTGTCGCCCATCTGACGGATGGCGTCCGGCGGTGGCCCGACCCAGACCAGCCCGGCGTCCAGCACCGCGCCGGCGAAGGCGGCGTTCTCGCTGAGCAGGCCGTAGCCGGGGTGGACGGCCTCGGCGCCGGCCTCGGCGGCGGCGCGCAGCAGCTTGCCGGCGTCCAGGTAGGAGTCGGCGACCCTGGCGCCGCCGATGGCGACCGCCCGGTCGGCCTCGCGGACGTGCAGGGCGCCGACGTCCGGCTCCGAGTAGACCGCCACCCCGACCAGCCCGAGCTGGCGGCAGGCGCGCAGCACCCGCACGGCGATCTCCCCCCGGTTGGCGACCAGCACGGTCCGGAACGGCCGGCTCATACCGGCGGAACTCCGTGCCTGCGGCGACTGAACTCGCGGTCCTTGCCGGCGGCGGCGGCCAGGCGGCGGGCGACCTCGGCGCGGAGGTCCTCCGGGTCGACCACGGCGTCGACCACCAGGTCGGCGGCCAGCCGGGCCAGGTCGACGTCCTCGCGGTAGGCGCGCTGCAGCCGCTCGACCTCCGCGGCCCGCTCCTGCTCGGGGAGGGCGGCCAGCTTGCCGGCGTAGACGGCGTTGACGGCCGCCTCGGCGCCCATCACGGCGATCGAGGCGGTGGGCAGGGCCAGGGTGGCGTCCGGCTCGAAGCCGGGGCCGGCCATCGCGTACAGCCCCGCCCCGTAGGCCTTGCGGACCACCACGCAGATCTTGGGCACGGTCGCCTCGCTGACCGCCGTGATCAGCTTCGCCCCGTGGCGGATGATCCCCTGCCGCTCGACCTCCTTGCCGATCATGAAGCCGGGCACGTCGGCCAGGAACAGCAGCGGCAGGTTGAACGCGTCGCACAACCAGACGAAGCGGGCCACCTTGTCGGCCGAGTCGACGAACAGCACCCCGCCCTTGTGGAGCGGCTGGTTGGCGACCACGCCGAGCGCCCTGCCCTCGATGCGGGCGAGACCGCACACCACCTCCGGCGCGAACTCGCGCTTGACCTCGAAGAAGCTCCCCTGGTCACAGACGGCGGCGACCAGCGGGTAGACGTCGAACGGCTGCGACTCGTCGGTCGGGATCAGCGGCGCCACCGGGCCGCCGTAGCCGGGGCCGGTGGCCGGCTCGGCCGGCGGCTCCTCCCGCCAGCTCCCCGGGAAGTAGCCGAGCCAGGCGCGGGCGGCGGCGATCGCCTCGTCCTCGTCGGCGCAGAGCAGGTCGCCGCAACCGGACACCCGGCAGTGCATGGCCGCGCCGCCCATCTCCTCCAGGGTGGTCCGCTCGCCGATGACCATCTCGGCCATCCGCGGCGAGCCGAGGTACATCGACGCGTTGCCGTCGACCATGAAGACCACGTCGCAGAAGGCCGGGATGTAGGCGCCGCCGGCCGCCGACGGGCCGAACAGGCAGCAAATCTGAGGAACCCGGCCCGAAAGGCGGACCTGGTTGTAGAAGATCTTCCCGGCGCCGCGGCGGCCGGGGAACATCTCGACCTGGTCGGTGATCCGGGCGCCCGCGGAGTCGACCAGCCACACCATCGGGATCTCGTGGCGCAGCGCGTACTCCTCGATGCGGATGATCTTCTCCACCGTGCGGGCGCCCCACGAGCCGGCCTTGACGGTCGAGTCGTTGGCCATCAGCGCCACCCTGCGGCCGCCGATCAGGCCGACGCCGGTGACCACCCCGTCGGCGGGCAGGTCGCCGGCGAGCGCGTTGGCCAGCAGGCCGTCCTCGACGAAGCCGTCGGCGTCGTCGAGCAGGCGGCGCAGCCGCTCGCGCACGAACAGCTTGCCCTGCTCGCGCGCCTTGGCGTGGTAGCGCTCCGCGCCGCCGGCGCGCGCCTGCTTGGCCAGCGCCCGGAACGCCTCCTCCGGCCGCTCCGCGGTCATCTGGCGGCCTCCACGCGGCGGGTGCGGGGGCCCGCCAGCAGCACCTGGCTGCGGAGCGGGTGGCCGACCAGCTCGCCGGCCAGCCGCGCGGCGGCCAGCAGCGCGGCCAGGTCGATCCCGGTCGCCACCCCCATGTCCTCCAGCATGTGGACGGCGTCCTCGCTGGCCACGTTGCCGCCGGCGCCCGGCGCGGTGGGGCTGCCGCCGAGCCCGCCGACCGCCGTGTCCAGGTCGCTGCAGCCGGCCTGCAGGGCGGCCAGCAGGTTGGCAAGGCCGGTGCCGCGGGTGTCGTGGAAGTGGCAGTTGACCGGGATCCCGTCGAGGGCGGTGAGCAGCTCCTCGACGCGGGTCGGGGTGGCCATCCCGGTGGTGTCGCCCAGCGACACCGAGCGGCAGCCGAGCCCGGTCAGCCGCTGGGCCAGCAGCACCACCCGGCGGGCCGGCACCTCGCCCTCGTAGGGGCAGCCCCAGGCGGTCGAGATGGTCGCCTCGACCGGGGTGCCGCCGGCCAGGCGCAGCACGCCGGCGATCTCCTCCATGGTCTCGGCGATCGGGCGGTTGACGTTGCGGCGGTTGTAGGACTCCGAGGCGGCCACCACCACCTGGAGCAGGTCGGCGCCGGCCGCCAGGGCGGCCTCGGCGCCGCGCCGGTTGGGCACCAGCGCCGAGTAGACCACCCCGCGCACCCGCCGGATGGCGGCGAACACCTGGTCGGTGCCTGCCATGGCGGGCACCGCCGCCGGCGAGACGAACGAGCCGACCTCGATGCGTCCGACCCCGGTGGCGGAGAGGGCGTCGACCAGCCGGGCCCGCGCCGCCGCGGGCAGCGGCGCCTCGCCCTGCAGCCCGTCGCGCGGGCCGACCTCGCGGATGCTCACCGAGCCTGGCAGTCGCACGGCACGATCCTACCGGTGCAGCGCCCGCTACAGCCGGTCGAGGAGGTCGCGCTTCTTGCGCTGGAACTCCTCCTCGGTGACCGCGCCGCGGTCGCGCAGGTTCGCCAGGCGCTCCAGGTCGTCGAGGACACTCGCCGCCCTGGCGGGCGGCGGGGTGGACGGCTGGGTGGCGGCGAAGCCGCCGCGGCGGCGGCCGTTGGCCTCCATCTGGTGGTAGATCTCGACCTGGACCGCCCCCGGGTCGCGGACGTTGTGGAAGCGGGAGGGCCCCTGCTCGCCGGCCGCCTCGATCAGCAGGTCGCCGGTGCCGATCAGCCGCTCGAACAGCGACTGGGAGACGGTCACGTCGTTGACCCGCTCCAGCGGGATCTCGCGGCCGAACCTGGCCACCACGCCGGAACGGAAGATGAGCCGCTCGGTGGTGAGCACCAGGTGGGTGGTGAGCCAGCGCAGCACCCGGCGGCCGACCACCGCGGCCAGCACGGCCAGCCCCACCAGCCCGACCACGGTGCGGGCCGGCTGCTGCAGGTCGCCGGCCGGGACGACCACCCAGGCGAGCACCACCCCGGCCGCCACCACCACGGTGGCCAGCGCGGGCAGCACCAGGGTCCACCAGTGCGGCCGGAGGTCGTAGATCAGCTCCTCGTCCTCCGACAGCAGCCGCTCCGGGAACCCCACCCCCCGACCTCCCTCGAATCCGCGCGATCCGGCCGTGTCGCAGTCCGGGCGGCGAGGGTAACAAGCGCGAAGATGCGGCTCAAGCACGCGGCCCGGCGCGCCGTCGGGGCCGGACTGGAGCCCGACCGTTGCACGTTCGCAACCGGCGGGCTGGATGGTTGAGGCGAGCGGGCTGCCGTGGGCCCGAGGACGAGGTCCGGGGGGCCAGGGCGATGCGTCGCTTCACGTCTGGTCTGGCCGTGTTCGCCGTGCTCTGCGCGCTCGCCGCCTGCACCGACCGGTCGGCGGGCGGGACGGCCGCCCCGGCCGTCACCGACCAGCCGGTCGCCGCGCCGGCGGCCGCCCCCGCCGAGCCGCGCACGGTGCAGCTGGACGGCGCCGACGAGGTCCACCTGACCGTCTACTACCTGCGCACCCTCGGCGGGCGGCGCTACCTGGTCCCCGAGTGGCACCCGGTGCCCTCTGCCGCGGCGGTGGCCACCGCCGCGGTCGAAGAGCTGCTCCACGGACGGCCGCTGTTCCCCGGCTCGCGCCGGCCCTTCCCGGCAGGCGCCCGCCTGCGGTCGCTGCACGTCAAGGGCGGCACCGCCACCGTCGACCTGTCGGGCGCGGCGCTGTCGCGCGGGTCGCGGGAGGAGCGGCGCTACCGGCTGCAGGCGCTGGTGCACACCGTGCTGCAGTTCCCCACCGTCAAGCGGGTGGTGGCGGCGGTCGGGGGGCGCGCCCGGCAGGGCCAGCTGGTCCGCGACCGTGACGTGCGCCTGGCCCCGATCGCGCTGGCCACCCCGGCACCCGGCGCCCGGGTGGCGGGCGGAAGGCTGGTGGTCAAGGGCGAGGCGAGCGTGTACGAGGGGACCGTGAGCCTGCGGCTGCGCGACGGGGACGGGCGGGTGATGGCCCAGAGCTACACCACCTCGGCGGCCGGCGCGCCCGACCGGGGGCCGTTCTCCGGCGCGGTCACCTTCACCCCGCCCACCCAGGCGCAACGCTGGACCCTCGAGGTGTTCGAGGTGAGCCCGGACGACGGCGCCCTCGTCTACTGGGTCCGCGTCCCCGTCTGGGTCGGCCGCTGAGGCCTCCTTCTCCTGTGAGCTCGCGAAACCGCCTACGCGCCGGTCGGCTGCGGCATCAGGCCCAGCTGCGTGAGCAGCGAGACCTGGTCGTAGTAGAGGTCGCCACCGACGACCCGCCCGCTCGAGTCGAAGTGCCACATCTCGCAGAGCGGCAGCGCGAACTCCTTGCCGGTGGCGGGGAACGGTCCCAGCGGCCCGTCGTGCGTGCCGACGGCGGTGAAGGTGCACACCACCGTCGGGCCGGCGTCGATGTAGCGGGGGTCGCTGATCCGGATGTCGGAGGAGGACCCGACCCACCCTGCCAGGAAGTCGTCCTTGAACTCCTGGGGTGTCCTGAAGGTCCGGCCCTGCGAGTGATCGGTCCAGGTGATGCTGCCGGCGTAGTGCCTGGTCATGGCCTCGAAGTCCCGCTGGTTGAAGGCCTCGTGACCGGCGCGGTAGGTCTCGACGTTCCTGGATGCCATGGCTCCTGCTCCTTCCTCTGCTCTCGGCCTGGAGGGAGCATGCGTGGGAAGCGTGCCTGGCACATCCGGAAGCGACCCGGAGTTAGCGGTTCGGGACCCGGAGTTAGCGTGTAGCGGGGTCAGCCAGCGCCCTCGCCGGCGAGCACGGCCGAGGCCAGGGCCACGAGGTCGGCCCGGGTCTTTGCTCGGGTCCAGCGCTGCAGGCTGGCCACGTGCGTCTCGACCGTGCGGGGGGAGAGGAACAGGCGAGCCCCGATCTCCCGGTTCGACAGGCCGTCCGCCACCAGGCGCAGCACGTCCATCTCCCGGCTGGTCACGCCCAGCGACCGGAGATCGAGCGGGACCTCGGACTCGCCCCGGCCCTTCCGGGGCAGCGGCGCGCCGGCCTTGCGGAGCAGGGCCTTGCAGGCCGCCACGACCCGATCGTGCCCGGCCGACTCCAGGACGGGCAGGGCCTGACGGAGCCACCCGACCGGGTCGCCCCACCGGTCGGCGATGGCCGCCTCCGCCACCAGCCGGGCGTGCAGGCATCGCAGCCAGTGCGCCCGGCTCAGCCGCTCCGCGGCCCGCTGGAACGCGGCCTCCCCATCCCGGGCACGACCGACCCGGCCGAGCGCGATGGCCTCGCTCTGGTCGAGGGAGGCTTCGTTCCAGTAGGCCAGCGGCGCCCCGATGCCGCCCAACTCGCCCCGGGCCTCCTCGCCGCCCCGGCCCTCCAGTTCTGTCAGGACCGTCCGCGTTCCCAGGAAGTGCCAGTTGGTCACCCCTGGGTTCGGCGAAGCAGCCCGGCGGCCCGCTCGAATGCGTCGATGGCCCCACCACGGTCCTCGCGCAGCAGGGCCAGCGTCCCTCGCGAGCCCCACGCGGCACCGTGGATGTTCGGGTCGTCGGTGGCGTCCTCGGCCTCCCGGAGCGCGGCCTCCATGTCCTGGGACTCGTCCCGGACCGCGTGGATCAGGCCCGTCACGATCAGCGCGTGGGGAGCAGGCCCAAGCCGAAGCGGCGGCAGAGCTCCACGCACCGCTGGTTGGCCGCGGCGAGGTCGTCCCAGCGCCCCGCGAACAGGTGCGGCCAACACTGGTTCTGGAGGGTGAGGGCCAGTGCGGAGACCGTCCCCTCGCGCTCGGCCAGCGCTTCTGCCCGAACCAGGTCGGCGGTGTCTCCCGAGAACGTCATCTCGACCGTGCCGAGCTCGAGCAGGGCGCGGATCTTCCACAATCTGAGATCAGCCCCCTCGGCGATCTCCAGTTCCCGCCTGAAGACCGCGACGCCCCGCTGGTGGTCCCGCACCGCTGCACGACGTCCGAGCACGTCCAGGCACTCGCAGGCCACCTCCCAGAGCCTGAGCCGCTCGGCGATGGCGAGAGCCCGGGAGGCGAGCCCGATGCCCGCCTCGTAGCCGCCGCGCGACACCTCGACCTGCGCGCGGAACGACCACACGCGGGCGAGCAGGCCCTCGTCGCCGGCCGTCCGCGCGAGCCGGGCGGCCTCGTCGAGCTCGTCCAACGCCCGATCCCAGGCTCCCGCCCCCGCCAGCGCCCCGACCCAGCGAGAGCCGCGCCTTCCCCCCGCGCCCGGGCGGCGCATCCGATCGCGCGAGCAAGGCCACCAACCGCTCCCCCGCCCGGACGGCGCGGTCGGGCTTCCCCGCCAGCGAGAGCACCTCCACCAGGACCTCGTCCACCTCGACGGTCAGGTCCCGGTCATCGCGGGCGAGGGAGCGGGCGCGGTCAAGGGCCGACTCGGCGCTGACCAGGGCGGTGCGGGCCAGGGACCTGCGGGCGGACTCCAGCAGCAGGCGCGCCGCCGCCTTCCGGTCCCCGGCGAGCCCCCGGAGCTCCGCCGCCCGCTCGCACCACGGCCCCGGCAGGCCCGGGTGGGCACGCTGGATCGCCTGGGCGGCCCGTGCCGCCAGCTCCGCCCGCTCGGGAGGGAGCAGGTCCTCCAGCACCGCCTCCCTGGTCAGCGCGTGGCGGAAACGGAAGGCGGGGCCCTCGGCGCTGTCCTCGGGGGAGACGATCTGGGCGTCGACCGCCGATCGCAAGGCCGACAGGACGGTTCCCCGATCCAAGCCCGCCGCGTCGGGGATCAGGGACCAGTCGAAGCGCCGCCCCAGCACCGCGGCCGCCCCCAAGACCACCCGGTCCTGCTCGCCGAGGCTCCGCAGGCGCTCGCGCACCATCCCCTGGAACGTCTCGGGGACCTTTGGAGCGCGCTCGGTCCGCAGCTCCCAGACGCCGCGCTCCCGCACCAGCGCGCCGCTCGCGACGCAGGAGGCCAGGACCTCCTCGACCAGGAACGGCACCCCCTCGGCCCGGGACGCCAGCAGACGCCCCAAGCCGTCGGGGAGGGTTGGCGCGTCGAGTGCCGCCCTGGCCATGGCGTCCACGTCCGCATCCGAGAGGCGCTCGAGCTCCAGGACCGGCGCGTTGCGCCGCGCGACCAGCAGAGCGGGCAACATGGGTCCTGGTGGCGGCTCGTCGGAGCGCATCGTGACCAGGCAGAGGAGGCGCTCCGCGGCGAGGTTGTCGGCCAGGTACTCGACCAGGGCCAGCGTCTCCGCGTCGGCCCAGTGAAGGTCTTCCAGCGTCACCAGGGCACCGGCGGCTCCGGCCAGCACGCGCAGCAGGCGGAGCGCAGCCTCGTGGAGCAGCAGGCTCCGGTCGGGAACCGGCTCCTGCCCCTGCGACCACTCCGGGATGAGGGCACCGAGCACCGACCGGTACGCCGCCAGCTCGGGCGCGTCGGGAGGCCCGGCCGTGCGGGTGGCGCCGAGCAGCGCCTCGGCGAACGGGCGGAACGCGACCGACGAGCTCGACGCCGCCCCCGGCCTCGCAGGACCTGCATCCCGGCCGACCGCGCCGCCGCCTCGAGCTGGAGCGTCAGCCGCGACTTCCCGACCCCGGCCTCTCCCCGGATCACGACCAGGCCGCCCCGGCCCGCTCGGGCCTCGCCGAGCGCCGCCTGGAGGAGGCCGAGCTCCTCGTGGCGCCCACCACGACCGGGCACAGGATCTGCCGCATGCCGTGAGTATCGTTGGCTCGTTCCCCCGGTGCACGGCGTGCCTCGAGCCGTCGCCAACGGGCGCTAGGCGGGCGGCGCCGGGCGGAGGTGGTGGACGTCGCCGGCGAGCAGCTCGACCCTGCCGCCGGCGTCGGTCTGGATGACCAGCCCGCCGGTGCCGGTCAGGTCGACCGCGGTGCCGACCACCGGCTCGGCGCCGACCCGTTCGGCCCGTACCCGGCGGCCGAGGGTGACCAGACGTTCCCGGTAGGCGGCCAGCAGCGGCCCTGGCTCCCCCGCGGTCAGGCCCCGGTAGCCGTCCAGGAAGCGCTCGGCCCAGGCGCCCAGCAGCTCCCCCCGGTCCACCGGCCCGCCGGCGGCCATCGCGACGCTGGTGGCCCGTGCGGCCACCTCGGCCGGGAGGTCGGTGGCCTGCTGGGTGACGTTGACGCCCATGCCGAGCACCACCCAGGTCGGCCGCCCGCCGTCCAGGTGGGCCTCGGCCAGCAGCCCGGCCGCCTTCCTGCCGCCGAGCTCCAGGTCGTTGGGCCACTTCAGCCCGACCTGGACGGCGGCGGGGGCGACCGCCTCGACCGCGCCGGCCAGGGCCACCCCGGCCGCCGCCACCGTCAGCCACACCGCCTCCCGCGGCAGCGGTGGGCGGAGCACCACCGACAGCAGCAGCGAGCTGCCCGCAGGCGCGACCCAGGCGCGGCCGAGCCTGCCCCGCCCGCTGGTCTGCTCCTCGGCCAGCACCGTGGTCCCCTCCGGTGCGCCGGCAGCGGCCAGCTCCGCCGCCCTCGCCATGGTGGTCGGCAGGCTGGCCGCCACCTCCAGCGGCGTGAAGAAGCCGGGAAGGCTCTCCCGCACCCGCGTGCGCCACCCCTCCAGCTCGTCCATTGCCGGGAAGCCTAGCGCCTACAATGCTGGCGACCAGCGGCCGGCGGAAAGGTTCTCCAAGGTGGCGCCAAAGCAGCCGATCAAGACCATGAAGGAACGGGTCGAGGAGCTCCGCGCCCGCAAGGAGGAGGCGCTGCACGCCGGCACCAAGGCGGCGGTCGACGTCCAGCACGAGAAGGGCAAGCTGACCGCCAGGGAGCGGATCGACGCCCTGCTGGACCCCGGCTCGTTCGTCGAGACCGGCATGCTGGCGGTGCACCGGTCGACCGCCTTCGGCATGGACCGGCGGCGCATCCCCGGCGACGGGGTGGTCACCGGCTACGGCACCATCGGCGGCCGCCGGGTCTGCCTGTTCTCGCAGGACTTCACCGTGTTCGGCGGCTCGCTCGGCGAGGTCATGGCCGAGAAGATCTGCAAGGTGATGGACCTGTCGCTGCGGATGGGGGTGCCCTGCATCGGCATCAACGACTCCGGCGGGGCCCGCATCCAGGAGGGCGTGGTGGCGCTGTCCGGCTACGCGGAGATCTTCTGGCGCAACGTGCAGGCGTCCGGGGTGGTGCCGCAGCTGTCGCTGATCATGGGCCCGTCGGCGGGCGGGGCCGTCTACTCCCCCGCCATCACCGACTTCGTGTTGATGGTCAAGGAGACCTCCTACATGTTCATCACCGGCCCGGACGTGGTGAAGACGGTGACCGGCGAGGACGTGACCTTCGAGGAGCTGGGCGGGGCGATGACCCACGCCACCAAGTCGGGCACCGCCCACTTCGCCGCCGAGGACGAGGACGAGTGCTTCGACCTGGCGCGCGAGCTGGTGGCGTTCCTGCCGCTGAACAACATGGAGGACCCGCCGCGCCGGCAGCCGACCGACGACCCCCGGCGCGAGGAGCTGGCCCTGGTCGACCTGGTCCCCGACCACCCCAACCAGCCCTACGACATCCGCGAGGTGGTCACCAGGGTGGTCGACGACGGCGAGTTCCTGGAGATCCTCCAGGCCCACGCCGAGTCGATCGTGATCGGCTTCGCCCGCCTGCACGGCCGGCCGGTCGGGATCGTCGGCAACCAGCCGCTGCACCTGGCGGGGGTGCTCGACATCAACGCCTCGGTGAAGGGCGCGCGCTTCGTGCGCTTCTGCGACGCCTTCAACATCCCGATCGTCAGCTTCGTGGACGTGCCCGGCTTCATGCCGGGCACCAGCCAGGAATGGGGCGGCATCATCCGCCACGGCGCCAAGCTGCTGTACGCCTACGCCGAGGCGACCGTGCCGAAGCTGACCGTGATCACCCGAAAGGCCTACGGCGGCGCCTACGACGTGATGGCCTCCAAGCCGTTGCGGGCCGACATCAACTTCGCCTGGCCGACCGCGGAGATCGCGGTGATGGGCCCGCAGGGCGCCGTCAACGTCATCTTCCGCAGGGAGATCGAGAAGGCCGCCGACCCGGCCGCCCGCCGCGACGAGCTGGTGGCCGAGTACACCGAGCGCTTCGCGAACCCCTACATCGCCGCCGAGCGCGGCTACATCGACGAGGTGATCGAACCCCAGGTGACCCGTCCCCGCCTCATCCAGGCGCTGGAGATGTGCGTCACCAAGCGGGAGGCCCGCCCGCCCCGCAAGCACGGCAACATTCCGCTATGAGCAACGGCGAGCAGGCTCGGCCGGGCGACATCGTCATCCTGCGGACCTCCGATGGGCTGCGGTTCCAGCTGGTCAAGGGCACTCCGGAGGGGGACGAGGCCGAGGTGCTGGCGGCCGCCATCGACCGGGTGGAGGCATGGGACAAGAGCCAGGAGCTCGGCCCCTGGGTGACCGCGGACCGGCCAGGGATCGGCGTGCGGGCCTACCGGGCGGGCAGCCGCTGGGGGGCGAGCCTCCGCTCCCACTGGGGCCGCGAGCCCTGAGCCCGGCTGCTGGGCTACGCTTGTCGGCGACGTCCCGCGCCCGCGGCCGGGGAGGAGGCAGCCCACGTGGAGAAGGTCCTGGTCGCCAACCGGGGCGAGATCGCGGTGCGCGTGCTGCGCGCCTGCCGCGAGCTGGGGCTGGTGGCGGTGGCCGTCTACTCCGACGTCGACCGCGACGCCCTGCACGTGGAGGTCGCCGACGAGGCCTGGCACATCGGCGAGGCCGCCCCCGCCAAGAGCTACCTCAACATCGACGCGCTGGTCGAGGTCGCCCGCCGCGCCCGGGTGGACGCGGTCCATCCCGGCTACGGCTTCCTGGCCGAGAACGCCGCCTTCGCGCAGGCGGTGACCGACGCCGGCCTGCGCTGGGTGGGACCGAAACCGGCCGCGATCGCGGCCATGGGCGACAAGGTGGCCGCCCGCAAGGTCGCCGAGCAGGCCAAGGCCCCGCTGGTGCCAGGCACGGTGGAGCCGCTGGCCGGCCCGGAGGCGGCGGTGGCGTTCGGGGAGCGCCACGGCTGGCCGCTCGCCCTGAAGGCCGCGTTCGGCGGCGGCGGGCGCGGCATGAAGGTCGTCGGCGCGCCAGAGGAGGTGGCGGACGCGCTGGAGTCCGCCCAGCGCGAGTCCAAGGCTGCCTTCGGCCGCGCCGAGGTGTACGTGGAGCGGTACCTGGAGGCCCCACGGCACGTGGAGGCGCAGATCCTGGCCGACGGCCGCGGCGAGGTCGTCTTCCTCGGCGAGCGCGACTGCTCGCTGCAACGCCGCCACCAGAAGCTGGTGGAGGAGGCCCCGGCGCCAGGGCTGCCCGAGGAGGTGCGGGCCGCGCTCGGCAGGGCCGCCTGCGACATCGCCCGCGCCGCCGACTACGAGAACGCCGGCACGATCGAGTTCCTGTACGAGCCGAAGACCGAGAAGTTCTACTTCCTGGAGATGAACACCCGGCTGCAGGTCGAGCACCCGGTCACCGAGCTGACCGCCGGCATCGACCTGGTCCACGCCCAGCTCCGGGTCGCCGCCGGCGAGGGCATCCCTGCCCACTACGACAGCATCCCCGCCCGCGGCCACGCCATCGAGGCGCGCATCAACGCGGAGGACCCGGGCAGGCGCTTCATGCCGGCGCCCGGTCCGATCACCGGCTGGCGCGAGCCGTCCGGGCCGGGCGTGCGGGTGGACGCCGGCGTGCGGGCCGGCTTCACCGTCCCGCAGGCCTACGACTCCCTGCTGGCCAAGCTGATCGTCTGGGGCGAGGACCGCGAGCAGGCACGGCGGCGGATGCTGCGCGCCCTCGACGAGTTCCGCATCGAGGGGGTGCCCACCACCATCCCCTTCCACCGGCTGGCCATGACCGACCCGGCGTTCGTCGCCGGCGACGTCTCCACCATCCTGGTCGAGCAGCGCATGGACCTGTCCTCGCTGCGGCCGGCCAGCCCGGACGGCCAGGCCGAGCCGCCGACGGCCAAGCCGCCGCCCCGGCGTCTGGTGATCGAGCTGGAGGGCAAGCGCTTCGACGTCAACCTGTTCCCCCAGGAGCAGGTCAAGGTGCCGGAGCGCATCCGCACGCCACGCTCCCCCACGGCACTGGAGCGGGCAAGGGCGGAGTCGGGCGGCCCCGGCAAGGAGGTCGTCCAGACCCCGATGCAGGGCACCATCGTCAAGGTGCTGGTCGCCAACGGCGAGACCGTCACCGCCGGCCAGACCCTGGTGGTGCTGGAGGCCATGAAGATGGAGAACCACGTGACCGCCCACCAGGCGGGCACCGTCGCCGGCCTCTCGGTCGCCGAAGGCCAGTCGGTCCCCACCGGTGCCACCATCGCCACCATCGAGGCGGTCTGACGGAGCCGCCGCTCGTCCCCTCGTCCTCTGCGCTCGCCGAGTGGGCCCGCGCCAACCCGGCCGACCGGGACGCCCTGCTGGCGCTGGCCGAGCGGGCGGTCGCCCTGCAGCCGGCGGCGGAGGCGGCCATCCAGCACAGCCGCGCCGCCGCCTCGCCGTCGACCGGCTGGGCGGAGGACGCCCGCAGGGTCCAGGAGGCCTACCGGTCGCTGGTCGAGCACCTGCGCGCCCTCCGGCTGGGCGCCCCGGTCGCCGGGCAGCTCGGCGAGCTGCTCGACCGGCACCTCGAGGCGCTCGACCGCGCCATGGCCCGCGACCCCGACGCGCCGGAGGGCCTCGGTCCCCCGGCCGGCCGGCTGGTCGGCCTGCGCGACCTGCTACGGCGCACCCTGGCGATCCGCGGCCGCGGGGTCTCCGACGTCACCCCCGGCGTCTGACGCCCGGGAGCGCAGCCGTTCCAGCTCGGCCTTGAGGCGGTCCAGCTCCTCGCCGAGGTAGTCGCGGGTGGGCACCTCGCCGAGGGCGAGCCGGATGGCGGCCAGCTCGCGGGCCAGGTACTCGGTGTCGGCCACCGTGCGGGCGGTGGTGCGGCGGTCCCGCTCGCCCTCCTGCCGGTCGCGTTCGGCCTGGCGGTTCTGGGCCAGCAGGATCAGCGGCGCCGCATAGGACGCCTGCAGCGACAGCGCCAGGGTGAGCAGGATGAACGGGTAACGGTCGAAGCCGGCGGGGCTGTCGCGGAAGACCACGTTCCAGCCGATCCAGCCGGACACCACCACCGTCTGGAACACCAGGTAGCGGCCGGTGCCGAGCAGGCGGGCGATGCCCTCGGAGAAGCGGCCGAACGCCTCCGGGTCGTAGTGGGGGCCGAGCTGGATGCGCGCCGGCCGCCTCGGCGACCCCAGCGGCCCGCCGCCCCGCCGCCCCGGCAGCACCCTCACGACGTCGCTCCCCGACCGACCGACCCCCGACCGACCGGGGCACCCCTTCGGGGTTCCCCGGACCCCTCCGGCCTTCGGGGTTCCCCGGACCCCTCCGGCCGGACCTGGCCGCGGCGCCAGGCCGCCGGCAGCAGGTGGTCGAGCACGTCGTCGATCGAGACCGCGCCGAGCAGGCGGCCCTGCGGGTCGCACACCGGGGCGGCGAGCAGGTCGTAGGCGGCCAGGTACTCGGCCACCCGGCGGGTCGGGTCGTCGGGGGCGACGGCGTCCAGGTCGGTGTCGACGCAGGCGCCGAGCTCGTCCCCGGGCGCCTCCCGCAGCAGCCGCTGCAGGTAGGCGACGCCCAGGTAGCGGCCGGTCGGTGTCTGGGTGGGCGGCCGGACCACGAACACCTGGCCGGCCAGGGCCGGCGGCAGGTCCGGGTCGCGGACCCTGGCGAGCGCCTCGGCGACCGAGTCGGAGGCCCGCATGATCACCGGCTCGGTGGTCATCAGCCCGCCGGCGGTCTCCTCGTCGTAGACCAGCAGCCGGCGCACCGGCTCGGCCTCGTCGGGCACCATCAGGGCCAGCAGCCGCGCCCGCTCCGCCTCCGCCAGCTCGCCGAGCAGGTCGGCGGCGTCGTCGGGGTCCATCGCCTCCAGCACGTCGGCGGCCCGCTCGTCGTCGAGCCCGCCGAGCAGGACCGCCTGCAGCTCCTCGGGCAGCTCCTCCATCGCCTCGGCCAGCCGGTCGTCGTCAAGGGCGGCCACCACCTCCCGCTGCGCCTGCTCCGGCAGCGCCTGCAGGGCGGCGGCCAGGTCGGCCGGGCGCAGGTTGGCGAGGGCGGCGACCCGGCGTTCGGCCGTCTCCGCCGGCTCCAGCCCGGCCACCTGCTCCCACGGCAGGCGCAGGTGGGTGGCGCGCCGCCACGGCCGCAGGCCGGTGCCCGGCTCCAGCACGTCGAGGGCGGTGACCATCCACTCCTCGCGGACCTTGGCGATGGCCACGTCGTTCAGGCGCAGCTGCCTGCCGGTCTCGCGGTGGCGGACCCGGGCGTCGAGCAGCTCGCCGACCACCAGCGTCTCGCCCTCCCGCAGCTGGAACGGCCGCAGGTTGACGGTGCCGGTGGCCAGGGTCGCGCCGCTCTGGTCGAGCTCGCGGACCCGGCCGACGCCGACGAAGATCGGCCGCCGCTGCACCATCACGGTGAACCCCAGCACCACCGGCGGGGAGCCGGACTCGGTCCTGGCGATCACCACGTCGGAGATGCGACCGATCGTCTCGCCGGTCGGGGCGCGCACCGGCAGCCTGGCAAGACGCGAGACGAAGAGCTGCTCCACCGGGGCACCCCCTAGCGCGCGTTGAAGTACTTGGCCTCCGGATGATGGACGATGATGGCGGAGGTCGACTGCTCCGGGTGCAGCTGGTACTCCTCGGACAGCTCGACCCCGATCCGCTCCGGAGCCAGCAGCTCGAAGATCTTGGTCTGCTCCGCCAGGTCGGGGCAGGCCGGGTAGCCGAAGGAGTAGCGCGAGCCGCGGTACCCCTGGTCGAACAGCTCCTGCATGTCGGCCGCGTCCTCGCCGGCGATGCCGAGCTCCTCGCGGATCCGCTTGTGCCAGTACTCGGCCAGCGCCTCGGCCATCTCCACGGTGACCCCGTGCAGCTCCAGGTACTCGCGGTAGCGGTTGTCGGCGAACAGCCTGGCGGTCGCCTCCGAGGCGGCCCTGCCCATGGTGACCACGTGGAAGCCGACCACGTCGCGCTCGCCCGAGGAGACCGGACGGAAGAAGTCGGCGATGCACAGGCGCCGGTCGCGGCGCTGCCGCGGGAAGCCGAAGCGCAGCCGCTCGCGCCCGTCGTCGTCCCAGATGACCAGGTCGTTGCCGTCGCCGTTGCAGGCGAAGTAGCCGTAGACGACCGCCGGCCGCAGGATCTGCTCGGCGATCGCCTCATCGAGCAGGGCGCGCAGCCGCGGCCGCGCCTCGGTCTCCAGGGTGTGGCGCCAGCCCTCCTTGCCGCCGACCGGGCGCAGCTGCCACTGGCCGCGGAACAGGGCCGACTCGTTCAGGTAGGGGGCGATGTCGCGTACCGGGACGCCCTTGACGATCCTGGCCTCGCCGAGGAACGGCGCGGCGGGGACCGGCACGTCGGTGCGGACCGCCGAGCGGGCCAGCTCGGAGGTGTCCGGCGGCTCCGGGGCGGGGCCGCGCGGGCCGGTCGGGACCACCCGTGGCGCCCGCACCGGCTCCCGTTGCGGCTGGACGCCGGCGACGCGCTCCTCGCGCAGCTGGTCCATCACCTTGAGCCCGGCGAACGCGTCGCGGCAGTAGAACACCCGGCCGCGGTAGACCTGCCGCAGGTCGCCCTCCACGTAGGTGCGGTTGAGGGCGGCGCCGCCCAGCAGCACCGGGTAGCGGTCAAGGCCGCGGGCGTTCATCTCCTCGAGGTTGTCGCGCATCACCACGGTCGACTTGACCAGTAGGCCGGACATGCCGATGGCGTCGGCGCCGACCTCCTCGGCCTTGTCGATGATCGCCGAGATCGGCTGCTTGATGCCGAGGTTGTGGACCGTGTAGCCGTTGTTGGTGAGGATGATGTCGACCAGGTTCTTGCCGATGTCGTGGACGTCGCCCTTGACGGTGGCCAGCACCACCCGGCCCTTGCCGCCCTGGTCGGCCTTTTCCATGTACGGCTCGAGCGCGGCGACGGCCGCCTTCATCACCTCGGCCGACTGCAGCACGAAGGGCAGCTGCATCTCGCCGGCGCCGAACAGGTCGCCGACCGTCTTCATCCCGGCCAGCAGCACCTCGTTGACGATCGCCAGCGGCTCCCGCGTGTGCATGGCCTCCTGGAGGTCGGCCTCCAGGCCGTCGCGGACCCCGTCGACGATGCGCCGCTGCAGCCGCTGCTCGATCGGCAGCGCGGCCAGGTCCTCGGCGGTGGAGGTGCGGGTGGCCTGCTTGCCCTCGAACAGGGCCATGAACCGCTGCAGCGGGTCGTAGCCGTCACGGCGCCGGTCGTAGATCAGGTCGAGGGCGACCTCGCGCTGCTCCTCCTCGATCCGGTGCATCGGCAGGATGCGGGCCGGCGAGACGATCGCGGCGTCCAGCCCGGCCTCGCGGGCCTCGTGCAGGAACACCGAGTTGAGTACCTGCCGGGCGGCGGGTGCCAGCCCGAAGGAGACGTTGGAGACGCCAAGGATGGTCCGCACCCCTGGCAGCTCCGCCTTGATCCGCCTGATCGCCTCGATGGTGGCGATCGCGTCGCGGCGCAGGTCCTCCTGGCCGGAGCCGAGCGGGAAGGTGAGCGCGTCGAACACCAGGTCCTGCGGTGCCAGGCCGTGCTTGCCGGTGGCCAGGTCGTGGATGCGGTGGGCGATGCGCAGCTTCCACTCGACGTCGCGGGCCTGTCCCTCCTCGTCGATCAGCAGCGCGACCAGGGCGGCGCCGTAGCGGCGCGCCATCGGGCAGACGGCGTCCATACGGGCCTCGCCGTCCTCCAGGTTGATCGAGTTGATGATCGCGCGGCCCCCCAGCCGCTTCAGCCCCGCCTCGATCACGTCTGCCTGGGTCGAGTCGAGCATGACCGGCGCGGTCGACTGCTGCGCCAGGCGTTCGGCCAGCACGTCCATGTCGGGCGCGCCGGCGCGGCCGACGTAGTCGACGCAGACGTCCAGCACGTGGGCGCCCTCGCGGATCTGCTCCTTGGCGACCTGCACCATGCCGTCGAGGTCGCCCTCCAGCATCAGGTCGCGGAACTTGCGCGAGCCGTTGGCGTTGCAGCGCTCCCCGACGGTCAGGTAGGTGATGTCCTGGTCCAGCGTGACCGACTGGTACAGGCTGGACAGGCTCGGCTCCCAGACCGGCTGGCGGGCCGCCGGGGCGTGCCCGGACAGCGCCTCGACCACCTGGCGGATGTGCTCCGGGGTGGTGCCGCAGCAGCCGCCGACGACGTTGAGGCCGAACTCGGCGGTGAAGCGCACGTGGGCCTCGGCCAGCTCCTTGGGCGTCAGCGGGTACCACGGCCTGCCGTCGCGCAGCTCCGGCAGGCCGGCGTTGGGCAGGCAGGAGAGCGCGGTGCGGGCATGCTGCGACAGGTGGCGCAGGTGCTCGCCCATCTCGGCCGGGCCGGTGGCGCAGTTCATGCCGATCACGTCGACCCCGAGCGGCTCGATGGCGGTGAGGGCGGCGGCGATGTCGGAGCCGAGCAGCATCTGGCCGGTCGTCTCCACCGTCACCTGGGTCATCAGCGGCACCCGGCGCCCGGCGCGCCGCATGCCGGCGAAGGCGCCGGCCACCGCGGCCTTCACCTGCAGCAGGTCCTGGCAGGTCTCCACCAGCAGCACGTCGGCGCCGCCCTGCAGCAGGCCGAACGCCTGGTCGCTGTAGGTGGCCTCCAGGGTGTCGTAGGTGGTGTGGCCGAGGGTGGGCAGCTTGGTGCCCGGCCCGATCGACCCGACCACCCAGCGCGGGCGGCCGTCGGCCTGGAAGCCGTCGGCCACCTCGCGGGCCAGCGCGGCGGCGACCTGGTTGAGCTCCACCACCCGCTCGGCGATGTCGTACTCGGCCAGCACGATCGCCGACGACCCGAAGGAGTTGGTCTCCACCGCGTCGGCGCCCGCCTCGAAGTAGGCGGCGTGGATGCCCTTGACCACGTCGGGCCGGGTGACGCAGAGGATCTCGCTGCAGCCCTCCTTGCCGTCGTAGTCGTCCAGCGTCAGCCCTGCCGCCTGCAGCATGGTGCCCATGGCGCCGTCGAAGACGACCACGCGCTCCCGCAGCGCGGCCATGAAGTCCCTGTTCATGCGGTCAAGCGTAGCCGATGCGGTTACCTTGATGAGGTGGGCGCGCAAGAGGTGTCGCGGCGGGGCCGCGCCGGCGAGCCGGCGAGGGCTCCCGCCCGCCGCGTGCTGCGCGACGAGGTGCTGCTGGTGCTCGGCCTGTCGCTGGCCGCCTCGGCCCTCTACGCGCTGGTCGACCTGCTGTCGGCGCCGATCCGGGGGGTGGAGGCGCCGCTGTTCGCCAACGTCGGCCTGGTCTACCAGCTGCTCAACATCGCCACCTCGCTGGTGCCGGTGCTGCTGGTGCTGCACCTGCTCGGCCGTTCCGGCGAGTCGGCGGCCAGCATCGGCCTCGACGGCAGCTGCCCCTTTGCCGACCTGCGCTTGGGCGCCGCCCTCGCCGCGCTGGTCGGCGCGGTCGGCCTGGTCGTCTACGTGATGGCCGTCGGGCTGGGGGTCAACCGCACGGTGGTGCCGGTGCCGCCCACCGGCCACTGGTGGACGGTGCCGGTGCTGCTGCTGGCCGCCCTCCGCGCCGGCCTGCTCGAGGAGGTGATCGTCTGCGGCTACCTGCTGCGCCGGCTGGACCAGCTCGGCTGGTCGCGGCGCCGGGCGCTGTGGGCGAGCGCCCTGCTGCGCGGCGCCTACCACCTCTACCAGGGCTTCGGCGGCTTCTTCGGCAATCTCGCCCTCGGCCTGTTCTTCGGCCGCATCTACCAGAACCGCGGCCGCACCACCCCGCTGGTGCTCGCCCACTTCCTGATCGACGCGACCGCCGGCCTCGGCTACCTGGCCCTCCGCGGCCACGTCTGGTGGCTGCCCGGCTGAGGCGAGCAACCCGAGCATTGCGTCCCCGATGGCGCGGATGCAAGCATGCCTGCCATGGCGGAGCGGCGCGTCTGGATCCCGATGGCGGACGGCGTGCGGCTGGCGGCCACCCTGTACCTGCCCGAGCAGGGGCCGTCCCCGGTGGTGCTGGAGGCGCTGCCCTACCGCAAGGACGACGTCACCGCCGGCGACCGCTCGGAGTACCGGCGGCTCCGCGACCGGCACGGCTACGCCGTCTGTCGGGTCGACCTGCGCGGCACCGGCTCCTCCGAGGGGACCGCCACCGACGAGTACCCTCCGGGCGAGCAGGACGACCTCTGCCAGGTGATCGCGTGGCTGGCCGAACAGCCGTGGTCGACCGGGGCGGTCGGCATGTACGGCACCAGCTACTCCGGGTTCAACTCGCTGCAGGTCGCGGCCGAGCGGCCGCCGGCCCTCAAGGCGGTGATCGCCATCTACGCCAGCGACGACCGCTACAGCGACGACGTCCACTACGCCGGCGGCGCCCTGCGCCTGCTCGACCTGGTCGACTACCCGCTGTACATGGTGGCGCTCAACGCCCTGCCGCCGGCGCCGGCGCTGGCCGGGCCCGCCTGGCGGGAACGCTGGCGCGAGCGGGTCGAGGCCGCCGAGCCGTGGCTGCTGCGCTGGCTGGAGGAGCAGGTCGACGGGCCCTACTGGCGGCAGGGCTCGCTGCGGCCCGCCTACGAGCGGATCGTCTGTCCGACGATGCTGGTGGGCGGCTGGGCCGACGGCTACCGCAACGCCAGCTTCCGGGTGCTCGAGCGCCTGCGGGCGCCCGCCAGGCTGCTGCTCGGCCCCTGGAGCCACATGGCCACCGACGCCTCCCGGCCGGGCCCCCGCATCGACCTGGTGCCCGAGATGGCCGATGGTGGGACCGCTGGCTGCGCGGCCGCGACAACGCTGGACCCGCAGCTGGCGGCGCCGCATCCCCCGCCGGCTCGGCTGAACAGCTGATTGACCCGTCGTTCAGGGTTCGCGCATGATCGACCCATGTGGCGCCGTCGCCCCGTTCTTGCCGCCATGGCCGTGCTACTGGCCGTCGCGGCGCTGGCGCCGGCTCAGCGGCCCGCGCGGGACGACCGCCGAGCTCAGCATGTCCTGGAACGACCTGGGCCGCCACCCGCGGGCGATCGTCACCGGCCAGGCCGGTGGCGCCCTGCTGGCCGCCACCCTGCCAGCCCCCTGAGACGGAAGGAGCGCCCATGACCGACCAGGCCAGCCGCGGCGAACTGCAGAGCTTCGACTCCAACACGATGCCGTGGGGGGAGCTGTACATCGAGCAGCTGAAGGTCGGGATCCCGGTCAAGCCGTTCGTCAACGACCCCGACACCGGCATGTCGGTGCAGAAGATCCGCTACGCCGCCGGCTTCACCAACGTCTGGCACCGGCACAACTGCGCCCACGGGATCTACGTGCTGGACGGGGTCCTGCGAACCCACGCGGGCGACTTCGGACCGGGCAGCTTCATCTGGTTCCCGGAGGGCATGCTGATGCAGCACGGCGCCACCCCCGACAATGACGTGAACGTCCTGTTCGTCACGAACAAGCCGTTCGACATCCGCTACGCGTTCGAGGACGAGGACCAGGCCGGCTGAGCGAGCCTCCGCGGGGCAGCGGCCCCGGCACCATCACCCCGGACGGCTGCGCGGTGGAGCTCTACGAGCTGCTGCCGCCCGGCGAGGAGCCGGCGATCGTGCACGCCGCGGTCCCGCCGGGGGCGTCGATCCTGGAGCTTGGCGCCGGCGCCGGGCGGGTGACCCATCCGCTGCTGCGGCTCGGCCATCCGGTGGCGGCGGTGGACGAGTCCCCGGAGATGCTGGCGCGGATCCACGGCGCGGAGACCGTCAGAGCCAAGATCCAGTCGCTCGACCTCGGCCGGCGCTTCGACGTCGTGCTGCTGGCCTCCCACCTGGTCAACGTCCCCGACGACGGCCTGCGCCTGCGCTTCCTGCGCGCCTGCCGCCGCCACGTCCTCACCGGCGGCTGCGTCCTGCTGCAACGCCACGAGCCGGCCTGGTTCGAGGAGGCCGAGGAGGGGGAGCGCACCGCCGGCGCGGTCACCGTCGGCCTGCACGACCTGCGGCGGCCGGCGCCGGGGCTGCTGTCGGCGACGGTCGAGTACCGGGCCGGCGGGCGCACCTGGCGGCAGTGGTTCACCGCCCGCCGCCTGGACGACGCCGCCCTGGCCGCCGCCCTCGCCGAGGCAGGCCTGGTGGTCGACGCCTACCTGACCGACGACCGGACCTGGGTCCGCGCCGTGCCCGGCGCCTCAGTGGCCGCCGCGCCGGGACGCTCCCCCAGGTAGGCGCGGGCGATCATGCCGACCAGGTGGTAGACGGCGTCCTCCACCGGGGCCAGCGGGCCCGGCTGGAAGTGGGGCGAGGCCATGCCGCGCTGCACCGACTCGCAGGCCGCCCAGTCCTGCCGGTTGGTCCGGTCCCAGAACTCCACCGCGTAGGCCGGGTCGAAGCCCGGCCGCTCGGCCGCCCGCTGCGGGAAGTACCAGCTGCAGGTGATGTGGCAGGCGGCCGGGCCGAGCGGGGCGACCAGGTGGGTCATCAGGTAGTCGGGATGCAGGCTGAGCAGCAGGTTGGGGAACAGGTGCAGGTACGCCACGGTGCGCAGCCGCTCCCCGTCCAGCCCGTCGATCGGCACGCCGCCGCTGCGGCCGTCCAGGGACATGGTGGCGGCGTGCTCCTTCAGGTCCATGGTGCCGCCGACCCAGGCGCCGCGCGGCTGGAAGTTCTCGCCGCTGTCGGGCGGGCTGACCTGGCAGAGCTCCGGGTGGATGAGCGGGCAGTGGTAGCACTCGTGGTAGTTCTCCAGCACCACCTTCCAGTTGCAGGCCAGGTCGTACTCGTGGCTGGCCAGCGGGACCAGCCGCTCCGGCCGGTAGGGGGCGACCAGCTCCTCCAGGTCGCCGACGTGCTCGGCGAACGGCGGCGCGTCGCCGGAGCCGTTGACGAACAGGAAGCCGTGCCAGCGCTCCAGCGGCAGCTCGACCAGCCCGTGGCCGTTGGGTTCGAAGCCGGCCAGAGCGCGGAAGCCGGGCGCCACCCGCAGCGACCCTTCCAGCTCGTAGGTCCAGGCGTGGTAGGGGCAGAGGATCGTCTGCCTGGTGGTCGACTCGCCGACGCCGAGCAGTTCGTGGCCACGGTGCCTGCAGGTGTTGGCGAACGCCCGCGCCAGCCCGTCGGCCCCCCTGACCAGCAGCACGCCGGCGCCGCCGACCCGCACCGCCCGTTGGGCGCCGGTCCCCGCCAGGTCGTCGTCGCGGCCGACGCAGGTCCAGGAGCCGGCGAAGAAGTGCTCCAGCTCGAAGGCGAGCACCCGCTCGGAGGTGTAGGCGGCCCGCGGCAGCATGCGGCTCTGGCCGAAGGGGCGGAGCGCGGCCTCCAGGTCGGCGGCGTCGAACGGCGGAGCGGGGGCGTCCAGCATCATGGGACCTCCGGCCATTTCAACTGACTCGTCAGTCAGTATACGGCGGGAGGCTGCCCGCCGGCCAGGGCGGCCGCTACACTTCCGGCCGTGGCGCGGATCAAGGCGGACGTCCGCCGCGAGGAGATCCTCAGGGCGACCTACCGTGAGGTGATCGCCCGCGGCTTCGCCAGCACCAGGGTCGGCGACGTGGCCGCCGCCCTCGGGGTCTCCTCCGGCCTGGTCTTCTACCACTTCACCTCCAAGGAGAACCTGCTTGGCGAGGCGTTCCGCTACGCCGCCGAGGAGGACCTCGAGCGACTGGCCGCCACCGCCGCCGGCGGCGGCAGCGCGCTGCAGCGCCTTGACCGGATCCTGCGCCTGTACTCCCCCGCCGGCTCCTCCGACGCCTGGGTGCTGTGGATCGACGCGTGGAGCCAGGCCCTGCGCGATCCGGAGCTGGCCGAGGTCTCCCGCCAGCTCGACCTGCGCTGGAAGCAGACCCTGGCGGCCGTGATCCGCGAGGGGATGGCAGCGGGCGAGTTCGCCTGCCCGGACCCGGACGCGACCGCCTGGCGGCTCACCGCCCTGCTCGACGGCCTCGGCGTGCAGGTCACCGTCCACCGGGGCGTCCCCACCGGCCGGCTGCTGGACTGGGTGCGGTCGGCCGCCGCCGCCGAGCTCGGCGTCGAGGTGGCCGCCTTCGCCGCCTTCGCGTCCGGGTAGCCCCGACTCCCAGGACCGTCGCAAGATGATCGTGTCGCTCGCCGATCCGGGCCGGTCGGCGTTCACCGTCCGCCAACAGACCGTCATCGACCACATGGGTCGGGGCCGTAGAGTCGAGCTACACCCCCGCCGAGCGCCGGCAGCTCGCCGCGGCCGCGCCGCTGCTGGAACGTCTCGCCGACCTGCTCTGACCACCACGATCCTTACGGAGCTGCCATGTCCGAGCTGAACCTCGACGGCCAAGTCGAGGCATTCTTCGACACGTTCGCCGCCGCCAGCGACCAGCTCGACGTCGACCGGCTGGCCGAGCTGTTCGCCGAGACGTTCCTTGCCGCCGACCCCGCCGGGGTGCAACCCGTACCCCGGCAGGCGTTCCTCCACGCCCTGCCCCGGCGGGCCGAGCTGTTTCGCGCCGCCGGCATCGCCCGCGTCGTCCTCACCGACCTCCAGCACCAGGCGCTGGATGACACCTACGTCCTGGCCAGAACCGACTGGCGCGGCGAACGCACAGGAGCGTCGACCCCGGTCCGGTTGTCCTCGACGTTCATCCTGCGCCGGGACGCGGACCGACTGCGGGTCGTGTTCTACCTCAACCACCAGGACCTCGCGCGGGCCCTCAGCGTGGCTTGAGGTGGAGCCATCGCCGCCGACTGGATGCGCCAGCAACCAGTACGGCAAGCTGCGCTAGGGTTGGTTGATAGGCAAGTCGCTACTTGCCTATCATGGGGCCTGTGAGCGACATGTACAAGGCGCTCGCCGACCCGACCAGGAGAGCGATCCTCGACGAGCTCAGCGAGCGGGACGGGCAGACCCTGTTCGAGCTCTGCTCCCGGCTCACGACCAAGCACGGACTGGGCTCCTCGCGGCAGGCGATCTCCCAGCACCTCGACGTCCTGGAGTCGGCGGGCCTGGTAAGGACCAGGAGGGAGGGCAGGTACAAGTTCCACCACCTCGACACCACGCCGCTCGAGACCATCCTCGAGCGGTGGCGACCCAACCGTGCAAGGAGGAGCCGATGAGGATCTACCTCACCTCGGTGCTGGTGGACGACCAGGACAAGGCGCTGCGGTTCTACACCGACGTCCTCGGGTTCGCCAAGAAGACCGACATCCCCGTCGGTGAGGCACGCTGGCTCACCGTCGTGTCCCCCGACGCCCCCCAGGGCCCGGAACTGCTCCTGGAACCCGACGCCCACCCGGCCGCCGAGCCGTTCAAGGCGGCGCTGGTCGCCGACGGGATCCCGGCCACCTCGTTCGCCGTCGACGACGTGCACGCCGAGTTCCAGCGGCTCCGCGGCCTCGGCGTCCGGTTCACCCAGGAGCCGGTCGACATGGGCGGCGTGACGACGGCCGTGTTCGATGACACCTGCGGCAACCTGATCCAGATCGCCAAGGCGTAGCGGCACCCGCGGCCCCCGGCTGCGGCCGGTCAGCCCGCGGGAACCGGGCGCCCGGGCGCCGCGCTGAGCAGCTCGGCGTGCCTGGCTCGCACGCCCTCGATCAGCAGCCCGAGCCCGTACTCGAAGCCGGCGTCGCCAGCCGTCGGGCCCGGCCGATCGACGCCGGCGATGGCCGCCCGGAGGTTGGGCAGGGCCGCGGCCTGCTCCAGCAGCCGGGTGTCGCGCTCGGGGTCGGGCTCCCTGGCCGCCTCGGCCTGGCGCTCAACGGCGCAACCGATCACGTAGTTGCCGATCGACAGGATGACGCGCAGGGCCTCGGCGGGGGGGAACGCGACGGCGACCA
>WNGB01001911.1_pt1 | contig 33978 bp, 33 predicted proteins | sample 5400681 | NCBI WGS metagenome assembly WNGB01 (sample SAMN13153367, study PRJNA577476) | soil metagenome | isolation source: 115 cm soil or saprolite under grassland replicate 2 | place: USA:California | collected 2016-06-15
CTTGCGGCGCGCGGATGCGATCGTTCAAGAGGAGATCAAGGCGTCGGGCCTCTACGAGTCGCTTTGGCAAAGCTTCGCGGTCCTCCTACCGGTTCGTTCGGTCGGCGTCATGGGAGATGGGCGTACCTACGAGGAAACCATCGCCGTACGGGCCGTTCTTTCGAGCGACGGTATGACCGCCGACTGGGCTCGCTTGCCACACGACTTGCTCGCGCGGATCTCGGCGCGCATCATCAACGAAGTCAAAGGTGTCAACCGGGTGGTCTATGACATCTCTTCCAAGCCTCCGTCGACCATCGAGTGGGAGTAGCGCTTTGGGCTTGGCTCGCCTCGCCCTCGCCGTTGTCTTCGCGGGCTCCGTTTCTTGCCAGCTCGTCGCGTCGACACCCGCCACCGTTTCGCTCCGCGTGCAGGGCAACGTTGCCGACGCGCAAGTGACGATCGACGACATTGCGGTCGGGGCGCTCGCCTACGTGGCCGCGCGCGGCGTCGCGCTGCCCCCGGGACGGCATCGCGTCACGGTCGAAAGGACCGGGTACTTCCCGTGGGACGCGTTGATAGAAGCCAACCAGGCCCCCATCTACCTGCAGGTCACGATGGTTCCGATTCCGGATTGATCCCATGCCGCGCGTCGATCTGAACATCGATCTCGGCGAATTACCGAACGAGCCGGAGGAGCTCTATGCGCTGGCGACGGTGGTCAACATCGCCTGCGGCGGTCACGCCGGCGATGCCGAATCGATGGCCCGTTCGGTCGAACGGGCCGTTCGTTTTGGCGCACGGGTGGCAGCCCACCCTTCGTATCCGGATCGCGCGGGGTTTGGCCGCGCGCACATGGCGATCGCGCCGAGGCTGCTCTACGAGGCGATCGTGGACCAGACCGATGCTCTCGCGCACCTGGCGCGGCGCATGGGCACGGTGCTTTGGGGCGCCAAGATGCACGGCGCGCTCTATCACGACGCGGCAACACACCGAGAGATCGCCGGCGCCGTTCTCGACGCGGTCGTTGCCGCGTGGCCGGACGGCGTCGCGATCATGGGCCCCCCGTGGGGCCACTTGGAAAGCGAAAGCCGAGCGCGCGGCCTCTCGTACGTGCGGGAGGGGTTCGCCGATCGGCGCTACGGAGCGGACGGCAAGCTCGTGTCGCGCGAAAAGCCCGACGCGCTCGTCGAAACACCGGAGGCATGCGCCGAACAGGCGCTCGCGTTGGCTCGCGGCGGGGGCGTCGAGACCGTCTGCGTGCATGGCGACCGTCCCGATGCCGTCGCGATCGCGCGCGCGGTGCGCCGCGCCCTCGAGAACGAGGGGTTTTTGGCGCGATGAAGATTCATCCGTACGGCGATGGCGCCCTCTACGTGGATCTCGAAATCGACGACGCCCCCGACCGCGCCGATCGCACGCGGAACGTGGCCGCGTCGCTTCGTGAACGGTTGCCCGACGGCGACGTCGTCATCGGCGCGGGTAGCTTGGCGGTGTTCGGTGTGGGGGGCTGGGACGATCTCGACGGCATCATCGTGGAGGCGATGAGCGCTTCCGGGCTCGTTGTCGGCGAGCCACGCAAGCACGAGCTACGCGCGATCTACGACGGCCCCGATCTCGAAGACGTGGCACGCCTGACCGGGAGCAGCGTGGCCGACGTGATCGCACTCCACTGCGGGCGCGAGTACGGGGTCGAGCTCATCGGCTTTCTTCCTGGTTTTGCGTACCTCGCCCCGCTCGATCCGCGCCTCGTCGTCGGCCGTCGCGCGTCACCTCGCCCGCGTGTCGCCCCATCCAGTCTGGCCATCGCTGGGGCGTACACGGGCATTTATCCCGTCGGGTCGCCGGGCGGCTGGCAGCTCATCGGCCGCGTGCTCGACGTGACCCTCTTCGATCCCGGGTGCGATCCCCCCGCGCTGCTGCAGCCCGGCGACCGGGTGCGGTTCGTTCGTGCCGATGCCTGAGCTCCTCGTTCTCGTGGCTCCCCCTGGCGCGACCATCCAGGATGCCGGTCGGCCAGGGTGGCTGCACGCCGGGGTGCCTCCCTCGGGTCCTCTCGATGCGACCGCTCACGCCGCCGCCAACCTCACGGTTGGCAACGACGCGCGCGCCGCCGCATTGGAAGTACCGCTCGGGCCGGTCCGCATCGCGGCCGCCGGCGAGCTCATGCTGTCGATCGACGGAGAGCGTCGTGTCTCGCTTCGCGACGGCGCCGAGCTGTTCGTACCCCCCTGCGAGCGGGCGGTGCGGTATGTCGCCGTCGCGGGTGGCTTCGACGTGCCGCTGGTGCTTGGGTCGAGAGCGACGCTGGCCGTCGCCGCGCTGGGAGGTTTCGAAGGGCGAGCGATACGCGCCGGCGATCGTTTGCCCATCGGACTCGCGCGCGCCGCGCCTGCACCCACGGCGACGCCGACGATCGGCGAGCCCGGCGATCCCGCCGTTCTCCAGGTGATGCCCGGCCCGCATTTGCATCGGCTTTCGCCCGGCGCGCTGGAGCAGCTTCTCGCGACGACGTGGCAGATCTCGCCACGCAGTGATCGCGTGGGCGTGCGGCTCGAGGGAGCAGCCATCGCGCGACGCGGCGACGACCGCGCTCCTCCGGTTCCCATGGTGCGAGGCGCCGTTCAAGTGACCAGCGATGGGACCCCGATCGTGCTCGGCCCCGACCATCCAGTCACTGGCGGCTATCCCGTCGTCGCGGTTGTTGGGCGCGCGTCACAAGCGATGCTGGCTCGACTCAGGGCGAAGCGCGCCGTGCGCTTCGCCCTGTCCGAGCCCCCTTCTACAGATCGACGTAGCCGATGAGTCCGAGACCGATGCCGATGTCTCGGTACGTCGTGCCATAAGAGGTCGTGACGCCGTTGGCTGCCGTGTGGCTATGCGTTCCTGCAAAGCTGATATCGCCCTGAGGTCCGACATAGAACGCGAAATTGCGGAACGGGCTCACGACCAGCAACGCGTCGAGCGACAACAGCCAGTAGCTGTTGCTGTCTTTGACCGGCGGTCCCGGTTCCTGCGTGCCGATACGAAAGAAGCCCGGTCCCCCCCGAAACCAGAAGCCGACGATGTCGTTGAACATCAAGGCGTAGCCCACCTTGAACTGGAGGTTGAAAGTCGAGGTGTCCTCGGTGTCCGTCGTCACCTGCACACCCGCGGGTCCCTGTCGCGTGGTGACGCTGCCGCCGCGCGCCTCGTATCCGATCGTGCCGCCGAGGGACAGCGAGGGGATGATGAAGTAGTGCACGCCCGCCTGCGGGCCATGCGGCGAGGGTGTCCCCTGGCTGTAGAGGAACCCAAACCGATTTTGGGTCGTGCTGATCTCCAGGCCAGTCGGAGGGGGGGATGCAGCCCACCTTTCGGTTTGGAGCGAAAACAGGTTTTCGCCGGTGATCGCCAACTGCCCCTTATCTCCGAATCGGGCTTGCGCGAACGCGCTTGGTTCCCGAGCCAGAAACGCGAAAGCAGCCGATCCAGCGGCTGCCAGGGTGAACAACAGGTTTCTAACTGCCGAAATACATTGTCGTTTTCGGATCATGGGCGCGCATGGTAACACGATGGTGACCCTAGGGAAGCCTTGACGAGCACGACAGCCTGTCCGGTGTTCATTTGCAACTTGGACGGATGATCGGACCGAACGAGCCGAGACCGTGGGTCATACTCGTTCGCCCCCACCGATCGCGGTAGATTACAGGTTCACGTACCCGATGAGCCCGAGGCCGATGCCGATGTCTCGGTAGGTGCCCCCCCAGGAGGCGGTGACGCCATCTTCGGTGTGGCTACGGGAACCGGCGAAGCTGATATCGCCTTGAGGACCGGCGTAGAACGCGAAGTTGCGGAAGGGGCTCACGACCAGCAGCGCGTCGAGCGACAGTAACCAATACGACCACGTATCTTTGTCGCCGTTCGCTGGTTGCTGCGTTCCCACACGGAAGTAGCCCGGTCCGCCGCGAAACCACAAGCCGACGACGTCGCTGAACATCAACGCGTAACCAATCTTGAACTGCAGATTGAAGGTCGAGGAGTCCGCATCGTCGAGCGTGACGACGACGCTCTCACCAGGCCCACGCCGTTCGGTGTGAGAACCGCCGCGTGCTTCGTACCCGATCGTGCCGCCGATCGAGAGTGACGGAATCACGAAGAAGTGGATGCCTGCCTGCGGGCCGTGCGGCGACGGGGTGCCCTGGCTGTATAGGAAGCCAAACCGGTTTTGCGTCACGGCGAACTCCAGGCCCAGGGGCGGAGGGGACTCCGCAAATCTCTCGGTCTGGAGCGAAAACAGGTTTTCGCCGGTGATGGCCAACTGCCCCTTGTCGCCGAATCGGGCCTGAGCGAACGCAGGCGCTTCGCGAGCCAGGAGCGCGAAAGCGGCCGCCGCCGCGGTGGTGAGGGCGAACAGCGCGTTTCTAACTACCGAAATACATTGTCGTTTTCGGGTCATGGTCGCGCATCGTAACACGCAAATTCCCAATTGGGAGCTTGACAATGCCTACCCGTTTGAGGCAGGACCCTGCACCCGAACGGAGAATGAATGGCCAATCGTGCAATATGGTCGATGCGGCTTCGCCATGAGTGGCTGAAGAAGCCGCTCAAGAAAGCTCGTTTCAAGAAATCGCAGCGCGTTCGCGTTGGCTTCGAGGATGCTCTCCAGCGCAAGCTGACCGGACAAGATCAGTCGAAGGCGCAGTAGAGCTCGTCAGGTCTCCGAACGCAGCACCGCTACGCCGACGTCGGCTCCCATTTTGGTGGCTCGCTTGGCGGCGAGGCCGAAACTGCGCCCGGTGATCTCGATCGGTTGGTGAAACACGGCTCCGTTTTCGGTTTTGCCGCCGAGCCCGAGTCCTTCCAGTGTCTCGGCGTTGACGAGTGGGGTCACCGGCGCTCCGTACACTTTGGGTCCCGCGAAGACGAAGACGTAAACGAGCGGTTGCTTCGTGCGCGAGTCCCCGGATTTGAGCGCCTCCGAAATCAGGTCGTGCTTGAGCGTTTCCTCGAGATGATAAGCGAATCGGCGGAGCGACCAGCCGCTCACGTACATGCCCCGCACGACCCCTTTGGCGTCACGCACGGGGGCCGCCGCCAGCCATTGCTCGTCGCCTCCCATACGTGCGCCGGCGGTTTCCGGCATCGAACCGCGAAGCTCGGTTGGTTCCCCGGCGAGCACCTTGACGAGCGTCGGGTAAGCGGCGACCAGCGATTTGCCGGCGAGCTGGTCCGGCTCTTGATCGCTGCGAACGACGATTCCCTGGTCGTCAGCGAGCGCGAAGAACGTGCTTTTCGCAATCTCGAGGTCGCGGTCGTCCCCCCGCACGCGATCGAGGGCCCGGCGCACCGAGCCAGGTTCGGCGTGAGGGTCACCCTTTCCTTCCCAGATCTGGCCGAGCGCCTTCGCTCCTCGCGGAAGACCACGCCGAACTTCCTCCACGTCGTTATCAGCCAGGGTCGCGAGTCGCTCGATGTGGCTGAGGGCCTTGCGCTCCGAGATCTTCGCGGACTCGGTGCAACCCCAAGCGAGGCTCACCAAGAGCCCGAGCCTGAACGCCCCTTTGCCGAAAGGCATGGCGCTGGATGCTAGCATGGGAAGTGATCGAGAAAGTCCCGATGCAGCAGGATCGCCGGCTCGGCTGATGCGGCGAGCTCGCGAGCGCGGTAGCCGGTGGCGATCGACTCGACCGTGACCGCGCGCCCCTGGATGCGAAATCTTGCTCGCCAGTCTTTCACGGCCAGGCAGAAAGCGTCGCCTTGGCGCCGGATCCTCCGGTACGGGTGTGGTTCGGCTCCCAGCGACAGCGCCCGTTCGATCGGCTCGACGAGATCCACGCCGTGCACGTCGCAGAGCCACCGCGTTTGCTCTCGCGCGAGCGGCTCCCACGCAACTTCGAACCCCGGCTCCGGATCGCGAGCTTCGATCCAGCCTGCCTTGGCGGTCGGAATCGCGTCCGCGAAGGGAACGTACGGCTTGATGTCGAGCACCGGCGTTCCGTCGAGCAGGTCGAGGTTACGCACCCGAAGCGTCAGTCCATCGACGCCTTCGAGCTTCAGCACCGACAACCCGATCGGATTGGGGCGATGCGGCGATCGAGTGGCGAACACGCCGCGCCGTTTGCGGCTCCGGGGCGGAAGCACTTTCGGACGCCACCCCTCGTTCAAGTGAAACCAGAAGAGCACCCAAATGTGATCCCAGCGCTCCAAATCGGACAGCGCGTGCTCCAAATCGTGCCCGGACAAAAGCTCGATCGTCCCCTGCGCGCCCTGCGCCGCGTAAGGCTGCCGCGGCGCGCTCACCCGTTCGACGAACGGCGAGTGCGCGAATCCAATCGGGCGCACGATCAGCGGGCGTTCCGGACGCATGTTGGCACCATGGTGCCATGCTCGGCTGCTCGGTGCTTTGCAACGCTCGGACGGGGTGATATGTGCCCCTCCTGGACACCAGCCGAAGTGGCGGAATGGCAGACGCGGCGGATTCAAAATCCGCTACTCGCAAGGGTGTGAGGGTTCAAGTCCCTCCTTCGGCACTGGTTGATCTGCGCGACGGCGTGCCGCTCCTTGAAGATGGAGGCCGGAAGGCTAGAATCGGGCATGCTTGAGCTTCGGAGGCAGGCCGTGCTCCTGTTGGTGCTGGCGTGCACGGCGTGCGGCTCGGGCGAGTCCTCGGTCTCCGTAGACGGAGGCATCGACGACGCGTGTCCGGACGAACCCGAGGTGACTCCTCCTGATGCTGGAGGGGGCGATGATGGTTCCGACGGCGTAACGACCGACGACGCGGTCTCCGAGGACGACGCAGCTCTGCCGTGCGAACTCGATGCCGAGGCAGAAACCTGGGATGCTATGCCTCCCCAGAGCGCGTGCGTCGCGGTGGCCGAAGAGCATCCCGACGAGGGACACGGCCACGTCGCTGCTTGCTCGCCGGTCACGTACGCGACCAATCCCCCCTCGTCGGGGAATCACTACCCGTTTTGGGCCGCGTACCGAACGTATGCGAAGCCGATCCCCCGCGGGTTCTGGGTCCACAACCTCGAGCACGGCGCCGTGGTGATCACCTACAACTGCCCTGGCGGCTGCCCGCTCGAGGTGGCCCAGGCGCATGCGCTCATCGAGGCGCTGCCGGAAGACTGCGGCCCCGTCGTCAAACGCCGGCTGATTCTAGCGCCGGATCCCGAGCTCGACGTCCGCTTCGCCGCGAGCGCCTGGGGCTTTACTTTGCGAGCCGAGTGCTTCGAACGCGAAGCGTTCTTCTCGTTCATCACCGCGCATTACGCACATGGGCTCGAAGATGTTTGCTCCGACGGTGTCGATCCGACCGGCGGGCCGTGCGGTCCTCCCATTTGTCGTTAGAGCCAATCACTTGCAAGGAGTGCCGTGGAACCGACGTCGACCGCTATCCTAGCCGCCATCGAAGCCAAGATTCCGGATGCCTCGGTGGAGATCACGTCGGGCGGAGGCGGCCACTACAGCTTGGTGGTGCGGTCGCCCGCTTTTCGAGGTCGCTCCATGGTCGAGAGCCATCGCATGGTCTACACCGCCATCGCGCCACTGATGGCCGGCGATGCCGCCCCCGTTCACGCTATCGATACGTTGCGCACGATCGCGAGCTGAATGGCGGCCGGCCGACAGATCCTCCACATCGACATGGACGCGTTCTACGCGTCTGTCGAACAGCAGGACGACCCCAGCTTGCGCGGCCAACCGGTGCTCGTCGGCGCACGGTCGAACCGGGCCGTCGTACTCGCCGCGTCGTACGAGGCGCGTCCGTTCGGCGTGCATTCGGCCATGCCCATGGCCCTGGCTCTACGCCGTTGTCCGCGGGCGATGGTCGCATCGCCGCGACCGGATCGCTACGCCGAGGTGAGTCAGGTCGTGTTCGGCATCCTGCGGACCTTCACCCCGCTGGTCGAGGGCCTGTCGCTCGACGAGGCCTTTCTCGACGTGACCGCCAGCTTGTCGCTCTTCGGCGACGGAGAGGCCATCGCGCGCAAGATCAAAAGCGCCATTTTCGAGCGCACCGGGCTTCGCGCTTCGGCGGGCGTCGCGCCGTGCAAGTTCGTCGCGAAGATAGCGAGCGATTTCCAAAAACCCGATGGGCTCGTGGTCGTGCGTCCTTCCGAAGTCGAAGCATTTCTTGCGCCGATGCCCATCGAGCGGATGTGGGGGATCGGCGCCAAAACCGCCCCCAAGGTGCACGCGTGCGGTCTGCACACACTCGGCGATCTCGCACGAGCGAACGCGCGAGAGCTCGAAAGAATGCTCGGCACCTGGGGCCTCGAGGCCCAGGCGCTCGCCCGCGGGATCGACCCGCGCAACGTCCATCCCGATCAGCCAGCCAAGTCGATCGGCGCCGAAGAAACGTTCGAGCAGGACGTCACCGGTCGAGAACGCCTCGAACTCCATCTGCTCGATCAAGCGGGGCGAGTGGCCCGGCGCATGTGTCGCGAACAGCTATTGGGACGCGTGGTCGTCGTGAAGGTGAAGTATGCGGACTTCAGCATCCAATCGCGCCGCATCACGCTTCCGCAAGCCGTCGGCGACACCGACAGCATCTTCGAAGTGGCTCGGACGCTCCTGGCTCGATTGGATACCGCTCGACCGGTGCGACTCACCGGCGTGTCGGTCGCCGGGCTGTGTACGGAATCGTCGCGCACGCAGATGTTTCCCGAACCGCACGTCGATCGACGGCGCAGGCTCGAAGAAGTCACGGGTAAAATCGCCGATCGGTTCGGGCATAAGAGCCTGCGTCGCGCCGCCCTGCTCGAGGAGTAAGACTGAAGCAGAGCGACCGCGCCCTGCATTACTGCATCAGATGTTGGCGATTTTCGTGTAAGCTCGGGCGCGATGCCGGCTCGTTTCACCCAAAAGCGGCGCGGCCGATCGCACGACAGGCCCGAAGCGATCGCCACGGTGCTGCTGCGCGCCTCGCCGGACGGCGCCGCCCGCGAGGGGGCGCCCCTGTCTCCCCATGCGTGGCGGGAAGCGGTAGGCGATCGCATCGCTACCCGAGCGCGCCCCATTCGGCTCGATCGCAAGATCTTGACGGTGCGCGCTGCGACGTCGGTCTGGGCCCAAGAGCTCACTTTCGTGGCACCCACGATCGTCACGCGACTCCGCGCGCTCGGCTTCGAGGTGGAGAGCTTGCGCTTCTGCGTCGGTCCGGTCGAGGCGTCGGCCCGCGTGCGCAAACCGCCGCCCGTCAAGGCGGTGCTAGCGGCCGCGCCTCTACCCGCCGAACTGGCCCGCGCCATCCAGCGCATCGAAGATCCGGAGCTTCGGGAAAGCCTCGCCCGCGCTGCGGCCTCGAACTTGGCGTGGCAAGCGGCAGCTACTTCAGCGCTGCCAGTCGCTCGAGCCCCTCGATCCGCTGCAAGAGAAAACGCTCCGCCGGGCCAAACGCCCCCGACGCGTCACGCAGCAAGTCGACATAAGCCCTGAGACCCGGCAGGTCGATCGCGGTCGTCTTTCGCAACACCGAGTGCAGCTCGTCGACGACCGGCGCCGGACAGGGCCGTCGCACGGCCGAATAAAGCGCAACCACGTAGTCGACCCACGAGCCCTTGGTGGTCGCATTGGCCAAACGCACCCCGTACTGCGCGGCTTGGTCGACGGTCTCGTTGGACATCGGCGTGGCTTCCTGTGCGTTCTTCAGCACCTCCTGCAGGAGCGAGGCGAGAATTCTCTCCGCGTCTTCCGGCCGGCCGAGGGCGAGGGCCTTGTCGGCGAGGGCCGAGAGCAACGGGAAAGAGTCGACCTTCTTCGACGTCTCCTTGGGGGCGCCTTCGCTGATCCGATCTTGCAGGTGCGCTGGCAACATCGCGCTCAGCGTCTGCGTTCCGGTGCGCCGCCGCGACATGAGGTTCGACTCATCCATCTTCGAGGGCTGCCAAGCGACGAGCGTCATCTCCTGCGATCCGATTACGATTCGGTCGCCGTCGAGCAGCACGCGCGATGTGTCGATCTTGATTCCGTTGACGACGACGCCGTTGCGGCTGCCCAGATCCTTGATGAGAACCGAGTCGGCGCTGACCACCAACATGGCGTGCTTGCGCGAGACGAGCGGGTCATCCAGAGCCAGCTGGCACTCTGCGCTCCTGCCAATGACGAACTCGCCTGGATTGAGTTCGAAGTTGTGCTGCAGGTGGCGCAGCCGAAAAGGCATCGTCGCCTAGCCTCCGTGCAGGGTGGCGCGAATGGTCTTCAATCGAGCCAACCCTTCGACCTCGCCCGGGCTGAGCTTGTTGATGGGTGCGCACGCGACGAGATCATCCAACTGATCGCGCAACGTGAGCAACTCCGATGCCGGCAACCTCGAGACACTCTCGACGACGCTGCGCGGCGGCAAGCGCGCCGACTTGCGGTAGGTCTCGAGCACCCACTTCGCCCAAGCGGCGGTTCCCTGTATGTTGCTCAGCTTGAGCGCCTCGAGGCTGAGCGCTTCGAGTTGGGAGGCCTCGATGTGATCGGGAGACCGGAGACGCTCGTCGACGCTCGTCATCGCCTGATGCAGGATGCGATCGGCGTCGCTCTCGCGCCCGAGCGTCAGCGCTTTTCTCAGCATCTCGATGAGCATCTGCAGCGCCCAGTTCTGGCGTCCTCTGTCGTCGAGAATACCCGAAAGAGTGTTTTCTTCCTCGACCTCCCGCGATCCGCAGTTGGGGCAAGCGCCAAGCTCTTCGGGATAGGGCAGGCGGCAGCCCGAGCAATGGCAGAGAAACCCAGTCTGCTTGTTGGTTGCGAGCTGCACGGAGTCGATTTCGCTGAACACGAGCTCCTGCGTGCCGATGCGGATGCGGTCGCCGTCTTTGAGAGGATGGGCACCACGGATGAGCCGCGCGTTGACGCGGGAGCCGTTGCGGCTGCCGAGGTCTTCGATGGTGGCTCTGGCCGTCTCGATGCGCACCCTTGCGTGGTGCCTCGAAACGAGCGGGTCGACCAGAGTGATGCGACAGTCAGGTCCCCGACCGATGAGCGTGTCGCCGGGAGGAAGATCGAACTCTTGGAGGAGGAATCTGAGGCGGTAGCGGGCCAAGAAATCTCCGTTCGGCGGTTATCAACTTTAGGCTAACCGGGTGTGCACGGGCCGTCAAAAACCCTGGATTTTTGGCGGTGATCCAAGCCTTGGGCCCAGGGTCCAACCGGGCGCCCCAAAGACCCGGGAACGCTCACTTCGTCGCCGGCCGAGCGCTCGTCCGTCAGGCTAGGGCCGGACGCTTGGTTCGGCTTCGGTGCGCAGCGTCGTGCGGGTGTAGGGGGGTGAGGTCAAAAAAAAGCGCCTTTTTGAGGGTCGAAACGCATTTTGCTGCACCATTCTGCCTGCGGCTGGATGTAAAGTGCCGCCTGAAAACGCTGGCGAGCCACAATTCTCGGCCAGCTCACACGAGGAGATCCACAGATGGCGAAGCCCAAGAGCAGCGGAAAAAAGAGTCTGAGCAAGAGCGCCCTCCTGCAGGCGGTGACTGAGGCGGTCGGTGACGGCACCACCCGTAAACAGGTCAAGTCGGTCCTGGAGTCGCTCACGGACATCGGCCATCGCGAACTCAAGAAGAACGGCCTGTTCGTGCTCCCCGGTTTTGCGAAGTTCGTCGTCGTGAGGCGCCCGGCTCGGCCCGCACGCAAAGGCATCAACCCCTTCACCAAGGAACCCACCACGTTTGCCGCGAAGCCGGCCAGCAAGGCCGTGAAAGCACGTCCCATCAAGGCAATCAAAGACGCCATCGCCTGAGCTTTGGCTCTGGCGCTCTTTGCCGTTCCCGACGAAGCGCGGCTTGAGCCATCGCCGCGCTTTCGTCAGGACGCGGGCCGAAGCGCGCGCCGACGATTTGAGCAGCAGGAGCGCCAAAAGTGATGGCTAGCTTCCCGTCAGCGCGAGCTCAATGGCCGCGATGAGCTGATCGACGTCGCACGGTTTCGGACAGGGTATCGCTCCGATGCGGGCAGCCAGCAGCTTGACCGTGCTTGCCCCGGAGACCACGACGATGGGTAGCGCCGCAACGTCGGCGCGCATCGCGCGGAGTCTTTTCACGACGTCTTCGCCGGAGGCGTCGGGAAGTGTCCAGTCGAGCAGCATCACGTCCGGACGCCACGACTCCGCTAGGTAGAGAGCCTCGGCGCCGGTCGCGGCGGTGTTGATCTCGAAATGCTCGCTGAGAACCATCTCGAAGACGCTCCGGATGTCTTCGTCGTCTTCAGCCAAAAGAACGCGCCTTCGCCGATCAGCCCTCGGTTCGTCGACGGAGGGAGACTTCGGGGTTGGCTTTTTTGGGTCCATGGGGACTTTCCCAGGTGTGCAGCCGAACTCGGTGGGCGCAGCAGGATTTGAACCTGCGACTTCGTCCGTGTGAAGGACGCACTCTACCGCTGAGTTATGCGCCCGAGCAGACATGGCTCCTACCTCAGCCGGGACACGCCGGCAACTTTGGCCGCGCCTCGCGCGCGTAGGAGGAGGGCTGGCGATGCGGGCGAATGCCCACACCATTCGAGCGGCGCTTCCCCTTCCCCTTCCCCTTCCCCTTCCCCTTCCCCTGCTCAAGGCCGGTGGCCATTACTATGCAAATAAAGGCGCTGCAACCTCGAAAGTGACATGGTATTGATGAGCACGATTGGCCAGGATTGAACTGAGCGCGGAGGTGAAGACCATCGAGTCGCTGATCGACGCGAAGGAACAGGCCGTCGCGTCCACGCGCTTGCAAGCCGCGCACGCCAATATCGGCAGGCGCCCCGAGTACCGCTACCTCGTGTGTCTCTACGACTCGACGTTTCGCGTTCGCGCCGATCGCGAGCTTTTGCGAGACGTCATCGAGCTCGTTGGCGAGCAGCCCGACCTGATGGAAGCTACCGCGCTTCTCGCCGAGCTCTACGCACGCACGGGCGACGAAGCACGCGCCGATCTGTTCGCACGGCTCGCACTCGAATCGGCCAGTTCTTCGGCGCGCGGCCGGGCATTCGAGGTTCTGAAAGCACAGGCCAACGACGGCACCGACCCTCCGACCTCGCATATTCACGAAACAGGGGGGCGTGTCCTACCGACGGGCGCGGGCAGGCCGGTCTCCGGTGTAGGCGGACCTGGCACCGAGCTCGACCTATGGTTCGAGCGCGTGCGCCGCGATCTCGTTCACCGCCGCTCGCCGACTTACGGCGTCCGGTCGATGCAGTCCATCGTAGAAATGCTGCTCGATTGGGGCAAGGCGGTCGCAGAGGGCACCACGTTCATTTCCGAGCGGCCCCTTCCGCTCACGCGCAGCTCGCTCGTCCAGGTCGATGAAGCGATCTTGTCATTTCGCCGGCAGCCGGGGAGCCGCCAGCTTTCCAAGTCGGACACCTCGCATACGATGGCGGCGGCGGGATTTTTCCTGGCCGTCGTGATCAACGAGCTCAACGCGAACGTTCTCGAGATCGCGCCCGACGATGGCGGTTGCAAGGTCTTACTTCCGTCGGGCGCGGGCGCGCGCCCATTGCTCGCCGCTGCCGCGTTCGCGCAGGGCACCGGTCCCACCCTCGTACAAACTTTCGACCGGCTCGCCGCCGCGCAGGAGCTCGCGTCGGCGCCTCCGGCGAGCGACCGCCTCTCGCGGCACCACTCCTCCGAGCGGATGCCCGTCGCGCCCCGTGTTCCCTCATCGATTCCGAGCCCCGCCTCGGGAATTGCCGTGAGCCACGACGAGCTCGCCTTGACGCGCCCCGAAGCGGAAGCGGTGCCGCTGCGTGTTCTCGCACGGCCTTCGCGGACCGCCGATCCCCCCCCTCTCGATCTGGCGCGCATCGCGTCGGCCCTCGCCACATCACCGCTCAGCCAAGACATCGCGGCTGCGTCGAGCGGGTTTCTGGCGGCGACGCCATCGAGCGTCGAGGCGCTCGAGTCCTACTGCCTCGCAACACGCGGTCAGACCGGCGCGGCGCCCAATGATCCTTTCTGGCATCCATCGGACGACGACGAAGAGCTCATCTTGGCGTGGGGAGCGCTGCTCGGCGAAACGCTCATCGCCGCCTATGGCGGGATTTGGGAATGCGATCCCAACGCCCCCTCCGACCCGCGGCTCTTTCGCGTGATCTGCGAAGATCGCGTTGCCGCTTGGCCGATCACGCAGGTCTACCTTCGCCTGAAGAATGGCATGCGCCACAATCTGCTCGAGTTCGTCGCCTCGGTCGGACGCCTTCTTCGCAGAGGCTAGGGACGGGTCGACGCCGTCTGTGCGGGTGCCGGCTTCGCGGTGATCCGCTCGTAGATCGCATCGAGGTTGCCGGTGATCGTAAAAAAGATGCGCGCGTCGGGACTCCAGAGAGGATTGCGGCGCTTGCCGTCGGGACCGATCTGGTTGGTGAGGTTGTAGTAACCGAGGCTGAGCGACATTTCATCGATGACATCGTAATCGACGGTCCCCAACGCCCAAGTGTTCACGCGATAGGTCGGTGCGTCCGGGTTGCTGGGCATGTCCACGCAACCTGGACTGTTCACTGGACACACCTGAGTCTCCGGCGCCGCATACGCCCAGGCATTGCCAATCAAGTACGAGAGGCCGAGCGTGAGTTTGGGGGTGATCGAAAGATTGGCGATGGCCGACACGTTGAGCGTGTCATGAGCGAGCATGCGGTTGCTGAATACGTGAAGCGGGATCGACCGCTGATCGAAGTCCTGGCCTTCGTAGGAGAGACCGCCGTACTCAGGCGACGTGGTGCGGTTGAACGCGTGATTGTAGATCGCGCCGACTCCGAACTCGACGCTGTTGAACGAAGGCGCCGCCTTGCCCGCGAGCGGGATCGTCTGTCGCGCGCCACCGAGCCCGCCGAGCCCGAATACATTGCCGGAGTGGCGCGAGATCATATCGGTGGGAAGCGTCATACGGGGGCCGATGCTGACCGACGTCTTGTAACCGCTGCGCTCGAAGAGCGTCTGACCATAGGACGCCCATAGCGCCGTCGGCCCAACCACCAGCTCGCGCTCCTTGGTCGTCGTGTCGCTGCTGGTGAGCTCGAGGAAAAGATTCATCCAGAGGTTCAGGCTGAGCGAGTTCGTCTTCGTCTCGTAGAGGTAGTAACGAGGCTTGAAGGCGAACCACCACTCGTAGACGGCATCGCGGCTCTGGTAGTCGGCGCCCAGACCCACCGTCTGCGTCGTCACCGATTGATCGAAGAGCACGATGGATCCGTGCCAGGGTAGTTTTTTCTTTTCGGCTTCTTCGCTGGACGTCGTATCGGTCGCTCCCTTGTCGGCCGAGCTGCTTCCCGAGTCGCCTCGCTCTGCGCGGGCGAAGCTGGTGAGCGCGGCGATGCTCGAAAACAAAGCAACCGCAAGACGATGATGCTTCAAAGTGCGCTAATCCTAGCGCCGCTCGGCTTCCCAGGGGAGCAGAAAAAGCACCCTCGCGTGCCGTGCGAAAATTTCACTCCGCACCTGAGCTTGCCGGAACCGCCGCCGGCGCGTTATGCCACCGGCATGGATGCAGCACTTCCCGGCGTGGAGCTGACGGCCCTTCTAGGTCGGGGGACCCGGTTCGAGGGGAAGCTCTATTTCACGGGGCGGCTGCGGATCGACGGCCATTTCACGGGCGAGATCCGCAGCGACGACGTCCTCGTCATCGGCGAAGGCGCCGAAATTCACGCTGAAATCGAGGTCGACACGGTGATCGTCCGAGGGGGCACCATCACCGGCAACATCCGGGCGCGCACCGCGATCGAGCTGTACGTCCCGGCACGTGTGGTCGGCAATCTGCGCTCCCCTTCCATTTTCATCGATAAGGGGGTCAAGATGGAAGGATCGTGCACGATGGCGGCACTCGACTCAAACCTGGTCGAGGTCGCGGAAACGCATTAGCACTACTTCGCCAGTCTCTCGCTGCCAGATCGATCATCGAAGTGGCGCTACGCCCACTCAAGCTGACCGGACAGGCGCGACTTTGCTTGGGAAAGCGGAATGGCACCGCCTTGCGGCGCTTCCGAACAGCGGCGAGAATTTCGCCGGCCTCGCCGGGACGTTACGTGAGGAAATCTGCTGGAGTTGCCGATCGCGATCTGCTGCTGCCAAAGACTGGCGAAGTAGTGTTAGTGCGGCGTTTTTCGGCAAGGGAGGGGTCGAGGGGCTAAGGGGCTGAGGCTGCAGCGGGGACCGTCGATTCCCGTGGGGCGCGGACGAGTCGTCCTCGCGCGGGACCTTCCCGAGCCCAGTAAGCGCTCGGCCCCTCAACCCCTCGACCCCTCCAGGCTCGAGGGCAGTCCCAAGGCGGACAAAAGCGGTGGATGTGGGTTGGTTTTGCAACAGCAAAGCGGCACGTAGGGTGTTCACGCGTCGTGCCTGCGGTTGAACGATTTCAGGCACATACGCCCGCGGTTCCCCGGCACGGGACGTGCTTGGAAAATCACCCGAGCATGCGGGGCAATCTCGGTCAATGATGAGAGGGTTGCCATCGTCCAACTGAAGAACGAGGCAGTGGAACCATGAACACATCCCGACGTAACGTTTTGGCGCTCATCGCGGCCGTCTCTTTTTGCGTTCTCCCCGGCGTAGTTCGAAGCGAGGGCGCCGAAACCGAGGCGCAGCGTCTCACCCGAACGCGTGGCACCGAGCGCTACAACGTTGCCGTGCAGGGCTTCTCCATCCGCGCCGGCGGTGCGATGACCGCCGTGAACGCGCCACTCGCGATCGTTCGGCAGCAGGTGACCGACTACCGACACTACTCCGAGTTCATGCCCCGCTTTCAAAAGAGTCAAGTGATACGCGGCGGATCGAATCCCGACGTGTACCTCCAAGTCGCCATCCTTCACGGTGTCGCGAACGTGTGGGCGGTGACGCGTTTTTCGCCGCCGATCGCCGATGGAGCGGGCGAGCGCATCGAAGGCAAGATGCTGGTCGACGACAAGGGTAAAAAGCAAGGCAACGTGGATGAACTGCGAGCGGTGTGGCGTCTGATTCCCATCGATCCCGACCACACGATTTTGAAGCTCGAGCTGCTCATCGTTCCGACGTTCCCCGTGCCCGGCTCGATCGTGACCGACGAGCTCGAGTTCGCATCGGACCAAGCGGTGAGCTCCACACGAAATCGCGCTGAAGCGAACTGCCGCGCGGTCGCACGTCAAAACGACGGCGCGGCTCACTGATCCCGACAACCCGTTGACGCATGGATCTCGGCGCAGTACCACCCGGAGGGGTGTGGCGCTGGGAGGTGGGGGCGGTGGTGGCGTTCTCCGTGGTGAGCTGCAGCCGGGCGCAGCCCAGCACTCCGGGGTGCTGCGACAAAGGTGAGACGGGTGGTCGCGCATCGCCGGAAACCAACGAGCAACGCGAGCTGCGGCTCGGCTCTCGCTTTCGGCGGGAAGACGGCTGCGCGCGCGACTTCAAATCGAGCGGCGAAGCGGCCCGCGACATCGTCGAGCTCGGTCGGCTGTGCGGACAGGGAATGGCTCCGCTACTGACCGACGCGATGACCGGCAGCGCTCCGCCCGGTGGAACGGTGGAAGCGACCTTTCGGGTGACCGGATCGTCCGCGTGTCTGAGGGCGGGGACGGTTGCGAGCGGCGGGGGCCTTTCGCTCTCGCTTTTGAATCAGCGAGGCGAGCTTTTGGCTGGCTCGTCGTCGACCGAGTCGTTGACCGTCGCGCCGGTGGACGGAACGGTTTGCGTGCGCGAACCGGGCGCGTACCGTGCCGTGGTGCGGGTCGCCCCCACGGCGTCGGCAACGTCGACGCTGACGATCCAGGTGTGGCAAGCCGCACGAGATTGACTGTCCCACCTCGGATTCATGGTTCCTCTTTTCGCCTTGTCGCCTTCGTGGTGAAGATGCCGTCGCACCGACGATGAGGCCCGCCGTTTTGCATTTGCTCGCGACCGAGCGCCACGTGGAAGGCGCGCTGGCGGAAGGGCATGTCGCGCGCACCTGGCGCGCCTTTCTCGCCAAGATGGCGTCAGGCGCTGGCCTCGTCGCGGCAACGCCGGAAGTGACGCAGCTCGCGACGGCCACTGCGCTGGACAGCTTGCGCCGCGAGCTCGGCTGGGAGGGAGGCCCATCGGTGGTAGGTCCGCTCGACGATGCCATGGGTGCTCTTCGCCGGGCCGGTGTCGACGCCGACATGCTTCGGCGGGCTGGCAGCCCGCGCGCACGATGGCTGGCGAGCCTTCTCCAGCGCACCGACGAGCTTCTAGGCCGAGCGGGTGGGTTCGATGATCGAACATTGGGCTGGGTCGCTGCCCATCGCATCGACCGCGCCCCGGACGAGGATCTTCCCGAGCGCGTCGTCATCGACGGGCTTTTCGAATGGGACCCTTGCCAATTCGCTTGGGTCGAAGCGCTGGCGCGGCGCGTCCCCGTCGTCGTGAGGATGCCTCGTGTCGTCGGTGGGGCGGGGGTCGCCAGCTCGCCGGACGCCCTTCTTTCGGTGCTCGAAGAGCGCTGGCAGCAGGTGCCCCAGGCTCCGGATCTCGAGCTCATCGAGATAGCGTTTCCCGAGCGGGTCACGTTGCTGGAAGCGCCGAGCGACGGAGCTGAGGCAAAAGCGATCGCGGGCGCCGTACTGGATGCGCTCGAGGCGGGAACGGGTCCCGGAGATGTTGCCATCGTCGTTCCCGCGCTCGAGGAGATTTTTCTCGAACCGCTTCGAGCGGCTTTCGACGAGGCGCGCATCCCGTTCTCCGAGCCCCGCGGCCGGCCGCCCGTCGCATCGCCGGCCGTACGCGCTGCCCTGGCATGGCTCGAGCTCGCGGCCGGCGCCCTGCAACGCGACGAGCTCATCGATCTATTGCGGACGAGCGCCGTCGACCCGGCGCCTTTTTTGGAGGGACCGACGCTCGAGCTGCGAAGGCGACGCGCGCTGTCCCTCGCGCGACGACTCGCCACACTGCCCGTCGGAACGGATGCCGACGGGAACCTGTTACGTGACCTGCTCGCCGGCACGCTTTCCGAGCGCCCCGATGACCAGTGGATGCTCGACGCTCTCGAGCGGATCGTACGTGCTCACGACGAGGTTCGCGTGGACGCTCCGCGCAGCGCCATCATCGCCAAGCTGACCTCGATGTGGGAAGCGATGGGATTTTGGAAGAGCATCCCGAACGCGATCGAAGTCTTTCTTTGCGCCGACCCCAGCGGCCGCGAGGGCAAGCTTCTGGCGACCGAGCTTCGCGAGCGAACCGCGGGTCTTTCCGGCCTCGTCACCGCCGCCGACCGCGTGCGAGATGCAGCTCGTATCCTCGGGGTCGATGCCGCCGCCATCTCGCCGGCACGTTTTCGCGCGGAGCTCGAGCGGGCCCTCGCCGGCGTGGCGCCGCTCGGAACCGTGCGCCCCGGAACTGTCCGGGTGGTGCGCGCGTCCGACGTTGCTGGCATCCCGACGGCCGTCTTGATCGTCGCGCGCGCGAGCGAGGGGAGCTTCGAGGCATTCGCTTCGCGAAATGCGATCCTCGTCGACGAGATCGTTGCGGCGCTTCCCAAGGCGAGGCGGCCCGCCGCTTTCCACGAGGTCCTGGCGGCTGGCCGAACGCAGCTGATGGCGGCGATCGGGTCATCCCGCAGGTTGATCGTTTCGCGTGCGCGCACCAATTCCGAGGGTCGCGCCGTCGCTCCCGCTGCCGTCTTCCACCAGCTTTCAGCGGAACACGACGTCCACGCGTCGCCCGGATCGCCCATCGACCGGCTCGCGCGGCCGCTTTCGTCGCGCGGCGCCGAGCTCATCTGGCTCAGTCAGGGCCACCCGCCACGAGACGTCGAGGTCGGGCGCCGCGCCGCGATCGAAGCGGAGCGGCTCGCTTTCTTCCTCGATCCCCGCAAACGCCCGACGCCCACGACGGGTGCCGTCGAAACGAAGGACGACGCAGTGGCCGAGCACCTGCGGCAGGCATTCGGCGGCACGAACGCTCGGCCGATGGCGGCCACCGAAATCGAGCGTGCAGCCTTGTGCCGATTTGCCGCTTTCGCAGGTCGCGTCCTCGGTGCTTCGAGCAACGATGTCGTCGGCGAAGGGCTCGAGCCCCGGCAGCGTGGATCATTGATTCATCGCGCGCTCGAGGTCGCGTTCGAGGCGACGCGCGGGCGCTGGGACGACCTCGGTCGCGCCGCGATCGTGACCGTCGGGCTCGACGCCGCCCGGCGCACCTTCTTGCACGAGCGGAGCTCGCCTCTTTATCGCGCCGAAGTCGAACGCGCGCTGCGGGACGTCGCCGCCGTGCTCGAGTGGTCAGTGGACGACGCCTCCGGGTTTCGCTTCATGTATGGCGAGCGAGTCTTCGGCGACGCCGCTCGCGAGAAGAAGGGGCGGCGATTGGCGCGCGCGGATCCCTGGCCGCCGCTCGCCATCGGCAGCGGCCCGCGCACCGTCTTCGTCAAGGGTCGAATCGACCGCGTCGATTTCTCACGTGACGGTCGCAAGGCGAGGGTCATCGATTACAAGACCGGCGCGCTGCCAGCCTGGAAGGATGTCGGCACGCTTTTGTTTCAGCCGCCCCTCTATGCCTACGCCGTGCTGCTACAGATGGGACGCCTCAGTGTGCCCGAGCTTCGTGCTCTTTACTTGGAGACCTCGCGACGGCCGCCCCGCGCGCTGCCGACCGGCAAAGGTGATGGCGAGGGGCAAATCATCTCTCTGGAGACGATGACCCTTTCGCAGCGTCGCGCCTTCGAGCTCGTGGCGCAGCTCTGGAACGGCGACGTCGCGCCGCGCCCTGCCGACGCTGCCGTGTGCAGCCGCTGCGACGTCCGCGACGTGTGCCGCAGGCCGGCGGCCATGCCGGTCGAGGAACCCGAGCTCGAGGGGGAAACCACGCCATCATGATCGGTGACCTCTTGGCGATGAGCGATCACGATGATCTCTACACGTTTCGCACCAACGTGGTGGTGACCGCCAGCGCCGGAACGGGAAAGACATTCCGCCTCGTCGCACTGTACGCGCTCCTCACGCTCGGTCTGACGTCGCGCGGGGAGAGGGACAATAGCTCTAAGGCGCCGGCCATCGCACCGCGCCGGATCGCCGCGGTGACCTTTTCGCGAGCGGCGGCTGCCGAGATCCGCGAGCGCGTCGAACGGGTGCTGCGAGCGGTTGCCGGCGGGAGCTACGACGCATCGACCGAAGCGTACCGTTCGATTTTCGCCGCTCGCGCCGAAAAGGTCCGATCGCCGCCCATCACCTCGCGGACGATGCGCGAACGGGCAGAGCAAGCTCTTGTCGACTTGCCGTACGCGCTCATCGACACGCTGCACGGCCTCGCCGGGCGCGTCGTTCGCGCCACGGCACTCGAACTCGGGGTGAATCCCGGGTTCGCCGTCCTCGACGAGGACCGAGCGCGGGTATCGACGGACGTCGCGATCGAGGAGGTCCTCTCGCAGGCTCTCGCGCATGGGGATAGCGCAGCGGTCGGCCTGCTCGACGCGGGTGGCGGCCTGGCGATGGCACGAAAACGCATCGCCGATTTGCTCGACCGTGCCGACGAGGAGGGCGTTTCCCTGGCGGACGTCGACTGCACCGATTTCGAGCAGCTCGCGCGCCAGTGGATGGTGCGCCTGTGCGAAATTTGCGAGCAGCTCGCGTCGGAAAAAAGCAAGCCGTTCGCCGAGCCCGCCGAGCAGGTCGCGCAGATGGCGGCGGCGTGGCTGGCTGGGCGTGCTGTGTCAGAGGACGACCTCGCTCGCGTGTTCGAACCTCTTTTCGCGCGCCGTGCGCAGAAGCGTTCGTTGCCCTCGGAAGAAGCATTCGTCGCGTTTCGGGAAAGCGTTCGAGGCGAAACCCACCAGGATCGCGCGCGCCGTCTATCCGCCTTCATCGCCACCGCCCACGAGCTCACCCCGAAAACCCGCGGCATGCAGGCGCTGCTCCACGACATCGCCGAGCGCCGGGCCTCGGCACGCCGTCGCGACGGAACACTCGGGTTCGGCGATATGCTCCGCACCGCGCGCGACGCCCTTCGCGATCACGTGGACCTAGCGGCCGCCGTGCGCTCGTTGTTCGATGTTCTGCTCGTCGACGAATTTCAGGACACCAGCAGCGTGCAGCGGGATCTCGTCTATCTGCTGCGCGAACGCCGTTCCAGCGCGGTCGCCCGGTCGGCCGGGAGGCTGCCGACCGCCGCGGATCTCGAGCCGTCCGGTCTTCTCATCGTCGGAGATCGCAAACAATCGATCTACGGGTTTCGAGGGGCGGACGTCACCGTGTTCACACGCGTTTCGGCCGAGCTCGCCGGCGAAGACGCTGCGCGAGCCCTTCGCTTGCCGACCGAACACAGCGTTTCGACGCGAGCGAACGCGACTCTTGTCAGTCTGACGGCGAATCGGCGATCGCATCCGAGCCTGCTTTCGTTCGTGAACTGGTTCGCCGAGAACGATTTTGCCGGATCGGCCACATACCCTTTCGATATCGCCTACACCGAGAGCGACATGCTTCGCCCGGACGCAGGCGGGCCGAAGGGCGCGCCAGGGCCGCGCGTGGTCGTCGTCGACGACCGGGGCGACAATCCGGCGGACTTTCCGCCGCTCGTCCGCGGCGCCTCGGGGCCGATGCGTGAGGCCCTCCTTGCCGGTGCCGTCGTCGAGCGGGCGGTGCGAGATCCGGCGTTGGGGGCTCTGTCGTGTCGGGACATCGCCATCCTCGCGCGCCGCCGCTCGACCCTGCCGCTGCTCGAATTCGCACTGGATCGGCTCGAGATTCCCTACGTGGTCGCCGGGCGCGGGCTGTTCGAAACACGCGAGGTGCGTGACCTCTTTGCCCTGCTTCGACTCATTCTCGATCCCTACGAGCGACACGCGCTCGCGACGGTGCTCCGCGGCCCTGCGGTCTGCCTCACCGATACATCGCTCTCGCTCTTGTCGGAACCGGGCCGCGGGCTCACGGCGCCGGACGAATGGTTTCGTGGCGAAAGCCCGCCGGCCAACCGGTTGAATCCCGAGGAGCGCGCTCGTCTTGCCGGCTTCCACGAACGATGGGAGAAACTGCGGCCGATCGCGCTTGCGCTCGGACCTGCCGACGCGATTCGTTACGGCGTCGAAAAGCTCGACCTCGATCGAGTCGTCGCTGCGCTGCCGCGCGCAGCGCAGCGATTCGCCCACATCGAGCGGCTGATCGCTCTCGCGTCGCAGCGCGGTGGAAGCCTGCCGGGTTTCGTACGGTGGCTCGATCGACAGATCGCCGACGAAGCCGACGAAAGCGAGTCGGCCTCCCTCTCGGAAGACGCGGATGCCGTCACGCTCATGACCATTCACGCGAGTAAAGGACTCGAGTTTCGCGCGGTGGTATTGGTCGACCTCGGCGCCGCGATTCGAGCTCCGCCTCTCACGCTGGCGCTCACCTCGGCGCGTGCCGATGGTCCGGCGCGACTCGTCGCCCGTCATACGCGCAAACAGGGAGGCACGCTCTTCACGCCGGAGGCGATCGAGTTTTCTCGAGAGGCGAACGCGCGCGAGACGGCCGAACGCCGGCGCCTCACCTACGTGGCCATGACGCGCGCCCGAGAGCGCCTCTTTCTTCTCGCCCCACCTGCTGCGCCCCCCGGCTCGGCGGCCGCGACGCTGCGGCATCTCTTGCCGGACCTTCCCACGCGCTGCCGCGACGTGGTCGTCGACGACGCGCTGCCCTATTTGTCTCGCGATCCGATCGCATCCCCGACCATCGAGATTTTGTCTTCTGCCGAGCCTTCGTTCGTGCAGCGTACGGCATCCGACGCCGGTCCTCTCGCCATCTCGACGACATCGCTGGCCACCTTCGACCAGTGCCCGCGCCGCTACCGGTTCATCCACGAAATGGCGCTCGAGGCGCCCCGCGGGGGGGGAGACGTTCGCAGTGGCGCTCCTTCGCTCGAGGATCGCCGCAGCATCGGCATGGCGGCTCACCGCGTTTTAGAAGATTGGCCTCTCGCGCGCTGGGGCACGCCGACGTCGCTCGAAGAAACGATCGAGCTTCTCGTCAGGCAGGGGGTTGCATCGGGCGAGGAACTGACCCGCCGGATCGCCACCCACATGGCCGAGTTTCTAGCGAGCCCCTACGCCGCCCGCGTTCGCCGAGCTCGGCGCGTCTACCGTGAAGAATCGTTCGTCGTCCGCCTCGGCACCGAGCAAGACGTGCTCTCGCTTCGCGGGACGATCGATCTGCTCGTCGCGTTCGATGATGGCTCGGCGGATGTGATCGATTACAAGAGCTCGTGGCGTCCGGACGCCGGCGCACATGATTTCCAGCTGCACGCCTATGCGATTGCGGCGCGAGACCGCTTCGGCATCGGGCCGGTACGCCTCGCGATCGTGAACCTCAGTTCGTCATCGGAGCCCGAGGTCGTCGGCTGCCCGCGCCCGGGCGAGCTTGCGCAGTTCGAATCCCGACTACGCGCGCTGCGCGGTCGCTTCACCTTGGCCCGCACGTCCGACCACTTCCCCGGTATCGAGCGACCGCGGTGCGAGGCACTGCGCTGCGGTTTTGTCCCGCTCTGTCACCGGTGGCCGGAACGAAACTAAGCCCCGTCGATGTCGTCGACGTCCGCGCCGCCATCTTCGATGGCAACCTGCTCGGCGGCGTCGCTGCCGAGGTCTGCGCCTTCGTCGGCAACCATGTCCGGACGATCTTCCAACATGGCATCGGGCTCTTCGGCCATCATCTCCTGAGAAGCGTCTTCCGTCGAAGGAACGTCCGGCGATCCCGACTCCGGCGCACCATCGGCGGACGCTTCGTCGCCCGCCGAGACATCTGGCACGCTTGCATCGGTCGCGTCTTCGCCGGCATCTTCGCCTTGTGCTTCGGGGGCAGCGTCCTCCTCGGCGCCGCCGCTTCCGGCCGTACCGCCAGACGAACCTCCCGAACCGCCTGAACCGCCCGGGCCGCTCGGCGAGGCGTCGGGCGTGGGGATTTTGCTCTCATCCACGCTGGCGATGAGCTCACAGCCGCTGCCGAGCGCGCCGATGACCACGAATGCGAACGCCGTCCAAAATCTCTTCTCATGCTTGGTCGTCATCTTCTTTGTCCCTAAGTCAAAACCGAAGCATGGCCACGCCGCCGGCCCGGCCGGGCGAAACGACGGGGGCGAATTCGAACCCACCCTGCCCACGCCGGCGAGCCAGCGCAACGGCGGACGGCGAATGCCCGGCCTTGTCGCCGCCACTCGAGTTCGTCAAGATGAGCACGAACCCGGTCACGCCCAACGTAATGGCGGCGCCGAGCGCCATGTCGGCAATGAGCGCATTCTGTTTGACCGAGTCGGCTTTGTCCTGTGTCGTCTCGCCGTTGTCGAAGTCGCTCTTGCCCTGCAGCGCCTTGACGCCGAAGATCCCGCCCACGATGGCGCCGGCGCCGGCTACGCCGAGAACGACGTAGGCCGCCGTATTGGAGCGCTTCTCGGTCGGCTCGACGGGCTTCTCGATGGGCTTCGGCTCGGGACTCGGCGGAGGCGGCGCTTCGGCGACGACGGGCTTCGACAGCGTCGCTTCGACGCTCGTTTCCGGCGCGCCTGCCTCGAGATTCAGCTCTTTCTCGTAGGCGTCGTAACCTGGCGCCACGATCTTGAGCAGGTGACGTCCAGGCGTCGTCTTGATCTCGATCGGCGTCGTCCCCATCTGGGCGGCCCCGTCGAGCGATACCGAGGCTCCAGCGGGCTCGCTCTTCACTTTGACGAGGACGGCAGCTTTCTTCTTCAGTTCCGTGACACGACCCTGCGCTTCGCTCACTCGCGGTTCCATCGAGGTGGGGGGGCTCGAGGCCAAGAACGCATTGTACGCAGCGAGGGCTTCGGAATTCTTGCCGAGCTTGTCGAGGCAAAGGGCCATCTTGTAGAGCGTTTGCGGCGCCGGCACCGCATCGTTGGCCTGTTTGTAGGCGGCGTAAGCGCCTTCGTAATCACCGCTCTGGAACTTGGATTCCGCTTCGGCGTAGCTCTTCCGCGCTTCGGCCCGCTTGGGATCGTCTTTGTCCTCCTTGCCGGGTTTGCCCGCCTTCTTGGTGGCGGCCGGCTTGGGGGGGGGTGCGGCGTAGGCGGTCCAAGGAATCGATCCCATTCCCACCATGCTGCTGAGAAGGATCGCGATTGCTCGCTGACGTCGTACACTCTGCCCTGGTCGCATGGTCTTTCTCTGACCTCCCCTGCTGGCCCCTTGCCAGAAGCCGCGAGTTTTCACGCACCTACGCTCACGCGCAGACTACAGGGGCCCGCCGGGGTTCACAAGTTCCTTCCAACCCCGACGCCTCCGGCTACTCCTCGTCGGGCGGCAGGCTCACGCTGAGCGCTGCGGCGATGTTTGGCAATCGACGAAGCTCGTCGAGAACGCCGGAGGGCAATGGCGAATCGAGGCTCCACAGCGAAGCGGCGCGCTTCGAGCTCGGAGCGAGGCCGACCTGCAATCGGCTCACGTTGATCTGGGCGCGGCCGAGAACGGTGCCGACGGCGCCGATGACCCCCGGGCGGTCCTCATTCAAAATGACGAGGATCGATCCGATGAGGTGCGCATCGAGCTCGTAGTCGCCCCAGCGCACGAGCCGCGCGCTGCCGTCCGCGGCGAGCGTGCCATCCACGCGCGCGACCGAACCGCCCGCCTCTTCGATGCGAAGCGACACCAGAGCGCTCATCCCGCCGGGCCGCGGGCTCGCTTTCTGCTCTCGCAACGCGATACCCCGATCCCGCGCGAGGTGAGGCGCAGAAACCTGGTTCACGTTCGCCTCGAGGAAACGTTCGAGCACGCCTGCAACTGCAGAGGACGTGATCGGTGCGGTTCCGAGATCGGCCGGCTCGCCGGTGCACTCGACCTCGATCGCGCGCGGCGTAACCTTTTGGACTTGCGCCAAGAAGCTGCCGAGCCGGCGCGCCAGGTTCACGTACGGGTTGAGCCGCGGAGCGACCTCGCGCGGGATGGACGGCACGTTGACCGCATTCACGATCGTGCCGGTCGTGAGATACTGCACGACCTGCTCGGCGATCTCGAGCGCCACTCGTTCCTGCGCTTCTTCCGTCGAGGCACCGAGGTGCGGCGTGCAAATCACGTCGTCGCGCGAGAGCAGCGGTATCTGCCCGGGTGGTTCTTCCACGAACACATCGAGAGCCACCCCGCCGACCCGCCCGCTTTCGAGCCCCCTCTGCAGCGCGGCTTCGTCGAAGATACCTCCCCGCGCGCAATTGACGAGCAGCACGCCCTTCTTCATCTTGGCAATGGTTTCGTCGTTGACGAGGCCCTTCGTTTCGCTGGTGAGTGGCGTGTGGACGGTGATCGCATCGGCGCGCGCCCAGATCTGGTCGAGCGAAACGAGCTCGACGCCGAGGGCCGAGGCGCGTTCGGGGGCGACCACCGGATCGAACGCGATGACGTTCATCTTGAGACCGTGGGCCCGGTCGGCGACGATCCGCCCGATGTTGCCGAGACCGATGACGCCGAGCGTCTTGCCGGCGAGCTCGCGGCCTTGAAACTTGTTCTTCTCCCACTTACCGGCCCGCATCGAGGCGGTTGCCTGCGGCGTGCGTCGAGCCAGCGAAAAGAGAAGAGCGAGCGCATGCTCGGCGGTGGTGACGGCATTGCCGGTCGGCGTGTTCATCACCACGACGCCTTGATGGGATGCGGCGGCAACATCGACATTGTCGACACCAATGCCGGCCCGTCCGATCACCTTGAGACCCTTGGCGGCATCGATGACCTTGGCGGTTACCTTGGAACCCGACCGGATGACCAGCGCGTCGAACCCAGGGATGGCTTGCGCGAGCTCCGCCTCCTTGAGACCCGGCTTGTAAACAACCTCGATCCCGGGCGCTTTTTTGAGAATCGAGAGACCGGCTTCGCTGAGCGTATCGGAAACGAGAACACGTGATGCCATGACCTAGACCTTTGCTCCGTTCGCCTTCGCAAACTCTTGCATGAATGTCGTGAGCAGCTTGACCGACTCGAGCGAAACGGCGTTGTAAATCGACACCCGGATGCCGCCTACGCTGCGATGCCCCTTGAGACCGACCATCTTGGCCTTCTTCGCCTCGGCGACGAACTGTTCTTCGAGAGCTTCGGTCGGCAATCGGAAGACGACGTTCATGAGCGAGCGGCTGCCCTTCTCCACCGGCGCGCGGTAAAAATCGGCGTGGTCGTCGATGGTCCCATAGAGGACGCGGCCCTTCTCGCGGTTGACTTTTTCGATGGCGGAAAGCCCGCCCTGCTCCTTGATCCACGCGAGCACGTTGCGAACGAGGTACACCGAGAAGGTGGGAGGCGTGTTGTAGAGCGAGCGGTTGTCGGCGTGGGTCTTGTACCGGAAGATCTTGGGGATGTCTTTTCGCCCCCCCTCGACCAGATCCTTGCGCGCGATCGCGATGACGATCCCGCTCGGTCCCACGTTCTTCTGCGCTCCCGCGTAGATGAGACCGAAGCGATTGACGTCGAACTTGCGCCACATGAAATCGCTGGACATGTCGCCGACGAGCGGCACCCCCCCGGTGTCGGGAAAGTCGAACCACTGCGTGCCGAACAGGGTGTTGTTCGACGTGAGGTGGACGTAGGCGGCGTTGGGGTCGAGCTTGAGCTCATCGTGCCGCGGAATGCGCGTGTACTTGCCCCCTTCGGCGGTCGACGCCGCGACGCGCGTCTGCCCAACGATCTTGGCTTCTTCGAGAGCCTTTTCGCTCCAGCCGCCGGTGACCACGTAGTCGGCGCTCTTGCCGGGCGGCAGGAGATTCATCGGAACCATCGCAAACTGCTGGCTGGCCCCGCCCTGCAGCAAGAGCACATGATAGTCGTCGGAGACCGAGAGGAGCTCGCGCACCAGCCCGATGGCCTCGTCGTGGACCGCCTCGTACTCCTTGCCGCGGTGGCTATGCTCGATGATCGACATCCCCGACCCTCGAAAGTCGACGAGCTCATCCCTGGCGCGCTCGAGAGCGACGAGGGGCAACGCGGCGGGCCCAGGATTGAAGTTGTGAACGCGCGCCATGGCTTCCTCCGAAACCTGCTCCCGCGGGAGCTTCTGAGAGCGATGGCTATTGCCTCAAAAAGGTGACTTAGGCAACCCGCTGTGTTACTCGGCGCGGCCCTGCGGGCCCGCCGGCGACTGCAAAAAGTCGTTCTCACACGGCGCGGTAAGGGTCGAGCGTGTGGATGGCCAACCCGGTGAGGACCTTGGGGTAGAAGTAGGTCGACTTTTGCGGCATTACCTCGCCGGCTTCGGCGACCTCCCGAACCTGGGAAACCGGCGTGGGATTCATCAGGAAGAGGATCTGGCCGGCACCCTTCTCGAGGTCGGCGATGCCCTGTTTGGGGTCTTGGAGATAGACGAGGTTGGTTTTTTTGACCTGGGCTTCGAGGGAGATGCCGAGGAGGTGCTCGAGAATTCCGCTGTGAAGGATCGCGACATCCGTGGCACGAACGACGGCCGGGCGTTGACCGAGCGTGGGATGCGCGGCGAGGTCGGCGCCCGAGCGCAGCGTGAGAAGCGCCATTCGGTTGCCCTTCTTCGGGCCACCCTCGCTCTTGGCAATGGCGAGAAAAGCGTTTGCCGAGCGTCCCGCGCTGGCCAATTCGGCCTCGGCGGATGCGAGGTCGCCGCTCAGCGGTTCGACTTCGAACAGATCGCCGGCCTTGCGTGTGAACTCGTCCCAATCGAAACCGGGGAGCGAGTGCACCAAGCGGTGCGTCGCGAACACCACCAGGTCGGGGTCGTCGCCGTTGCATAGAAACGACATGAAGTGTCGGTGCTCAGGCCGCGGAAGATAAGGCCTTGGCGCGGCTGCCTCCCCGGCGTCGAGCTCCTGCGAGTAGTAGAGCGCCGTCTCGTAGCGATGGTGCCCGTCGGCAATGAGCAGCGGGCTTTTGCCGATGTGCTCCACGATCGACCGAATTGCCTCGGGACCGGTCACCTTGGCGATGCGGTGCTCCACGCGATCGGGGGTGGCGAACTTCGCGATCTCCTCGGCGGTCGCGAGAGGGGCGTCGAGAACGCGTTTGGGATCTCGGTAGAGCATGAACCCGGGCGAGAGGTTGGTTCGCGTCGCGCGAAACAGCTTCAACCGATCTTCTTTGGGTCCGGCCAGCGTGCGCTCGTGCGGAAGCACCACGCGATCGCTGAAGGGCACGACGCGCACCAGCGCCAGGAATCCGCTGCGCGTGCGCCGGGCTCCTCCCCCCGGCGGCTCGAAGCTTTGGTCGTAACGGTAGAACGCCGCCTGCTCGTCCCGAACGAGCACCCCTTCTTTGCGCCACGCCGCGAGCAGCCCGGCAGCGTGGGCGTACTTCGCGTCGCCTTCCCCGTCGGGCAAAATGAGCCGCACGACGTTATGCGGCGAGCGAGCCATCAGCTCGAGGCGCTCGCTCGGCGAAATCACGTCATACGGAGGCGCCACCAAGTTCGACAGGTCTCGAGCGGCGTAGCGAAGAGGCCGAAGCGGAGCAACGTCTGCCATATCGGTCGCTACATAGCATCCCTGCCGAGACTCCAGTACTGCTTATTCCAGGGCGGCCGGCGCGATCGCGGCGGCAAGATCGGCGACGTCGATACGGCCACGCCGTGCGACGCGAACCCGATCGCCAGCGACGACGACCAGCGTCGAGGGGACGCCCCCCGGCGCCTGCCCGGGCACGAGTGTAAGATCACCCCTCCGCAGCGGTTCGGCGAACGCGGCATCGATGGCCTCGCTCGTCAGACACGGCGGCTGCCCGGCGAGATTGGCGCTGGTGGCCGTGAGCGGGGCTGCGCTGTTCTCCGCGATTCGGCTCGCCGGCGACGGAGCTCCCCAACGGACCGCCACGGTTCCCTCGACGGTGAGCCGGGGGTCGATGTCGCGACGCGCCGGCAGTGCAATGGTGAGCGGGCCGGGCCAGAAACGCTCGGCGAGGCGCCGGGCGAGCTCGGGAATCTCCACGACCCAAGAAGACCAGCTGCTCGCGTGAGGAAGCAGCAACGTCACCCCCTTGTCGGCCGGTCGCCGTTTGAGAGCGAAAACGCGATCGAGGGCGTCGCTACGCCGCGCGTCCGCCAGCAAACCAAAATACGTCTCCGTCGCTGCCGCCACCACCCCCCCGCGCGCCAACACCGAAACTGCCTTTGCTAGCTGCTCTTCGGTCATGCGCCGCCTTGCTGGTTTGGATTGGGAATTGGAACAGGGAGGCGGGGAGGCGGGGAGATTTTGTTTTGGTATTCAGGCATGGCAACGAGGCGGCTCGAGTTGGATCATCGAAACCCCAGAAGCTTCCCCGCCTCGCTGGCTCCCTGTGAATGGTCCGGAAGGTCGGGCTAGCCGGAGGCGAGTCGTTTTTGGATGCGGGCGTCGGCTTCGCTGACTTTGCTGGCCTGGCGCGCGCGGAAGGTTTCGAGGCGCGCGGCGAGCTCGGTGTCGGCTGTCGACAGGATGGCCGCTGCGAAGAGGCCGGCGTTGCGACCGGACCCAATTCCGACGGACGCAATGGGGACGCCGCCCGGCATCTGAACCGACGAGAGCAGCGCATCCACGCCGCCCAGCGTTCCGACGGCGATGGGCACCGCGACAACCGGAAGCGTCGTGTGGGCCGCGAAAACGCCGGCGAGGTGCGCCGCGCCCCCCGCCCCCGCCAACACCACGCCGACGCCGCGCTCGCGCGCTCCTCGGGCCAGCTCGACGACCCGGTCGGGAGAACGGTGCGCCGAAGCCACCGTGACTTCGACGACGATCTCGAGCTCCTTCAGCACTTGCACGGCTGGCAGGAGGTGGTCGAAGTCTGAATCGGAACCCATGACGATGAGAACTTTCAGTGCCATGATCTCGTCCCTTCACGAAAGCGCGCGCGCACCGATGTCGCGACGCACCTGCATTCCAGCGAAATGGATCGCGCGCACGGCTTGGTACGCCGAGTCGCGCGCTCCGCGAAGCGTGTCGCCCGTGGCCGTGACGACCAGCACCCGCCCCCCCGCGGTGAGTACCCGATCGCCATCTCGCTGGGTGCCGGCGTGAAGGACGGTGACGCCGGGCATGCCTGCCGCGTCGTCGAGCCCCTCGATGACATCGCCCGTCCGAACTCTTCCGGGATACCCCTCGGCGGCCAGCACGACGGCGATGCCGTGACGGGGCAGTCTCGTCGTCGACGAGAGGTCCAGGCGCCCGGCCGCAGCGCCGGCCAGGGTCTCGCCGAAGTCACCCTCCAGAAGATCCATGAGCACTTCGGTTTCGGGATCTCCGAAGCGCACGTTGTATTCGAGCACTACTGGCTCTCCTTCAGGTGTGATCATCAGGCCGACGAAGAGCACGCCCGAAAACGGCACGGTGAGCTCGGCCATCCCGCGCAGCACCGGCTCGACGGTCTGACGCGCGATCGCTTTTTCGAGCTCCGGGGTGACGACGGGCGCCGGACCATAGGCGCCCATTCCGCCGGTGTTCGGCCCTCGATCCCCTTCGCCGATCCGCTTGTGATCCTGCACGGCCGGCAGCAAGAAGTAGCGGGTGCCGTCGCAGATCGCGTGCACACTTGCCTCGGCCCCTTCGATTCGATCCTCCACGACGACGGTCCGACCGGCATCGCCGAAGGCCTCACCGGAGAGCATCGCGCGCGCCGCCCGTTCGGCTTCGTCGGCGTCAGCGGCTACGACGACCCCCTTGCCGCCGCAGAGCCCATCCGCCTTCACGACCATCGGCCGGCGTTGCGCGCGAATGAAGCGGCTTGCGCGTGTCGGATCTTCGAAGATCTCGAAAGGCGCTGTGGGGATGCCTCGCTCTCGCGCAAATCGCTTCATGAACGCCTTCGAGCCCTCCAGCATCGCGGCCGCCGCGCTCGGCCCGAAGGTCGCCACGCCGTACCGGCGCAGGGCATCGGTGACGCCAGCGACGAGCGGGGCCTCGGGCCCGATCACGACCAAATCCACCTGCTCGCGCTCGCAGATGCGCGCCAGGTTCTCCGCGCTCGGACCGCCGGCGGGCAAGGGCACGTTTCGTCCGATGGGTTCCGTGCCTCCGTTTCCGGGCGCGACCAGCACTTGTGCGACGGATGGCGAGCGCGCCAGCCTTCGCGCGAGCGCGTGCTCGCGTCCACCGCTGCCGACGACCAGCACGATCCGGCCCGAACCAGTGCCCATGGCGCAGGGCCAAGTACCATTTATCGAATGGGCTGGGGAGCCGTTCAGAAGGATCGGGCCGTTACGGCGTCGATTTGTTGCGCGGCCCGTTGTCCGCTAAACTCGTAAAGCAAAGCTCGTGCCCCCTCCGACCCTACGAATCACCCGTCCCTACAGCTCGGAAGCCGAGTTCGTCGACGGAGACTTCGCCTGGATTGGCCGCACGACGATCGTCCTGCCCGACGTCGAGGCCCGCACCGCGGGCGAGCTCGTCCGATTCGAGATCATCCTTCGCCAAGGGGCGCCCGTCTTTCGCGGTGAGGGGCACGTCGTCGGGTACCACGCATCGGAAAGTGGACGACCGCCGGGGCTCGAAATCCGGTTCACTCGAATCGATGCCCGCTCCAAGCTCATCGTCGACAAGGTCCGCGACCGGCGGGCGGCGCTTCCCCGGCAAAACGTAGCGATCGCCGTAGCTGCGGATCCCGGGGCTGCCGAATCGAAGGCCGAGCCGGCCGTCGTTTCCGCTGAAGTTCAACCGCTCGTGCTGAAGCTATCGCTCGACGCGCCGAGTGAACGAACGAGCCCGCCCCAGAAGGGTGGCCCGCGCAAGATCGCGCCTCCCGCGAACCGTGACGAGATCCTGGAACGACTGCGAGCCCGCGCCAAGCAGCTCGCGGCGGCGGGCGGCCTTTCGTTCAAGAAAAGGTAAGCGCGCGTCGAGCGCTGGAGTAGAACTCCCCCAATGGCCTGGCCGAACAAGAATCCGCCGCAAGCCCAGGGCAAAAAAACGCTCGGCAAAGGCGTTTTTCGCAAGTGCGACGGGTGTGGCGAGACGCATCCCGCTCAGACGCTGCTCGACAGCTTCGAAGTTTGCCCTTCTTGCAGCTTCCATCATCGGCTCGGCGTCGACGGGTGGCGCAGGCTGTTGCTCGATGACGGAGCGCTCGAAGAGTGGGATGACCACCTGCGGCCCACCGATCCGCTCGGTTTTTCCGACGGCAAGAGATACCAAGAGCGCATCGCTTCGGCTCAGAAGGCAACGCAGGCGATCGAGGCGGTCCAAACGGGGCGCGGCTTGCTGGAGGGCCG
>WNGB01005339.1_pt1 | contig 33975 bp, 33 predicted proteins | sample 5400681 | NCBI WGS metagenome assembly WNGB01 (sample SAMN13153367, study PRJNA577476) | soil metagenome | isolation source: 115 cm soil or saprolite under grassland replicate 2 | place: USA:California | collected 2016-06-15
TGGGCGTCGAGCCGACCTACTACGCGCTGCACCCGGCGGAGGCGGTGCTGCCTCGCGACGCCGACTGGCGGACCCTGGTCGCTCCCGACACGCCGCGCCGGGAGGTCTTGCAGCAGGCGTAGCTCGGACTCTTGGGAAAACAAGCCGTATCCCGAGGAGACTTTCATGGACATGATCGTCGGCTCCTACCCGTCCTGGTCGCTGCTCATCGTCCGGGTCGTGCTCGGCGTCATCTTCTTTGCCCACGGCGCCCAGAAGGTCTTCGGCTGGTTCGGTGGGCCTGGCCTCAAGGGCACCATCGCGTACTTCAAGCAGGCCATGGGCATCCCGGCTGCGGCGACAGTCGTCGCCGCGCTCATCGAATGCTTCGGTGGGCTGGCCATGCTCGCGGGTTTCCTCGTGCGCCCGGCCGCCCTCGGGCTCGTCATCGTCATGCTGGTCGCCGTGGCCAAGGTCCACTGGAGGAATGGGTTCTTCCTCAACATGTCGATGACGCCGGGGAAAGGCCATGGCTACGAATTCAATCTGGCCCTGATCGGCATGGCGCTCGCAGTCTTGGTAGGCGGAGCGGGCCGCTACTCGGTGGACCGGCTCATCCGCGGCTGGTAGCGCGGACGCGCTATGGGCATGCGCTTGCAGGGGCGGGTGACGGCGATCACCGGAGGGGCGCTCGGCATCGGGCGCGCGACCGGGCTCGCCTTCGCGGCCGAGGGCGCCCTCGTGGCGCTTGGCGATGTCGAGCTCGATGCCGCCGAGAGCGTGGCCCGGGAAATCGGGGAGCGCGGCGGCAAAGCCATCGCCATCGGCGTCGACGTGGGTGACGCCGGGCAGGTGCAGGCCTTCGTGGAGACGGTGGTCGCGGCATTCGGACGGCTCGATGTGATGTTCGCCAACGCGGGCATCGCGCATTCGGCGCCGTTCCTCGAGCATCCCGAGGCTCAGTGGCATCGCGTGCTGCGGGTCAATCTGACCGGCGTCTTCCTCTGCTGCCAGGCCGCCGCGCGACACATGGTCAAGCAGGGCGGGGGACGGATCATCACCACCGCCTCCATCAATGGCTTTCGCGGGGTCGAGAACCTCGTCGGCTACAACGCGGCCAAGGCCGGCGTCGTCGAGCTGACCCGGACCATGGCGGTGGAGCTGGCCCAGCATGCCATCACGGTGAATGCGATCGCCCCCGCCCAGATCGACACGCGGCTCACGCGGAGCCTCCCCGAGGAGGCGCGCCGCCGGCGAGTGGAGCGCATTCCCCTGGGGCGCTTCGGCGAGCCTGAGGACGTGGCGCGGGCCGCGCTCTTTCTCGCCTCCGACGACGCGAGCTACATCACCGGCCACACCTTGGCCGTGGACGGTGGCTATCTGGCCGGCGGCCTCTGGTCCGGGGCGCCGGGAAGCCCGCCGAGGGCGTGAGCTACCGACGAAACACGAGCGAGTCTTTCCCTCGTCGCTGGTTCCAAATGGGGCCGCCACTGACACACGCCCCCGACGGGTTCGTGCTGACGAACCCCGCCGACAGGAGGGCGCATGCGCTACGAATCCAGGCTCCGCATGTTTGGTCTGCCACTGCTGTCAATCGCGATGGGTCCCGACCTCGCCTCCCATCAGGCGCGTGGACTGGCGCGGGGCATCATCGCTGTCGGCGACATCGCCATGGGCGGCGTCGCCGCCGGCGGAGTGGCGGTGGGAATCATCTCGCTCGGCGGGCTGGCGTTCGGCGTCTTGCCGGTCGGTGGACTCGCATTCGGCTTCGTCGCGCTGGGAGGCTTGGCCATGGGCGGCGTGGCGCTCGGTGGACTGGCTGTTGGGATCAAGGCGCTGGGCGGCCTCGCCATAGGCATCTATGCGCAGGGCGGTCTGGCCATCGGCGTCTATCCCGAAGGCGGCACCATCATTCGATTGTTCGAGAAGTAGCTCCCTCCGCAGGGCTATCGTCCCGGAGGCGGCACCACCAGATCCCGCGGGCGGCCTTCGAGGAAGAGCTGGATATTTTCCACCGCCCGCAGCACGCCGTTGTCGGTGAACACGCGCACCTGGCCCATCTTCTTCAGCGGCGCCTCGGCCACGGAGCCGGTCAGCGCCGGAGGAAAGTCGTCGGGGACCACGATCTTCACCGCGGATTCATTCGGCATCGGGCTTGTCCTTGTCTCCATCGCCGGAGAGGCGTGCGTTCTTGCCGAGCCGGGCCGGATTGAACAGCGAGAGGTCCAAGTGTGGAGGAAAGTATACAATCTTGCGGCAGCTCAATATGCCGGGTAGCCTCGGTGTCAACGAGAGTGGCGGGGCTGCCCGAGACCCAGAGGAGAGTATGCGAAACGAGTTCATGGCGGTAGTGGAACGCGACAAGCGCTGGTATATCGCTTACTGTCCGGAGATCCCCGGGGCCAATGGGCAGGGCCGCACGAAATCAGCTGCACTGAAGAACCTGACAGCTGCCATCGCGCTGATTCTCGAGGATAGACGCAAGGACGGTCTGCGAGGCATACCCGCGAAGGCTGCCCGAGAGAAGGTCATTGTCGGGTGAAGCGGGGCGACCTGCTCCGCCATCTGCGGAAATATGGATGCTACTTGAAGCGTGAAGGGCGGTCACACTCGCTTTGGACGAATCCGGCCACGGGCACCGTCGAGACCGTGCCACGGCACAGCGAGATCTCGGATCTGCTGGCCCGAAAGATCTGCCGGGGACTTTCCGTGCCTGAGATCGGCCGATGAGGTGTCGCGCGCGCGTGTTGCAGTAGACATGCGCGACCAGGCTGAGCCGTAGTGCGCGCCGAGAGCTCTTCCGCGCTCGAGGCGATGATCTTCACCGCGGATTCATTCGGCATCGGGCTTGTCCTTGTGGGCATCGCCGGAGAGGCGCGCATCCTTGCCGAACCTGCCTGGGTCGAACAGCGAGAGATCCATCGAAGGTTTGCCGTCCACGATCCACTCCGCCACCATGCGGCCGGTCATGGGGGAATGCTGGAACCCATGTCCGCAGAAGCCGACGGCGAGGAAGAACCCCTCCACGCCGGGGGCGGGGCCGATGATGGCGTGATCGTCGGGCGTGAGCGGCCGCAGCCCCGCCCAGCCGCCCGCGATCTGGGCGCGCTCGAGCAGGGGCAGGCGATGCACGGCCTTGGTCACGGTCTCGTCGAGCTTGCCCCAGTCCATCGGCACCTCCTGGTCCTGGCCGATGTCCTCCGCGTCGCCGGGGCTCAGCAGCACCTGCTCCATTTCCTTCCGGAAGTAGAAGCCGCTCGCCTGGTCGTTGGTGAGCGGCACCGGCCCCGGCAGCTCGGGGAAGGGCTCGGTGAAGAAGATGTGGCGACGACGGGGGAACACCGCCACCGGGACTCCGGCCAGCCGCCCCACCCGCGCGGCCGTGGGGCCGGCGGCGTTGATGACGATCGGCGCGGAGATGTCACCCTGGGTACTCCGCACGCCCCGCACCTTGCCGCCCGCCACGTCGATGGCCGTCACCTCGACGCCTTCCACGATGCGCGCGCCCAGCTCGCGGGCCCGCTTGGCGAAGCCCTGCGTCACCTCGGCGGGGCCGGCGAGGCCGTCCTGCGGGCCCCAGACGGCGGCGATCAGATCGTCCACGCGCAGCGCGGGCACCATGGCCTGTGCGTCTTTGGGCGTGATGATGCGCACGTCGACGCCGAAGCGCCGCTGGAGCGCGATGCGCGTCTCGAAGCCGCGGAGGTTCTCTTCTTCCGAAATGAGGAAGAGATAGCCGATCTGCTTGAAGCCGGGGTCGATGCCGAACTCCTCGGTGAAATTCTGGAGCACGCGGAGGCTTTCGAGCGAGAAGCGGATCTCCGTCTCGGTGGGGAACTGGGCGCGAATCCCCCCCGCGGCCTTGCTCGTGGTGCCGCTCCCCACCGTCTCCCGCTCGAGGACGACCACGTCACGCTGGCCACGCCGGGCGAGGTGATAGGCGATGCTGCAGCCGACCACGCCGCCCCCGATGATGACGACGCTTGCCGTCTTGGGCTGGTCCATGGCTAGCGGTTACCTAGATGCAGCCACCGCGAGTGACCTGTTTTGGCGATCGTAAGGTCGGTCAATGATCTTTGCCTCCTCGAAGTAGTGTGCAGATCTGTAAGCCTTCACCGAGACTGTTGATCACGCTGTGACGATCGCAAGTCCTCTCGCTCATCCCCGCGCTCATGGAGAGACACGAGCGGTGATGCATGGTCGGCAGCGACCTCAGCGCTGGCGAGAGCGTCGTCGAGGAGGTCACGGGCTCGACCCCCTCACCCTGCCCTCTCCCCCAGTGGGGGAGAGGGAGGTGCGAGGTCATAGCGCGCGGGCGACGCGGGTGCCTTCGAGGAGCGCGTCGTGAATGCGTCGTGGCGAGACGGCATCGCCGATCAGCTTGAGCTCGGGCACCTTGCCGGTGAGCCCGTGGAAGAGGCTGTCGTTGGCCTTGCCCCCGAAGGCCAGCACCACGGTGTCGGCCTCCAGCACCGCCTCGTCCCCCGAGAACGTGTGCCTGGTCCGCACGCCCCCCGGCAGCATCTCGATCGCTTGGGTCATCGGTTGCACGACCACGCCCTGAGTGAAGAGCCGCTGGTAGATATCCGAGCGTACGCCCTCGTCGATGTCCTCGCCCACCATGAAGTAGCGGGTGATGATCGTCACCTTGCAGCCTCTGCCGGCGAGGAAGTCGGCGGTGGTGGGGGCGGTGAAGTGGCCGTCCTCGTCCGCCACGACGCAGCGCGGGCCCGGCCGGATCTGACCCGTGAGAACGTCGGAGGCGGTGGTGACGTGGGGCAGGCCCACCCCGGGGATCGGCGGCACGCGCGGGACGGCCCCCGTGGCCACCACGACCGATTCCGGATCGAGCGTGAGCACGTCCGCTACGTCGGCCGGGGTGTTGAGACGCACCTCGACACCGGCCTTCGTCACCTGGCCGACGAGCCAGTGCGCGATGGCGGCATAGTCTTCCCGCTTGGGCGCGCGGGCGGCGACCAGGACCTGGCCGCCGAGGGCCGGCGCCGCCTCCAGCAGGGTCACCTTGTGACCACGCAGCGCGGCCACCCGCGCCGTCTCGAGACCGCCCACGCCACCTCCGATCACCAGCACACGCTTGGCTCGCGCCGCGGGAGTGATCACGCCGAGCTCCGCCTCGCGGCCGATCAGCGGGTTCTGGACGCAGGTGATGGCCTTGCCCTGGCGCAGCCGCCCGATGCAGCCTTCGCTGGCACCCACGCAGGTGCGGATGTCGTCGAGCCGTCCTTCCATGGCCTTCTTCGGCATCTCGGGGTCGGCGATCATGGCGCGCGTCATGCCGACCATGTCGCACACGCCGGAGGCGAGCACTCGCTCCGCCTGCTCGGGCGTGCTCACGCGGCCGGCGAGGATCACCGGTACCTTCACCACCGAGCGCGTGGCCGCGGCCAGATCGGCATACAGCGCATGCGGATGGTAGAGCGAGGGGGTGACCATGGCCTCGAAGCGCAGCGTCTCCGAGTTCGACCCGCTCACCATCCAGTAGTCCGCGATGCGCAGGGCGTCGGTCCGCCGGGCCACCTCGAGCAGGTCCTCCTTGGTCAACCCGCCCGGCACGAGGTGATCGCCGCTGTGCCGGACGCCGACGATGAAGTCGCGCCCCACCGCATCGCGCACGGCCCGCAGCACCTCGTGGGCGAGGCGGAGCCGGTTCTCGATGCTGCCCCCGTATTCGTCGGTGCGGGTGTTGGCGAGGGGGGAGAGAAAGTTCTCGATGAGGTGACCGCCGTAGAAGGGAATGTCGCAGCCGTCGTAGCCGCCCTTCTTGAGGCGCACGGCCGCCGCGGCCCAGGCGTCGACGACCTCACGGATCTCGCCCTTGGTCATGACGTGGGGCCACTCGCGATGCCGCTCCTCGCGGGTGTCAGAGGGACCCCACAAGGGTGTGCCCGAGTACCAGGAGTGCCCGCGCCGGCCGCGGTGGGAGATCTGCGAGAGGCAGAGGGCGCCGTGGCGGTGCACGGCGTCGCTCATCTGCTGGAACTGGGGAATGATGCTGTCGTCCCAGTTGTTGATCTCGGCCCAGTCGTTGACCGAGGTGGGATGGATGCTCGAGGAGCCGAACATCATCACCGTGCCGCAGCCGCCCTTGGCCTTCTCTTCGTGATAGCGGACGTAGCGGTCGGTGAGCCCGCCCCGCTCGCCGTAGCCGGCGCCGTGGGGGGTGGAGACGATGCGATTCTTGGCCACGGTGTGGCCGATGGGAATGGAGCTCAGGAGATGCCGGAGCGACGTGGCCATGACTACTTGAGCTTGGCGTCGTAGAGGAAGAGCATGTTGTCGACCCAGGGCTTCCAGTCGAGGCGGTTGCTGACGCCGAAGATGTGCGCCTGCTGATACGCCTTGATGATGGGTGCCTGCTCGTAGATGAGCTCCTGCGCCTTCCAGTAGATCGCCTTCCGGCGCTCCGGATCGTTGGTGGCCTGGGCCTCCTCCAGCATCTTGTCGAGCGCCTCGTCCTTGAAGATGGCCAGGGCGGACTTGGAATGGAGTGAGCTCGTGAGCAGATCGCCGTCGAAGACGCCCGCGCCGCCCCACGCCGTCATGTAGGCGGGCAGGAGCTCGCGCTTCCGCCACTTGGTGGTGTAGACGCTCTGCTCCCACACTTCGACTTTGGCCTTGATGCCCACCTTGCCCAGCATCTGGGCCATGGCCTGCATCACCTCGATGTCGTTCATGTAGCGGCGGTTGGGGGCGTGCAGCGTCATCTCGAAGCCGTTGCCATGGCCCGCCTCGCGCAGGAGCGTCTTGGCGCGCTCGGGATCGTAGCCGTACCACTTGATGTTCGGGTTGAAGCCGAACGCCTCCTTCTCCAGCGGCACCCCCAGCACCACGCCATAGCCCTCGAGGACGGTCTTGATGATGGTGTCCATGTCGATGGCGTAGTTGATGGCCTTCCGAACCCGCACGTCCTGCCACGGCCCCGGCATCAGATAGTTCGTCATCTTCACCATGATGACGAAGCCGCCCAGCGAGCTGATCTCCACGCGGGCGTTGCCGCTGGACTGGATCTTCCCGGTCTGGTCGGGCGGGATGTCGCTCACGAGGTCGGCCTGCCCGGAGACGAGCGCGGCGACCCGCGTGGTCAGCTCGGGCACGGGGCGGAAGATCAGCCGATCGATGGCGGGCGCGCCGCGGTGGTAGTCCTTGTTGGCCTCCAGCACCAGCCGCTCGTCCTTCACCCACTCCACGAACTTGAACGGCCCCGTGCCCACCGGCTTCACCGCGAAGCCCGCGTCGCCCACCTGCGCCAGGTATTTCGGGGGCACGATGCCCACGGTGCCGCAGTGGCCCGGGCTCATCCGCACGGACAGGAGGGGGAAGGGCGCCTTGGTGATGACGTTGACCGTGTAGGGGTCGACCACGTCCACGTGGTCGATGGTGGCGATGCTCGTCCGCCCGGGGGCGCCCTGCTTCGGATTGAGCATCCGCTCGATGCTGAACTTCACGGCCGCCGCGTCGAAGGGCTCGCCGTTGTGGAACTTCACGTTGCGCTTGAGCTTGAACTGCCAGGTGGTGTCGTTGACCGTCCGCCACGACTCGGCCAGGTTGCCTTCGAGCTGGAGCGTCTTGAGGTTGCGCCGCAGGAGCGTGTCGAAGATCTGGCGATCCGGCTCGTGCGCGTTCTTGTCGCAGTGCATGTGCCAGTCGAGGGTGGCCGCCTCGCCGGACTGGATGACCACCACCGGCTTCGGCTGCGCGTGCGCCGATCGGGCGAGAGGAGCGAGGCACAGCAGGAGCGCGGCCATCGGTACCGCGCGCAGGACGAGGGGTCGAGTCATCGTGATCCTCCTTGGCGTGGTTGTCTCTCCATCATCAGAGATGGTCCAGAGTGCGACGCACGTGGAGATACGGGTCGAAGGCGTCGCGGAGCGTGTCGCCGACGAGGTTGATGGCCATGACCGTCATGAAGAGCGCCGCGCCCGGGAAGAGGGCAAGCCAGTAGCGCGTGTCGACGTACTGCCGGCCCTCGGCCAGCATGCCGCCCCAGGAGGGGATGGCCACGGGTACGCCGAGCCCCAGAAAGGAGAGCCCGGCCTCGGTGAGGATGGCGCCGGCGATGCCGAAGGTGGCGACCACCATGAGCGAAGCGCTCACATTGGGCAGGATGTGACGGAGCACGATGTGGGGGACGGTCAGTCCGAGCGAGCGGGCGGCTTCCACGAAAGGTCGCTCGCGCACGGCCAGGGTCTCCGCGCGGACCACGCGCGCGTAGGCGGCCCAGTTGGCGAAGCCCACCACGAGGATGAGATTGCGGATGCTCGGTCCGAGGATACCGATCACCGTGATGGCGAGGAGGATGAACGGAAAGGCGAGCTGCATGTCGGCCAGCCGCATGACGGCGTGGTCGGACGCGCCGCCCCGCACGCCGGCGAGGAGGCCGAGCGTGGTACCGGTGATGCCCGCGATGAGCACCGCCGCGAACCCGATGAGGCTCGACGTTCGCGCCCCGTAGATGAGCCGGCTCAGGATGTCGCGGCCGAGTTGGTCGGTGCCGAGAACGGCGAGCGTGCCGTCGGCGGCCCGGGAGAATGGAGGGGTGAACCGGGCAAGGAGCCGCTGCTCGGTGGGGTCGATGGGGGCCACCAGCTGGGGCGCCGCGGCGCAGACCCCGATGACCAGGAGGATGGCCGCGCCCACGCGCGCGCCGCCGGAGGCCCGCAGCATGCCCAGGGATCGCGATGGGCGTTCAGGCAAGACGGATTCGCGGATCGAGCGTGACATAGACCACGTCGATCAGGATGTTCAGGAGCAGGACGGCCGCCCCCACGGTGAGAACCACCGCCTCGATCAGGGGCACGTCCTTGTTGATCACGGCTTCGACGGCGAGCCGTCCGATGCCCGGGTAGGCGAACACCGCCTCCGTGATGACCGCGCCGCCGAGGAGGTTGCCCAGCTCGAGGCCGAGGGCGGTCACGATGGGGATGGCGCAGTTGCGGAGGGCGTGGCGCAGCACCACCGCCCACTCGCCCACTCCCTTCGCGCGCGCGGTTCTCAAGAAGTCCTGGTGGAGCACGTCGAGCATGCTCGATCGCGTGATCCGGGCCGTGCGCGCCATGGCCCAGACGCCGAGCGTGACCGCGGGCAAGACGATGGCCATCGGGCCATCGCCACCGAGGACGGGAAGCCACCGCAGGTGGACGGCGAAGACGAGGATCAGGAGAATGCCGAGCCAGAAGGTGGGCATGCACTGACCGGCCAGCGCGAGCATCATGCCGCCCGTATCCAGGACGGACTTGCGCCGCAATGCCGAGAGGAGCCCGAGGGGGAGGGCGAGGACGAGGGCCAGGATCATCGCGGCCGCGGTGAGCGTGAGCGTCGCGGGCAGGCGCGCGAGCACGAGGGGGAGGGTCGGCTGCTGATGACGCAACGAGCGCCCGAAGTCGCCATGGGCCGCCCGCCAGAGGAAGAGCCCGTACTGTTCGGGGAGCGGGCGATCGAAGCCGAGGGCCGCCCGCAGGAGCTGGTAGTCCTCCTTGGTGCCTTCGGGGCTCATGTAGAGGGCGGCGGGATCGCCCGAGAGGTGCACGACCACGAAGACGATCCCCGAGATGCCGAGGAGAACGAGCACCGTCCACGCGAGCCGCTTGCAGAGATACGCGATCACATCTGACTCCTGACTCTGATGCGGGACCGTCCACGTGCTCGGCCGTCGTGGGCACCGGCCGTGTCACGTCGTCCGAGGCAGCTCCGGGATCGAGCAAGATCGATGCGGCATTATACGGGATCTATCTGGGCCTCTGCGCCCTCGCCGTGCCGGACGGCTTCACCGCGGGAGGGCTGCCCTGTCGCTGCAGGTCGTATGCCACGCGGGCGAGGGGGCCGTGACACTGCGCATAGGGTGGGCCTACGAGCAGGCGACCGACTGGCACGAGCGCCGGCCGCCGGAGCCTGCGACGGCGAAGCCGTAAGTGCCCGCGCGCTCCCGCCGGGATCAGTGCTCCGGCTCGTGTCCTGGCATGCCGGGGGGGCCGGTCGGCGCGTATTCGACGAGCCGGCAGAGGGCATTCACGAGCTGCATCTCCTCGATGGATTGACAGCGGGCCTCCAGGAGGCGCGGAGAGCAGACGAGGACGGCGAGGCACTGGGCGCGGGAGATGGCCACGTTCAGCCGGTTGCGCGAGAAGAGGAACGACAGGCTGCGCGGCACGTCCTCCCCGCTGGATGTCGCCATCGAGAAGAAGACTACGGGCGCCTCCTGGCCCTGGAACTTGTCGACGGTGCCCACGCGGACTCCGGCCGGCAAGGCCGCGCGCAGGCGGAGCACCTGGGCGTTATAGGGCGCGACGACCATGAAGTCCTCGTCGCGCAGCGGCCGGGTGGAGCCGTCGGCATCGGTGAAGCTGCCGCCGCGCATGGCGGCGATCGTCGTGGCGACCCGGGCGACCTCTTCGTCAGAGGACGATTTGTTCCCCTCGTGGTCGACGGGCGCGAACCGGATGCCGGTGCCGAAGGAGGTCGTCCGGCGCTTCGCCGACTCATCGGAGTGCAGTCGGCCCGCGTAGACGATCTCCGAGATGAACTCGGATACGTCGGGGTGCATGCGGAAGCTGCGCTCGAGGAAGACGCCGTGATCTTCAGGAATGGTCGGGGCGTCGCCGAGGAGATGCTCCAGGACAGAGGCGCCGCTGCCCGAAGGGTGCACGCCCTGGGACACTTGGGCCAGCTGCAGGGGATCCCCGAGGAGAATCAGGTTGCGGGCGGACGTGCCCATGGCCAGGGCGTCCGCGAGCGAGACCTGGCCCGCCTCGTCGATCACGAGGTAGTCCAGCGCGCGGTCGAGGTCGGGGCGGGAGAACAGCCACGCCGTCCCCGCGAAGAGCGTCACGTCGGCCGCGGCATTCGCAAACGCGGAGTTGTCCGCATCGCTCTGGATGAAGTCGCCGCTGAACTCGGATTCGGGATTGCCGGCCGACGACTTCTTGAGCCCCTTGAAGCGAACGGCGGCATCCCCGGCGACCCGCTCGATCTCCGCGAGCAGATTGTGAATGGCCTTGTGGCTCTGGGCCGCGATGCCCACGCGGTGCCCGGCGGCGAGGAGGTTCACGACGATCCGTGCGCCTGTCCATGTCTTGCCGGTTCCCGGTGGCCCCTGGAGGAAGAGGTAGCTGCCGTCCAGCCCGAGCGCGTGCTCCTTCATCTCGGCCAGATCGATGGTCTGGACCCGTCCTCCCGCGGAGAGGCCCCGGATCACGGGTCGTTCACGAGCGAGGATTGCCCGGAGCGCCGGATAACGGCCATCGTCGTCGCGGATCGATTCGGCGACGCGCAGGACGGCCGCGCGTTGGGTACGATCTTCCAGCGGGCCACCCGAGACGATCTCGCCGGGGAGCGGTGTCGCGGCGGACTTCGGGCCTCGCAGCAGCTGCAGGGTTCCACCGGCATCGTCGATGGCGAGGATCTCCCCCGCGTTCCTGCCCGTGGCCGGGTCCTGCACCGTCTGCCCCGGGCGGAGCTTGTGGTCCTGGATCGGGTACCTGAGCGTGTGCACCAGCGACTTCTTCCTCGGCTCCGGCCGCGTGCCCGGATCGACGGTGAGGTAGGCGATCGCCTCCGAATCTTCCAGCAGCTCGTCCGGCGACTTCCCCAGGCGGTCGAAATACGCCCACCATGCGGGGCGGGCCTCGCGCCGATGGTATTCGAGGAGCTCGCCGGCGAGCCAGCGCGCCGTCCCTGGCTCGGCCGAGGCGACGAGCTCTTCACGCAGCCGATGCCGGGCGTCGAGGCCTTCGGAGACCTCCGGGGACACCGGCGGTGGCTCCGAAGCCTCCGGCCACGGAAGATCAGCGGGACGGACCTGGTGCAGCCACTCGAGCAGACCGAGCGTGGCGCGGCAGTCCTGGACGTTATAGGCGGTGATCTCGTCCAGCAGGGCCTGGCTTCGCTGGTGAAGCCAGCGCTCGTAGTTGAGGATGGCCTGCGTCCCCGACTGCACGGCGCCCGTCCGGGTGAAGCCGAAGAGGGCCTCGAGATCCTTGAGCGAGTAGCTCGGCACCCCGGCGCGCAGGGCCTGGCGGACGATCGTGTGGAGATCCACGAAGACGCGGCGGCGGAGCAGATCGTCCACTTGCGCCTCGCGGGTGACGTGCTCGGCCATGAGCCGCTTGAGCGTGCTCGGCTCCGAGCCGCTGAAGTGGTAGACGTGGAGATCGGGATACTGGTCGAGCCGCGCATGAATGAGATCCACCAGGGCCTCGAACGCCACGCGCTCGTCCTCACGGTCGTGCGCCCAGAATGCCTGGTACCGGGGTTCGGGGCCGTCGAGCAAGAGGATTCCAAACAGATATTCGAGTCCCCGAGCGGGCTCGAAGAAGGGGTGACCTTCGAGATCGAAGACGACGTCGCCGGGTGAGCGCAGAGGTAGACTGGCGAAGCCGCGTCCCGCTTCCATGGCGAGCGCTCGCCATTCCAGGGTCCCGGAACGCTGCCGGATCAGCTGAAGCCCTGCCTGGTCACGCAGGCCTTCGAAGGTCGAGGCGGCGATCTTGGGGACGGAGGTCCCTGGGCCGGTCTCCGCGAGGGCGGTCAGGGTGTTGATCCCACAGGCAAACAGCCGCTTCACCTGGTCTCGATAGATGCCGGCTACGCGAACGACGTGATCCTCGCGCTCCAGGCGATCATCACAGAGCGCCCGGAAATCGCAGAAGGCGCAGTGGTGGCACGGATACGGACCCGTCTCAGGCCGGGCGGCCACCACGGAGCCAAAGCGCTGGCGAACGCGCCGGTAGTAGGCCGTCACGTCGGCGAGCCGGATCGGCACGCGCTCCCGGGTTCCGAGGACGATGTAGGCGAGATCGGGCGCCACGTGCTGGATCTGCTCGACGGCCTGGCTGTAGAAGGAGAGCTGCAGTGCGTGCTCCGGCCGCGGGTGACGGGCCAGCTTGGTATCCAGAACCTGGTAGCTCCAGTTGCCCAGGGCCGAGGGCCGGTCGACGCGCTCCAGGAAGTCGGCGATTCCGCGCCAGCCGCTGGAAAAGAAGACGGCCTGGTAGATGTAGTCGGCACCCGCTCGCATCGCGTCCGCGGTGCGTTGCGTCCCCACCTCGAAGTCACGCGTGGCGCCGAGGTGGACCTCGATCACCGTGCGGCCGGCGGCTCGGAGCGTGTCGAGAAAGGCCCGCTCGTGCTCCTGGCCCTTTCGCCGAAGCAGCTCGGCGTAGGCGTTCTCGTAGCTCGGACGGTGGCCTTCCCGGAGGGCGACGGCCAGCTCCAGCTGAGTCAGGTGCTCGCAGGCGAGAAAGCTGCCGAGGTCCGAGGGAGAGAAGAGGAACTGGTCGTTCAGATGTTGCATGTGCGGACACTATCCGCCAGCACGATGGGCACAAGCAACACGCGAGAGAGGGTTGACGGCGGGGCGATAGTCAAAAGCGATCAGGCTGTCGATCCGGCGCGGGTCCATTCGACTAAGCAATGAACGGGGAGCCCATGTATCCTCGGCGGTCAGGGCTGATGGTGGGCCGTGAAGGATTTTCCGAGACGACGGGGGCTAGGCCCAGAAAGGATGAGAGATGAGCAAGATACGGGTGCTGGTCGGCACGCGCAAAGGCGCGTTCGTCATGACGTCTGACGGCAAGCGCGAGAAGTGGGACGTGAGCGGCCCACACTTCGGCGGCTGGGAGATCTATCATCTCAAGGCCTCGCCCGCCGATCCGAATCGGCTCTATGCCTCGCAGTCCAGCAGCTGGTTCGGGCAGGTGATCCAGCGCTCGAACGATGGTGGCCAGACCTGGGAGGCGATGGGCAACAAGTTCACGTACGAAGGTGTGACGGGGACGCACCTGTGGTACGACAACACGCCGCATCCCTGGGAGTTCGCGCGAGTGTGGCATCTCGAGCCCGCTCTGACCGATCCGGACACGATCTATGCCGGGGTGGAGGATGCCGGGTTGTTCCGCTCGGTCGACGGCGGGCAGACGTGGCAGGAGCTGTCCGGCCTCCGCACCCATGCCTCGGCGTCCTCCTGGCAGCCGGGGGCCGGTGGGATGTGTCTGCACACGATACTGCTGGATCCGAGCCATCCCGACCGGATGTTCATTGCCATCTCGGCGGCGGGCGCGTTCCGGAGCGACGACGAGGGCAAGACGTGGCGGCCGATCAATCGCGGCCTCAGATCCGAGCAGATCCCGAACCCCACAGCCGAGGTGGGCCACTGCGTGCATCGCATCGCGATGCACCGGTCGCGCCCGGACGTGCTGTTCATGCAGAAGCACTGGGACGTCATGCGAAGCGACGACGGCGGCGAGTCGTGGCGGGAAGTCAGCGGCAACCTGCCGACCGACTTCGGCTTCCCCATCGACGTGCACGCCCACCAGCCCGAGACCATCTATGTCGTGCCGATCAAGAGCGACTCGGAGCACTATCCGCCGGAGGGCAAGCTGCGCGTGTACCGCAGCCGGACGGGCGGCAACGAGTGGGAAGCGCTGACCAACGGCCTGCCGCAGAGCAATTGCTATGTCAACGTGCTGCGGGACGCGATGGCCGTGGACTCGCTCGACCCGTGCGGAGTGTATTTCGGCACGACGGGTGGGCAGGTGTACGTGTCGGCAAATTCCGGGGACAGCTGGGCCCCCATCGTGCGGGATCTTCCCTCGGTGGTCTCCGTGGAAGTGCAGACTCTGCCATGACCATCCGGCTGGTGATTCCGGCACATCTGCGCACGCTCGCCCGGGTCGGCGGCGAGGTGAAGGTCGACGTCGAGGGTGAAGCGACCCAGCGCTCGGTCCTCGACGCGCTGGAGGCGACCTATCCGATGCTGCGGGGGACGATCCGCGACCAGGTGACGCGAGAGCGCCGCGCGTTCATCCGTTTCTTCGCGTGCATGGAGGATCTGTCCAACGAATCGCCCGATGCCAGGCTGCCTGACGCGGTCACCACGGGGGCCGAGCCGCTGCTCGTCGTGGGGGCCATGGCGGGCGGCTAGTGCGCCTCCAACGAGTATATTCCCCACACCTCGCGTGACCCCGCAGAGTGCCGGGCCAAATTGCGAGCCAGACGAGGCCCGAGGGAGGCCGCAGCCCGAGGCGTACGTGGGTGTACGGTGAGGGCTGCGGCCGACCGAGAACGAAGTATGGCGAAGCCGGGCTCCTGCGCATCCGGCCGGGGCTGACTCCGCTGGCCGCCGCCGGGCTGGTGATCATCATGATCGGCGCGACGGCGTTCAACCTGGTCACGGGCGATCGCCTATCCACGTCAGTCACGGTGGTGGTGGGACTTCTCGCGGCCTTCGTGGCCTACGGGCGCTGGAAGATCGCGCCGCTTCGGGGATCGCGCGCGGCGGAGCTGCGGCCGGCCACGAGCAAGTAGACGGCCGCTTCGACCACCGGGCCTGGGCCGCTGGCGTCGCCCAGCACGCGAGCCCGCCGTGCGGGATCTTCGTCTCGCCCTTGCCCGAGTCGCACATCCACCCCAAGCACGTGTCCGAGCTCGACCCCTGGCCCTGGCCTTGCCGGACGACTTCGGCTGAGACGGGGCCGGAAGGTCCGCCTGGGCGATTCGCGGGGAAACCGGCTATTCTTCGGCTGCGCCTGTCGATTCGGGCCGCGCCGTTCGACTATGTAGCAAGGAGGAAGGCGATGCGCACAGGCAGGCTCTTCTACGGCTGGGTCATCGTGGGCGTCGGCTTCGTGGTGACCTGCATCGGGATCGGGGCGATGCTCTCGCTCAGCATCTTCCTCCAGCCGATGTCCGAGGCGATGGGGTGGTCGCGGACGGGTATCTCGACCGCGGCCCTCCTCAACTGGCTCGCCATGGGCGTAGGGTCCTTTCTCTGGGGCGCCCTCTCCGACCGCTTCGGCACCCGCGCCGTCATGCTGTGCGGAGGTGTCCTGCTCGGCCTCGGCCTGATGACGGCAAGTCAGGCGGCCACCCTCGGGCAGTTCCAGGTCCTGTTCGGGTTAATCGTCGGCGTGGCCGCGGGAAGCTTCTACACCCCGATAACGGCCACCACCACCCGATGGTTCACGGAGCATCGCAGCCTCGCCGTGGCCCTCGTGTCGGCGGGAATCGGCCTCGGCTCGTCGACGGTGGGGCCGCTGGCGCGCTGGATGATCACCAACTATGACTGGCGCACCGCCATGCTCACCATCGGCGAGCTCACGTGGCTGCTCATCATTCCCGCCGCGCTGCTCGTCCGCGAGCCGACGGCGCGGATCGGCGGCCTCCCCTCGGCGACGGCCGGTGCAGAGGGCCGTGAGCTCACGGCGGCCCAGGCGTTCCGCACGCCCCAGTTCGCGGCCATCGCGTTCACGTACTTCGCGTGCTGCGCGGCGCACTCCGGGCCGATCTTCCACATGGTCACCAACGCGATGGACCACGGGGTGTCGGCCATGGCCGCCACCACCGTGCTCAGCGTGGCGGGCTTGGCCTCCCTCAGCGGCAAGATCATCTGCGGGCTCGTGGCCGACCGGGTGGGCGCCAAGCGCACGCTCGTGGTCGGGCTCGCCATCCAGGCCATCGCGGTGAGCCTCTACCTCTTCACCCGCGAGCTGGTGAGCTTCTACGCGCTGGCCATGATGTTCGGCCTCGCCTACGGAGGCGTGATGCCCCTCTACGCCATCCTCGTGCGCGAGTACTTCGGCGCGCGCATCATGGGCACGGCCTTCGGCGCCGTCGCCTTCGTGTCCACGCTGGGCATGGCGCTGGGGCCGTGGGCCGGCGGGTGGCTCTACGACACGTTCGGCAGCTATTTCTGGCTCTTCCTCGGCTCGTTCGGCATCGGGCTCGGGGCGGTAGCCATCGCGGTCACCTTCCGCGCGCCCCGTCCGCTACCGACCGGTCTGCCGAGCCCCAGCCTGGTCCACTGAGCCCGCGGAAAGGACACCACGGCATGCGCTACATGTTGCTCATGTGCCGGGACGAGAAACAGTGGGGGGCCCTGTCCGCGGAGGAAAAGGCCGCCGCCTACTGGGCCGCCGTCGAGTACAGCGAAGACCTCCGGAAGCGTGGCCTCTACGAGCGCGGCGACCCGCTGGAGATGAGCAGCACCGCCACCACCGTGCGGATGGAGCGGGGCAAGACGGTGACCACGGACGGGCCGTTTGCCGAGACCAAGGAGCAGCTCGGCGGCTACAGCATCGTGGAGGCGAAAGACCTCGACGAAGTGCTCGCGATCGTCAACCGTCACCCGTTGCTGCGGGTGGGTCATTCGATCGAGGTACGGCCCATCAGGGCGGTACAGCCGAAACAGCCGTAGAGGATGCGCGCGGCCGTCCGGTGGAGTAGCCTTTCCACCGGGAGCGACCATGCGCATCGAAGAGATCGTTCGCACCGAGCACGGGCGGATCCTCGCCACCCTCATCCGTCTCCTCGGTGATTTCGACGTGGCCGAGGAGGCGCTGCAGGAGGCGTACGCGGCGGCGCTCGAGCAGTGGCGGGGAGAAGGTGAACCGGCGAATCCGGCGGCGTGGCTGGTCTCGACCGCTCGCCACAAAGCGATCGATCGGCTGCGTCGTCGCTCCCGGCTGACGCAGATGCAGGACGAGATCGCGCGGCATATCGAGTTGACGGCCGAGGAGGACACGCCCGTGGCCGAGGACAGGCTCCGCCTGATCTTCACGTGCTGCCACCCGGCCCTCGCCACCGAGGCGCAGGTGGCGCTCACTCTGCGCACGCTCGGCGGGCTTTCCACGGAGGAGATCGCCCGCGCCTTCCTCGTGCCCACCCCGACCATGGCGCAGCGGCTCGTGCGGGCCAAGGCCAAGATCCGCATCGCCCACATTCCCTACCAGGTGCCGGCCAGCGATGCCCTCGCCGAGCGGCTGGAGGCGGTGATGCTGGTGGTCTATCTCGTGTTCAACGAGGGGTATGCGGCCAGCTTCGGCCCACACCTGGTGCGGCACGAGCTGTGTGAGCAGGCCATCCGGCTCGGGCGCATGCTCGTCGAGCTCCTGCCCGCCGAGGCCGAGACCAAGGGCCTCCTCGCCCTCATGCTGCTGCACGACTCGCGGCGCGCCACGCGGCTCGACGGTTCGGGCGACATCGTGCTGCTCGAGGATCAGGACCGGAGCCGCTGGGATCGGGCGCAGATCGACGAGGGCGCCGCTCTCGTCGAGGCCGCGCTGCGTGAGGGCGGTCGCGCGTCGGGTCCGTATGCGCTGCAGGCGGCCATCGCGGCCCTCCACGCCCAGGCACCGAATGCCGGCGTCACCGACTGGCGACAGATCGGTGCCTTGTACGGGCTCCTCGCAACCATTCACCCCTCGCCGGTGGTCGAGCTCAATCGGGCGGTGGCCCTCGCCATGTCGGGCAAGATCGAGGTCGGCCTGCGTCTCGTGGAGGAGCTCGACCGCGGCGCCGAGCTGGACGGGTACCACCTGCTGCACGTGGCGCGGGCGGAGCTGCTGCGCCGGCTCGGTCGCCACGCGGAGGCGCTCCAGTGGTATCAGAACGCCCTCGACCTCGTGTCCAACGAAGCCGAGCGCCGCCACCTGGAAAGGCGGCGGGGGGAAATCGCGAGGTAGCGCGCGCTTGCCGCTCGAGCCGGGTCGGAGCTCGGCCAGCATGTCGGCTCTCCTCGGATCGTGCCCTCGAGCGTCGCTCGACGGGGCCGGTGCTCGCACTGGAGCGGATTGCCGGAGCCATGCATCGGGCGGGCGCCTGCCTTGACATGCGGCCGGCCCGGGAGCACGTTGAAGCGACGTTGTCTCGGGACCCATCGCACCGGAACAGGAGGCTCATATGGCAAAGCGGAGAAAGGCAGCACGCGCGCGCCGCCCGTCACGTTCCCCGATGCTGCGAGCCGAAACGCGAACCTGCGCTGCGGGTGTGTGCGATCCCCGGCGAACCCAGGGGCTCAAGGCGCCTGCGCCTCAGGGGACCTTCCTCCTCGTCAATCTCCAGGGTCCCGGCGTCTTCCTTGGCGCGGCGATCTCCAAGCAGGGGGGCACGAACGACCTGACCTTCGTGATCCTCGACATCGACGGCGCCAACGTCACCAACATATCCTACGCGGCCGCCCGCAACCTGGGTCTCCTGACGCAGAACCCCTTCGGTCTCGTCCTGTTGCAGTCCGCTCTGGTGAAGACGCTGACCGTGGGATTCCCGACCCCGCTCCGATTCGAGCGGAGCCTGCGTCTGTCCGTGAAGGTCAGCGAGCCGAGTGTCGTGCAGATCCTCGCGAACGTGATTCACGGATCCGCCTAAACACCCGCTTGCCGTCTACCCGCCCGCTAAGGTAAGGTCGGGCGGCGTGCCGGTCGCGCGCATCCTGAAGCCCACAACGGAGGGGTCGTTCATGAGGCGATTGAGCCGGGCTGTCGTGGTATCGCTGTGGACCTTGATCCTCGTCGGCTCCGCCATGTCCGGGGCAGCCTGGGCCCAGGCCAAGCCGGACCTGACGGTGGCCCTGTCGAGCTTCTCCACGGAGACGCTCGACCCCGCCCTGGGTGGGCACATCGTGAAGTACTACCTCTCGATGATGTTCGACTACCTCGTGGGCACCACCCTCGACGGCCAGCCGTCGAAGGACGGCGGGCTCGCCACGCGCTGGGAGAACTCGCCGGACTACAAGCGCTGGACCTTCTACCTGCGCAAGGGCGTGAAGTTCCACAACGGCGACGATGTGACCTCCGAGGACGTCAAGTTCAGCCTCCAGCGCGCCATCGGCAAGCGCTCCACCACGGGCTATGCCGGGCCGCTCCGCACGCTCATCCTGGACATCGAGACCCCTGCCCCGGACCGTGTCGTGATCGTCACCAAGGAGCCGACGCTGATTATCCCGACTTATCTGTCGCGCTCGCTGTCGACCGAAGGCATGGTGCTTCCGAAGAAGTACATCGAGCAGAACGGCGATGACGGCTTCGCCCGCAAGCCGGTGGGGAGCGGGCCCTACAAGTTCGTGGAGCAGGTGACGGGCTCGCACATCAAGCTTACCGCCGTCGACAATCACTGGCGCATCGGCACGCCGAAATACAAGAACATGATCTTCAAGCTGGTGCCCGAGGAGACGACGCGGATCGCCCTGCTCCGCCGGGGCGAGGTGGACGTGGCTGACATCAGCCGCGAGCGCGTCAAGGAGCTGGAGAAGGAGAGCTTCCCCGTGTACTTCCGCCGGGACGAGGCCATCCTCAGCATGTGGTGGGTCCTGGCGCCTGAGGGCCTGCCCGTGCCGATGAAGGACAAGCGGGTGCGCGAGGCGATGAACCTGGCCATCGACCGCGCCGAGATCGCGCAGTCCATCTTCGCCGGCAAGGCCGATCCGGCGGCCATCCCCATGGGCCTGTCATGGTCGTTCAAGGACATCGGATTGAAGGTGACGCCGGAGATGATGTACCCGCACGACCCGGCGCGGGCCAAAAAGCTCCTGGCCGACGCCGGCCTCGCCGGCGGCTTCAGCCTGGACGTGTATGCCTACCAGCTTCCCGGGTTGCCCGAGGGCAAGGCCTTCGCCGAAGCGGTGTCCGGCTACTGGGAGAAGATCGGGATCAAGACCAAGCTGATTCCGGTGGACTACCCGGCCTTCCGAAAGCAATGGGTGGATCGGAAGATCCCGGGCTCGGTCGGCTACTACAATATCGCCAACCGCGACTGGATCGGCACCTACGCCCTGCTCGAGAAGATGGCCTACTCGCCGTCCAAGCCCAATGACACCGTGAACGACTCCGAGGTGGACGGCATGATTGCCCAGGTCATGCGCCAGACCGACAGGGAGAAGATCAACGTCTTGATGCGGAACATCTACACGCGGATGAGGAGCGAGCACGCCGGGATGCCGATCGTGTACCTGCATTCCGCGTATGCGACCGGGAAGAAGCTCGGCAAGTGGAACCCGGGCTCGGTCATGTACGACCTGTTCTTCGACGAGCTGGCGTCGGGCAAGTAGCCTGGTCCGGTTCGTCCTCTCGCGGCTGCTTCAGTCGCTGGTGGCTCTCGCCATCCTGTCGGTCGTCGTCTTCATCCTGGCGAGGGCCACCGGTGATCCGCTCCATCTGATCCTTCCCATGTCGGCGACCCCGGAGGACTATGCCGAGGCGCGCCGGTACCTCGGCCTCGACCGGCCGTATGTCGAGCAATACCTGTCCTTCGTCGGGCGCGCGCTGACCGGCGATTTCGGCATGTCGCTCAGAGCCCGCCGCCCGGTCAGCGAGCTGATCCGGGAGCGGCTGCCCAACTCCTTGAGCCTGGCCGCCTTCGCCATGGGCGTCTCGCTGGCCATCGCGTTCCCCCTCGGCGTCCTCGCGGCGGTCAAGAAGGGGACGGGCCTCGACCGGACGGCCCAGGTGATCGCGGTGCTCGGGCAGTCGCTGCCCACGTTCTGGGTCGCCATCGTCCTCGTCGAGTTCGTGGCCGGGCGACTCCAGTGGCTGCCCGCCGCCGGCAACGACGGCTTCTCCAGCTACGTCCTGCCGGGTTTCACGCTGGGCTGGTTCGTGGTGGCGGGCATGATGCGCCTGCTGCGCTCGGCGATGCTGGAAGTGCTGGATTCCGAGTACGTCAAGCTGGCGCGGGTCAAGGGGGTGGTGGAGGCCAAAGTGGTGTGGATCCATGCGCTCAAGAACGCGCTCATCCCGGTCGTCACCTTCGCCGGCATCTACTTCGCGATCCTGGTCACCACCGCCATCGTGGTGGAGACGGTGTTCGCGTGGCCGGGCCTCGGGCGGCTCGCCTACGAAGGCATCAGCTCGCGCGACTTTCCCGTGATCCAGGCGGTGGTGCTGACCACCGCGGTCATCGTGGGCGTGGTGAACCTCGGCGTCGATTGTCTCTACGCCATCATCGATCCCCGGATCCGCCATGCCCGGTGACACAGAGGGCGGCGCGCTCGTGCTCTCCGACGTCGCCGCCTCGACGGAGCCGGCGTCCCGGAGCCGGAACATTCCCTACGTCTCGCTCGGGATCATCGCCGTCTTCGTGCTCCTCGCCCTGCTCGCCCCGCTGCTGAGCCTGGCCGACCCGCACGACCAGTCGCTCCGCAACCGCTTCAGGCCGCCGGTCTGGGAGGAGGGCGGGAGCTGGAAGCACGCGCTCGGCACCGACCGGCTCGGTCGCGACATGCTCTCGCGCATCATCTGGGGCGCCCGCGTCTCGCTGGCCGCGGGCGTGGTGACCGTGCTCGTGGCGAGCGCCTTCGGGGCGGCGGTGGGCCTCGTGGCCGGCTATTACGGCGGGCGCGTGGACGCCGGGCTCATGCGCATGACCGATGCCACCATGTCCTTTCCCGTCATTCTCCTCGCGCTGATCCTCGCCGTCACCGTGGGACCGAGCTTCACCAACGTGGTCGTGGCCATCGCGGTGGTCCTCTGGGCCCGTTACGCCCGCGTGATTCGCGGCCAGGTCCTGACCCTGATGCATCTCGACTTCATCGCCCAGGCGCGACTTGCCGGAGCCGGCGCGTGGCGCATCATCACGCGGCACCTCTTCCCCAATACGATGAACACGCTCGTCGTGCTCGTCACGCTGCAGATCGGCTACGTGATCATCGTGGAGGCGTCGCTGTCCTTCCTCGGCGCCGGCATCCCGCCGCCCACCCCGGCCTGGGGCTCCATGATCGCGGAAGGCCGCGAGTTCGTGACCAGCGCGTGGTGGGTGTCCATGTTTCCCGGGCTCGCCATCCTGCTCGTGGTGCTCGCCTTCAACCTCCTCGGCGACTGGCTCCGCGACACCTTCGATCCGAAGCTGCGCCAGCTCTGAGTGCAATGAAGGAGTCCGATCTGCCGACCAGCCGGCACGGAGAGACAACTGGACCTGGGGGGGAGCGGCCGCCGCTCCTCCCCCAGACCCCCCCACCGGTTGTCGAGGTTCGAGACCTTCAAACGCATCTGGTCACCCGGTGGGGCACGGTGAAGGCCGTGGACGGCGTGTCGTTCTCGGTATCCGCGGGCGAGACCCTCGGGCTGGTCGGCGAGTCGGGATCGGGCAAGAGCATGACCTGTCTCAGCATCGTGCGGCTGGTGCCCCGGCCCGCCGCACGCATCGTGGGCGGGTCCGTGCTCCTGGACGGCGAGGATCTCCTGACCAAGAGCGAGCCGGAGATGCAGCGTCTCCGCGGCCGCAAGGTGGGCATGATCCTGCAGGACCCGATGTCCTCGCTCAACCCGGTCTTCTCGATCGGGCGGCAGGTGCGCGAGCCGGTGTCGATGTACCACGGGCTCCGCGGGCGGGCGCTCCAGGAGCGCGCCGCGGAGCTGCTCGCGGCCGTGCGCATCCCGTCGCCGGCGGAGCGCCTCCGCGCCTTTCCCCATCAGCTGTCCGGCGGCATGCGCCAGCGGGTGGTCGGCGCCATGGCCATCGCGGCGCCGCCGCGGCTCCTCATCGCGGACGAGCCGACGACCAGCCTCGATCTGACCATCCAGGCCCAGTATCTCCAGCTCCTCGAAGAGCTGCAGCAGACGCACGGCCTCGCCATGATCTTCATCACCCACAACCTGGGCATCGTCTCGAAGATCTGCGACCGGGTGGCCGTGATGTACGCGGGACGCATCGTCGAGACGGGACCGGTGCGGCGGATCTTCACCTCGCCCGCTCATCCATACACGCGGGCGCTCCTCGAATCGATTCCGCGGCTCGGCGCCCGGCTGAACCGGCTCACGGCCATCGAGGGCCAGCCTCCCGATCTCGCCCGGCTTCCGGCCGGCTGCGCCTTCGCGCCGCGCTGCCCGAACGTGATGGAGCGTTGCCGCGTCGATGCGCCCCCGGAATTCGCGGTGGCCCCGGGGCAGGGGAGCCGCTGCTGGCTGCACGCCACGGCATGACGGGGCGGAGGTAAGCCGGCGTTGCCGCTCCTCGAGGTATCGGGCCTGACCAAGCACTTCCCCGTGCGAGCCGGGATGCTGGGCCTGTCGGCGGGGCTGGTGCGGGCGGTCGACTCCGTGTCGTTCACGCTGGAGGTCGGAGCGACGCTCGGACTGGTGGGCGAATCGGGCTGCGGCAAGACGACCACCTCCAAGCTGATCCTCGGCCTGGAGTCACCAACTGCCGGAGAGATTCGCTTCGCGGGCGAGAACATCCGCGCGCAGGGCGCCGAGGAGCGCCGCCGTTACCGCCGCTCCGTCCAGGCGGTGTTCCAGGATCCGTACGCTTCGCTCGATCCGCGCATGCGCGTCGGATCCATCATCGCCGAGCCGCTGGTGATCAACGAGCAGTCGGACGCGGCCGGGCGCCGCCATCGGGTGCGGGAGCTTCTGGATCTCGTCGGACTTCCGGCGCGCGCCGCCGATCTCTTTCCCCACGAGTTCTCGGGCGGGCAGCGCCAGCGCATCGCCATCGCGCGGGCGCTCGCGCTGTCCCCGAAGCTCATCGTGCTCGACGAGCCGGTGTCCGCCCTCGATGTGTCCATCCGCGCGCAGATCCTCAACCTCCTGCGCGATCTCCAGACACGTCTGGGCGTCTCCTACCTCTTCATCTCCCACGATCTCGCCGCGGTCGCCCACATGAGCCACACCATTGCCGTGATGTACCTGGGCAAAATCGTGGAGCTGGGCGATGCGGCGGCCATCGCGCTCGAGCCCAAGCACCCCTACACTAAGGCGCTCTTCGCGGCGGCCTTGCCTCTAGACTTCGATGCCACGACCGAGGACGTGGTGCTGTCGGGAGAGGTGCCGAGTCCCCTCGATCCGCCGAGCGGCTGCCGATTCCACACGCGCTGCCCCTACGTGCTGCCTCAGTGCGCGCATGAAGAGCCGCCGCTGCGATCAGAGAGCGGCCGCTTCGTCGCCTGCCACCTGTACTAAGCCGCACTTCAGCGTGGCATCGCCCCCTCACCCCTGCCCTCGCCCCCAGTGGGGGCGAGGGGGTCTTGGAATCCCTCTCCCCCACTGGGGGAGAGGGCAGGGTGAGGGGGAGCCTGGGACGCGCGACTCACACACGAGCGGGCGTCGTCGAAGCGTGACGCGAGAACTTCGGCATCACGTCCTGGGCGAGCAGCTCCATGGAGCGCTTCCAGAGCGCGGGCTCGTCCCAGTCGTGGCCGCCCATCAGCAGCGTCCCGAAGTGCCCCGTCTCCTCGCGCAGCGCCACCAGCTGGTCGAGCACGCGGCGGGGGCTGCCCGCGATGATGAGCGCCCGCTTGATGGTGTCCATGGTGATGTCCTCGTCGGGCACCTCGATGTCCGGCTTGAGCATGAAGAGCGCCTTGCGCCCCTGCGAGAAGCTGTGGTGGAAGAAGCTATAGTAGAACGAGAGGCCGTTGTGGGGATCGGCCAGGTAGTCCTCGGCCTGGGCATCCGTCTCCGTGACGAGGATGCTGCGCGAGACGCGCCAGATGTCGGGATCGGGTCGTCGACCCACGGCCTCGCAGCCTTCCACGTACTTCTCCCAGTGGCCGCGGAGATAGCGCTGGTGGAAGAACTGCCCGGAGATGGGAATCCAGCCGCGCTCCCCCGCCGTCTTGCCGCTGCTCGAGTTGGGCGTGATGAGGGAGAGCGCGATGGGCGGATGCGGCTTCTGATAGGGGCGGGGGATATAGCCCACCTTGAAGTCGGGCCAGATACCCTTGGTGAGCGAGATCTTCCAGAACTTCCCGTCGATCTCGTAGGGCGGGTCCTGGGCCCAGAGCTTGAGCACGGTCTCGATGGACTCGATCACCATCTGGGGCCGCAGCTCGGCCTGGCCGATGTCGAAGATCTCGAGGTCGCTGACGAGCCCACCCGGACCGATGCCCATGATGAAGCGCCCCTGGCAGAGCTGATCGAACATGGCGGCATGCGCGGCCACGGTGACGGGGTGACTCTGCGGAAGGTTGAGCACGCCCGTGCCAAAACGGATCTGCTTGGTGCGATTGATGATCGTGGCGAAGAACATCAAGGGCGAGGTGATGCGCTCGCTGAAGGAGCTGAAGTGCTCGCCCACGAACGCTTCGCTGAAGCCCAGGCGATCGGCGAGCACGATGGCTTCCTGGTCCTCGGCGAGGAGGGCCCCGTAGTCACGGTCGGGATGATGAAAGGGCATGGTGAACATGCCGAGCTTGATGGTCACGGAAGGCTCCTTTGCACGATTTCTCGCGATGCTACCACATCAGCTGCGTGTGATCTGCCGGAGCCCGGGCAGGCGACCGAGGAAATTCCCCGCCACGCCGCCGTCCACCACGAGGTCGTGGCCGTTCACGTAGCGGGCGTCGGGCCCGAGCAGGAACGCGACGACGTCGGCCATGTCCTCCGGCGTGGCGACACGGCCGAGCGGCACGAGCGCATCGCGCTCCGCGGCCACCCGCTGGTCGGCGTAGACCCTGGCGGTCATGCCCGTGCGCACCATGCCGGGGGAGACCGAGTTGACGCGGATGCCGTCGCGGCCGAGCTCCTGGGCCAGCACCTTGACCAGCATGATGATGGCGGCCTTGCTCGGCCCGTAGGCGCCGAGGTTCGCGTGCGCATTGCTGCCCGACATGGACGCGATGGCCACGATGGCGCCGTGCGAGGCCTTGAGGGCCGGATAGGCCGCCTTGGCGAGCAGCCACGTCGCCCGCGTGTTGACGGCGAACATGGCGTCCCAGTCCGCGAGGGCGTAGTCCATCAGGGCGCCGGGCCGGTTGATGCCGGCATTGCTCACGATGCCGTCGAGCCCGCCGAAGCTCGCCACGGCGTCACCGACGGCACGGGCCGGCCCATCGGCCGAGCCCATGTCCGCGTGGAGCGGCAGCCCCTCGGCTCCCAGCGTCTTGAGCTCGGCGAGGAGGCTATCGAGCCCGGGCGAGGGCCCGAGGTCCACCGCGGCGATCTTGGCCGCGCCGCCGCGCGTCCTGGCGTCGCGCGCCAGCCGGAGACACGTCGCCCGTCCGATGCCGCTGGCCGCGCCAGTCACGAGTGCCCGCATGTACTTCCTCCAGATCCCCTCGCCCCCGCCGCGGGGGAGAGGGTCAGGGTGAGGGGGGAGTTCCCTAGAGCCGCTTCTTCAGCCGGTAATGCTTGTGCTCCAACAGCGTGTCGTTGTCCGCGCCGACGATCTCGTAGCCGTGCTTCTGGTAGAAGAGCGGCGCCTGGAAGCCGAAGGTGTCGAGAAGAATCCGGTCGCAGCCTCTCGCCCGGGCTTCCGCCTCCGCCGCCGCCAACAGGCGCGTGCCGTATCCGTGGCGACGAAGGTCCGAGCGCACCCAGAGGGTCTGGACCCGCCCGCCACCCCCCCACGTCCATCCATGGAGGCCGGCGGCAATGCGTCCGTTCTCGTCGCGGACGAACACGGTCAGCCATCGCCCGTCGTTGAGCCCTGTCTGCTCGACGTTGTAGGAGTAGAGCTGGTCTTCCAGGAACCGGACGTCTTCCGGCCTGGGCTCGCTCTCGAACTGCGGGATGGGCAGCTCCATGGTGTTTCGAAATGCTAGACGAAGGCCGCGCCTCCCGCAAGGTCCGATCGGGAGTAGAGAATGCACCGCGGTCTGAGGTAGGCTGAGAAGGATGATCACCAAGAGCCCCAACGGCGTCGTAGCGTGTGTCGCCTACGCGGAAGGCCGGCGTCACGGTGATATCTCCATCCCGGAGATCAGCGAGGTTCTCAAGCAGCCGGGCGTCTTCGTGTGGATCGGTCTCCACGATCCCTCCCCCGAGCTCCTCCAGCAAATTCAGCACGAGTTCTGCCTCCACGACCTGGCGGTTGAAGACGCCCAGCTCGCTCACCAGCGGCCCAAGCTCGAGCAATACGGCGACTCCATCTTCGTCGTCCTGCGCCCGGCGATCCTGTCCGAAGACAAGCAGCACGTCGAGCTCGGGGAGACGCATCTCTTCGTGGGGCCGCGCTACATCGTCTCCATCCGGCACGGCAACACGCCGTCTTATGTCGCGGTCCGGACGCGCTGCGAGAGCACGCCGCCGGCCCTCGCCAAGGGGCCGGGCTACGTCCTGTACGCCCTCATGGATTTCATCGTGGACCAGTACTTTCCCGTCCTCGACACGTTGGGGGACCAGCTCGAGCGCCTCGAGGACGAGATCTTCAGCGACGAGTTCGACCGCCACACCGTCCAGCAGATCTACGACCTCAAGCGCAACCTGGTCGAGGTGAAGCGCGCGGTGTCGCCCCTCGTCGATGTGTGCAACCGGCTCGTGCGCTTCGACATGCCCCTGATTCCCGAGGACACGCGCCCGTACTTCCGCGACGTCTACGACCACGCGATCCGGATCAACGAGCAGGTGGACACGCTCCGGGAGCTCCTCACGAGCGCGCTCGAGGCGCACCTCTCGCTGACCGCGGTGGCGCAGAACGACGCCATGAAGAAGCTCGCGGGGTGGGCGGCCATCATCGGCGTGCCCACCATGGTCGCCGGCGTGTACGGCATGAACTTCAAGTTCATGCCGGAGCTCGAATGGCGTTTCGGCTACCCGGCGGTGGTGACGGGCATGGCCGCGATGTGCATCTACCTCTACTACCGATTCAAGCGCTCCGGCTGGCTCTGAGCGTGATGGGCAGGCGGCTGGGGACTGTGGTGGCGCCACGGCGGCGACGTCCCGGTGGCTCGGCGGCCCGACCGGAGGAGCCCGGAAGTGACAGACTGCCGGATTCGTGATGCCGGGGCGAGTGATCGTGAGGCGATCGAGGCGGTCACCCTCTCCGCCTATCAGCAATACGGCGCCGTGATGCCGCCGGCGCTCTGGGACCGCTACCGCCAGAACATCGTGTCCACCCTGGCCGCCGCGCCGCCAGAGACGCAGATCGTCGCGGAGGCGGACGGGCGGATCGTCGGCTCGGTGCTCCTCTATCCGGCGGGAACCGAGATCATGCCGCCGGGTGGCCGTTCGATGACCCTGGCGCTGCCCGAGGTGCGACTGCTGGCCGTCGCCCCGTCGGCGCGCGGCCAGGGGATTGGTGCCCTGCTCATGGACGAATGCGGGCGGCGCGCGCGGGAGTCGGGAGCCGAGGCGCTGACGCTGCATACCACGGACATGATGGAGGCCGCCGTGCGCCTCTATGAGCGCCTGGGCTTTCAGCGGATGCCCGCCCTCGACTTCGAGCCAGCCCCCGGCGTGACGGTCAAGGGCTTTCGCCTTGCCCTGGGGTAGTCTCGTGCCTCGGACGGCGCCGTCGGCGCCGTCCTGATGCATCTTCCGCGCTGGCTCGCCGGTGGGTCGGGCGCCGCCCCCTTCGGCATGGAGCGGACCTTCGAGGTGATCTATGAGTCCAATGCCTGGGGCAACGAAGAGTCTCCCTCTGGCCCCGGCTCGGCATGGCGATAGGACTGAGTTCGGTTCTGGGGCTTGAGCATACATAGAATCTGGCTATAATCTAGCCAGAATGAGGCACGAGGTAGTCTTGGCCCCTGAGGCGGCGAGAGCCTTCAGATCTCTAGCCACCTATGTGAGGGTTGAAGTACGAGACGCCCTCGAGCGGCACTTGCGTCACGAGCCTACCCAGGTGAGCAAGAGCCGGATCAAACGTCTGCGGGGTGTGAGCCGGCCCCAGTACCGGCGGAGAGTGGGGGAGGTGAGGGTGTTCTATGACGTCACGCATGAAACGGTCGAAGTCCTCGCGGTTGTCACGAAAGGCGAAGCGGCGCGCCGGCTCGCCGACCACGGAACGCCCGATGCGCCGGGCGGCCCTGGCTGAAGTCAAAGACGATTTGTCACGATTCCTGCGGCTCGCGGAATCGGAGGAGATCCTGATCACCCGGCACGGGAAACCTGCGGGAGTGTTGATCGGATTCGAAACCGAGGACGACTGGCTCGACTATCGTCTGGAGCACCATCCGGAGTTCCTCCGACGAGTCGCGGAAGCGCGCGCCGACCTTCGGAGTGGGCGTGGCGTTCGGCTCGAGGACATGCCGTCGTAGCTCAGCGGATGCCCGCGCGCATGAAGCTCTGGACGAACTGGCGCTGGAAGAGCAGGAAGCCCACGAGCAGGGGAGCCGAGGTCATGAGGGTGGCCGCGGTGATGATGGACCAGTCCACGCCCTGATCTCCCGACGAGAAAACCTGGAGCCCCACCGTGAGCGGCCGCGAGCTCACGGAGTTGGTCACGATGAGCGGCCAGAGAAAATTGTTCCAGTGGTAGCTGATGGACACGAGAGCGTAGGCGATGTACACCGGCTTGGCCAGCGGCACGTAGACCTTCCAGAGGATCTCCAGCATCCCCGCCCCTTCCACGCGCGCCGCTTCGTCCAGCTCCCTGGGCACGGTCTTGAAGGTCTGGCGCAGGAGAAAGATGCCGAAGGCCGACGCCATGTAGGGCAGGCCGATGGCGCCGAGCGTGTCGAGGATCCCGAGCCGGCTCATGGTGCGGTAGTTCTCCACGATGAGCACGTCGGGCATGATCATGAGCTGCACGAGCACGAGCAGGAAGGCGATCTCGCGCCCCCGGAAGCTGAAGCGCGCGAAGGCGTAGGCGGCCAGCGTGCAGAGCACGAGCTGGGCGGCGAGGATCATGGTCACGAGCAGCGTGGTGTTGACGAAGTAGCGCGCGAAGGGCGCCGCGTCCCACGCTTTGGCGAAGTTCTCCAGGGTGAGCGGCGCGCGCAGGACGAAGTGGGTGGAGAACTGCGCGGGATGAAAGGCCGTCCACACCGCATAGGCGAGGGGCAGCGCCCAGAGCAGGCCGAGGAGCCACGCCGCCGCCGTCTCGAGCACGCGGGCCGGCCTGCTCACTGGTAGTGCACCCGGCGGTCGAGGAAGAGGAACTGCCCCACCGCGAAGGCGGCGAGGATGGCCAGGAGTACCAGGGTGAGGGCGGCGGCATAACCCGCGTCCCAGAACTTGAAGCCCACGTCGTAGATGTAATAGAGAAGCAGCGAGGTGGCATTGTCCGGCCCACCCTTGGTCATGACCACGATGTGGTCCACGAGGCGGAACGAGTTGATCACGGCGTTGATGAGCACGAAGAGCGTGGTCGGCATGAGGAGGGGGAAGGTGACGCGGCGAAAGAAGTACCAGCGACCCGCGCCCATCAGCGCCGCCGCCTCGTGGAGGTGCGGCGATATGGATTGAAGCGCGGCCAGGTAGAAGATCATGAAGAATCCGGCTTCCTTCCAGACCGTGACCACGATGAGGCAGGGCAGGGCCGTGCTGCGGCTGCCGAGCCAGTTGTGGCTGGGCAGACCGAAGAGACCGGTGATCTGCTCGAGGAGGCCGTAGCCGGGCGTGTAGAAGAAGAGCCAGATATTGGCCACCGCGATCATGGGCAGCACGGTCGGCGTGAAGAAGGAGAGGCGCAAGAGCCCGCGGCCGGGTATCTTGCCGTTCACCCACACCGCCATGAGGATGGCCAGGGCGACCGACGCGGGTATGGTACCGAGGGCGAACCAGAGATTGTTCTGCAGCACCTGCCAGAACACCGGATCCTCGACCATGGCCCGGTAGTTGTCGATCCCGACCCACGCCGACGGCCGGCTCGGCTTGGCCGTCGAGAAGAAGCTGTGATACAGCGTGGCCGCCGTCGGGTAGTGCGTGAAGGTGACGAGGAGGACGGCGGCCGGGAGCAGGAGCAGCCAGCCCTGCACGTGCGCGTTCGACCCGATCCGCCCCCTCACCCTGCCCTCTCCCCCTGCGGGGGCGAGGGAATCCCGAACCCCTCTCCCCCGGAGGGGGAGAGGGCAGGGTGAGGGGGAGTGCAGTTCATACCGCCAGCCCTACTTCCGATAGGGCCGCAGGATGCGCTCGGCCTCGCGCTGAGAGTCCTTCATGGCCTGCTCCGCCGACTTGGTCCCCGTGAGCGCCGCCTGGAGCCCGTCGTTGAGCGCCTTGGTCACGCGCTGGTTGTCGTGCGTGGAGAGCTCCGCCACGGCGTACTGGAGTTGATCGCGCGCCACCGCCGCCTGCGGAAAGCCGGCCACGTAGCGCTTCATCTGGCCCGTCTCCCACGCGTCGGGGCGCACGGCGACGTAGCCCGTGTCGATACCCCAGGAGGCCGCACGCTCGGGCGAGGTGATCCACTTGATGAACTTGAGGGAGGCCGCCTGCTGGGCGGGGGTGCTCTTCTTGAAGATGTGGAAGTTGCCGCCGCCCGTGGGCGAGCCGCGCCGCTTGCCCGCGGGGAGCATGGCCACGCCGAACTCGAAGCTGGTGTTGTTCTTCACGTTGGTGAGGTTGCCCGTGGTCGTCCACATCATCGCGGTCTGGCGCTCGAAGAAGTCCTTCGGGGTGGTGCCCCATTCGATGATGCCGGGCGGCATGACCTTGTGCTTCTGGCTCAGGTCGACCCAGTACTGGAGCGCCTCGATGACGGCGGGCTTGTCGAAGTAGGTCTCGGTGCCGGCCTGGTTCATGAGCACCACGTCGTTCTGGGTCGTGAATCCCTGGAAGAGCCAGTAGGGGAACCCGGACGACGGCACCTTGAGCCCCCAGTGCGTGACCTTGCCGCTCGCGTCGTGCTTGGTCAGCTTCTTCGCGTACTCGATCTGCTCCGCCCAGGTCCCGGGCGGCCGATTGGGATCGAGGCCCGCCTCCCGGAAGGACTCCTTGTTCCAGTACAGCACGATGGTGGAGCGCTGGAAGGGAATGCCCCAGGTCTTGCCGCCCGTCTGGCTATTGAGCATGAAGGCGGGGAAAAAGCTCTTGAGCCACGCCTTGTCGTCCGCGCCGGTGGCCAGATCGTCGAAGGGGATGATGGCGTCTTCGTCGATGAGGGTGAACATGTCGGTGGAGAGCAACACCGACATCTGCGGCGGCTCGCCGCTCTTGAGGGCGGTGAGCACCTTGACGATGGTCTCCTGATAGGTGCCGGCGTAGATCGGCTTCACTTTGATGCCGGGGTTTTCCTTTTGGAAGTCGGCGGCCAGGGCGTCGATGATCTTGGTCACGGATCCGCCCACGGCCACCGGATAGTAGAAGGACAGCTCCACCGGTGGCTGGGCGGCCGCGGGCCTCACGCCGCCGGCCAGGCCGGCGAGCAGGGCGAGGGCGGCTACGGCTCGGATGCATCTCGCGATCATGCGTGTTCTCCTCGTCGTTGAAGTGGGTGGCCCGGGGATCAGCCGCTCGTGCCGGCGGGGGGGATGTCGTCGCGACGCCGCCCGCTCCGCTCGTCGAACACGTGCACGTGCTCCTTGCTCCAGCCGAGCCGCACGGTGGCGCCCACGGGGCGCTCCACGCGCCCGGGGGCGCGCACGGCGAGCGACTGGCCGCCGGCCTCGCAGCTGAGGATGGAATCGGCACCGAGGTACTCGATGGCCTTGACGGTGGCGTCCGCTCCACCCGACGCCACGAGGGTGATGTCCTCGGGCCTCACCCCGAGCAGGAGCCCGGCGCCGCGGCCCGGCAGGAGCGCCGGCCCCGTGGTGCCCGCGATCACCGCCCCGCCCGTCGCGTCCGCGAGCTCCAGGATATTCATGGGCGGAGTGCCGATGAAGCGGGCGGTGAAGACGGTGGCGGGGCGGGCGTAGAGCTCGGCGGGTGAGGCGTCCTGCTCCACCTGGCCCTCGCGGAGGAGGATCACCTGATCGGCCATGCTCATCGCCTCGGTCTGATCGTGGGTGACGTACACCATGGTCACGCCGAGCTTCTGCTGGAGTCCCCGGATCTCGCGCCGCATGTCGAGACGAAGCTGGGCGTCCAGATTCGACAGCGGCTCGTCCATGAGACACACCGGCGTCTCCGCGATGATGGCGCGGCCGAGAGCCACGCGCTGCTGCTGGCCGCCCGAGAGCTGTGAGGGCTTGCGGGCGAGCAGTCCCTCGAGGCCGAGGAGATCGGCCACGCGGGCGAGCCTCGCTGCGCGCTCGGCCGCGGGCACGCGGCGCACGCGCAGGCCGAACACGATGTTCTCCGCCACGGACAGGTGCGGGAAGAGCGCGTAGGACTGAAAGACCATGGAGAGGTGTCGCGCGGCGGGCGGCAGGTCGGTCACATCGAGCCCGCCGATGGTGATGCGGCCCCCCGACACCTGCTCGAGCCCCGCGATGAGACGGAGGGTGGTGGATTTCCCGCAGCCCGAGGGCCCGAGCAACACGAGCATCTTGCCCGCGGCCGCCTCGAAGCTCACGTCGGCCACCGCGCGGGACGCGCCCCAGAAGCGGCTGACGTGCTGGAGGGAGATCGCCGACACTTACGAGGCGGCGCGGCGCTTGTTGCTGACGTAGTCCACGAGCACGTACTCGCCGAGGCGCTCCGGAGTGGCGAAGAAGGCGCGGCCTCG
>WNGB01001912.1_pt1 | contig 33972 bp, 26 predicted proteins | sample 5400681 | NCBI WGS metagenome assembly WNGB01 (sample SAMN13153367, study PRJNA577476) | soil metagenome | isolation source: 115 cm soil or saprolite under grassland replicate 2 | place: USA:California | collected 2016-06-15
CCCCCGAGCAGCGCCGGGCCGACGCCCTCGTCGAAGCGTTCGTCCGGGCCCGCACCGCACCGGCCGACGGCCGCCGGCCCGCCCCCCTGTTCACCGTCCTGGTCGGTTATGAGACATTGGCCGGCCGGGTGTGCGAACTGGCGAATGGCACCGTGACCACCCCCGGTTCACTCGTCCCGTGGCTCGACGAGGCGTACATCGAACGGGTCGTGTTCGACGGCCCCTCCCGGGTCATCGACGTCGGGGTCCGCCAACGCCTCTTCACCGGGGCGTTGCGCCGGGCCATCGAGGTCCGCGACCGGGTCTGCTACCACCACTACTGCGACATCCGCGCCCCCCGCTGCCAAATCGACCACGAGATCCCCTACGCCGTCGGCGGCCTCACCGACCACGGCAACGGCCGGCTGGCCTGCGACTACCACAACCGCAACCGCCACCGACGACCACCGCCGCCCGGCTGAACCGGGCGGCCGCGGATGCCCATCACGAGCAGGTGTCAGTGACGCTTCCGTCGCTCGCGTCCTACGTCACCGTGCCGGCTGCAGCGCGAACGGACCTTCGCCTCTGTCTAGCGTGGGGCCGTCCAGGGGACGGTGTCGGTCGATGGGTCGTGTCGCGCTCACAGGTGTCACCAAACGCTTCGACGGCGTCATCGCCGTCGACGATCTGACTCTCGAGGTCGACGACGAGGAGTTCCTCGTGCTCCTTGGGCCGTCGGGCTGCGGCAAGTCGACCGTGCTCCGCATGATCGCCGGTCTCGACGAGCCATCGGCCGGCACGATCGCGATCGGCGATCGGGTGGTCGACGACATCGACCCCGAGGACCGCGACGTGGCCATGGTGTTCCAGAGCTACGCGCTGTACCCCCACATGAGCGTGGCCAGGAACATCGCCTTCCCTTTGCGCGCCCGCCGGGTGGCGAAAGCCGAGCAGGAGCAAGCCGTCAACGAGGCGGCGCGGGCCCTCGGTCTCGAGGCGTTGCTCGACCGTCGTCCGGCCCAGCTGTCCGGAGGCCAGCGGCAGCGGGTCGCCCTGGCGCGGGCGATCGTGCGGCGGCCGGCCGCATTCCTCATGGACGAGCCCCTGTCCAACCTCGATGCCAAGCTCCGGGTGCAGACCAGGGCCGAGCTGATCGAGCTCCAGCGCCGGCTGGCGATCACCGTGCTGTACGTCACGCACGATCAGGCCGAGGCCATGACGATGGGCAGCCGCATCGCCGTGCTCGACCAAGGACGCCTCCAGCAACTCGGTCGTCCCCAAGCGGTGTACGAGCGGCCCGCCAATCTCTTCGTGGCGCGGTTCCTGGGGAGCCCGCCCATGAACACGGTGTCCGGACCGCTCAGGCGGGAAGACGGCGCGCTGGCGGTCGTGCTGCCGGGCGCGTCGATGCCGCTCCCGGCCGGTTTGGCCGCCGCGCTGCGGGCGGGATCGACGGCCGAGGTCGTCATAGGGGTGCGACCGGAGCACCTGAAGCTCGTGGCGGATGGGCCGCTTCCCGCGCGGGTGAGCGTGGTCGAGTCGCTCGGCTACGAGCACCACGTGGTGTGCCGGCTCGACGACGGCCAGATGGTGATCGCCCGCGTCGACGGCGACGAGCGGCCACCACCGCCCGGCGAGGCCGTCCACCTGGCCACGGACGCCGGGCGGCTGCACGTGTTCGACGCGGCGACCGGCCTTCGAGTGGAGCCACTGTGACGGCGCCCATCACCGCCACCGTGCCCGGCGACGACCCTCCGGCCTCGCCTCAGCTTCGCCCCGTCGGGCACCGGGCTCGGCGCCGTGTCGGCCGGCGGACCCGGGACGCACTGCTGGCCTACGCGCTCGTCGCGCCCTCGCTGGTGCTCTTCGGCGTGTTCGTCTTCTATCCGTTGCTGCGAAACTTCTGGCTGGGCGCGCACCGGACGCCTCCCTTCCCGGGCCTGCCCCGGCAGTGGGCCGGCCTCGATCAGTACCGCGAGGTCCTCGGCTCGGCGGAGTTTCGCAACAGCCTGAAAGTCACCCTTCTGTTCGTGCTCTACACCGTGCCGACCGGCATCGTGCTCGGCCTCCTGCTGGCCACGCTGGCCCATCAACGCCTGCGGGGCATCGCCATCTACCGGACGATCTTCTCGTCCACGGTGGCGACGTCGGTCGCGGTCGCGTCGGTGATCTTCTTCACCCTCCTCAACCCGCAGGTCGGCCTGCTCAGCTACTGGCTCGGCCGAGAGGGCGAGACGTCGGTGCTCCAAGATCCGAAGTGGGCGCTCGTGGCCGTGTCGGTGACGACCGTCTGGCAGAACCTGGGGTTGTCGTTCATCCTGATGTCGGCCGGGCTGCAAGCCGTCCCCGACGACCTGCTCGAGGCGGCGCAGATCGACGGCGCGCGGGCGTGGCTCCGCTTCCGTTCGGTGACCCTGCCCCTGCTCTCGCCGACCATCTTCTTCGCGGTCGTCGTCGGCTCGATCATGGCGTTCCAAGCCTTCGGCCAGATCGACCTGCTGACTCAGGGTGGACCCTTGGAGCACACCAACGTCCTCGTGTACGCGATCTACACGGAGGTCTTCACCCACAACGACGAGGGTGCCGCCGCGGTGCTGGCGATCGCGCTCTTCGCGATGACCCTCGTACTGACGCTGGTCCAGTTGAAGCTGCTCGAGAAGCGGGTCACGTATGCGCGCTGATCGCCGCCGCCGCATCGTCCGCACCGTGCTGCGGTACCTCGCCTTGACCGCGCTCGCCGCCGTCGTCTTGTTCCCCATCTACATCACCGTGGTCAACTCCCTCCTGCGACCGGACGACATCGTGGCGCGCCCGCCGGTGCTGGTGCCCACCCACCCACAGTTCTCGTCCTACGGCGACGCATGGAGGGGAGGCCACCTGGGCCTCTACCTCCGCAACTCCTTCATCGTGACGACCCTGATCGTCGCCGGGCAGCTCACGACGTCGGTTCTGGCCGCCTACGCGTTCGCGTTCCTCGAGTTCCCGCTCAAGCGGACGCTGTTCGTGACGTTTCTCGCGACGATGATGGTGCCGTTCGAGGTGACCTTCTTTACCAACCAGCAGACGATCGTTTCGCTCGGCTGGTACGACACCTACGTCGCCCTCGTGGTGCCGTTCCTGGCCACCGGTTTCGGCGCGTTCATGCTCCGGCAGGCCTTCCTCACGATTCCCCACGACCTCCGCGACGCCGCGCGCCTGGACGGCTACGGGCACATCCGGTTCCTGGCCCGGGTAGCGCTGCCCCTCGCGCGCCCGTCCGTCGCCGCGCTCGGCGTGTTCTCGTTCTTCGGAGCGTTCAATCAGTACCTGTGGCCGCTGATCGTCACCCGCGACGATCGGCTGCGTACCGTCCAGATCGGTTTGCGGCAGCTTCGGGCGCTGGCCATCGACCAGCTCAACGTGACCTTTGCCGGCACGGTACTGGCCGCCCTTCCCCTGTTCGTCCTGCTGGTGCTCTTCCAGAAGCATCTCGTGCGAGGCCTGACCGCCGGAGCCGTAAAGGGATGAAGCGATCCCGATCGAGCCGGCGAGAGGAGGTTGTCCGATGAGACGGATCTCGGGTGTGCGGCCGTTCGTGGCCGCGGTCGCCGCGATCAGCATCGCCGCGCTCGCGTGCGGCGGAGGCGGTGGCAGCGGCGCGGGCGGCACCACGTCGACGGGTGGCTCGGGCGATGCAGGTGCCTGCCCCGTCGGTGCCATCGACAAGGCCGGCAAGCCGGTGGACATCACGCTCTGGCATTCGATGACCCGCGCCAACGAGGACGCGCTCATCGCACTCACGGACGAGTTCAACGGTGCCCAGACCGACGTGCACGTGACGCTGGTGAACCAGACCAGCTACACGGACACGTTCACCAAGTTCAAGGCCGGTCTCGCCAGCGGCGAGTTGCCCGACCTCGTGCAGATCGAGGACACCGGCCTCCAACTGATGATCGACAGCCAAGCCGTACTCCCCGCCCAGGACTGCGTCGACGCAGTGGACTACGACACCTCCGACTACCTCGACCGCGTCCTCGCGTACTACACGGTCGACGGGACGCTCTGGCCCGTGCCGTTCAACGTGTCGAACCCCATCCTCTACTACGACCGCGCCGCGTTCGAACGGGCCGGCCTCGACCCCGACGACCCACCCACCACCTTCGACGACGTCGAAACCGCGGCCCGGGCCATCGTCGGCTCCAACGCCGCCGGCGCCGGTATCGCGATCAAGCTCGACCCGTGGCTCCTCGAACAGTGGTCGGCGCTCGCGGGTGCGACCTACGTCGACCACGGCAACGGGCGCGAGGAACGCGCCCGGGCCGTCACCTTCGACGGGGAGGCGGGCCTGGAGATCTTCGAATGGCTGAACCGCATGGCCGATGAAGGACTCGCCACCATCACCGGACCCGGCGGGTTCGACAACCTTCTCGCCATCGGGAGCCACGGCGCGGCCATGACCGTGGACACGTCCGCAGCGCTCGGCACGATTGCGCAGGTGCTCTCGGGCGGCGACTACGCCGACGTCTCACTCGGCGTCGGCCCGATGCCGGGCGGAAGCGGCGAAGGAGGCATCCTCGTCGGCGGCGCCGCGCTCTACATCCTGAACACGTCGTCCCCGGCCGAGCAGGAGGCGGCGTGGCGGTACGCCACCTTCCTCAACGAGCCGCAGTCCCAGTCGACGTGGGCGGCCGCGACCGGCTATCTGCCGATCCGACCGTCGGCGACCGAACTCGCACCGCTCCGTGACCGCTGGGCCGCGCAACCCGAGTTCCGGGTCGCGTACGACCAACTCCTTGCCGGCCCGGTCAACTCCGCCACCGCCGGACCGGTCATCGGCGACTACGCCGGCGTGCGAGCCGCGGTCCTCGCAGGACTCCAGGCCATGCTCACGGAAGGACGTTCGCCGGCCGACGCGCTCGCGAGTGCCCGGGACGCCGCCAACGCGGCCATTACCGAGTACAACAAGCGCATCGGAGCCTGAGCACTCGTTACGCTCCCGCTCCTCGTCGAGTGGGAGGACTGACCGCGCTTGGCCGGCATCGACCCGAGCCGCGTACCGGTGATCGCCGGCATCGGCTTGTCCGACTATCCGAAGGCGCCCGACCTCGACGCCGTGGGGCATCACGTGCTCGCGATGCAGCGGGCGCTGGCCGACTGCGGCGTCGACAAGCAGGCAATCGACGGCTACGTCAGCGCCGGCGGGGGCGGCGACATGATGACCGACAGCGCGGTCGCGATGGCCGAGTACCTGGGCATCGACCACCGGTTCATCGACTCGACGATGACGGGCGGGTCGTCGTTCGAGTTCCACGTGCAGCACGCCGCCGCCGCCATACGCGATGGACTGGCAGAGACGGTGCTCGTCACGTACGGCTCCGATCAGCTGTCCCGCATGGGGCGCATGCTCGGCACGGGCGGGTGGGGTCGCGGTGGCGAGAAGATCCCGGGGCCGCCGCAGTACGAGGCCCCCTACGGCAACACCCTCGTGGGCGCGTACGCCATGGCCGCGCAGCGCCACATGCACGAGTTCGGCACCACGTCCGAGCAGCTCGCGGAGGTGGCGGTGGGCGTGCGCGAGTTCGCCGGTCTCAATCCCGACGCCATGTACCGCGACCCCATCACCGTCGACGACGTCCTGTCGTCGCGGATGATCGCCGACCCGCTCCACAAGCTCGACTGCTGCGTGATCTCCGACGGCGGCGGCGCCATCGTCATCACCACCGAGGAACGGGCTCGGGACCTACGCCAACCGCCGATCTACGTGCTCGGCGCAGCCGGGGCGCAAACCCATTGGAACATCAGCCAGATGCCGTCGTTCACCGAGACGGCGGGCCGCCGCATCGCGGGCGAGCTCTTCGCGCGGGCGGGCGCGACCCCCGATGACATCGACACGATCCAGTTCTACGACTCCTTCACGATCACCGTGCTGCTGCTCGTCGAGGACCTCGGCTTCTGCTCGAAAGGCGAGGGCGGCCGCTTCGCCGCGGACGGCCATCTGCGCAAGGGCGGTTCAGTGCCCCTGAACACTGACGGCGGCGGGCTCTCGTCCAACCACCCCGGGATGCGGGGCATTTTCTTGCTGATCGAGGCCGTGCGCCAGCTCCGCGGTCAGGCCGGCTCAGCGCAGGTGCCGGGCGCCGAGCTGGCCCTCGCCGCGGGCTCGGGCGGGTGGCTGTCGTGCATCGGTGCGGTCATCCTCGGCACGGACCGGCCGGCATGACCGACATGCGCACGCCCGACCGTCCGAAGCCCCGCCCCGACCCGGTCTCCGCCGTCTACTGGGACGCGTGCGCTCGCGGCGAACTTCTGATCCAGCGCTGCCCGGCATGCGGCCATCGCCAGTTCTACCCGCGCGCGTCGTGCACGGCGTGCGGCGCCGCGCCCGAGTGGGAAGCGACCTCGGGGCGAGGCATCGTCCACACGTTCACGGTCATCCGCCAGAACTACGCGAAGCCGTTCCGCGAGCTGATGCCGTACGTGGTTGCGATCGTCGAGTTGGACGAAGGTCCCCGCGTCATGGGCAACGTGAGCGACTGCGATCCCGACCAGGTCCGCATCGGCCTGGCCGTGGAGGTCTGGTTCGACGCCGACGGCGACGGCGGCGCCATCCCTTACTGGCGCCCGGCGCACTCGTAGCTCCCGGCAGGCGCCGATCGTCGGTCGTACGCTCGCGGTCGAGCACGGCGGAAGGCGATTTATGGATGTACGCGGCGAGGTGTGGGAGTACGACCGGGGTCCGGCGAAGGGCGGTGGCTGGCCGGAGGTCTTCGCCGACACACCGAACTATCGGGGCTTGGGCCATGCGGTGCTCGGGCGCGAGCCGTTCCGATGGCACTTCGGGCCCATGTTCTACCGGGGCCGGCTGGACGGGTCGGCGCGAGTCATGGTCGTCGGCCAGGAGGGGGCACAGGACGAGTCGCTGTCCCACCGATCCTTCACCGGCGGTACCGGCAGCCGGATGCAGCACTTCCTGCGCCATGTCGGGCTCGACCGTTCGTACCTGTTCCTCAACACGTTCGTGTATCCGATCTTCGGCCAGTACCCCGCCGATCTGCGGACGCTGGCGCAAGACCCCGAATCGCCGATCGTGGCCCACCGGCATCGCATCTTCGACAAGGTGCAACACGAGGGCGACCTGAGGCTCGTCGTGGCCGTGGGCCGCGCGGCCAAGGAGTCGGTCGCCACGTGGGTCGATGCCCACGGCGGCACGGCAGATCCCAACGCGCTGCACCTCGCGACCGGCGGGTCACTGCCGGCCGGGCTCCGGTTCCTCGGCGTGCTGCACCCCGGCGGTGCCACGGCCGGAGGAACGACCGCGATCAAGGCCGACTTCGTGCGCGCCGTCGGCCAGGTGCGCACGTGGCTCACTGCGGATCCCGCTTGGCTGCCCGTCGACGACGGGATGACCCGCGATCTCGCCGGCCCGTTCACGTACTCGAGCGCGCCGGTCCCCCATCGCGACTTTCCCTTTGGCACCACGCCCCGGCTGGGTGGCGGGGGCACGTCCTCGAACCGAGGAGACGGGCAACGGGCGATCCAGCTGTTCTCGGCCGCCGGCGTCTACAACGCCGTGGGCGAGTCCCTCGACTACACGTACACCGCCACCGGATCGGACACGGGCTACTCGGCCGACCCCGGCGACATTGCGGTCGAGCCTTCCCGCGGCCATCCCCGAGACTTCGATCCCGGGCCCCCGGCCGCGTTCGCGCGGCTGCTCCTCGGAGCCGAACCGGGCCTGGCGTGGCCCGACTTCGCGGCCCTCGGCGTGACCGCGCACAGCTCCCTCGGCATCGGGCCGATCTACCGAGGGTTGTTCTCCGGGGTCCGTCTCGTCGTCCTCACCGACCCGGCCGGGCCGGACGACCTGTTCACCGGCCGGGCCCTGTGTGGCGAAGCCGGTCAACACTTCCAGAACGTCCTGCGGGCGGCTGGCCTCCCGAGCCGCTATCTCATCCTCCGCACGGTGCCCGTGGACACGAGCGACCTGAGCACCGCGAAGCGCGATGCCCTCGTCGACCGGGCCGAGGTCCGCGCTCTGCACCGGGAGATCCTGCAGCGGTTGGCGGCGGCCAACCGCGGTCTCGCCGCGGTCTTGGCCATGGGGCGAGGGGCCCGGCGCCTCGCCCGGCACGTGGCGCCGGCCGGTCTTCCCGTGATCGAGCTGAAGGCGCGCACCGAGTCGGGGGCGGCGACCAACTGGCAGGCCGCGCTCGACCAGTTGGCCGGGCTGGGCTACCCACCCGAAGCTCCCAACCCGACGTTCCAGCTCGCGGCCACTCGGTCGCAGATCCCTCGCCGCGACCTGCCGTTCGGGACCCAACGCTGGGTCGGCACGTCCGGCGACCGCGCCAGCCGGCCTGTCGATCTGACCACCGACAAGCCGTCGCCCAACTACCTCAAGCTCTACCTGCCGTCCTGGGTCATGCAGCTGCCGCCACCGCCACTGAGCGCGGCCGAACAAGTCGCGGCGGCCCAGCTCTGATGGCACCGCCCGTCTCGCGGTTCGCCCTTCGGGGCCGGGTCGTCACGATGGACGCGAACCGCCGAGTGATCGCCGACGGCGTGGTCTACGTCGACGCCGGCGCCATCGTCGACGTCAAGGGCGCCACTGCCCAACCCCCGCCCGGTTTCGAGGCCGTGACGCCGTTGGCCACGAAAGGGACGATCTACCCCGGTCTCATAGAGCTGCACAACCACTTGCCGTACAACGCGCTGCCGCTGTTCCGTATACCGAAGCTCTACGCCAACCGAGACCGGTGGCGGGGCACCAAGGGAACCCAGCGCTACATATCGGGTCCGGCGGGCGTGTTGGCCCGGGCGTCGGGGGCGATCCAGGCCACGGTGCGGTACGCGGAGTGCAAGTGCCTCGTCGGTGGCGTGACGACCTCGCAAGGCATCACCTTGCGGAGTGAGTCGATCCGCCGCTACTTCCGGGGGGTTGTCCGGAACGCCGAGCTGCCCGACGACGATCGACTGCCGCCGGCGCGACCGAAGGTGGGCGACGTCGACGAGGGCGGCGCGGTCGCGTTCAACAAGACCCTGAAGGGCGACGGCGCCCGCCTCATCCACCTCTCCGAAGGTACCGACGACGTCGCCCGCGGCTACTTCCTCCGCCTCCAGCTCCCCGACGGCACGTGGGCCATCAACGGGCGCCTGGCCGGCATCCACTCGACCGCGCTCCGGCCGGCGGACCTGACCGTGCTCGCCGCCCACGGGGGCCACATCGTCTGGTCGCCGTTCAGCAACCTCGCCCTGTACGGCAAGACCACCGACATCGCCCGGGCCCGGGCCAAGCACATCACCGTCGCACTCGGCTCGGACTGGGCGCCGACAGGGTCGAAGAACCTCCTCGGCGAGTTGAAGGTCGCTCGTCTTTACGCCGACCTGAAGGGCATCGCGCTCGACGACGAGGCGCTCGTCGAGATGGTGACCGTCAATCCGGCGTCGATCCTCGGCTGGTCGGAACGGCTCGGCTCGATCGAGCCCGGGAGGCTCGCCGACCTCGTCGTGATCGCGGGCAAGTCCGGCGCTCCGTACACCCACCTGGTGGAGTCCACCGAGAGCGGCGTGGCCCTGGTCGTCATTCGAGGCCGGGCCTGTTACGGCCGGGCGGATCTCGTGGGGCCGCTCGCGCCGGTGACCGACACGGCCGCAGTGGCGGGCGAGCCGCGGGCCTTCAGCCTCGAGGCCGACCCGGTGGTGGGCGACGTCCGGCTGTCGGCCGCCACCGACGTCCTCGTCGACACGTTGGGGAACCTGGTCGACCTCGCCGACGGCCTCGCGACGTTCGACCTCGGCGTGGCCGCGGCCGGCCCGGTGGAGGGAGCGACGGGTGACGAGCGGTGGTTCCTCGACTTGGATCTCGATCTGCCTGACCCGTTCGCGGGGGCGTCGCTCGCCGGGTCGTCGTACGCCGACATCGCCGTCAACTTGAAACTGGACCCGCTCGCCACCGAGGGCGACGACGCCTTCTTCGCGCAGCTGGCCAACCTCGCCAACCTTCCGCCCGCGGTGCGTGACGGGCTCCCCGGCTTCTACGGCGAGACCCCTCACGCCTCCACGCCGATCGGGGCCGAGCACGTCGACGACGCGGACGAGATCGCCACCGTTGACGCGGCGCCGATCCTCGAGCTGTCGGAGCTCACCTCGATGGCGCCTCGACTCCGGGCCGCCGACCGGCGCGTGATCGTCGATCAGGCGATCGTCATACTCAACGACCTCTACGTTCATCTGCCGTTGAAGCGGTCGATGCACGCCGTGGATCCCGTCCAACGCCTGCGGCTACTCCGCCATCGGTTGACCGAGACGCCGGGCGGCACACCCGAGCCCGACATCGCGTTCCACAACGAGCTGACCGCGGTGTTCACCTCGCTGCGCGACCTCCACACGCACTACGTCCTGCCGGAGCCGTTCCGCTCGCTCTACGCGTACCTTCCGTTCCTCGTCGAGCTGTGCGCCGGCAAGGACGGGCCCCGCTATCTCGTCACGAAGCTGGCCCGGGGGTTCAACCAGCCTCCGTTCGGGCCCGGCGTCGAGGTGACCCACTGGAACGGCGTGCCGCTGGAGCGCGCCGTGCGTGTGCTGGCCGACCAGCAGAGCGGCAGCAACATGGACGCCCGCATCGCCCGCGGGATGGACGCGCTGGTGATCCGGGCCCTCGGCCGCATGCGCGCGCCCGACGAGGAATGGGTCACGGTGACGTACCGCGCTCCGGGAGGCGAGGTCCGTGAGTTGCGTCAGCGCTGGTTGATCCAGCAACCGGAGGAGCCGCCCCCGTTCGACGACGAGGCTGGCGGCGCGAACATCGGCACCCTGGGGATCGACGCGCAGACCGAGGCCGTCAACCGGGCGCGTCGCGACCTCTACAGCCGGGCCGTGGCCCGGGCGCGCCGGGCCGCCGCGGCGGTGACCGTCACCGCGCCGCCGCTGCCGCCCGACGAGGTCGAGACGTCGATGCCCACGGTGTTCCGCGCCCGGAGCCGCCGGACGCGGGACGGCGATGTCGCCCACATCCGGATCTTCACCTTCCTGGTGTCCGACTGCTCGGCCTTCGTCAAGGAGTTCGTCCGGCTGGTCGAGGCGCTACCGCAACGGGGCCTGATCCTCGACGTCCGGGGCAACGGTGGGGGCGACATCAACGCAGCCGAGCGGCTGTTACAGGTCCTCACGCCGGGCCCGATCGAGCCGCAACAAGCGCAGTTCATCACGTCGGCGCTCGTGCAGCGGCTCTGTGAGGCCAACGCGCCGTCGAAGGACATACCGTCGCTCGACCTGGGCGCGTGGATCCCGTCGATCGTCCAAGCCGTCGAGACGGGCGCCACGTACTCGCTCGGGTTCTCGATCACCGACGCCGACGACGCCAACGACTTCGGCCAGCGGTACCACGGACCGGTCGTCCTCGTCACTGACGCGCGGTGCTACTCGGCCACCGACATCTTCGCCGCCGGCTTCCGCGACCATGACATCGGACCGATCCTCGGCACGGCCGGCAACACCGGCGCGGGCGGCGCCAACGTGTGGACGCACGGCCTGCTACGACGGCTCATCGGCCGCCGTGCCGGGGGCGCGTTGAAGGAGTTGCCGGATGGGGCCAGCTTCCGCGTCGCGGTCCGGCGCACCACCCGCGTCGGCAGGAACGCGGGCGCGGTCCTCGAGGACCTCGGCGTCGTGCCGGACCAGGTCCACGCGCTCACCGAGCGCGATGTGATGTCGGACAACGAGGACCTCATCATCGCCGCGGCCGGCCTGCTGAAGACGCGCAAGCCGAGGGCGCTCCAAGCGACGATCACCCGTGACCGCGGGGGCGCGCAGGTGACGGTCACGGCGGAGAACGTCGACCGCGTCGATGCGTTCGTCGCGAAGCGGCCCGTCGGCTCGTTCGACGTCAAGGACGGCACGTGCACGTTCCGGCTCGAACCGAGGCCACCGAAGGGCGCGCGCCTCGATCTGACGGGCTACGAGGCCGGCCAGCTCGTAGCCGCCCGCCGTCACCTGCTCTGACATCCGCCCGCTGCAGCTTCTGTCGGTAGTTCCGGCTATAGACCCCACAACCACCGACAGAACGAGAGTGTCCTATCTTCAAGCCCCGATGCTGAGCGGCACGCGGGTCCTCGACCGCACGGTCGACATCGCGGGCCCGTACTGCACGAAGCTGTTGGCCGACGCCGGTGCTGACGTCGTCAAGGTCGAGCGTCGCGAAGGCGACCCGCTCCGCCGGTGGGGATCGGGTGCCCTCTTCGACTACCTGAACACCTCGAAGCGGTCGGTGGTCGATGGGGCCGACGATCTCGCCCGCCGTTGCGACGTCCTCGTCGTCGACACGCCGGTCGACGTGGACGACGTGCGGCGACACAACCCGAGTGCCGTCGTGGTGACCGTCACCCCGTTCGGGTGCGGCGGGCCGTGGGTCGATCGACCGGCCACCGAGTTCACCCTGCAGGCGGCGGCCGGCTCGACGGGCCATCGTGGGCTTCCCGATCGTGAACCCTTGGCCGCGGGCGGTCGGTTGGGTGAATGGATGACCGGCACGTACGCCGCCCTCGGAGCCATCGCCGCGCTCGGCGAGGCGCAACGGAGCGGACGCGGTGGCCATGTCGACGTGGCGATGCTCGACTGCATCGCCGTGACGATGGCCACCGTCCCCTCGGTGTTCGCGTCGTTCCTCGGTTGGCCGCCGATGGAGGGAACCGGGCGGTCGGTGGAGGTGCCGTCGATCGAACCGACCGCCGACGGGTACGCGGTGTTCACCACGAACAGCGCCCAGCAGTATGAGGACTTCTGCACGATGATCGGTCGGCCGGATCTGCTCGACGATCCGAAGCTGGCTCGCGCCGTGGTCCGGTTCGCCCGGCGCGACGAGTTCCTCCGCGCGGTCCACGACTACACGACTAGGGCCACGACCGCTGAGATCCTCGAGCGCGCGGCGCGGTTCCGCATCCCGAGCGGGCCGGTGCTGAACGGCGCGACCGTGCCCACGTTCCCGCACTTCGTCGCCCGCCATGTGTTCGTGCCGAACCCGACAGGACGGTTCGTGCAGCCGCGGGTCCCGTTCCGCATCACCGGCTGCCCATCCCGACCGTTCGAGCCGGCCCCCGCCGTCGGCGAGCACACCGGTCGTATCGACTGGCCCGACCGGCCCGCCCCGCCGGCCGCGAGGCCGACGGAACGGTTGCCACTCGACGGCCTCCGGGTCATCGACTGCACGGCCTGGTGGGCGGGACCGGCTGCGACCCAGGTGCTCACCTGCCTGGGCGCCGACGTCATCAAAGTCGAGTCGGCCGGACGGCCCGACCTCATGCGCTACGCGGCGACGAAGCCGCCGAAGGTCGATCAGTGGTGGGAGTGGAGCCCGATCTACCACGCAGCCAACGCCGGAAAGCGAGGCATCACCCTCGACCTCACGCGGCGCGAAGGGGTCGAGGTGTTCGAGCGGCTCGTGCGCTCGGCCGACGTGCTGGTCGAGAACTACACGCCGCGGGTGATGGCGCAGTTCGGCCTGGAATGGGATCGAGTGCACGAGCTGAACCGGGCGCTCGTGATGGTGCGCATGCCCGCCTTCGGTCTCGACGGGCCGTGGCGCGACCACACCGGCTTCGCGCAGACCATGGAGTGCGTCACGGGAATGGCGTGGCTCACCGGGTTCGCGGACGGGCCGCCCGTACTCGTGCGCGGCGCCTGCGATCCGCTGGCCGGCATGCACGCCGTGATCGCCACGCTGTTGGCGTTGCGCGACCGGGAGCGATCGGGTGAGGGCCGGCTCGTCGAGGCAGTCATGGTCGAAGCCGCCCTGAACGGGGCGGCCGAGCAGGTCGTCGAATACAGCGCCACGGGCACGATCCTCGGGCGCGACGGCAACCGCGGGCCGGTGGCCGCCCCGCAGGGCGTGTACCCGTGCACCGGCATCGACCGCTGGGTGGCTATCGCGGTAGCGACCGACGAGCAATGGCTCGCGATGCGGGTCGTGCTCGGCGAACCGGCGTGGGCCGCGGCGCCGGACTTGGCCGGTGTCGCCGGGAGGCGCGCCGCGCACGATCACATCGACGACGAGTTGCGGCGGTGGACCAGCACCCGTGACGCCGAGGACGCCGCCGAGCAGCTGTGCGCGGCGGGCGTCCCCGCGGCGGCCGTCATCTCCGCCCGCGACGTCGTCGGCAACCCCCAGGTCCGTTCTCGCGGGCTCTTCGAGGTGGAGCACCATGCGATCACCGGCGACCACGAGCTGCCGGTGCTCCCGTTCCGAATGTCGAGCGTGAGCCACTGGCTCCCCGGCGCCGCGCCCGTGCTGGGTGAGCACAACCACGAGGTCTTGCGCGAGCTGGGTCTCGCCGACGACGAGATCGCCCGCCTCGAGAAGGACGGCGTCATCGGCATCCGCCCGGCCGGCACTTAGGAACACCAGCGCCGTCGAGATGTGAAGACGCGCTCGGCGACGAGGAAGACTCGGCTCGTGGTGATCATCTGCGACGAGCCACCGCCGACGCCCGACCTGCCGGCCACCATCCCGGCCGCTCTCGACCGGGCGGCCGACCAGTTCGGCGCCCTCGAGGCGCTGGTCGACGGCGACACCCGCCTCACCTACACCGAGCTCCGCGACGCGGTCGGCACCGCGGCTCGGGCGCTGGTGGCCACCGGCATCGCCCACGGCGACCGCGTCGCGATTTGGGCGCCCAACATCGGCGAGTGGGTGATCGCGGCCAACGCCGTGCAGCGCGTAGGGGCGATCGTCGTCACGATGAACACCCGGTTCAAGGGTGAGGAAGCGGCGTACGTCCTGCGGACGGCGGGCGCTCGCCTGTTGTTCACGCTGACCGACTTCCTCGGCACCGACTACACCGCACTCCTACGGGAGGCGGGCGCGATCCCGACGTTGGAGGAGATCGTCGTGCTCCGGGGTCCGGCGGGAGGGGCGACATCGTGGGCCGCCTTCCTTGCCCGATCCGGCGCGGTCGACGCCGCCGAGTTCACTCGTCGGGTCGAGGCCGTCGGGACCGACGACGTGTGCGACATCCTCTTCACTTCCGGCACGACGGGCGCACCGAAGGGAGCGATGCTCTGCCACGGCGCCACGGTGCGGGCCTACGACGCTTGGTCGACGGTCGTCGGGCTGCGGGAGGGTGATCGCTACCTCATCGTCAACCCGTTCTTTCACGCGTTCGGCCTGAAGGCCGGGATCCTCGCCTCGATCCTCAAGGGGGCGACGATCATCCCCCATCCCGTCTTCGACGTGCCGTCGGTGATGCGGCGGGTGGCCGAGGAGCGGATCTCGATGCTTCCCGGCCCGCCGGCGATCTACCAGACCATCCTCGACCATCCCGACCTCGACCAGTTCGACCTCTCGTCGTTGCGGCTCGGCGTCACCGGCGCAGCGACCGTGCCCGTCGAGATGATCAAGCGTGTGCGAAGCGAGCTGACCTTCGAGACGATCGTCACCGGCTACGGGCTCACGGAGGCGACCGGCATCGCCACGATGTGCCGGCACGACGACGACCCCGAGACGATCGCCAACACCGCGGGACGGCCGCTTCCCGGGATGGAACTGCGCATCGTCGACGGCGACGGCAACGACGTCGCCGCCGGTGACCCGGGCGAGGTCATGGTCCGCGGTTACAACGTGATGAAGGGCTACTTCGACGACCCGGCGGCCACGGCGGCGACCATCGATGCCGACGGGTGGCTCCACACCGGCGACATCGGTGTCGCCGACGAGCGCGGCAACATCAAGATCACCGACCGCAAGAAGGACATGTTCATCGTCGGCGGGTTCAACGCCTATCCGGCGGAGATCGAGAACATGATCCTCGCTCACCCCGCCGTGAGTCAGGTCGCCATCGTCGGCATTCCCGATCCCCGGCTCGGCGAAGTCGGCATGGCGTACGTGGTGCTGCGGCCGGACGGGAACACCGACGGCGACGCGCTCATCGCCTGGTGCCGGGAGCGCATGGCCAACTACAAGGTGCCGCGCCGGGTGGCGATCGTCGACGCGCTCCCTTTGAACGCGGCCGGCAAGGTCCTCAAGTACGAGCTGCGCGCCAGGAGTGCTCTGAAGTAATGGCGTGTGCAGATCGCCGAGCGCTCGGCGTCGCTCGCCAGGACGCAGGACGAAGGTTCACGCAACGCGTTCTGACCCGGCGGTAGGTTGGCGGGCCGTTCCGACGGATTGCGGGTCGCGGACGGAGAGAAGGCGGTGTGGACCGGTGACGGCGAGAGACATCGAGTACGACGTGGACGGTCTGACCATGATCGGGCGCCTCGCGTTGCCCGCTGGCGATGGGACGCGGCCGGCCATCCTGATCGCGCACGAGGGGAACGGGCTCGACGACTACCAGCGGAGCCGAGCCGAACGATTCGCCGACCGGGGCTACGTAGCGTTCGCGCTCGACTATCACGGCGGCGGCCGGCCCCCCGAGGACCGCGACTGGATGATGGCCCGCGTCGGCCAGCTGTTCGAGAGCCCCGAGCGCACCCGAGCGCTCGCCACGGCCGGTCTCGACATCCTGCTCGCGGAGCCGAGGACCGACGCGTCGAAGGTCGCGGCGATCGGCTACTGCTTCGGCGGGACGATGATGCTCGAGTTGGCGCGCAGCGGCGCCGACCTCAAGGCGGTCATCGGATTCCATCCAGGACTCAGGACCACGCGACCGCAGGACTCCGCCAACATCGTCGGGAAGGTGCTCGTCTGCGTCGGGACGGAGGACCCGTTCGTCCCGCTCGAACAGCGACTCGAGTTCGAGACCGAGATGCGAGCCGCCGGAGTCGACTGGAGGATGATTCTCTACGGCGGCGTCGAACACAGCTTCACTCACCCGCGAGCCGAGCAGGCGGGCGCGCCCGGCCTCAAGTACCACCAGCTCACCGACGAGCGGTCGTGGCGAGCGATGCTCGACCTGCTCGACGAGGTGTTCGCGTGACCCGCCAACCTACGGGACCCTAGAGGTCAGGGCTCGGCGATCGCCCCCCACCACGGTCCTTGAGCAGGAGCCAGTTCTTCTCGTCGATCGCCTTCGGCTCGGGCTCGGGGATCTACTAGGAGTGTCACCCGAGCGTCAGGTCGAGCTCCTCGGAATGCTCGGGTGAGTTGATGCTCGTCTCGGTGGCGAGCGCCCCGTCCACTCGGAACGTCAGCGTCGCGCCGGCGCGGCACCCTGGGACGGAGTCGGGGCCGACGACGCTCAGGATGTAGCCGTCGAAGCTGCCCGTACCTCTGACGGACGCCACGCCACAGAGGGCGTCGTCCACGTAGGCCTCGATGTGGGTGCCGGCCGCGACGCGGCTGCCATCCGGCCGGAACACCTCCCCGTTGAACTCGGTGGTGGCCAGGGCCGCGCCCGGCGGGTTGGCGGTCGAGAAGTCGACGTCGACGTCGACGACCGTCGTGTCCGACTCCGGCCATGGGATCGGAGCGGTCACGAAGAACTGCTGATCGCGGAGGAACGTCCAGAGCAGGACCTCGCTGCCGGGCCGGCCGCACCCGAGCGACTCGTCCGCAGAGAACACGGCGATCTCGTAACGCCCGGCTTCGATGGGTGGCAGCTCGGCCTGGCACGGCGTGACCAACCCGTTCTCACGGACGACGGCCCCGATCCATTGGGCGTCGAACGGGGCACCATCCAAGCGCGCGTTGCCGGTGATGACCGTCCGCGTCGAAGCGCCGTCGTCGGTGGGATCACCCGGACGAGGCTGGAGCTCGAATGTGTGGTCGAGCGCGCTGAGGTCGTCGACATCGAGGTTCGTGCCGTCGGGCTTGCGGTCGCGCTCGACCCAATCGACGAGCGCGTCGAACGCCGCTTCCTGTTCGCCGGTGGTGAAGCCGCAGTGGCCGGGATCATCGATGACGCGCTGCCTCAGCCGGTCGCTTTGTCCGGCCGCGCTCACGCGCTGGCGCAGGATCTGAGCCTGGTTGATCGGGACCTGACCGTCGCCGGTGGTGTGGACGGTGAGGAGGGGCATCTGCAGTTCGCCGGTGACCTCGGTGCCGTCGGCGAATCGACTGAGCGCCGCGTCGTCGGTGGGCAGGCGCACCGCGTCGCGATTGAACGCCCTGCTCGCAACGCCGGCGTCGGCCCGGAGCTCATAAGGCGCATCGCGGGGCGGGACGAGTCGCGTCGCAACGAGTAGCGACGCCCGGCGCCAGTTCGTCTCCTCCTCGATCTGGATTCCCTCGCGGGCGAACGCTCGTGGCCCACCAGTGAGGTCGATCATCAGGTCCTCGAAACGGGCAGCCGCTTCCGGATCATCGAGCGCAGGCCGGATCCGTCGCTCGATCAGGTCCGACGCGCTCGGCGCCGAGTCGAACTCGGCCTGCGTCACGCCGGCCACATACGCCCCGGCGACGAGCACCTCGGCGCTGATCCGTAGGCCCGGCGTCGTGCCGGCGGCGCCGCACAGCCCGAGCGCCCCGTCGAAACGGTCCCCGTACCGCTCCGCCGCGATGTGAGCGGCCCAGCCTCCCATCGACATACCGGCGACGTACGACCACGTGGGCCGTCCATGCTCGGTGACGAAGTAGTCCCACAGCGCGGCGGTCTCGTCGGCGGCGCGCCCGGGAATGAGCGAGGTGCTGCTGAAGCTCGACGCGGCCCACGCGAAGCCGTGCGCGATCAGGTAGCGGCGGAAGTCCGGCGCCGTTGCGTTCGCCTCGGGGGCGAGATCCTCGAAACCGTGCATCCACAACACGACCCGGCCGTTCCACTGGTCGGGCATCTCGATCTGGTACACGGCACCGCCGAGCGTCCCGAACTCCGCGTGCGCTCCCGGCAACGCCTCGAAGGCCGGATCGGCCAGCGCCACGCCATCCGGGCGATCCCGAACGGACACCGGGGGCGGTAGCGGGCGATCCCGCAGCGGACTCATCGTCCGCGTCGCGGTGGTCGTCGTCGACTCGGCGCGATCGCGGCCGGAGCCCTCGGTACAGGCCGCCAATGCCACGCTCGACACCAGCGCGAGACGCAACCCGCGCGCCCAGGCCGTCATTCACGTGAACGGTACCTGGGTTCTGTCGGCACATTCGGTGCGACATGACACGAAACTGCCCACAGAACGGCAACCGTTCGGGGGCGAAGCAGTGGCGCGTCCCGCGTACCCTTGGCCGGTGGACCCGCGGATGGAGGAGGTCGACGCCGGCGACACCGTCTGGCGTTTCGAGACGTCATTCCTCACGTCGACATGGACCTGCATCTGGGGTCGCGGCTGCAAAGGGATCCTCCCGGAACCGGCGGAGCACCTTGGTCATGGCTGCTGCTCGATCGGTGCGGATCTCGGCGACGAGGACGAAGCGCGGATGATCAGCGCCCTCGCGGCCACGTTGAGTCCGACCCGCTTCCAGCATCACGCGGCCGCACGTGACGGCGGGATCTTCAGCGACGCCACGCGTCTCCACACCCGCGTGGTCGATGGCGCGTGCATCTTCCTCAACCGGCCCGGATTCGAGGGCGGCTCCGGGTGCGCGTTGCACCTCGAGGCGCTGGCTCTCGACGAATCCCCCGTCGACTGGAAACCGTCGGTGTGCTGGCAGCTGCCTATCAAAGTGGACTGGGAGCTCCGGGACGACGGCACCGAGGTAGCCACTGTGCGGGGGTGGAACCGCGGAGACTGGGGCGCCGACGGAGAGACGATGGCGTGGTGCTGCACCGAGGAAGAGGATGCCTACGTCGGGGACCGGCCCGTTGTCGATTCGCTCGGCGACGAGCTCCGGGCCATCGTCGGCGCGGGCGTGTATGTCGAGCTACGCCGCCGGCTCGATCAGTAACCGCGTATGCCCGTCTGCACCTCGGCCGGCAACGACGGGTCGTCCAGACGGAAGGCGGTGCCTTCGGTCCACCCTTCGACCCGCTTGATCGCGGTGGCGAAGACGTCCATCTGGGCGTCGTCGAGCGCGTCGACGTACGCATCGACCGCCACGCCCATCTGCTTCGCGACGCTGCGGGCATAGGCATCGGGGTCGTTGGCGCCGTCGCCGGCCGGCGCGTACTTGTTCATCGCCTTGGCCACCGTGATGTGGCCGTAGCCGTGCAACACCTTCTTGATCGCCTCGAAGCCGGTCGCCTCGTCAGGGAACACGGCGAAGCTGCCGGCCGACTTGGTGTTCGCCTTCTTACCCGGGTACGCGCCGTACCGGTCGCCACTTCGGATGTTGCCGGGGTTGCGGGCCCGCCACGAGATCGTGCCCCCGGCGCGCACCTCGTCGGTGAAGATGATGTAGCGCTTGCCGCCGGCAAACACCTCCAAGCCCGGATCCGCGGCGGTGGTCGGGGACGTGTCCGAGGCTTGGTGAATCGTGTCCTCGTCCCGGTAGTAGCTGGCGTGCTCGTACTCGGCCGAGGTGGATTGGCTGGCGCCCGGGACCGCGTCGCCCTCCGACACGCCGAGCGCGGCCCAGGTCTGCGGACCGATCTCGTTGCCCTCGTAGATCCCGTACGCCGCCTGGAACGCCTGCACCGCGGCCGCGAACTCCGCGTCGTAAATGCCGGTCGGATCGGTCTGGAGATAGCCCTGTTGGCGGAGAAGGTCACCGGCGTACGCCACCCACTCCGAACAGACCAACTCGTAACTCTCCTGGTCGAGCACCGGCAGCGACATGACACACCTCCGCAGAGAGCGAACTGCCGCAGACGGTACACACGCGACACGACCATCGCTGGCCGGCCGATCGCCCCGTCGAACACGACGGGGGCCCGGGGACGCGGATGATCGCCGAGCCGTCAGGTCAGTGCGTTCGCGTTTCGCCGGATTGTCGGACGCATTCGCGCACCTCGACGCCGTTCAGCGGACGGATCATCGGCCCCCTCGCCACATCACCTCGCGTTCTGCTACGGTGCCCGCCCGTTGCATCTGGGGGTGGGGATGCGAGCAACGGGACACGAACAGGGGGACCTGGTGAGACGAACTTTGGTTTCGATAGCGGCTGTCATCGCGCTCGCGGCGGCGGTGGTCGGTTTTGCCGGCGGTCCAGCCGCCGGTGACGAGCAGAGCGCGAGCGCGGCTCGGGCCGCCGGTTACTCGGCTGGCCGCTACATCGTCACCTTCGCGGACGACGCCGTCGCGACCTACGACGGGTCCGTGAAGGGCTTCCCCGCGACGCATCCGAGCGCGGGCCACAAGCTCGACCCCAACTCTCCCGCCGTGATCAAGTGGCAGCAGCGCCTCGTGGCGCAGCACGACGCGGCACTGAGCCGGGTCGGCGCCAGCAAGATCTACGACTACACGATCGCCAACAACGGCGTGGCCGCCGACCTCACGGCCGCGCAGGCCGCCCAGCTCGCCAAGACGCCGGGCGTAATTGCCCTCGTCCAGGACGAGCTCGCCCAGCCCGATACCACCGAGTCGCCGCACTTCCTCGGCCTGGACGCCGCCGGCGGGCTGTGGTCGCAGCTCGGCGGGGCCGACAACGCCGGAGCCGGCGTCGTCGTCGGCGTGATCGACACCGGCATCTGGCCGGAGAACCCCGCGTTCGCGGGCAACACCGGCATCCCGGTACCCGCCGACTGGCACGGCACGTGCGTCGCCGGCGAGCTGTTCTCGAAGAACACGTGCAACGACAAGCTCATCGGGGCCCGCTACTACGTCGGCGGATACGGCCTGAACAACATCGCGATCGCTGACTACGTGTCACCACGCGACGGCGCCGGCCACGGTTCCCACACCTCCTCAACAGCAGCCGGCAACCACGGCACCACGGTCACTATCGACGGCAACCTCATCGGCACCGGCTCCGGCATGGCTCCGGGCGCGAAGCTGGCGATGTACAAGGTTTGCTGGGAAGGCCGGAAAGGTAATCCCGCCGGTTGCTACAACTCCGACAGCGTCGCCGCCATCAACGACGCGATTCTCGACGGGGTCGACGTCCTCAACTACTCCATCGGTGGCAGCACGGAGTCGAGCCCGCTCGATCCGGTCGCCATGGCTTTCCGGGGCGCGTCCAACGCCGGCATCTTCGTCGCCAACTCCGCCGGCAACAGCGGCCCCGGCGCGAGCACGCTGGACCACCCGGCACCGTGGGTGACCACGGTCGCGGCCGCGACCTTCCGCCGCGCGTTCCAGGCGGTCGAGCTTGGCAACGGCGCCCGCTACGTGGGCGCGTCGACCACACCGTCTTTGCCCACGGCTACGCCGCTCGTCACCGCCGCCAGCGTCAAGCTGGCCAGTGCCGCCACCGCGGATGCCGCCCGCTGCTTCGCGGGCACCCTCGACCCTGCGAAGACCACCGGCAAAGTGGTCGTCTGTGACCGCGGCGTCATTGCCCGGATCGACAAGAGCTTCGAGGTGAAGCGGGCCGGTGGCGTCGGCATGGTGCTGGCGAACACGTCGCCGAACTCGCTCAATGGCGACTACCACCCCGTGCCGTCGGTGCATGTGACCGATGTCGACGGCACGGCGATCAAGGCCTACATCACGAGCGCAGGTGTCGCCGCGACGGCGAAGATCGTGCCGCTGACGGCAGCCGAACTCGCGGCCGCGCCGCAGGTCCCCGAGATCACCGACTTCTCCTCGCGGGGCCCGTCCACCACGACCGGCGGTGACATCCTCAAGCCCGACATCGCGGCGCCCGGCAACGACGTCGTCGCCGCCGTCGCCCCGCCGAGCAACCACGGCCGGCTGTGGGACTTCATGAGTGGCACGTCGATGTCGTCGCCGCACATCGCCGGCATCGGGGCGTTGCTCAAGGCGAAGAACCCGACGTGGCTCCCGTCCGAGATCAAGTCGGCGCTCATGACCAGCGCGACCGACACGGTGTCGACCGCGGACGATCCCTTCTCGCAGGGTGCAGGGTTCGTGAACCCCAACGGCGCCGCCGATCCGGGGCTCGTGTACTCGACCTCCGCAACCGAATACCGCCAGTACCTGGTCAGCCTCGGCGTGCACTTCGCGCCGCCGAACGACACGCTGACCCCGATCTCCGGGCCCAACCTCAACCAGGCCTCGATCGCGGTCGGCAGCCTGCCCGGCTCACAGACCGTCACCCGCCACGTGAAGAACGTCGGCTCGACGAGCGCTACCTACGAGGCGTCGGTCGCCCTCGACGGCTTCGCCACGGTGGTCACGCCGCCGTCGTTGACGCTCGCTCCCGGCGCGGAAGGAACCTTCACGGTCGCCTTCACCCGTACCGACGCGGTGCTCGGCGACTGGGCCAAGGGCTCCCTCACGTGGAACCAGACCGCAGGTGGCGCTCACCACGTTCGCATCCCGATCGCCCTGCGACCGGTGGCGGTCGCCGCGCCGGCTGAGCTGCACGGAACGGGTGCCAGCGGGTCGATCGCCTTCGAGGTGACGCCCGGGTTCACGGGCTCGCTCGACAGCAGCGTGGCTGGCCTCGTCGGCGTCACGCCCACCGTCGACAGCGTCACCACCGGCGCCTTCGACATCGAGAACCCGGTGGCCGACGCCGACACCGACGTCTACCACGTCACCGTTCCAGAGGACGCCACCGCAGCGCGGTTCTCGCTGGACTCGGCCGACGACACCGCCGACCTCGACCTGTTCGTCTACATGGACGGCGAACTCGTCGACCTCTCGGCGTCGGGTGCCGCCGACGAACAGGTGACGCTCATCGCGCCGGCCGACGGCACGTACGACGTCTACGTCAACGGGTTCGCCACACCCGGCGGCTCCACCACGTACGGCATCAGCAACTTCGTCGTCGATGCGGTCGACGCAGGCAACACGACCGTCACGCCAGATCCGGCCGCGGTGACGACGGGAGTCCCGATCACCCTCACGGCGACCTGGACGGGGCTCGACACCGCGAAGCGCTGGTTCGGCGTCATCTCCTACGCCGGCGCCGATTCGGTAACCGTCCTGTCGGTCGGCTGACGCAGTAGCTCATCTCACAATCGAGAAGGCCCGGCGGGTCAGCCGCCGGGCCTTCGTCGTCAGGGCGCCGGGTCGCGGTGGTCCTCAACCCTTCACCGCACCCATCGTGAACCCGGAGATGAACCGTTCCAGCAGCAGGTTGAAGACGAACGCGATGGGCAGCGCCACGAGGAGCGCAGCGGCCTCCAGCTCCTGCCAATGGAACACGTCGCCCAGGACGAGGTCGGTCGTCACCCCGACGCTCACCGTCTTCTCGGCGCTGGCCGAGACGAAGGCGCTCGCGTAGAGGAACTCGTGGGCTGCGAGCGTGAACGAGAACACGACCACTGCGACGATGCCGGGGAACGCCAGCGGTACCGCGACGCGCCGGAACGCCGCCAGCCGGCTGTAGCCGTCGACCATCGCCTGCTCCTCGAGGTCGCGAGGGATCGTCTTGAAGAACCCCGTGAGCAACCAGACCGATACGGGGACCGTGATCGTCGGGTAGATCACCACCAACGCCCACTTCGAGTCCTGCAGGCCGAGCCACGAGACCACCCGTGAAAGGGAGACGAAAAGGAGCGACGGCGGCACGAGATACACGAGGAAGATGCCGATCCCGAGCGCACCGCTCCACCGCAGCGGCAGGCGGGCGAGGCTGTACGCGGCGGGGATGGCGAGCAGGAGCGTGATGGCCACGACCACCCCACCGACGATGAACGTGTTGCGCACGAAGGTGACGAAGCCGGTGTCCGCGAAGAGGTAGCGAACGTGCTCGGTCGTCGGGTCGAGGTTGTACACGAACGGGTTGTTGCCCGGCGTGTAGAGGTCCTGGTCCCGTTTGAACGCGATGATCCCGTTCACGATGAAGGGGAACGCGGCCAGCACGGCCGCGACGACCGCGGCCACGTAGAGGACGACCCGGGCCTCGACGTGGCGCCGAGCGGCGCGCCGGCGGGCTCGAGCGATGTCGAGCTCCGCGCCCGGAGAGATCTCGGCCGGCGCCGTGTTCACCGCACCTCCATGCCGCGGACGGCTCGAAGGATGGCGACGGTCGCGGCCAGCAACAACGGGAGGAGGAAGAGCGCGACGGCCGCGCCCTGGGCCAGGTCGCCGCCGCCGATCGCCTTGGTGTACGCCCAGCTCGCCAGGACCTGGGTCTCGTTCACGGGCCCGCCCCGGGTGAGCACCCACACCACGCTCATGTCCGTGAACGTGAGGATGGCGCCGAACAACGCCGCCACCGCGATCACGGGCAAGGTGAGAGGCAGGGTGATCTCCCATTGCTTCCGCCAGAACCCGGCGCCGTCGATCGCCACCGCATCGTCGATGTCGTCGGGGATCGCCGTGAGGCCCGCCATGATGATGACCGCGGCCAGCGGCACCAGGCGCCACACCTGCACGGCGATCACCGAGGCCTTGGCCAGGCCGGGTTTGCCCAGCCAGATGGTGTGGCGTCCGTCGGCAAGGAGCCCGACGTGCTGAAGGATCCAGTCGATGGGGCTCAGCAGGTTGTCGAGCATGAACAGCCACGTGATCGCGCTCACCGCCGCGGGCGTGGTCCAGGGCAGCAGGACGAGGAAGCGCACCAGCCACTTGCCACGGAACCGCGCCACGAGGATGCGGGCCAGGACGTTGGCCAGCACGATGGTCGAGACCATCGTGATCGCGGTGAACACGAACGTGTTCCCCAGCGCTTGCCGGAACACCGGGTCGTGCCAGATGGCGCGGTAGTTCCGCAGGCCGACCCAGTCGATGCTCGGGTCGCCCGCGGTCACGTCGCTGAAGCTGAAGGCGATGGCGAGGACGAACGGGAAGCCGACGAGCAGGACTATGTAGAGGACCGACGGCAGCAACAGCACCCGGGCGAGAAGACCGTCCCGGTCGGCGAACGACGCTCGACGGCGCCGCCCGACGTCGGCGGCCACGACGTCAGACATCGAGCGCCACCGGGTCCCGAGCCCGCGCCGTGTCGGCGTCGAAGAAGCGCAGGTCCTCCCGGCGGAGGGCGAACTCGTGGACCGTGCCGACATCGATCGGCATCAAGACCGTCGCAGGAAGGCGCACGATCACCGGGGCCGCATCGCCGAGTCCGGACGCCACGCCGTGGAGGTGCCGGTCCCCGGACAGGTACTCGATCCGGTGGATGTCGATCGTGAACACGACGTGGCCGTCGGTCCTTCCGCTCAGCACCTCGGCCGGCAGGGCCTTCTCCGGCCGGAAGCCGACCACGACATCACCTCGCGGGACGAGGTTCATGGGCGGCGACCCGAGGAACGTCGCCACGAACGTGTCGGCGGGATGCTCGTACACCTCCTGGGGTCGTCCGATCTGGCGGACCGCCCCGTCCAGCATCACGACGATCCGGTCGCCCATCCCCATCGCCTCGACCTGGTCATGGGTGACGTAGATCGTCGTCGTGCCGACCCGCTGATGGAAGTCCTTGAGATCGTCGCGAGCCAGCGCCCGCAACTTCGCATCGAGGTTCGACAGGGGCTCGTCGAGCAGGAAGACGCTCGGCTGGCGCACCAGCGCCCGGGCCAACGCCACCCGTTGCCGTTCGCCGCCCGAAAGGTGGCGGGGCTTGCGGTCGAGCAGCCCCTCGATGCCGAGCAACTCCGCCGCCCACTGCGCCTTCTCCCGTTGCTCCGCGGGCGCGAGCTTCTCGGCCTTGAGCGGAAAGACGATGTTCTGGAGCACCGTCTTGTGTGGATAGAGGGCGTAGCTCTGGAACACCATTGCGATGCGCCGGGCCCGTGGGGGTAGCCCGTTGACGACCTCACCCCCGATGCGAACCAGGCCACCGGTGGGCTGTTCCAGTCCCGCGATCATCCGCAACAGGGTGGTCTTGCCGCACCCCGACGGCCCGAGGAGGACGAGGTACTCGCCCTCCTCGGTGGTGATGCTCACGCGGTCGACGGCCGGGGCGGCGCCGCCCTCGTAGCGCTTGGTCAGCTCGACGGTCTCGACCGCGACCGACGGCATGGCGCTACCGCGATCCTCCGACGAGCCCCTGCGCCCGCCACTTCTCGAAGATCGGCTTGATCTGCGCCTCGGCGTCGGCCACGGCGTCCTTGGCGGACAGTTGGCCGCGGGCCGCCTTCGCCATCATGTTCGGGATGATGAAGGTCCCGAACACCTCACCGATCGCGGTGTTCTGGGGACCCGGGTAGCCGATGTTGGTCGACCACTTCACGGCATCGTCGATCGTGAGGAAGCCGAGCTTGTTCGCGGGCTGCGACCCGAACGGATCGGCGTGCAGCCACGCGTCGAGGTTGGGCACCCGCTCGACGAACGCCGGGAAGTCGTAGAGCTTCGAGTTGTACGTCGCGTGGGCGAAGTTGGCCGTGTAATGGAGCAGGAACTCCTTGGCCGCGTCCGGGTTGCCGGCGTGGTTGGGGATGATCCAGTTGTAGAGGACGTGCTGGGCGGCGAGCGCGGTCGCGGGGCCTTTCAGCGCGGGTACGAAGAAGATGTCGTCGGCTACGACCGGGTTGTCCTGCTGTGCCGTCCGGTATGCGGAGATGGAGTTGAGGATGTAGGAGAGCGAGCCGGCGATCAGGCCTTGGTTGTTGGACGCCGCGTTCCACGCGAAGACCTCGTCGGTCATGGTGTCGCCGAAGAGGCGAGCCATGAAGTCGACCGCGTCGATCACCTCGGGCGAGTTGATGACGACGTTCTCGTCCTCGTCCTGCTCGGAGCCACCGAACGACCACATGAGCGCCCGCGCGGCCATGTTGGAGTCGATCTCCTGGGACATCCCGATGCCCATCTGGATCCCGAGCTTGCTCTTGATCTCTTTGCCGCCCTCGAGCAGGTCGTCCCACGTGGATGGGCCGTCCTCCATGCCCACCTGTTGCCAGAGGCTCTTGCGGTAGTCGCCCGGGTCAGGGGCCCAGCCCGGCGCGTACGCGAAGAACTTCTCGGTGTTCGGGTTGAATGTCGACCGCCGGCAGATGTCGAGCATCTCCCCGTAGCGGCGCTCGGCTTCCTCGACGACGTCGGCCATGTCGAGGACGCTCGGCTCGAATTGCGAGAGGCCGGCGATGTACTGGATCAGGTCATGACCCTGTCCGGCCGCGACCTCGGCGGTGATGCGGCCGGGGATCTCCGCGTTGTTGATGTGGTCGACGGTGACGTTCACGCCGGCCATCTCGCCCCACTGGCGGGCGAACGGGTCGAACCACTCGTCGTGGCTCGGGACGAAGTGGCTCCACAGCAGGATGGACAAGTTGCCCGAGAGGGTCGAGCCAGGGGCTTCGAAGACCGTCGCGCTCGGGGCCCCGACATCCTCGGGCGCGGCCGTACTCGGCGTGAGCGCTTCCTCGCCCTTGCCGCAGGCCGCCAAGATCGGTGGCGCGAGCGCGCTGGCAGCGATCGCGTGGATGAAGCCGCGTCGGCTGAGCCCGGCCGGGCGCCGGGATAGTGGCAAGGGCCTTGGCATTGGGGTCCCCCTTCCGCCCGCACGTAGGTTCCCCACCTCGCCGCCCCAATGCCTAGCCGATCGCGAGCCCGAGCGCTGCGCATTCACGGTCGAAGCCGAGCCTTGGTCCGGTTAGCTTCCGCCGGGTGGACAGCGCCGCGGGCCGGATCGCGGTCGTCGACCGGCTGGTCGCGGCGGGTTGCGTCGCGGCCGAGGAGGAGGCCGCCGAGTTGGTCGCAGGTGCGGCCGACGAGCCCACCCTCGAAGCGTGGCTGCGCCGGCGCGAACAGGGTGAGCCGCTGGCGTGGATCACGGGCTGGGTCGACTTCTGCGGCCGGACGCTGCATGTCGCGCCGGGCGTCTATGTCCCCCGGAACCAGAGCGAGGAGTTGGCCCGCCGCGGCGCGGCGCTGCTCCCCGACAACGGCCGGGCACTCGACCTCTGCACGGGCGCCGGTGCAGTCGCCGCTCACCTGATCGCGCAGGTACCGACGGCTGCGGTCGTCGGCGTTGATGTCGACGTGCGGGCGGCCGCCTGTGCTCGGCGCAACGCCGTGCCGTCGGTCGTGGGCGACCTCGCCGAGCCTGTGCATGGTCAAGAGGAGTTCGACGTCGTCACCGCCGTGGCTCCCTACGTCCCGACCGGTGAGCTCCGACTGCTGCCGGCCGACGTCCAGCGGTACGAACCTCGCGCCGCCCTCGACGGCGGTACCGATGGCCTCGACCTCGTCCGGCGCGTCATCGCGGCCGCCGGGCGTGTCCTCCGCCCGGGCGGGTGGCTGCTGCTCGAGGTCGGCGGCGACCAAGACGAGGCGCTGGTCCCGACCCTCGCCGCTGCGGGCTTCGACGTCGCCACGCCCTGGAGCGACGAGGACGGAGACCTACGAGGAATCGCGTCGCAAGCGACAGGCTGGCGCGCCTAGCGGCCGTCGTCCTGGAGGAAGTGGCACGGCTGGAGGCGGGCTGTTGCGTCTACTTCGGTCGGTCAGCGCCGTCGGAGCGGATCGCTCGCTCCGCGACGGGGCCTGACGGCCTGTGGCCGCGAGAGGAACTTGCCGTTGCCGGCCCGTCCGGGCCGCCGGAGGAGCCCACCCACAAGGTCCACCTCCGGATGCTCGTCAAGAACGAGGACCCCACCTTCTGGGCCGGCCTCACCACCTTCGAGTCAGGTCACGGAACCCCAAGGCCGGGGCTCCCCTCAAGGGAAGTCGGTTCGCGTCCGAAAAACCCGGGGCAGCGCGCGTCCGTAGTATCGGTCGTACCCGTCCACGATCGAGGAGGGACGATGAAGCGTCCGCTAACTGCCTTGTTGGTAACCGTCCTCACCCTTGCCGGGAGCACGTCAATCGCTGCAGCGGCAAACCAACCAGGACAAGGGGAGCACTCCACCGGGCGAAACGAGGCCGGGTTCGGCGGCGGCCCGCACTGCCACGTTCTGGTGGTCAACGAAGGCCACGGCCCCTTCACGATTCGGGTGTTCCCCTCGCACACCGGCCACATGCACGCAGGCAACGACATCTTCAACGCCGACTTGGACTGCGATGGTGACGCCGGTTAGATCTGCGCTTCAGCGCCGAGCGACGGCTAGGCGCGGGGGCTGTGCCGGACGAATCGTCGCCACGCACACACGAACGCTGTAGCGATCGCGGCCACTACGGCGCCCGTTAACGTCGGCACACGGGGGGCGACATCGAAGGCATCGCCGTAGGCGCTCAGGTCCTCGTCGTTCATCCCCCGTGCGTCGTCGGACTCCACAGCGTTCATCACCCGCCCACATGGCCCGGACCGCCGCCGTCCCGCCACCAGCGAGGAACGGGTCATACTTCGACGCCTGGCCGCGACTTGCGCGGGTCAGCGAGCGAGGGGGAGAGACGATGCCGCTCTATCTGTCTAGGTTCAGCTACACGCCGGAGACTTGGGCCAGGCTGATCGGCAACCCGGAGGACCGTAGAGAGGCCGCTCGGTCGTACATCGAGTCGGTCGGCGGGAAGCTCCACGGGTTCTGGTACGCGTTCGGCAAACACGACGGCTACAACCTGTGGGAGGCCCCCGACAACGTGTCCATGGCCGCGGTTGCGTTGGCGATTGCCGGCGGCGGTGCGCTCAGCTCGTTCGAAACGACAGTGCTCTTGACCGTCGACGAAACGATGGATGCGCTTCGCAAGGTCGATCAGGTCCGGTACCGAGCGCCCGGCGCGTAGCCGCTCACGCGGCAGCGGTACCTGCCCACCGCCACCCCCGGTCATGTGCTCGCATCCGCGGATCCCCCGGTCCGCGCGTATATGGCGGTGAACGTACCGCAGGGGCGAGGCTGTGGTGATTCAGCGGGATGTCGTGCTTGAGTGGCTGTAGGACCCCGAATCACGACTCCCCCCATGATCACGACAGCCTTGCGGGGCCGCGACCGAGCGGCCTGATTGAGTGACGGCTGACCCCTGCGGCAGAACGTGCTGGTACGGGCGTGACGAGTGGAGCGCGGACCGACGTCGAGAAAGTCAGGCACACCGGCACGCCCCGACCTAGGGTTGACGATCGCGGGAGTGGCCGCGTCACAGGTCGCGGGCCCCGCCGAAAGGGGAGATCATGCGCATGGCTCCTGTCACGCTGATGATCGCAGCGGCAGCGACGCTCGGTCTGGTCGGTTGCGGGGACGACGACGACGACGGCGGTGCGGCGGGCACCATCGACGCCACGCTGAAGGACTTCGAGATCGAGCTGAGCGACTCCTCGGTGTCTGCTGGCGAGGTCACCTTCGAGGTCAAGAACGAGGGGCCGTCGGTCCACGAGTTCGTCGTGTTCGAGACCGATTTGAAGCCCGACAAGCTGCCGACCGACGACAACGGCGACGTCGCGGAGGGCGACGACCTCGAGCCGGTCGACGAGATCGAAGACATCGAGCCGGACGCGACTCCGTCACTGACGGTGGACCTCGCCGCCGGCCACTACGTCGTAGCCTGCAACGTCCCGGGCCACTATCGCCAGGGCATGCACACCGAGTTCACCGCGACCTGACCGGCACGGTCGGCGCGGTACGACATCCAGTTCTGCGCTCGTCGTCTCGCTGGTCAGGGGATCGCGTGTCCGAACGTGGGTGCGCTGGCGATGGTGAGCATCGCTTGGTCGTTCACGATGTCGAGGCGGTGCGGATCCGCTCGATCACGGGCCACTTCAGTGCACTCCCCCGGAGCTGAGCGGAGGGCGGCCGTCGCGGCGACTGCGACAATATTTGCGGTATGGCGAAGCCGCTCGACTGGCAGGCGTTGCTCGTTGACGGCTACGAGCCGCTCAAGAAGGCGCAGCGCGTCTTTCGCCGGCTCCCCCACGACCCGCGCTGCAAGATGTGCCAGAACCCGTTCGCGGGCATCGGCGGCAAGCTGGTCGGCCTGCTCGGGCGCAAGCCGTCCCGCAAGAACCCCAACCTGTGCCAGTACTGCTTCGACCATCTGCCCAGCGGCGGCATCGAGATAGACATCGGCGTCGTGTTCGCCGATGTACGGGGCTCGACCACGATGGGCGAGCATTCCACCGCGACTGAGTTCGCCGAGCGCCTCAACCGCTTCTACGCGACCGCGACCGACGTGTTGATCCATCATGACGGGATCGTCGACAAGTTGATCGGCGACGAGGTGATGGCGCTGTTCATCCGCGGGCTCGCGGGACCGGACTATCGCCGCAAGACTGTTCTCGCCGCGCTCGACCTCGCCACGGCGGTCGGCGATCTGCCCGTCGGCGTGGCCGCCAACGCCGGAATCGCCTTCGTCGGCAATGTCGGATCAGGGACGGTGATGGACTTCACCGCCCTCGGTGACGCGGTCAACATCGGCGCCCGCCTGCAGTCGTACGCCTCACCCGGTGAAGTTGTGCTCGCCTCAGATCTGTATGCGCTCGTCGCCGCCGACCATCCCACCGCCCGATCTGAGCGCGTCGACGTGCGAGGCCGCGATGAGCCGGTCGACGTGCAGGTGCTGGGGGTGTAGTCGCGTACGTCCAGCCTGAACCATCGGCCGCCGCCGAGCCGCCGGCGCCTCAAGGCTCCCATCCAGACGTGGAGCCATCGTCGTGCTCGAGGTGGAGGCTCACCGCGGGCGACCCGAGCATCGATGTACCTGCCGACCTGCCGCCGGCGACCCTGACCAGCTCCACGGTCGTGCGTTCGGGGCTTCGGACCTCGTCGGGGGCCGAGAAGTCGTTGATCTCCACTCCTGCCATGTCACTCTCCTTCTGTCGCGGTGGCTGGCCGAGCCTGCGCACGCGTCCGAGGTTGTGGTGCTTCGGTGGGTTGTGGTGGTTGGGTGGTTGCCAGACCCCGAAGCACCACATCCCCTACAGGCCCGACGCCGCCGTTGTGACGTCCTCCGATGGACCTTCCTATCCCGGCTATCCCGCCGACCGCGTTCGCTGACGGGCCGGGGTGCCGGCCGGCGTCACGGCTCGTCGTCGGCGATCTCGTCGATCAGCCTCCAGGCGAGCGCCGTCGACGCGTCGATCGTTCCTCCCGTGATCGCGAGCCACGCGGTGCGGCGCCGCCCCGATGCGGCGAGCCAGCGACGGTTCTCCGGACCCGCCTGCAGCCAGCGACGCCATCGGCGCTCCTTGCACCCTGTCGACGACCTCCTCCGCGGCGGACGCGCCGGGCACGACGACATCAACGTGCGCCGTCCCCGGCGAGTCTTCGCCGGATGCGATGGCGACGACGACGGACGGCAGGTGAGCCAAGCGGCCCGAGGTCTCTCGAATCCACCGCGTCGCGCAAATCGACGACGATGACGTCTTGGTGCGGTGCCCCGCCGTCAACGCCTCGGCCGCGACGACCGATCCGCCCACCGCGGCGACCACATCCGCGGGAAGCACCTCCACGGCGGGCGACCGTACAGTCGTCGCGACATGTCGACCAACGAGACGCGTCGGCTCTGGGCGGCCTGCGGCGCGATGGCCCTGACGGGCGATCCCGACGGGCCCGGGCTCGTCGCGCCACCCCGCGTCGTCGAGCGCATTGCCGTGCTCGGGTCGCGGCTCGGTGTCGACGCTCTTGCGCTGCTCGGCGAGCGAGCCGCCGTATCGGGGTTCTCGCGTCGGGGCGCCACGAGCTGCGGCGGTGCCACGCGCCTGCTTGCAACCCGTGACGGGTGGATCGCGGTGTCGCTGGCCCGGCCCGACGACATCGACGCGGTTCCCGCGTGGCTCGAAGTCCCGCCGACCCTCGACCCGTGGGAAACCGCGGCGGAGGCGGCGGCACGACGTCACTCGGGCTGGCTCGTCGAACGGGCGGTGCTGCTCTCGTTGCCTGTCGCCGCGGTCGGCGAAGCGCTGGCTGACGTCGAGCCGGTCGTGGCCGTTTCCGTGGGCGACGCGCCAGGCCCCACGAGTACACCACCGCTCGTGGTCGATCTGTCGTCTCTGTGGGCCGGCCCCCTCTGCGCACACCTGCTGGGGTTGCACGGGTGTCGCGTCGTGAAGGTCGAGGCGACGGGACGTCCCGACGGTGCTCGACGAGGACCCGCGCCGTTCTTCGACCTGCTCCACGCGCGCCACGAATCGGTGGCGCTCGACTTCACCGACGAACGCGACGTGGCGCGGTTGCGCGCGCTTCTGGATGCCGCGGACGTCGTCGTCGAGGCCTCCCGGCCGCGGGCGCTCGAGCAGCTCGGCGTGGACGCCGTCGACGTCGTGGCCCATGGCCCTCGAGTGTGGGTGTCGATCTCGGGCTACGGACGCTCCGATCCGGGTTGCCGGCGCGTTGCGTTCGGCGACGATGCCGCGGTCGCCGGTGGCTTGGTCGCGTGGTGCAGCGATGGCACTCCGCGGTT
>WNGB01002131.1_pt1 | contig 33963 bp, 25 predicted proteins | sample 5400681 | NCBI WGS metagenome assembly WNGB01 (sample SAMN13153367, study PRJNA577476) | soil metagenome | isolation source: 115 cm soil or saprolite under grassland replicate 2 | place: USA:California | collected 2016-06-15
CCGAGCGACGGACGATTGATCGGTTGATTCGAGCACGCGTTGTATCCATAGCAATGACACGCGCTGCCAAGGCACGGGAGAAAAACAATGACAACGATAGCGCGACGCGACCGTATCGCGGGCGGCCTGCTTGGGCTGCTTGTCGGCGATGCGCTTGGGGTTCCCTACGAGTTTCACCCACCGCAAGAAATCCCTCCACCAGAGCAGATCGAATTTGTGCCACCACCCGGATTTCGCCGCGCCCACGCGGGTGTGTCTCCTGGCACCTGGTCGGACGATGGCGCGCAGGCGCTGGCCCTGCTAGCATCGCTGCTCGATCGTGGACGGTTCGATGCCGATGATTTTGGCCAGAGACTGGTGGCGTGGTACGAGCGGGGTGTGCTCGCCGTGGATGGAAAGGTGTTCGATGTCGGCATCCAGACCGCCCAAGCCATTCGCGCAATCATGGGCGGCACGCCAGCGGCCTCGGCTGGCTCGGCCGATGAATATGCGAATGGAAATGGCGCGCTGATGCGCGTGCTCCCGCTGGCGCTCTGGCATCGCGGAACCGACGCTGAGCTGGTTGCCGATGCGCACGCGCAGTCACGCGTCACCCACGGCCATCTGCGGTCACAGATCTGCTGCGCGCTTTACTGCCTGTGGGCGCGGCAGATACTGGCGGAACATCCTGAGCCGTGGCAGGCGGCAGTTGCCACGTTGCGTGAGCTCTATCGCATCGACACAACAGTGCAGGCCGAACTCGAGTTCTCCATCCGTCCCGATGATCTGCCCGAAGGTCGCGGCAGTGGCTACGTCGTTGACAGTCTGCGCTCTGCACGACTGGTGCTCGAGACGGGTGCCTACGAGCAGGTCGTGAAGGCGGCCGTTGCGCTGGGCAACGACACTGATACGACCGCCTGTGTCGCAGGTGGGATTGCTGGCTTACGAGATGGCCTATACGCCATCCCTGAGCGCTGGCGCAGCCAATTACGTGGCAGCGAACTTCTGGCCCCGTTGCGCGATCGGCTGCTGGAGTGGTGCGACAGGTGATGAATCATGGCCGAGTGTTTTATCGCAGGCGCGGCACCTCAGCACGGCGCGCTCCGCTGCCGTCTCGCCCAGACCGACGGAAGGGCACGGCGGTTCGTGCTCGGACGCACAGTGCTGTGCGGGCTGCACCCTACGCTGGAAGTATGGGTAGGATAATTATTTATCTGAGAAGTTCGCTATCTGGCTGGGCTCTAGCGGGGATGGGTGGGGCGCGCCTGCGCAACGCCACGAGCATGCACGTTTGCGGCGAGAGGCTCCAGGCCAACGCTACAACCGTGCTGACTATCAGCGTTGCGACCAGGTCGGGGAAGCGGAGTGTCAGCCGAGGCATCTTCCTGCAACAGCGCATGCCGATACGGCAGCGTTCGTGGTACAATAGGCACCCCATGCGCATCCTACCCACCGTCAGTGTGCCATCTGATGCGTTCACTATGATCGGCAGAGGACGCGGGCGAGGTCGCCGATATGCATCACCGCGATCGAGTGTCTGCCCTTTAGCGCCTATCCGCGCCTGCTGATCGTGCGGGTCCACAGCGACGCCGGCCAGATCGGCACACGTGAGACGGTCGACAAGATCCCGATGTGAGCTTGAAGGAGGAGGTATGGCGCCAGAGACAGCCAGCACGAACCAGAGTGCGGAGCGCTACTTTCAGCAGCAGTATGGGATTGACTCCCGCCTGCTAACGCGTCTGCTCGACGAGGCGCTATCGCGCGGCGGCGAATATGCCGATCTCTACTTCGAGCATCGCCTATCCCGCGACTTCCAGTTCGAGGACCAATCAGTCAAGCAGAGCAGCAGCCGTATCATTCAGGGCGTCGGCATCCGTGTCGTGTCGGAGGAGTCGATCGGCTACGCCTACAGCGAGGATCTCACCCCTGAGGCGATGGTGGCGGCGGCGCGCACGGCAGCTGCGATCACGGCTGCACAGCGCAACGCCGGTGCGATCAACCTGACCCGGCAGAGAACCCCGGACTTCTATCCGCTCGAACGCACCTCGATCGACGCGTCGGCTGGCGCCAAGGTCGATCTGCTCCGGCGGGCCGATGCGGCGGCGCGCGCCGCTGACCCCAGCGTCACACAGGTCAGCGCTAGCTTGGGCGAGACGTTCCGCCAGATCCTGATCGCGAGTAGCGATGGGCGTGTAGCCAGCGACATTCAGCCCACGGTGGTGCTGCGGGTCCATGTGCTCTCCGAGCGCGGCGATAGCCGCCAGGTCAACTCCCAGAGCCGCGCCGGCCACTTCAACCTGGACTATTTCGACACCCGCACGACGCCCGAGGAGCTGGCCCGCAAGGCCGCGATGGTCGCCGTGCGCATGCACGAGGCCGTCGCGGCGCCTGCCGGAACCTTCCCGGTGGTGCTGGCCGCCGGTGAATCGGGTGTGTACCTGCACGAGGCGGTCGGCCATGGCCTGGAGGCCGACTTCAACCGCAAGCGCACCAGCAACTTCTCCGACCGGATCGGCCAGAAGGTCGCCTCTGAGCTATGCACGGTGGTGGACGACGGTACGCTTGGCCATCTGTACGGCTCGATCAATGTGGACGACGAAGCTGCGCCGGGCCAGCGCAACGTGCTGATTGAAAACGGCGTTCTGCGCGCATACATGCACGACTGGATCAGCGCCCGCCACTTCGGTGTGCCACAGAGCGGCAATGGCCGGCGCGAGACCTTCCGCCACTTCCCGATGCCGCGCATGACCAACACCTATATGATGCCCGGCCAGGACGACCCGCAGGATATCGTTCGCTCGGTCAAGCGCGGGGTCTACTGCGTGTCGTTCAAGGGTGGGCAGGTGAACATCAGCAATGGCGACTTCGTCTTTTCGGCCCGAGAGGCCTATCTGATCGAGGACGGTCGCATCACAGCGCCAATCCGCGACGTCACCCTGATCGGTAACGGGCCGGACTCGCTCAGCCGTGTGACGATGGTCGGCCACGACTGGGTGCAGGCCGAGGTCGGCGGTTTCTGCGTCAAAAACGGCCAGCGCATGATCGTCAGCTTTGGCCAGCCGACAATCCTGGTGGATGGGATCGTCGTCGGTGGAACGCAGTTTGGTCACTAGCGGCGCTAGAACTCTTTACTGTCTCAAGCAGGATGACAAGGAGGCGAAAGCTCCATGCAAAACGGCGATTATCTCTCGCTCGCGCAGGATGTGCTGGCGCTGGCCAAGTCGCGCGGCGCCGACGAGGCCGAGGTGCGAGTGAGAACTGGTAAAGACGTGGAGGTCACCGTGCGCCGCGGCGATGTCGAGAAGATCGTCCACAACGGCACAAAGCGCCTGTCGATGCGCGTATTCCTCGGCAAGCGCACCGGCGCGGCCAGCACCTGCGACTTTCGGCGCGCCGCGCTGGAGCAATGCGTCGCCGACGCGATCGACCTGGCCGGCATCGGCGACGCTGACCCGGCAGCAGGGCTGCCCGAAGCGGTGCTGGCGCCACGTGATGCCGCAGCGCTTGACATCTACGATCCGGCGTTGGAGAATCTAACGACTGACCAGGCGACCGATCTGGCGCGGCGGGCCGAGGCGGCGGCCTTCGCCTACGACTCGCGAATCACGAACTCGGATGATGGCACCGCCGGGTATGGCACCAACATGACGGCGCTGGCCAACAGCCGCGGCTTCGCCGGCGCTTATCGTAGCGGCAGCGCCTGGCTCCAGCTTGAGGCGATCGCCGACGACGCCGAGGGCAAGAAGCGCAACGCCTGGTGGTCGACGTCGAACCGGCGCATTGGCAAGTTGGAAGATCCCGAGTCGGTTGGCCGCCAGGCTGCCGAGCGCACAGTGCAACAGCTTGGCGCGCGCAAGGCCACCACGTGCGAGGTGCCGGTGGTGTGGGACCCGCACGTTGGAGCAGCGTTCCTCTGGATGCTGTTCGCAGCGGCGAGCGGCCATAACGTCTACCGGCGCACCAGCTTCCTGCTCGACCGCGCGGGCGAGCAGATCGCCGCGCCGGGCGTCACCATCACCGACGACGCCACGATGCCAGGCCTGATGGGATCGCGGCCGTTCGACGGCGAGGGCGTGCCGGCGCGGCGGACCTCGATCTTCGAGCATGGCGTGTTCAAGACCTTTCTGTACGACACCTACAGCGCGCGGCGGGCTGGCCGCCAGAGCACCGGCAACGCGAGCAACGGTGGCGGGATCACGTTCTCGAACCTGTATATGCACCCTGGCGCGCACACTCCCGAGCAGATCATCGCCTCAGTTGACAACGGCCTGTACCTCACCGGTCTGCTGGGTCATGGCGAAAACCTTACCACCGGCGACTTCTCGCGCGGCGCGCAGGGAGTCTGGATCGAGAATGGTCAACTGACCTACCCGGTCGCCGAGATTAATATCTCTGGGAAGCTCCAGGATATGCTCCAGGACACCGACATGATCGGCAACGACCTGGTCTGGCGGGGCCATCAGGCTGCGCCGACCTTCCGTATGCGCAAGCTCGTCGTCAGCGGCACGTAGACGACTAAGACAGGGAGGTACGCTATGACCGAGATGAGCCCAACCATCGCCCTCACGCAAGACCAGATCGACTTCTACCACCGCGAGGGCTACCTGGCCCTGGAGGCGCTCACCACCCAGGAAGAGGTGGCGTGGCTGCAAGCGATCTACGATCGGCTGTTCGCGGAGCGGGCTGGCCGTGCGGTCGGCGACCAGTTCGACCTGGCCGGCGCCGACGCGGACGACGACGCGGCCGCGCTGCCGCAGATTCTGGGGCCGAGCAAGTATGCGCCTGAGCTATTGCACGGGCTGTTCCGCGCCAACGCGTTGGCGGTCGCCAAGCAGTTGCTCGGCCCCGAGGCGCAGCCTCAGGGCGAGCACGCCATCCTCAAACCGGCGCGCCATGGCGTAGAGACACCCTGGCACCAGGACGAGGCCTATTGGAACCCGGCGCTGAGCTACAACGCGCTCAGCATCTGGATCCCCCTGCAACCGGCCACGCTCGCCAACGGCTGCATGCAGTTCGTGCCGGGCAGCCACAAACACGAGGTGCTGCCGCACCACTCGATCAACAACGACCCGCGCATCCACGGGCTGGAGGCCGACGCCGCCGACCCCAACAACGCTGTCGCCTGCCCGCTACCGCCGGGCGGCGCGACGGTGCATAGCAACCGTACGCTGCACTACGCCGGGCCGAATCAGACGGACGAGCCGCGGCGCGCGTACATCCTGCTCTTCGGCGTGCCGCCGTCGCCGCGCTCCGAGCCGCGCGACTTCTACTGGAACACGGTCAAGGCGACGGCGCGCCAGCAGCGGGCCGAGCAGATTCGCAAGCCACAGCGTTGACGCTCTGTCCTTCGACGTCATGATCTGTCACTGCCGGCTCGGCGCGCATGTCGAGTCCCGAAGATGGACGATCGTTACCGGCGGGCGCGCCTGTGTTGGTCGCGCTATACTGCATCAACAGCCGCGTGGCTTGCCCCATGCTGCGAGTCGGGTGGTGTCAGCCATTGGCCAACTGATCAATGTCCGCAACGTCCTCGGGCCCCGGTCGGCGCATGATCGTGATCCCTTCTCGGCGAAACAGGTCGCGGACGTCGGCAACGGTTGGCGCATGCCCGTCGCGTTGTTGGGAAGTGACCAGCCGCCCGTTGAAGTAGAGTGCGAATCCTTCCTCCCCGTTCGGTATGAGACTCAACGAGTCGATGCCCGTGTCATACACCGCAAAGAGTCGCCGGGCGAGCGCGAGCGCCTCACCCTCGTAGCCTTCCTCCACGCTGTAGCGGATGCTGAACTCGATCGGTATCATCACTCACCAATGGTCACAACGATGTCATCGCTTACGACCTCCACCGGGTAACTCGCTATCTTGATGTTGGGATCGAAGAGCGACTCGCCGGTTACGATATCATATTCCCACTCGTGCCATGGGCAGCGCAGGATCTCTCCTTCCCGGCCGTAGGTATACTCGTAGACGGCTGAGGGGAGCGCGGTCCCAACCATTCGCCCCAGACAGACTCGTGCCCCCTGGTGTGGGCAGACGTTCTTGAGGGCGTAGAACGCCCCATCAAGATTGAAGATACCGACCTCGCGCCCCGCCACCCGCACGATCTTTCGCCCGCCCGGGGGATCTCTTCCCGCCGCGCGACCACATGCTTGGCCATCAGCTCCTCTTGACTTGAGGACTAGGAACTAGGAGCGCGGCGTCGGACTCCCAATCCCCAGTACCTAATACCCAATCCCTGATGCATTATCTGCAATTTGCAATTACACTAGCGCACATGCGATCGGAACAATCGCTCGCCATAGAGCGCAAGCGCATTCTCGACCAGCACGCGCCGTCGCAGTGCCGCGGGGAGCCCTTCGATCATCCCGAACGGATCACCCAGCTCCCAGTTTGGATAGTTGCTGGAGAAGAGCAGTGTACGCTCCCCTTCGACCATCTCCAGCACCTCGGCGAGCTCTTCCTGGCTGCTCACCTCCAGCGGGTAGGTCGTGTGGTAGAAGTGCCGGCGGATGTAGGCGCTCGGCCGCTCTTTCACCCAGGGGGTCTCGGACCGTTGCGCCTTCCAGTTCTTGTCGAAGCGCCACATGATGTGCGGCAGCCAGAAGATACCGCCCTCGTAGAGGACAACCTTCAGCGTTGAGAATTTTTCGAAGACCCCCTCCGTCACCATGCTCATGATGTGGGCCATGTAGACTTGCGGCAGGGAACCGTACCATTCGAAGTGGGTGGTTGGATGGCCGACCGCCGTCGATGGCGGCGACATCCCCGCGCCCTCGCCGCCGATGTGCAGGGCGAGCGGCAGATTGTGGCGGACACAGGCCTCGTAGATCGGGTGGAACTGCCGCCGGCCGAGCGGCGTCTCGCTGGCGCTGCCCATGAGCACCTGGACCATGCCCGGATCGTCGCCCAGGCGATCGATCTCCGTGACTGCCTGCGCCGGGTCCTGATGCGCGACCAGGATCGAGCCTTTGAAGCAGCTGAACGGGCGGACCCAGGTCGCGAGCGTCCAGTTGTTAATGCCCGTGGCGATCGTGGCCGCCATATCGTGGTTTGGCTGGACCCCCAGGCTCAGCACTGGCCCGGTCAGGATGGCGATATCCACGCCGCGTCTGTCGAGATACTCCGCCTTTACCCAGGCCGGGTCTGCGGCGGGATGCCCTGCCTTCCCGTTCGCATCGGTCGGGCGCGGGGCCTCGCCGAAGCGCGGGCCGATGATCTTGAAACCATGCCGGGCCAGCGGGGGGCCGCCCGGCCGAGCGAGACGGTGACGCAAGCCCGCCGGTGCGTAGGGCGCGACCTCCTGCCAGCTGGCGATGTGGTGGTGCAGGTCGACGTCGATGGCCCGCAGCGTAGCCGGGGTATCCTTATTCTGCTCCACTAGTACACCTCGGCTGAAATAGGTATCGGGTTGGCGAGCGACGACGAACGACCAAGGACGAACGACGAAGGGGCGGTTCGTTCGTCCTTGGTCCTTGGTCCTTCGTCCAGTACCCGCCAGAAACTTCCGCAAGCTGTTCTAGTGATGTTGGTGCGATGGTTCTCATCAGGCTCCCCGATTCGACTCGAGCAGATGCGGGCCGTACAGCTCCACGGCATTCTCGACAAAGATTCGGCGCTTCAGGTCCGCCGGGAAGAAGTTGAACGCCATCAAGGGGTTGTCGAAGTCCCAATGCGGGTAATCGCTGGCAAAGACGACCGTCTTCTCGGCATGCATCATCCGCAGCATCTGCAGGAGGTGCCGGTGATCGTCCGGTTCCTCGATCGGCTGCGTGCTGAAGTAGCAGTTGCGCAGCAGATACTCGCTCGGCCGCATCGTCAGGTAGGGCACCTCGGCCTTCAGCGCGGGATAGAGGCGATCGAGCCGACCCATCACATAGGGGGCCCAGACAGTGCCGCCCTCGATGAAGGCAAACTTCAGCATGGGAAGCTCCTCGAAGACCCCGTCGGAGAGCAAGCTGACGCAGTGAGCCATCATCGTCTGCGAGTGGTCGGTGTGGAACTCGAGATAGGTTGAGGGGTAGCCAACCGCGGTGGGCGGGTTGGCGATGCCCGTGCCCTCGGCCCCGACGTGGACGGCGACCGGGAGGTCGTACTCGACCGCCGCGCGGTAGATCGGCCAGTAAAACCTGTTGCCGTAGGGGATGCGCGCGGCGCTGGCCATCAGCACCTGGACCATGCCCGGGTTCTGGCCGAGGCGCCGCACCTCCGCCGCGCTCGCCTCGGGGTCCTGTGCGGGACAGACGATCGACCCCTTGAAGCACTCGTAGGGGCGCACCCACCTGGCGAGGGTCCACTCATTGTAGGCGCTGGCGATCGCGGCCTGGATATGGTAATCATGCTGGATGCTCAGCCCGATGACGGATCCGGTGAGGATGCCGATGTCAATCCGATACTTCGTCATCAGCTGCTGGACGACCCAGTCGGGATCGCCGGCGGCCAGACCGTCCGCCTCGTTCACGGCGTCGTCCATCCGCCCGGAACCCATGTTGGCATAGTAGCGCGCGGCCGAGCCGGGACCGCCACTGTCGATCCAGGGATGCCACTTCTTCGCCAGGAACGGCCGCAATTCCTCGAGGCTCGGCAGGTCGTTGTGGATGTCGGTGTCGACCAGCCGCAACGTCGCCACTCGGTCTGCGAACGTTGCCTCGCGTTCAATCGTCAGAGCCATAACTCCTCCATGTCCGCTGCGAGACGCTCGTCTCTTGCTACTGTCAATGTCCGGTGCAGCCTGCTGCTTCACAATACGGTGGCTATTATACTCCTGCTGAGACGAGGGCGGAGTGAATGATGCCAGCATATGACGTGGTTCAAGGCATAGTGTCGATCGTTCTCGGCAATAGAGTTTATCGAGATTTATGATACACTGGTTGGAGTGGTATGGCCGTTCTAAATTATCGCTTGATTTGGTTTTGTCTGGATAGACACGCATGACAACAGAACAGCGCCTGCTGCGCATCGTCGGCAAGCTCTGGCCCGATCTCGATGTGCTTGATGAGCCCGAGCGCAGCCATATATTACGCGAGCTTATCGGCATTATCTATGGGACACTGCTGGCCGTGCTCGGCGTGGCCTGGCTGGTGGTGGCCACCGACCTGGCCCTGGTACGTGCGCAGTGGCCGCTTGTGCTGCTTATGCTCATCCTGGCCGCTGTCCTGAACCAGCTCGACTTCTTCTGGGTCGTCGAGCGACGACCAGGCACATACGACCGCTGGAGCGCGCAGCAACTCGGCGGATTAGTCACCATCTCGGCCGCGCTGCTGTTCGGCCCGACGGCGCTCTGGCTGGGCGTGATCGTCGTGCTGATCCAATATGTGCAGATGTGGCGCACGACGCCTTTGCCGACCCAGCACGTGATCGCTCTCCGCAATCTGGTGCTAAACGTAAGCTGCTTCTCGCTCGGCTCGCTGATCGGGCTTGCACTGTATCAGCGGCTGGGTGGGAGCTTTCCTCTGCCGGGCCTCTGGCCAGCAGCGCCGTTAGCTGCGGTGGCCGTATTGACGTTGCTCGTCTTCGACTGGCTTTGCTGGTCGTGCTATTTGTTGATTGTGGGCTATACGCCATTGAGCCGGGCGGGCGCGCTGGAGCTGGGCCTGTTCGCCAAATTTCAGGTTGTCGCATTTCTGCCGGAGTTCTTCGCGATCCTGGCGGTGGCCGTGTACGTCCAGATGGGGTTAGGGGCGTATCTCTGCCTGATCGCGGGAGTGCTGCTGGTCAGCCTGCTGGCGCAGCGATTGAGTAGAGCGGTCGAGCGCAGCGGACAGCGCTCCCGCGAGCTGATTCAGCTCGAGCAGCTGGGCCGCGCGATTATCGCCGCCCCGCCGGATGCCTCGACCCTGCCTGAGATGCTGGCAGAGTTCGTGCCGCCGATGTTCCTATCGGTCCTGATCGAGATCAGGCTGCTCGCCGGGCAGACGTTGCTGTACACGCCGGCGCAGGCGCCACCGCTTCCGGCGGCGCTATGGGACTGGCTGCGCAGCGCTGCTCGGCCGCACGCTGTCGCCGTCGGAGAGCGACCGCCCTGGAATGATCAGCCATCGACGCGCGCGCTGGCGGTCGCTCCAATCATCGGCATCGACACGGCCGAAGCGCTGGGCGGTATCTGCGTGTGCTTCTCGCCAGCTGTCGACGACCCAGCCGAGGCGCTGCCAGCATTGCAATCCCTGGCGGCGCAGATCGCTTCGGCGCTGTATCGCGCGGAGGAGTATGCCCAAACCCTTGCGCATCAGAAAATGGTCCAGGAGCTGACCGTGGCAGCTGAAATCCAGGCCAGCTTCCTCCCGGCCACATTGCCGCATATCGAAGGCTGGCAGCTGGCGGCGACGCTGCGCCCGGCCAGGCAGACATCGGGCGACTTTTACGATCTGATGGAGCTGCCCGATGGACGCCTGGGTCTGCTGATCGCCGATGTGACCGACAAAGGCACCGGCGCGGCGCTGTTTATGGCCTTGAGCCGCACGCTGATTCGCACGTATGCGTTTGAATATCCCCAACAGCCGGAGAAGGCGCTGCACGCGGCGAACAAGCGCATCCTGCTGGACTCGCGCAGCTCAATGTTTGTCACAGTCTTCTACGGGGTCCTCGACCCGGCCAGTGGGACATTGAGCTATTGCAACGCCGGCCACAACCCGCCGTACCTACTCAGCGACAATGCCGAGCCGCGGCCGCTGCGGAACACCGGCATCCCGCTCGGTATCGTGCGCGACACCACCTGGACGGCCGAAACGGTGAGGCTGGGACCGGGCGATATTTTGGTGCTGTACACCGACGGCGTCAGCGAGGCGCAGAACGCGAACGGCGAGTTTTTCGATACAGCGCGCTTGCTGGATGCGGCGCGGAACTATCGTGAGCACACGGCGCTGGCGGTGCAAGACGCACTTCTGGCAGCGGTCGATCGATTCGTCGGCGACGCAGCTCAATTCGATGACCTGACGGTGATGGTTCTCGTGCGCGACCCCCCTTTCTGAAGCCATGCTTTCGCGGTGGTCGCGCCGCTATACAATGAGAAGATTTGGTATTGCGGCAATTAGAGGAGCTGGAATTTCTGCGCGCGCAGCAGCGCTTCGAGCCGGCTGTTGACACCCAGCTTGCCGAAGATGCTGTTGATATGCGATTTGACCGTGCTGACGGCGACGACCAACTCGTTGGCGATCGCCGTATTGCTGCGGCCGGCAGCCAGGAGCCGGAGCACCTCCAATTCGCGCGGGCTGAGCGGCTCCACCAGAAACAAGGAGACCGGGAGATCGGGAGACAGGGAGCTACGACTATCCGACCCTCTGATAGTCTCCTTATCTGCTTGTCTCCTTGTCCCCTTGTCTTGTTCGGGAAAGGCGGCAACAAGCTGCCCGATATACGGAAGCAGTGGATCGTCTTGCATGCCCCGTTCAGCGCTCCGCGCTAAGAGCTCGGCCATGGAGGCGCCCTCGTCGAGGAAGCGCCGCATGTGCCTCTCTGGAGCTGCCAGGGTGAGCGCCCGCGCCAGGATACCCAGGGCAGCAGGCGAATCATCGCATGCCTGCGCGACGAGCGCTTGGAGAATCAAGATGTCAATCACGCTATCCAGGCGCGCGCCGGCTTCCGCACGATACAGCCAGCGATCCAACAACTGGTTGGCAAACGCCAGGCGCTGATGATCGGCCGTCTCGCGCTCCTGTGCGATCCGCACCCTCACCCAGGTGAGATACACGACCTCGTGGGGGTATGAGGGCTCGTCATCTAGCTGGAGATCGCTGGAATCGGCCCAGGCGACGGCAGCGGCAAGGTCGCCCTGTGCGAGCGCGAGGCGCGCGCGTGCAGCGGCGGCCTGGGCTAGCCAGCCAGCAACAAACCCTTGCTCGCGCGCAAGCGCTTCGAACGCATCGAGCGCGGCTCGCGCCCCTACATCGTCGTCGCGGGCGTGCTTGAGCCGTGCGAGCGCGAGATATCCACGCCACACTACATCCGCATCGACAAGCCGCCGCTCTGCGACGATGCGCAACCCCTGGAGCAGATTGTGCTCTGCCGCGTCGAGCTCATTCCACTCACGTTGAATATCGCCCAGGCCGAAGTAGTAAGATGGACTCGCGTCAAGCGACTGCAGGATGGCTGGATCCGAAACCGATGCGCCGGCTCGGGCGTATGTGGCGGCCGCCGCGCGCAGCCGGCCCTGTACAGCTTGCAGACGTGCCAGGCAGGTGACGCTATGGAACGACACCGTCAGGTTGCCGATCGTCTGCATGGGGTCGATGGTCACGGCGGCGCGCAGCTCATCATAACCCTCCCGCGCATGCTGCATGGCTTCGACGATCAATCCTTCCTGCTCGTACCAGGCCGCGGCACGCTGGTGCAGGATTGCCACCTCTCGCGGCGAGGCCCCACTGCGCAGCCGGTGCCGCAGCATCTCGCCGAACAGCTGATGATAGCGATACCAGCAATGCTCGTCATCGAGCGGCACGACAAACAGATTGGCGCGCTCAAGGTACTCCAGGAGCACCTGAGAAAACGAGTTGAGAGACGCAGCATGGGTTGGCGCCGATGCAGATGCGCCACCCGCTCCACCCAGCATTACGGCATCACACAGCGGGCCGCACATCCGGTTGAGGATGGATGTCCGCAGCAGGAATGTTCGCACATGACGCGGCAACCGATCCAGCACCTCGGCGCCCAGATACTCCTGCACATAGCTGTGGCTGCCCGCGAAATCGGCGATGAACGCGCGTTGGTCGGCGGCCGACCGCATTGCAAGTGCCGCGAATTGGAGCCCGGCGATCCAGCCCTCGGTGCGCTGCTCCAGTACCGCGATGTCGGTCGGCGCGAGCGCTATCTGCATCACCTCGCACAGGAACGTCGTGGCCTCATCGATGGTGCAGCGCAGCTGCGCGGCGCGCAGCTCGTTGAGCTTCCCGCGCCCACGCAGACGATGCAGCGGCAGCGCCGGCTCCTCGCGGCTGGCGATGATCAGATGTAGCGTCGGCGGCATGTGTTCAAGCAAGAACGCGAGCGCCCGGTGGATCGCAGGGTCGGTGATGACATGGTAATCGTCGAGCACGAGAATAGTCGATTGACTCTGGCCGGAACCGCGCTCTTCCGTCAGATCGTTGATCAAGGTCGTCAGCAGATCTTCCGGGGTAGCGGGCTGAGGCGCCTGGAGCAGCGCGAGGGTCGATGTGCCGACGGCGGGCATCACCGTCTGCAGCGCCGCTATCAGGTAGCGCAGAAACGTCACCAGCTGATTCTCACTCTCGTCGAGGGAGAGCCAAGCGACCTGAGGACTGAGGCCTGAGGACTGAGGACTGAGAGACGAGGAGACTAACCCAGTCCTCAGTCCTTGGCCCTCAGTCCTGGTAGTCAGCCAAGCGGCGAGCAGTGTGGTTTTGCCAAAGCCAGCCGGGGCCACGATCAGCGTAAGCGCGCAGCTCAGGCTGGTGTCGAGTTGCGCCAGCAGCCGCGGCCGGGACACCATCCTGGTTGGGGGGTGCGGCAGATAGAGTTTGGTTCGGAGGAGCGTGCCGGCGCCCGACGCAGCCATGTTGGGGCTGAAAGGTTGGGGAGCTGCGGTTGCGGGCTGGTGCGACGGCGCCCGATCTCGCTCCTCCCGGAGGACGTGCGCCGCGCCACTCGCCCCGCGGCTCGCCAGCTCTGCCGCAACAATGTTCAGCCACTCAAGCGTGAGCGCGTCGGATTTGCCGAGATAAGCACGACGACTCTCGCCCTGCAGCGTGCGGTAGGCCTTCCAGTACCAGCCGCCGCGCGCGCGCCGCTCTTTGCGCGCCGTGAAGCTGCCCGGCACGCCGATGAAAGCGAAGTTCGTCGCCTGCTCGAGCCAGGTATACCAGGCAGGTTCACCAACAGGGATCGCCGTGCCATCATGGTCGATCAGCACATTATTGGTCACCTGCGGTGCGGTACGGGCCATCGTTATAACTCACATGGGTAGGGTGTTCATCGGGACCGAAATGCCCATTGGGGGATTATAGCAACCGTTTGATGTCGCGGCAATACATCACAAGTGCCAATGCCGCATCCATCTACAGGCGGAGATGCATCGCCGTTTCCATACCCAACAATTCGTGCAGCCAGCGGTTGGGGCGGTTGGGGACTTGCGCTCTCCCGCGACGCTCATAATCACCGCGTACGATTCGATCTTTTGGTGGAGCCGCCGCCTACGCCAATTTGCTATCCTGTAGTCATAATTCACGCAATAGCGAATTGGCCATCTAGCTGAACAAGTATGATGGCTGCTGCACAGCTCTCCCGCCACCTGATAGTAGAGGAGCCAGGCATGGCTGCTGATCAAGTCTCGCTGGTGCAGGCCTCGTTCGCGCAGGTCCGCCCGCTCGCCGATGCCTTCGCGCGCCTGTTCTACACACGGCTGTTCGAGTTGGACCCCGCGCTCCGCGCGCTGTTCCACGTGGATATGGCCGAGCAGCGGCGCAAGCTGATCCAGATGCTGGACGCGATCGTAGAGGCGTTGGATCGCCCAGCGCTGATTGTCGCCGAAGTGGCGGCGCTCGGCCAGCGTCACGCGGGCTATGGCGTGCTGGCGAAGCACTATACGACGGTGGAGGAGGCGTTGCTTTGGGCGCTCGCTCACGAGCTCGGCGAGCGCTGGACCCCTGAAGTGGCGGAGGCCTGGCGGGCGACCTACACGCTCGTGGCTGGGACGATGCAGGCGTCAGCAAGTAGTCTCGATCTTGAGGTATCTACCGCGATAGAACCACCCGTCGACCAGAGCGCCAGTCACATAGTACCGCACAGAACGGCCTCCCCCCAATAGCTCCAACCCCACGCATCGATAAGCACCGAGATAGCGCCACACCCCTCGCTCGCATGCCGATCGGGGGGTGTTGTGTTGGCGGCGCGCTTGTATCGTTGTAGCAATTGGGGATGGGCTACTCCCGCTCAGAACGGCGACCAGTCAACCTGGTGAGCACTGCCGAATCCACCCGCTATTCCACCTTCTGGTGGAACGTTTTCCACCCAACATGCCGATATGCTCTGCACAGCGCGGTACACCGAGCCTGCCGAAGAAGGGCTCGCCTAATGGAGGAACCTATGCATCCCGAGCAGATTGTATGTATTCAAAGCTCATTCGCCCAGGTGCTGCCGATCGCCGATGTGGCAGCGGCATTGTTCTACCAGCGTCTGTTCGAACTCGACCCGCGCCTGCGTCCGCTGTTCTCAGGCGATCTGTCCGAGCAGGGCCGCAAGCTGATGACCATGCTCCAGGTAGTGGTGAATGGTCTGACGCGCCTGGACGCACTCATCCCCGCCGTGCAGACGCTGGGGCGGCGGCACGTGGGCTACGGCGTCACCGACGAACACTACGAGACAGTCGGTGAAGCACTCCTCTGGACGCTGCATCAGGGCCTGGGTGAACATTTCACGCCCAACGTGGCCGCAGCGTGGGCCACCGCCTATGCGCTGCTGGCCGATGTGATGAAGCAAGCAGCGGCGGAAACGGATGACGTTGTGACAATGGTGAGGAGCTAATCGGCCATGCTTGAGTGGGTCGCCTCAACCGCCACGCATTGCCCCTACTGCGCATTGCAGTGTGGCATGGAACTGACCGTCGACGCGCGCGGGCCGACCGTCGCGCCGCGCGATTTCCCAACCAACCGGGGCGGGTTATGCCAGAAAGGCTGGACCTCGGCGAGCCTGCTGGCCCACCCGGAGCGGCTGACCACGCCGTTGATGCGCGACCGCAAAGGCGGCGAGCTGCGTCCGGTCTCCTGGGAAATTGCGCTGGAGCGCATCGCACACGAGATCCGCGCGGCGCAGGAGCGCTATGGTCGCGATACGGTCGGTATCTTCGGCGGCGGCGGGCTGACAAACGAGACGGCCTACTTGCTGGGCAAATTCGCGCGGGTGGCGCTGCGCACGCCGCATATCGACTACAACGGGCGCTTCTGTATGTCGTCGGCGGCAGCAGCGAGCATCAAAGCGTTCGGCGTCGATCGCGGCCTGCCGTTCCCGCTCGACGACATCCCTGGTGCCGAGAGCATCCTGCTGATCGGTAGCAATGTGGTGGAAACGATGCCGCCGGTGATGCAATACTTCGACGAACAGCGGCGGCGCGGCGGCAACCTGATCGTCGTCGATCCACGCGCCACCCGCACTGCGCAGGGCGCCACCCTGCACCTGCAACTGACGCCCGGCTCCGACGCCGCGCTGGCCAACGGCCTCCTGCATATCGCCATCCGCGATGGCCTGATCGACCACGACTTTATCGCAGCGCGCACGAGCGGCTTCGCAGAAGTGCGACGGCTCGTCGCATCCTACTGGCCCGAGCGCGTCGAACGTCTGACGGGTGTACCCGCGCAACAGATCGAAGCAGCGGCGCATATGCTGGGCGCGGCGCGCACCGCGATGATCCTGACTGCACGTGGAACCGAGCAGCAAAGCAGCGGCGTCGACAATGTCCTGGCGTTTATTAACCTGGCGCTGGCGCTGGGCAAGGCCGGGCGGCCCCACTGCGGCTACGGCTGCCTGACCGGCCAGGGCAATGGTCAGGGGGGGCGCGAGCATGGACAGAAAGCCGATCAATTGCCCGGTTACCGCAAGATCGACAATCCGGCCCATCGCGCGCATATCGCGCAAATCTGGAATGTGGACGCGGCATCGCTGCCAGGGCCGGGGCGATCCGCCTATGAATTGCTGGATACCCTGGGCGCGGCGGGCGGGGTTCGCACACTGCTGGTGATGGGATCGAACCCGGCCGTCTCGGCGCCGCGCGCGGGGCATGTACGCGACCGCCTGGCCGCGCTCGACTTCCTGGCGGTCGCCGACCTATTTCTCTCCGAGACCGCGCAGCTGGCCGATGTCGTGCTCCCCTCGACCCAGTGGGCCGAGGAGGAAGGCACCATGACCAACCTGGAGGGCCGCGTGCTGCTGCGCCAGCGCGCCTGCGACCCACCGCCGGGCGTCTGGAGCGACACACAAATCATCGCCGCGCTGGCCGAACGATTGGGCGAGGGGCAGCGCTTTCCAGCCGAACCGCGCGCTATTTTCGAAGAGCTGCGGCGTGCCAGCGCCGGCGGCATCGCCGACTATGCGGGTATCACCTATGAACGGATCGCCGCTGAGGATGGCGTGTTCTGGCCCTGCCCCGACGAGCAGCATCCCGGCACGCGACGCCTGTTTCTCGATCGGTTCGCCACCGACGACGGGCGCGCGCGCTTTCTGCCCGTGCAGCATCGCCCGGCCGCGGAAGAGCCGGACAACGATTACCCGTTCTACTTGACCACCGGCCGCGTGATGGCACACTACCAATCCGGCACGCAGACACGCCGCGTCAAGGAGCTGCGCGATGCCGTTCCACAGGCATTCGTCGAGATTCACCCGGCGCTGGCGCGGCGCTATGGGATTTCCGACAATGACACGGTGCGCCTGACCACCCGCCGCGGGATAGCGAGCGTCGTTGCGCGGTTGACGACAACGATCCGGCTCGATACGGTGTTTGTGCCATTTCACTGGGGGGGCGAGGCCTGTGTCAATCGGCTAACCAACCCAGCACTCGATCCAATCTCGAAAATGCCGGAATTCAAGGTCTGCGCGGTGCGGATGGAAAAGGTATAGGGAACAGGCAATGACCGAGAAACAACACCTGGTGGTGATCGGCAATGGTATGGCCGGCGCCCGTGCCGTCGAGGAAATTCTGGCCCGCGGCGGCGGCGAGCAGTTTACGATCACCATGTTCGGCGCGGAGCCATATGGCAATTACAACCGCATCATGCTCTCCGATGTCCTAAATGGCAAGCAATCACGCGAGCAGATCTTTCTCAATCCGCTGGACTGGTACGCGGAGCAGAACATCACCTTGCATGCCGGTACGTCGGTCGCCGAAATCGATCGCGTGGCGCGTGAGGTGGTCACGCAGCATGGCCTGCGCGTGCCGTACGATATATTGATCATTGCGACCGGCAGCCAGGCGTTTGTTCCCCCGATGGACAATCTGTACGACTCGGCCAGGCGCTTGAAGGAGGGTGTCTTCGTTTTCCGCACCCTGGATGACTGCCAGCAGATCGCGTCGTATGCGCGGCGCAGCAAGCGTGCGGCGATCATCGGCGGCGGCTTGCTGGGGCTTGAGGCGGCGCGCGGGCTGCTGACCCACGGATGCGAGGTGCATGTCATTCAGCGCGCTTCCTCCTTGATGAATCAACAGCTCGACAGCTCGTCGGGCGCGTTGCTGGAAGCCGCGATGGAAGCGCTGGGCGTGCAGGTGCACTGCGCTACTCTGGCCAGCAGAATCATTGGCGATCGGCAGGTGACTGGGCTGACGTTTACGGATGGCTCGGAATTGGCCTGCGATCTGCTGGTCATTTCGGCCGGTATCACACCGAATACTGATCTGGCTGTTCGTTGCGGGCTCACCGTCGAGCGCGGCATCGTCGTCGATAATCAGATGCGTTCGGTTGATGATCTCCACATTTACGCCGTGGGCGAATGCGCCCAACACCGCGGCGTGGTCTATGGCCTGGTGGCGCCGATCTGGGAACAGGTGCGCGTGCTGGCCGACCATCTCACCGGGCGCAACCCGGATGCGGTCTACCACGGATCAAAGCTGGCGACGAAGCTCAAGGTGATGGGGGTCGACCTGGCCTCAATGGGGCATGTTGAACCGCAGGATGAGCATGATGAGGTGGTGCTCTACAGCGAGCCCAAGCGCGGCATCTATAAGAAATTAGTGGTCCGCGACGACCGGCTGATCGGCGCGATCCTGCTGGGCGATACCGGCAAAGCCGCCTATCTGCTGCAGGCGTTCGACCGCAATACGCCGCTGCCGGCGGAGCGGGCCGCGCTACTGTTCGACATTGGCGGGGCGGCGAAGCAGGATTCGATCGTCGACATGCCCGACGACTGCCAGGTGTGCAATTGCAACGGCGTGAGCAAGGGGGCGATCCGCCAGTGTGTCGCGAACGGCAGGCGCAGCCCCACGGCAGTGATGGCGGCGACGCGCGCCGGTATGGGCTGCGGTTCGTGTAGGAGCAGGGTGCAGGAGCTAGTGACCTTCTACTGTAAAGGCGATGGCGCCGAAGATTCGGTGATCCACTATCCCGTGCCGGGTGTGCCGGTGGCCCTACCAGAGCTAGTGTAGGCCATTCACGAGGGCGGGCTGAAATCGGCCTCCCCTACAATCACCCGCAAGGCGCGTGGAAGCACCTCGAAGTGCGCCGGCTCATTGCCGACCAGCTCGCTATCTACGCTAAACCACATACCAGGGTGAGATTCAACAGAGAGCTTGCACGCGTGGCGGAACGTGACGAGCGGGCTGTCCAGATGCTTGCCCCGGAGGATCTGCGGCACCAGCACGGCCAGTCCAATTTTAAATTCAGCCGGCCCGGTTGTCGATTCTGGGCTCCACCGAACGACTATCTCATGCAATGCTGGATAAGTATAGAGAGCGAGGAATCGTGGAAATGATAGCTACAATTGAGGACCGAATACCTGAGCTGCATAAGACTGAGCCCGAAGCGCCAGCGCGGTCGGCATCGTCCGCCGCTGCGCGAGCGGTGCGCCGGCGGGTCTGGGGGTTGGCCGGGCCGGTGATCGGCGAAAATTGCTTAGAGACGTTGCTGGGTATTGTCGACACGCTGTTGCTCGCCGGCCTGGGCGCGGTAGCGATTGCTGGCGTCGGCAGTGCCTTGCAGGTGATGTTCTTTCTGATCTCGGCGCTGAGTGCGCTGGCCATCGGCAGCGCGGTGCTGGTCGCCCAGGCGATCGGCGCGGGTGATACCGAACGGGCCGGCCAGGTCGGCCGCCAGTCGCTGATCTGGAGCGTGCTGTTCTCGATACCGTTAGCGGTCAGCGGTTACCTGCTGTCGGGGCCAATCATCGGCCTGTTTGGCTTGGAGCCGCAGGTGGCACAGATCGGCGTGCAATACCTGCAAGTGACGATGGGCACGGTGGTGGTCCTGGTGGCGCTGTTCATCGGCGGCGGTGTCTTGCGCGGCGCGGGCGACGCACGCACGCCACTGTGGGTGACCGCGCTCGCGAATCTGGTGAATATGCCGCTGGCGTATGGGCTGATCTACGGCCACTTTGGCCTGCCCGCGCTTGGCCCGGTCGGCAGCGCCTGGGCGACATTTGTGGCGCGCGCGCTGGCGCTGGTGCTGCTGCTGGCGGCGCTGTGGCGCGGGCGCAATGGCGTCACGATCAGCGGGGGCGGGGGCTGGCGGCCCGATTTCAGCGTGGCGCGCCAGGTGCTGGGCATCGGCATTCCGGCCGCCTTGGAGCAGGTGCTGGCCACGTCGGCGTTCCTGGCCCTGGCGCTGGTGGTCGCGCGGCTGGGCACCGATGTGCTGGCGGCGCAGCGGATCACGTTCAACGCGCTGTCGCTCGCGTTCCTGCCAGGCATTGGCTTCGGCATCGCCGCGACCGCGCTGGTGGGTCAGAGCGTTGGCGCGCGGCGCATCGCCGAGGGCGCGGCGGCGGCGCGCGTGGCGACGCGGTGGGCAATGATCTGGATGAGCGCGATCGCCGTGCTGCTGATCATCTTCGCGCCGCAGGTGTTTGCGCTGTTCACCAGCGACGCAGTCGTGATAGCGGCCGGTGTGCCCGGCCTGCGGGTGCTGGCGCTGACGCAGCCGTTCTGGGCGGTGCTGTTCGTGCAGGCGGGTGCGCTGCGCGGCACGGGTAACACCCGCTTCCCGCTCCTGGTGACGGCCTCAAGCATCTGGGCTTCGGTTGGGCTGGCGTTCGCGCTGATCGAGACCATCGGCGGCGGGCTGGTATCAATCTGGGCGGCGTTCTTGGCGATCGCCCCGTTGATGGCGTTCTTGATGTGGTGGCGTTTCCAGCGCACGGTGGCCGAGTTGTGAATTCCGGGTGCCCGCTGGACGTTTGAATGATGAGTCTTCAGTTCTCAACCGCGCAACGTAGGGACTTGGAGGCAACAGGTCGGGCACACTCCCGACCTGCTGCCCTCCATCGCCCCTAGCTCCGGCCGATCACCTGAGTTCGCGCTTCAAGATCTTCCCGGTCGCCGTCATCGGCAGGCTGTCGCGGAACTCGATCATACGCGGGTACTTGTACGCGGCCATGGTTTCCTTGCACCACGCGATCAGCTCCCCCTCGGTGATCATCGCGCCCGCCTTGAGAATAATGAACGCTTTGACCTCCTCCCCGTGGCTCGCGTGCGGTACGCCGACTACCGCCGCCAGGCTCACGGCCGGGTGCATCAGCAGCACCTCTTCGATCTCGCGCGGGTAGACGTTAAAGCCGCCGCGGATGATCATGTCCTTCACCCGATCGACGATGTAGAGGTAGCCGTCCTCGTCGCGCCGGCCGATGTCGCCAGTGGAAAACCAGCCATGCTTAATCGCGGCGGCCGTCGCCTCGGGCCGCTTGTAGTACCCTTTCATCACATTGTGGCCACGGATGATGATTTCGCCCGCCTCGTCTGTCGGTACATCATTGCCATCCGGATCCACCACGCGCACCGCGACACCCCAGACCGGCAGGCCGATCGAGCCGGGCTTGGTTGGGCGATCCATGCGGTTGAATGTCGCGATCGGGCTGGTCTCCGAGAGGCCATAGCCCTCCAGGATCTTGACGTCGTATTTCTGCTCGAATGCCCGCATCACCTCCACGGGCATGGCCGCCCCGCCGGAGATACATATCCGTAGATTGCGAGCGATCTGTTTCAGATCGTACGTTTCAGCAGCCGCGCAGTTCAGCAGCTCCCAATACATCGTGGGCACGCCGGCGAAGAAGGTCACGTTCTCGCGCTCCATGAGACCGAGGGCGGCATCGGCGCTGAAGCGCGGCAGCAGCACGAGCGTAGCCCGGCGATAGATCCCGGCGTTCATCTGCGCTGTTTGCCCGAAGGAGTGAAACAGCGGCAATGCGATCAGGTGGACGTCGTGGTCGGCGTGGGAATACAGCGTGTCGGCGAGCCGCGCGTTCAGCAGGATATTGCTGTGGGTCAGCTCGGCGCCCTTGGGCTGGCCGGTGGTGCCGCTGGTGTAGAGGATCACGGCCGTGTTGTCCGGGTCCGTCAGCGCCGTCTCGAAGGTCGCCGGCTGGCCGCGCAGCGCCGCGCCCAGGGTCGTGACCCCGGCGATCGGCGACGGCGCGGCGGGGTCGGTGGTCATCAGGAAGAAGTGCTGGCAGCGCTCCGCAGCCTGGAATCCGGCGTACCCCGTCTCACCCATAGGCAGGTGCGGTGTCCCCGCGAAGCAGAAGTACGCTGTGGCATCCGAGTCGTGCAGATGGTAGGCAATCTCGCGCGGCTTGAGCAGCACGTTGAGTGGGACCACGGTCGCGCCAGCCTTGAGGATGCCGTAGTAGACGATCGGGAAGTAGGGCAGATTGGGGCAGCTGATCGCGATCTTATCCCCCTTCTGGATGCCCCGCTCCACGAGCAGGTTCGCGACCTGGTTGGCGGCCGCGTTGAGGCCGGCGTAGGAGAGCCGGGTGTCATTGCAGACAACCGCATCGCGCTGCGGCTCCTCCCGCGCGCTGTCTTCGAGCAACATCGCCAGGTTCCACATAATCGACCTCCTTAATAGTTTGAGAACCGAGAACCGAGAACCAGAGTCAGGTGTCAGTGGTCCGTTGTCAGTTGAGGAAAACAACGGACAACGGGCAACTGACTCAGACGAACGCGCTGAAGCCGGTGATGGCGCGGCCGACGATCAGCGTATTGATCTCGCGGGTGCCCTCGTAGGAATAGATCGCCTCGGCATCGGCCACGAACCGCCCAACATGTTCTTCCAGCAGGATGCCGTTGCCGCCGAGCAACTCGCGCGCGTAGCCGACCGTCTCGCGCATCTTGACCGTGCAGAAGGCTTTCGCCAGCGCGGCGTGTTCATCCTTCAACGCCCCAGCGTCCTGGAGCTGCGACAGCCGCACCACCATGCATTGCGATGCGGTGATGTTGCCCAGCATCCGCACCAGCAGGTCCTGTACAAGCTGGAAGCGGGCGATCGGGCGGCCGAACTGCTCGCGCCGCTGTGCGTAGGCGAGCGCATGCTCGTACGCGCCCCGCGCGCAGCCAACCGCCTGCCACGCGACGTTGGCGCGCGTCATCGCCAACACTCTGGCGGTGTCGCGGAACGAGTTGGCCTGTTGCAGGCGGTTTGCCTCCGGCACGCGCACCTCGTCCAGCGTGATCAGCGCGTTCTGCACCACCCGCAGCGCGATCTTGTCCTCCAGCTTCTGGGTGCTGAAGCCGGGCGTGCCCTTCTCGACCACAAAGCCCTTCACCTGGTTGTCCGCCAGGTCGCGCGCCCAGATAATCGTCAGGTCGGCGAAGGTGGCGTTGCCGATCCACTTCTTCTGGCCGCTGAGCACCCATGTGTCGCCCTCGCGGCGCGCTGTGGTGGTCAGGCCGCCCGCCGCGCCGGAGCCGACCTCCGGCTCGGTCAGGCCGAACGCGCCGATCGCTTCCATGCGCGCCATCGGCGGGAGCCAGCGCTGCTTCTGCTCCCGCGAGCCGCACAGGTAGATCGATCCCATCGCCAGCCCACTGTGGACGCCGAAAAACGTCCCGATCGACGGGTCCACACGCGATATCTCCATTGCCACGAACCCATCCAGCAGCCCGCTCTCGCCGGGGCAGCCGTAGCCGTGATAGGGCATGCCGGCAATGCCAAGTGCGCGGAAACCGGGCAGGATGTCGAACGGGAAGGCCGCGCGCACCCAGTAGTGGTTGATGATCGGCGCGACCTGGGCCTCCATGAACGCCCGCACCCGGCCAAGCAGCAGCTGCTCATCCTTGGTCAGCAGCCCGGCGATCTGGTAGAAGTCGCCGTCGACCGCCGGCAGCGCGGTCGCGGCCGCGTTCCGCTCGTGTCCTGTGCTCATTGTGTCCCCCTTTGCTTCAATCGAGTCAATCGACGATAAACAGCGATTCATCGTCCATCGTCTATCGTCCGATAGCTCGGAGCGAAGTTGCAATTGCTTCACTTAGGTTCTGCCACAGCAGCACGCCGATCCGCCACAGGCGGCCTGGCGAGCCACCGGAGCGCGATCGGCTGGAGTCTGTCCGCGGCTCCTCGGCGAGAAACTGCGCTACGACCGGCGCAAGCTCGCGCGCGCTCGTCAGCAGACCCAGGTGCCCATCGTGGAAGACGCGCAGCCGCGCGTCCGGGATCAGGCGCTGCATCAGCCTCGCGTTGATGAGCGGAACGATCGGGTCGTCGTCGCCGGCGAGGATCAGCGTCGGCTGCCGAATGAGCGGGAGCCACGGCAGGCTGGTCCAGCCGAGGCTCGCCAGCAATTGATAGAGATAGCCGTGGAGGCTGACGGCATGCACCGCCCGCGTATACGCGCGTACCGCTTCGGGATGGGACCGCAGGTCGCCGCCATAGAGCTCCGGGGCAATCTCGGCCAGGTAGGCCGGGTCCATGTAGCGCCGCGGCGTCGCCAGCTTCGCCAGGACCGCGGGGCGGCCAGGCACCATCAGCGCGCCCGTCGCGGTGCTGACGAGCACCAGCCGCCGGCAGCGCGCGCGGTGCTGTACGGCGAACTGCTGAGCCAAGCCACCGCCCCACGAGATGCCGAGCACATCCGCCCGAGCGTAGCCGAGCTGATCGAGCATCCGGGCGACCAGCCAGGCCAGGGTTGCGAACCGGTACGGGATGGCCGGCGTCGGCGAACCGCTGACGCCCGGCACATCGAAGCAGAGGACTTCGATCGCCGGGTCGAGTACCTCGACAAACGGCTGGAGCAGCTCGAGGTTGGCGCCGAGCCCGTTCATCAGCAGCAGCGGCGGGCGCGTGCCATCGCCGGGGCGGATGGCGATGCGCAGGCGCTGGCCCTTGACGGTGATAGTGCGTGTGCCGAGCGGTTGTCCAGTTGGAGGCTGCATCGATCGCCCTTTCTTATCGCGCAAACACCGAATAAACGTGAGCCGGTAGCCCTTGGGCTTCGGCCGACGGGGAGGAGGCGAGAGTCGCCGCAAGGATGGGTTCCACATTCTCTCCGGGCGGCGCAATCGATTGCATTTCTGTCACGTTTGCCCCTTCCTATTGCGGAATATCGTCGCTTCTGGTACAATTGTTCTATCAGTTGACGGTCTCTCGGCGTAGGTCGTACGACGTTGGCTTCGGCCTCTGTCTCTCCTGGCGCGGTTCGCCGCGTTCAGGTCTACGCCGCGGCGAGAAAACGAATGGCTGTCAACGTGCCAGATCGGGCAGGGCGAGAGCGATTTCCTACGCTGCGACAGGGACTTGGCGTATCCCTTTCTGGCGGGCCGTTGTGGGCTAGTCCACCCCTTCATCCGGCCTATCGTAGCCGCTCCTGCATCAACGTGCCGAAAGAGCGAGTTACAAGCCGCGCGGATTTATCCGCTGCGGTAGATGACGTAGGTTCCTGGCGCCGGCGTTCCCGGCGCATAGCGTGTGTTACCGAGCGTCGGCGGCGCGGGCCGCTGCTCGCCCGAGCGCGTGCGCAGCCAGTCGCGCCAGTGATCCCACCACGAGCCAGAGTGCTGCTGCGCGCCGGCCAGCCACTGCTCCGGGTCGGCGGGGTGCGCCGGGTTGGTGAAAAAGGTCGCCTTCGGGTTGCCGGGCGGATTCAGGATGCTCTGGATATGCCCGCTATTGCTCAAGACCAATGTGCATTCCCCACTCAGGAGCTGCGTTGTCGCGTAGCACGCCCGCCACGGCGTGATGTGGTCGCTGGCGCCCGCCAGCAGATAGGTATCGCAGGTTACGCTCGACAGATCGATCGGCGTGCCGAGCAATGTGAGCGTGCCGGGATGTTTGAACGGGTTGGTCAGGAACAGGTCGAGCAGGTCGCCGTGCAGCCGGGCCGGCAGATTGGTCGTGTCATTATTCCAATACAGGATATCGAACGCTGGCGGGTCCGCGCCAAGCAGATAGTTGTTGACCCAGTAGTTCCAGATCAGGTCGTTTGGCCGCATCCAGTTGAAGACGCGCGCCAGCTCGCGGCCGTCGAGCACGCCCCTGGCGCGCGAGACCGCCTTGGCCGCCGCGATCGTTTGCGGGGTCGCGAACTGCCCAAGCTGCGACTCGACACTGGTATCGAGTACCGTCACAAGCAGCGTCGCCGCGTTGATCCGCCGATCGCAGCGCGCCGCCAGGTGCCCAAGCAGCGCGGTGAGGGTCATACCGCCTGAACAGGCCCCCACGACGTTGATGTCCTGGCTTGCGGTGATGTCACGGACGACGTCGATCGCCTGGAGCAGCGCGCGCATATAGGTCTCCAGCCCCCAGTCGCGCTGGGCCGGCGTTGGGTTGCGCCAGCTCAGGCTGAACGTCGGGATGCCCTGCTGAACAGCGTACTCGATCAGGCTCTTGCCCGGCGCCAGGTCCAGGATGTAGAACTTGTTGATCTGCGGCGGGACCGCGAGCAGGGGCCGGCCGTAGATCTGTTCCGTCGCTGGCCTGTACTGGATCAGCTCGAGCACCTCGTTCTTGAAGACGACCGCGCCCGGCGTCAGGGCCAGGTGTTTCCCGACCTGAAAGGCTGTCCGATCGACCTGGGACGGCATGCCGCCGTTGTTGGCGATGTCATCCAGCAGGTGGATCAGGCCATGCGCGAGGCTCACGCCGCCGGTCTCGATCGCCTTCTTCAATGCGGCCGGGTTGCCGAGAAGCGTGTTGCTCGGCGCCAGCGCCTCGGTGAGCAGCGCGAGGACGAACCGCGCGCGCGCGGCCTCGCGCGGCGACAGATCGGCTTCGTCGACGAACGCATACAGGCGCTGCTGCCAGGCCAGATAGGTGTACAGCACGGCGCGGTACCAGGGACTCGCCCGCCAGGCTGGGTCGAGGAACCGCCGGTCCTTCGGGTCGGGCGCGAGCGCGGGTTGACCATTCAACGCGCGGCCCAGCTCGGCGAGGAAGCCGGCGGCGTGCCGCAGCGCCAGCGGCGGGTGCCGCAGCGCCACTTGCGCGATCTGCTGGAGGCTGGCACGGATATCCGCGCCGGTGAAGCCGACGAACGGGTTGAGGCCGAACGCGCCATCCGCCGCGCCAGCCGCTTCCGCCGCGCGCTCGGCAACCGCGACGCGTCCGGGGTCCCGGCCCCGCCCATCCATGTAGACGCCATCTTCCTGCTGAACCGCCGTCGCTCTCTGTGTCATCGTTTCACTCCTTCCGTCATCCGGCGCTGAGCATGGCGAGCGCCTCCGCGACCATGGCCGGCGTGCGTTCGCCCGCGATCTCGATGGTGTTCTGTGTTTTGATCAGTATGCGTCCACCGCCCTTATCCTCCGCCGCGAGCAGCAGAACCCGATTGCGAATGTGGGCGCCGGCCTTGATCGGCGCGAGGAAGCGCACTCGATCGAGACCGTAGTTGATCGCCTGCGTAGCGTCGGGGGGGATCAACCCGATCGCATACTGAAACTGCGCCAGCAGGGCGAGGGTTAGATACCCATGGGCGATCGGCGCGCCAAACGGGCTTTCGCGCCTGGCCCGCTCGACATCGACGTGAATCCACTGGTGATCGCCGGTGCAGGCCGCAAACTGATCGATCCGCTCCTGGTCGACCGTCAGCCAATCCGAGACGCCGAGCTCACGTCCCACAAACTGGTGGATGGTCGTGAGCTGATAGCCATGAGGGGACATATGCTCCTCCATATCTTCTTATTGGTTTTGGTTTTGGCCCTCGCAGCGGGCCAAAACCAAAACCAGATATAGGAAAGTACCATGCTGCCGTACATCCTGAGCCTGTCGAAGCCACGTCCTGAGCTTGACGAAGGGGGCAGGCTAAAACCAGATTGCCGCGGGCCGCCACGCACGTCTTATCATTCAGGAATGGTGATATCGTAACGGACAGCTGGTTAGGTTGTGACCTATCGAAAGGTAGGTTGGAGGTTAGGTTCTGATCGGCTGTGTGGTTCGGTGGTCAGATGGTGGTTAGGGCAAAGCAAAGTCTAGACTTTCGCATCCGAGTGAGGTTGGGTCCCGTGCTCCAGTTCGGCCACGGTCAAGCGCTCAGCGCGACGGTTGTGCGAGGCGGCAGATACATGAATGATTCGCAATAGCAAGTCGCCCTTGCTCCACAATCTGCCCACTCAGTTCAGTAGCTTCATTGCCGGCCGTCTTTGTCGGAGTGCGGAATGAGCCGACCGCGCAGGAGAGCGTCGTCATGCTGCCGGAGCTCGACGCGCAAGTACCGTAACCCGGCAGCCGCTTATGCATTGAACGCCGTCGAATGGCGTCGTCTTCTACAGGGACATGGCGCGGCGCTATGTGCTGGACGGCATCCTGATGCCAAAAGTGATGGATGGCTTTGTGACGCATTTCCTTAGCGTCACTTTCTGCGCTATTGTTGTTAGGACCCCCATATCACAACAACTGAAGCTGACGCGCCAGCGCAACCGCCTCGGTACGGCTGCGCACGTGCAGCTTGCCGTAAATCTGGTTCAGGTGCCACTTGGTGGTGCCGACGGTGATCACGAGCCGATCGGCAATGTCGCGATTCGAGAGGCCGCTGGCGACCAGACGCAGGACTTTCAGTTCGGCCTCGCTGAGCGTCTCCACGAGTGCTGAGGACGGAGGACTGAGGACTGAGTGGGCGGGCGCCAGCGACTCAGCACTCAGTCCTCGGCCCTCAGTCCTGGGAAAGGCGTCGAGGAGGCTCGCAACAAAGGCGGGCGCGATATGCAGCGCCTGTGGGAGCAGCGCGGCGATGGCCGGCCCCGCGTCCAGGAACACACGGCGGTAGCCATCGGGGGCGGCGAGGATGAGCGCCTGCTCCAGGCGCTCGCGGGCCGCGGCAGGGTGAGCGAGCGCCTGCTCGGCGAGCGCCTGCACAAGGTGAATGGCGATCAGGCTGCCGCGGCGCCCCTGGCGCCGGGCGGTTTCCTCGAACTGCGCGAGCGCGCGCTGCGCCGCGTGCGCGTGCCCTTGCGCCAGCAAGAGATGCGCATACGTCAGAGTCTCGTGCTGAGAGCGGGTGTCGGCGGCATCGCGGAGGTCGGCCAGCGTGCGCGCCGCCGCGGCAACCTGCCCCTCCCGCAACTGGAGCTCGGCGGTCACGGCGCTGACTAACCGAATCCGCTGCCGATTTTCCGACCGCTCGGCCAGCTGGCGGGCCGTCGCCAGTGTCGCCCAGGCGGCGTCGCGGTCGCCGCGCCCGTAGTGCAGCCGGGCGAGGGTGTGCAGCCCCACGAGGGTGAAATACACGGTCCCAAGCTGCTGGCAAAGCGCGATACCGGCCTCGAGATGGTATTGTGCCCGATCCAGGTCGTCAGTCTCGTAATAGAGAATCCCCAGCGGGACGTGCACCAGCCCGGCCATCGGCAGCGGGTTACCGCGTGTATCGCGGTATTGATCAGCGGCCTGCTGGCAGAGCGCCAGTGCTTCGCGCAGTTGCCCCTGCATATACAGCAGCGGTGCCAGGTAGCCCAGCGCCTCCAGAGTGATCAGGTGATGCCCCAGGTGGTGACCTAACTGCACCGCCTGGCGCAACGTCTCGATCGCCAGCTGCCGGTCACCGGTCAGCCGCAGTGCCTGGCCGAGGTGGCTGAGCGCGGTCGTGCGAAAGAATGACTCGGTGTCGCCCAGCAAGGTCAATGCTGCCTGCGCAAGTTGCACCGCGCGGGCTGGCTCGCCGCGATTGATCGCGAGAAAGGCGTGGAAGGCCAGCAGCATCCCTTGCTGAAGCGGCGAGGCATCCGATCGCTGCTGTGCGGTGGCTGCCGCCGCATACCCTTCGGCGGCGTCGATCTGTCCGCGCAGGTACAGAACCCAGCCTTTGTGGCAGGATAGATCGCTATCTGAGCGCACGAGCTGCTCCGGTAGGGTATTGAGCCAGCCCAACAGCGTGGTGAACTCACCAACCTTCGCCATGGCTTCGAAGCTATCGCGAATCAGCCGTGCGGCGGCAGGCATGTCGTGCGCGGTCAGCGCATGTTTGATCGCATCAGCGACAAAGCCGTGCGCTTCGTACCAGGCACACGCTTTGTGATGGAGCGCGCGCCGTTCTGGCTCGGATACCTCGGTGCGGAGGAAATCGGCGAAGAGCGTGTGGTAGCGATACCAGCGGCGTTCGTCGTCGAGCGCGATCAGGAAGAGATTGGCCTGCTCCAGATAGGCCAAAATCGCCTGGCTATTGTTCTGCTGGGTGACGGCATCGCAGAGCGGCGCGCAGAGGCGATCGAGAATCGCGGTTTGGCCCAAGAAGGCGCGGATCTCGGCCGGCTGCTGCCGCAGGACTTCCTCCGCCAGATAGTCGATGACGTAGCGATGCCCCCCGCCGAAAGCGTTCACGGCATGCGCGATCGCACTGGCGCCGTGTGCCCGAGCGGAGCCGTGCAGGGACAGCGCCGCCATCTGCAGGCCGGCGACCCAGCCTTCGGTGCGGTGTTCGAGCGTCCGCACCTCCTCAGCGGTCACGGCGAGGCCCATGGTGTGGGTAAGGAACGCGGCGGCTTCCTCAACAGTAAACCGCAAATCGTGCAGATGGAGCTCGTTGACCTGCCCGCGCACCCGCATCCTAGCGAGCGGCAGCGGCGGCTCGTCACGGGTCGTCATGACGAGATGGAGCTGCGGGGGCAGATGGTCTAAGAGAAAGGTGATGGCGGTATGCACCTCGGCGTTCGTGATGACGTGGTAGTCGTCGAGGACTAGGACGATCCGGTCGGACAGATTAGAGAGGTCGTTGATCAGCGAAGTCAGCAGGGTTGTAAATGATGGCATCTGGGGCGCGCCGAGAAACGCAAGCGCGGCCTGGCCGATCAGCGGATCGATCGTCCGCACGGCCGCGATGAGGTATGTGAGCAAGCGGACTAGGTCATTATCATCATCATCGAGCGACAGCCAGGCAGCCCAAGTGATGAGGACTGAGGACTGAGGACTGAGTGGCGAAGCGCCCGACTCAGTCCTCGGCCCTCGGCCCTCAGTCCTGGAAGCGAGCCAGGCAGCGATCAGTGTGGTTTTGCCGAAACCGGCTGGTGCCGCGATCAGGGTCAGCTTGCGGACCAATCCCTGATCAAGCAGCGCGATCAGGCGTGGGCGGAGCACAGCGTCGGATCGAGTCATGGGGGTATAGAGCTTGGTTGTAAGGAGTGGAGCAGACATGGGCGATCAGTGGCATTATAGGCCGCCTGCGGCGATCCGGAGCAGATGTTGCATGAGGACGCCTGCATACGTTGTTGCCCTGCGTCGCAGGAACGGCGGGATTGCCCCGAGAAGGATCTCTGCAGCAATACACTGCAGACAGCAAGCCACCCATTACACACTACGTCCGGGCGGGTGTGCGCGCTCTGGTGCGGCAGTATACCATATTCTCATCGCTTGTGAGGGTTGCTGAGCTTGTCTTTGTGATGCGCTCTTCGCATCTGCGCATGGCCTCACCGATAATGTCACCCAATTCCAGTTGATGATGGATTTCTTTGAGAGCAGCTATGCGATCGGCGCCACCTTGGGCGGGTGGGATCGGGCGGCGCTGGAACGGGCGCGATCACGCGCGCGTGGCGGTCAAACCGCGCCACGATGATCAGCGTCACGGTGCGGCTCGGCTTCTCGCCCGAGCCGCGGCCGGCACCGGCGCCCGTCGTCGCGCAGCGACCGACTGGCCACAAGGAGGCCGAACGTGGCTGGCTGCACACATCTTGACCAAATCGACCTCGTGACGCGGCGTGGCGAAGGCTGTTCGGAAAACCGGCGCTGCCGACCCGCGAGCGACCTGGCAGGAGTGCCACAAAACGGCCGGTGAAGAAAGGAGCCGAGCGCAGCAATGGCGAAGCAAACGGTGGCGGAGGTATGCATTGATACGCTTGTCGCAGCTGGGGTGAAAAGAATCTGCGGCGTGGCAGGCGACTCCCTCAACGGAATGACCGATTCGATCCGCCGGCGCGATGATATCGAATGGATACCGGTGCGGCATGAAGAAACTGCCGCGTTTGCAGCCGGCGCGGAGGCGCATCTGACAGGCCGCCTCGCGGTCTGTGCCGGAAGCTGCGGGCCGGGAAATCTCCATCTGATCAACGGTCTGTATGACGCTCACCGCAGCCGTGTCCCAGTCCTGGCGATTGCAGCGCATATTCCGAGCCGTGAAATCGGCAGCGGGTACTTCCAGGAGACCCATCCGGAACAGCTCTTTCGCGAATGTAGCCATTACTGTGAGCTGGTTTCCCATCCGGAACAGATGCCGCGTGTCCTGGAGATCGCGATCCAAACTGCTCTTGCTCGCCGTGGCGTCGCGGTTGTCGTCATACCCGGCGATGTCGCGTTGCAAGAGGCGGTTGCCTCGTCGCATCCCCCGTTACAGGAATCGCGGCCGATTATTCGGCCTTCCGCCGAGGAGCTTGCTCGAATGGCCGCGATGCTGAACCAGGCGCATCGGGTAACAATTTTAGGCGGCGAAAGAGTTCATCGAGTACGACAACCCGTACGATGTGGTCGTGAACCGGCAGGAATTGTCGCTGCCACCATCGATCAAACTGGACCAAATGATCGGGTTCAGCCTGTACATGATTAAGGCGGTGCTGAGTGGACGTGGTGACGAAATCATCGACTTGGCAAAAACCAACGTGATCCGATGAGCTTCGTCTGATTCAGCACTCCTTTTCCCCTACACCAGTGCGTTGATGTCCTATCTTCTTGGTTGATCACTGAGCGTAGCGAACGCTGCCGCGCTGGGGATGGTGCTGAGGATCTGTTCAAGCGGCAGGGCCTGCACCTCTGCCCACACCGCCGCGAAGGTAGCGTCGCCGAGATTCGATCGGGCGATTGCCAGGGCATGCTCCAGGGCCCGCTGATCCGCCGGCCGCACCGGTGTGCCCATCTGCTCCCGCAACGTTGCGGCCCCGGCGAGGAGCTGGACGGCCAGGTCGATCTGTTCCGTCTGGATCGCCAGGCTGGCCAGACATTCCAGGGCCGCCGCCACCAGCAGGCGCGGACCCACCGCCCACGCCAGCCGCAGCGCTTCGGTCAACGCGGTGTGAGCCGCCTCGTTGTCTCCTTGCACGCGCACAATCTGCCCAAGGGTAATGAGCACCTCCACCAGGCTTGAATCGGCTTTTTGCACACAAACATGGAGACGCTTTCGCTCACGAGGTCAAATGCGCGTGACAGATCGCCCTCCTGGAATGCACCCAACGCCAAGTTGTTGAGCGCAAAACCGATCGCTCACTGCATGCCCGACTCGCGCAGGATCGCGAGGCCTGGCTCGCAGTACTCGCGCACCCCTGCTCCATCCCCCTGGTCGCGTGCGACGTCGCCAAGTCCCAGCAGTATTAAGGCCACGCTCACACGGTCGCCGAGCGCGCGATGGAGCTCTAAGCCCTCTTCGAGCAGTGCTACGGCGCGTGCAAAATCGCCACGCTCGCGGAGCACCAGCCCGAGTTCGCGGAGCACCAGCCCGAGTTCGCCCAGCACCAGCCCGATCTCATGGAACGAAAGCTCCGGCCTGGCGCTGCTCAGACTTGCACGATCGCTCAAGGGGTGATGACGCGACAGTGCATCCTCCAGCAGCGCGGTTGCCCGCTGGTATTGTCCCGCAGCCCGCGCCTGGCGCGCCGCGTTGATGAGCACATCGGTCTCGCCCTCGGTCTGCCCCAGAACCCGGCGCAGCGCCTTGTTCTCCTCGAAGAGTCGCGTGGCGGTGGCGTAATCGTGCTGGTCGGAGGCTAACCAGGCCGCCGCATGCAGGCCGCGCGGTGTGGAGCGCCAGCGTGCGGGCGAACCACACCTCGTCGAAGGCGGGGAGTGGATGTGGCCCATCCTGGGTGGCTTGCTGCCAGAGCGCGTGTGCTGCCGCACGCTCATTCCCTGGGGTAAAGGCATGGTGCTGCAGGAAGACGGTGATCAGGCGCTGCAGCATCTCGGCCTTGGGGTAGGACACACCGGTTTCCCACTTCTGCACGCTGCGGCGATGCCCGCCGAGCTGTTCCGCGAGCGCGATCTGCGTCAGTGCGATCCGCGTCCGTAGGAGCAGTAATTGTGTGCCGAGCTCGTAGCTATGGTCACGATACACACGATGATCGCTCATAGTTCGGCCTTGCCTCCCGACTCCATCCTGCAACACGTATCCACCTGGCGCGCTGCGATGCACAACCATGCACAAGGAAAAGCACAGGGTGGGCCAATTGCA
>WNGB01006022.1_pt1 | contig 33960 bp, 33 predicted proteins | sample 5400681 | NCBI WGS metagenome assembly WNGB01 (sample SAMN13153367, study PRJNA577476) | soil metagenome | isolation source: 115 cm soil or saprolite under grassland replicate 2 | place: USA:California | collected 2016-06-15
TCGGTGTCCGCCGAGGGCGCGACGGTCGGTGACGTGTTCCGCGCGCTCACCGAGCGCTACCCGGGCCTCGCCGGCAACCTCATCGACGACGACGGCCAGCTGCACAAGTTCGTCAACGTGTACCGCAACGACGACGACATCAGGTACCTCGAGCAGCTCGACACGAAGGTCGCCGACGGCGACGTGATTTCGATCCTCCCCGCCGTCGCCGGGGGATGACGCGGCACGAGTCGATCCTCGGGCTGATCGGCGACACGCCGCTCGTCGGGATCCACCAGCTCTCGCCGAATCCGGCCGTTCGCATCTACGCCAAGCTCGAGGGCCAGAACCCCGGTGGCTCGTCGAAGGACCGCATCGCGTTGAAGATGGTCGAGCTCGCCGAGCGCGACGGCGTGCTCCAGCCGGGCGACACGATCCTCGAGCCGTCGTCGGGCAACACCGGGATCGGCCTCGGGCTCGTCGCGAAGCTGCGCGGCTACCGGTTGCGCGTCGTCATGCCCGAGAATGTGTCGATCGAGCGTCGCCAGCTCCTCGAGATCTTCGGGGCGGACGTCGTCGTCTCACCCGCCGAGGAGGGGAGCAACGGCGCGATCCGGCTGGCCGAGAAGCTCGCGGCCGACGACCCGTCGCTGCGCATGCTGTTCCAGTACGGCAACCCGGCCAACCCGCTCGCGCACTACGAGGGCACCGGCCCGGAGATCTGGCGCGACTGCCCCGATGTCGACGTGTTCGTCGCCGGGCTCGGCACCAGCGGCACGCTGATGGGCGTCGGGCGCTACCTGAAGGAGCAGCGACCCGCGGTGCAGGTGGTCGCGGTCGAGCCACCCGCGGGCGAGCTCGTGCAGGGATTGCGGTCGCTCGAGGACGGGTTCGTGCCACCGATCTTCGAGCCGGACGTGCTCGACCGGAAGTTCATCGTGCGCCCCCGCGAGTCGATCGAGTGGCTGCGACGGCTGCTCCAGGACTGCGGCGTGTTCGCGGGCATCTCGTCGGGTGCCGCAGTCGCGGGCGCGGCGAAGATCGCGGAGCAGATGGACCGGGGCACGATCGTCACGCTGCTCCCCGACGGCGGGTGGAAGTACCTCTCGTCGGGTGCGTGGACCGACGATCTCGACGTCGTCGAGGAGCGTGCGACGCGCATCAACTATTGGTAGCTCGTATTGGTAGCTCGACTTCCCGCCCGGCCCCCAAGCGGGGTTGCGTGGGCGAAGATAGAGCGGTGGTCGGCGAACGCGAGATCGCCCATGGAGTCGACGTGCTGCGACGCGGCGGTCTCGTCGCGTTCCCGACCGAGACCGTGTACGGGCTCGGCTGCGACGCCGAGTCCCCACCCGCGCTGCGGCGTCTCTATCGGGTCAAGGGCCGGCCTGCCGGCCACCCGGTGATCGTCCACCTCGGCGATGCCGCGCTGCTCCCCGAGTGGTCCCGCGAGCTCTCCGGACCCGCTCACGCGCTCGCCGATGCGTGCTGGCCGGGACCGTTGACGCTCGTCGTACGGCGCGCCGCACGGGTGCCCGACGAAGTGACCGGCGGGCGCGACACGGTGGGCCTGCGCGTCCCCGACCAGCGGGTCGCGCTCGCGTTGCTGCGTGCGTTCGGCGGCGGGATCGCGGCACCGTCGGCCAACCGGTTCGGGCGCGCGAGCCCGACTACCGCCGACGACGTCCGTGCCGACTTGGGTGCGGACGTCGACGTCGTCCTCGACGACGGCCGGTGCGCCATCGGTGTCGAGTCCACGGTGGTCGATTGCTCGACCGGGGATCTCGCGATCCTGCGTCTCGGCGCGGTCGCGCGGGCGCGCGTCGAGCAGATCGTCGGCGCGAGCGTGTCGTTGCGAACCCATGCGACGGGCGCGGCGCCCGGCACGCTGCCCGCGCACTATGCGCCTCGGGCCCGCGTGCTGGTCGTCGATCGCGACGCCGCGGCGGCCCGGGCCGCCTCGCTCCTCGCCGCCGGTCAGACCGTCGCGCTCCTTGCTCAACAGCCCGTCCCGGACCAGCTACCCAGCGGGCTCGTCATGCTCGACGCGCCGGTCGACACCGACGAGTACGCCCGCGTCCTCTACACGCGACTGCGCGACGCCGATCGTCACGGGGTCGACGTGCTCCTCGCGGTGCCACCCGAGTCCGAGGGCATCGGCGAGGCGATCGTCGACCGGTTGCAGCGCGCCGCGGCGTCCGCTCCGGTGAGTAGCACCGCGTGAACCGTCCGATCGGCGTGTTCGACTCCGGACTCGGGGGGCTCACGGTGCTCCGGTCGCTCATCGACCTGTTGCCGGACGAGCCGGTCGTCTACTTCGGTGACACGGGCCGGTTCCCGTACGGCCCGAAGCCACGGGACGAGGTGCTCAAGTACGCGCTCGAGATCGGCGACGTCCTCGTCGAGCGCGGAGCCCGCCTGCTCGTGGTCGCGTGCAACAGCGCGGCCGCGGCTGCGCTCGACGAGCTGCACGAGCAGCTCCCGGTCCCGGTGATGGGCGTCATCGAGCCGGGGCTCCGTGCCGCGCTCCAGGCGACGCGGACTGGTCGCGTCGGCGTGATCGGCACCGTCGGCACGATCGCGTCGGGCGCGTATCAGGAGACGGCGCGCCGCCTCGGTAGCCCCGTCGCGCTCGCCTGCGCCGCGTGCCCGGGCTTCGTCGAGTTCGTGGAGGGCGGCGATGTCGACTCCGACCAGGCCCATGTGCTGGCGGAGCGACTGCTCGCGCCGGTACGAGCAGCAGGCGTCGACACGCTCGTGCTCGGCTGCACGCATTACCCGTTGCTGGCCCGTACGATCAGCGACGTGATGGGGCGCGACGTCGTGCTCGTCTCGAGCGCCGACGAGACGGCATTCGCGGTGCGGGGGTTGTTGGGTGAGCCGGACGCACCACGACGCGCGCCCCGCGGCGAGCACCTGTTCATCACCAGTGGCGATCCGGCGACGTTCCGACGTCTCGGCGCGCGCTTCCTCGGGCCCGAGGTCGAGCACGTGGAGACGTGGTCGTGGAGCTGACCGTCCTCGGTTGCTCCGGGTCGTATGGCGGACCGGTTGCGAACGCGTGCAGTGGGTACCTGCTGCGCTCGAACGAGACGTCGATCTGGCTCGACTGCGGCAACGGCACCTTCGGGCACCTCCAGCAGCACCTCGACGTCGAGGACCTCAGCGCAGTCGTGCTGACGCACGAGCATCCCGACCACTGCGTCGACCTCTACGGCCTCCACGTGTTCGTGCGCTACGGCATCGAGCGCAAGCCCGTTCCGGTGCTTGCGCCCGAGGGCCTCGAGCAACACCTGGGGACGCTCGTCGGTGGCGACTGGGGCAACGCGTTCGATTGGAGCACCGTCGGCGACGGCGATGGCACGGAGATCGGGCCGTTCGCACTGACGTTCTCGCGGACCGATCATCCGCCGCCGACGTACGCGGTGCAGGTCGTCGCCGACGGCGCGCGCTTCGTGTACACGTCCGACACCGGCCCCGAGTGGTCGGTCGGTGCATTCGACCACGGCGTCGACCTCGTGCTCTCCGAGGCGACGTACCTCGAGCACGACGGCTTCCAGCCACCCATTCACCTCACGGCGCGCGAGGCGGGCGCGGCAGCGCGCGACGCCGGTGCGCGGCGCCTGATGCTCACCCATCTCCAGCCCCACGTCGACACGCGCCGCGCCGTCGAGGACGGATCCGATGGGTTCGGCGAGCCGGTGATGCTCGCCGCGCCGCACCTCGTCACACAGGTGTAGGCCGAGGAGTCGACGCGCAGGCCGAGGAGCCCGGAGGCGAGCGCCCGCGCCGCAGGTACCCTGCGGCGCAGCGAGCCGGGCCCGAGCCGCCCGGCGCGTAGCGCCAAGAGCGGAAGGACGGTCAATGGGCACCCGCCGGGACGGACGTGAGGCGGACGAGCTCCGCTTCATCACGTTCACTCGCGACTACACGGAGTTCGCCGCGGGATCGACGCTGGTCGAGTTCGGTCGCACACGGGTGCTCTGCACCGCTTCGGTCGAAGACCGAGTGCCGCCCTGGCTGCGTGGCAGCGGTCGCGGATGGGTGACCGCCGAGTACTCGATGCTGCCTGGGTCGACGAGCGAGCGCACCGACCGTGAAGCCGCCAAGGGCCGGCAATCGGGACGGACGCAGGAGATCCAGCGCCTGATCGGTCGCTCGTTGCGCGCGGTGACCGACCTCACCGCGCTCGCCGAGATCCAGATCACCGTCGACTGCGACGTGCTCCAAGCGGACGGCGGCACTCGAACGGCGTCGATCTGCGGCGGCTGTGTCGCGCTCCACGACGCCTGCTCCCGCCTCGTCGGCGAGGGCAGGCTCGCCGCGCACCCGATGCACGACCTGTGCGCCGCGGTCTCGGTCGGCGTCGTCGACGCGATCGCGCACGTCGACCTCGATTACTCGGAGGACTCGCGGGCGGAAGTCGACATGAACGTCGTGATGACCGGCGCCGGCCGCTTCATCGAGGTGCAAGGCACCGCCGAAGGCCTTCCGTTCTCCCGAGCCGAGCTCGATGACATGCTCGCGCTCGCCGAACGGGGGATCGGCGAGATCTTCGACTTGCAGCGGGCGATGCTCGCCGAGCCGCCGCCGCCACGACGGCCGTGACGACGTTCGTGCTGGCGACCGCGAATCCCGACAAGGCCGCTGAGATCTCGACGGTCCTCGACGCGGCCGGCGCGGCCGTCACGCTCGTGCCACGCCCCAGCGACGTGCCCGAGGTTCTCGAGGAAGCAGAGACGCTCGAGGACAACGCGCGTGCCAAAGCAGCCGCGCTCTGTGCCGCAACGGGGCAGCCGGCGATCGCCGACGACACGGGCTTGGAGGTCGACGCGCTGGGTGGCGCGCCTGGTGTTCGCTCCTCGCGCTACGCCGGCGAGCACGCGACCTATGCCGACAACGTGGCGTTGCTCCTCGACCATCTCGCCGGCGTACCCACCGAGCGACGCACAGCCCGCTTCGCCACCGTTGCGATCGCGCGGTGGCCGGACGGTCGCGAGATCGCGGCGTACGGCGACGTGGAGGGCACGATCGCTGATGCGCCACGCGGCGACGCAGGGTTCGGCTACGACCCGGTCTTCGTCCCGAGCGAAGGCGACGGCCGCACGTTCGCGGAGATGAGCGCTGCCGAGAAGCACGCCTGCTCGCACCGCGGGCGCGCGTTCCGTACGCTCGCAGACGGGTTGCGCATCGTCGCCGCGGTGGAACAGACATGAGACGAACGGAGCCGCCGGCATGGCGGTGATCGACATCGCCGGCTTCGTGGCCGATCTGAAGGACCACGCGGTCGAGCACGGCTTCCACGTGCACGACGAGCGTCACTTCGTCGAGAGCTACTCGCTGCGCCAGACCTGGGAGGTCGACGCGCACCCCGAGGAGGGCTGCGAAGGCCCCGTCGACCTCTACCTGTCGCTCGAGATCGACCCGCGGGTGCTCCTCGGCTTCGAGGACGCGATCATGGCCCGGGCCGAGGGCGACGACCCGCCCGACGAGTACCACTTCCCGCTGAACTTCACGTGGGGCCTCCCGCCGCTCGGCGCCGGCCCCGACCTGCTGCTCCTCGCGACCGAGCTCGCCGGGGTCGGCGGGCCCGACCTCCCGCTGGAGGTCTCGGCGATCGACTCGATCCCGTCCGCGACCGAGGCGACCGAACGCTCGCTCCGGGTCATCGCCCACCAACGGGTCTCGCTCCTGCACATCCGTGACGGCGACGCGGTCTCGTGCGAGCTGCTGGATCGCTCCCTGGCGGTGAGCAGATATCTCTTGGCGCAGGCAGAGAACTGGCTCGAATAGTCAGTCGTACGCTCTCGCGAAGCACGCGACCTGACCCCGTCCGGCTTGCTTCGCCTCGTACAACGCGACGTCCGCATTGCGGATGAGCTTCTCGATGGTGACGGCGCCGCCCTCGTCGACCGCAACGCCCACGCTCGTGCCCAGCTCGATGCGCTGGCCCCCGACGGCCAGCGGCACCGACACGACGTCGACGAGGCGCCGCGCCAGCTCTTGCGCCTCGTCGCTGCCGCTCACGCGTTCACAGAGCACGCAGAACTCGTCGCCACCGAGACGGGCGATCACGTCGCCGCTGCGCACCCCGATCCGAAATCGCGCGCCGAGCTCGACCAAGACGGTGTCGCCGAAGCTGTGGCCCAGCGTGTCGTTCACGACCTTGAAGCCGTCGAGGTCCAGGAAGAGCACGGCGGTCTTCGTGCCGTGCCGTCCGGCTCGCGCCAGGGCCTGCTCGCCGAGCTCGCGGAACAACGATCGGTTCGGCAGACCCGTGAGCGGATCGTGCGTCGCCTCGTACCGCAGACGGTGGTGGATCTGCTTCAGCTCGGTGATGTCGTGGGCGATGACCGACACGAGCACGATGTCGCCGTCTTGGCGGTGCGCCTGCAACGTGGCGACGACGGGGATCTCCTCGCCGGTGCTCGTCAACAGGGTGAGCTCGCCGGTCCAGAGGCCGTGCTCGTGGACGAACGGGACGATGTCGTTGCGCAGGCGCTCACGTGATTCGAGGATTGCCAGCTCACTCACGTGCTCGTCACCGGTGAGTCGGAGCCACGTGCGCGCCTTCTGGTTCGCCCATACGACGTTCCCGTCGTTGTCGGAGAGAAGCACGAACTCGTTGCTCTTCGACAACACCTCCTCGAGCTGACGAGCGCGTGCCTCGGCGGCGTGGCGGTCGGTGATGTCGCGGGTGTTCGTGACGACGCCGCGGATGCCGGGCTCGTCGAGCAGGTTCGTCGTGACGCCCTCGACGATTCGGTACGAGCCGTCACGGTGACGCAGCCGGTGCTGGACGAGACCACCGGGCTCGCCGCTCTGGAGCTGGGCGGTGATCGTCTCTTCGACGCGCTCGAGGTCGTCGGGGTGCATCAACCGGCGCGCCGGCGTCCCCTCCAGCTCCTCGGTCGTGTAGCCGAGCATCTCCGTGACCGAAGGGCTCACGTACTCCAGGATCCCCTCCGGGTTGGAGACCGTGATCATGTCCGAGGTGTGCTGCACGAGCGCCTGGAAGCGGTCGTGCGACTCGCGGGCAGCCGCCTCCGCCGCGACCCGGTCACTCACATCGCGCACGTTCAGGACGATTCCGTGCACCGCAGGGTCGTCGATGAGGTTCCGCGCGAGTACCTCGAGGTGCCGCCACCCGCCGTCCAGCGCACGGACGCGCACGACGCGAACCTCGGGGGTCTCGCCCACCGTCAGCTGCGCGAATCCCTGTACGGCGATGTCGACGTCGTCGGGGTGCACGAAGGAGAAGATGTCGCCGCCTTCGAAGCCCTCGGGGTAGCCGAGCACGCGCCGTGAGGCCTCGTTCGACGACCGGAACGACCCGTCGGCGTTGAGCACGGTGATGATGTCCGACGAGTGCGACACGAGCGCACGGAACTCGGCTTCAGCGCGGCGCAGCGCCGTCTCGTTCGCTCGTCGCTCGGTCAGGTCGGCGACGAGTGCGAGCATGCCGGAGTGTGTGCCGTGGTCGTCGAAGAGCCGCGTCGCGCTCACCAGCGTCCAGACCTCGGATCCGTCACTCCGCCGGAACGCGAACTCATGCTGGTCGCCCGGCTCGGGCTGACCGCGTTCCATGTACGCGGTCACGCGTGCTGCGGCTTCCGCGCCGCAGAAGTCCTGGACCGGGCGACCGAGCATCTCGTCGACCGTGTAGCCGAGCAGCTCGGCCATGCGGGGGTTGACGAACGTGGTGTTCCCCTCGAGGTCGGTCGCCCAGATCCCCTCGGTCGCGAGCTCGACGATCCGCCGGAACCGCTCCTCGCTCTCTCGCAGCGCCCGCTCGGCTCGCACGCGCTCGGTCACGTCGCGCGCGCTGATGACGATGCCCTTGACGCGCCTGTCGTCGAGCAGGTTGTTGGCGACGATCTCGATCGAGCGCCACGACCCGTCGGCGTGCGCCGCGCGGACTCGGAGCGGCTCGTCCTGCACACCGGTCGCGGCGCTCGAGCCTTCGAGCGCGCGGCTCGCGAGCTCCACGTCATCGGGGTGCACGAGCTCCAGCACGTTCCGACCGACGTACTCCATGGGGTCGCGCCCGAGGATCCTCGTCACCGCGCGGTTCACGTACCGCAGCCGGCCGTCCGGCTCGATGACGATCAGCAGATCGGTGGCGAGCTCGGCGAGGACGTGCTCATCGGGTGCGTCGCCGGCCCGGTTGCGGGCGAGGGGTGCGTCGTCGATCTGGGCCACGGTTCGCGCGGGGCAGACGACCCCTGTGGCCTCCGCACCCGCCTCTCTGTTGTCGGCACCGCCGCCGCCTGGCCTGAGCGGCGTTGACATTTCGTCGCAAAGAGCTGCCCGGCCCCCTACGTGGTCCTCACCACGCGAGAATGGGCCCGTGCCGATGCGCGCCGATTGCCGCCACTACGACAGCCGCACCTACCCGTCTGGTGAGGTCGTGCGGAAGTGCCGCCTCGACCTCGCCCCGGAGGCGCCCTGGCGATGCCCCGACGAGTGCCCCGGCTACGAGCAGCGGCGGATGGACGCCGGCTGGCAGTACGGCAGCCTCCGCAGCGCGGTCGCGCGCCCCGAGCCCGAGCCCGAGGGCGAGGACGTCTCCGCACTGCTCGATCAGGCCGAGGACATCGTCAACACCGCCGCACCGGACATCCTCTCCGAGATGGACAAGAAACGGTCGAAGGGGAAGTTCCGCCGCCGCAAGAAGCGCAAGTAGGCGATACCACAGCGAGCGGCCGCGCCGCAGGTACCCTGCGGCGCAGCGAGCGTGGCCCGAGCGGCCTGGCCCGGAGGGCCAAGAGCGGGGATTTGGGTGCGAGCGGAGGGAGTCGAACCCCCACGCCCCGAAGGGCACCAGGTCCTAAGCCTGGCGTGTCTGCCGTTCCACCACGCTCGCGTGCCCCCCTAGTCTCGCATTGCGATGCCCGCGATAGCGTGCGAATCGAGGCCGCCACGCGTGGGAGGAACGGTGGGCAAGCAGGTCCCGATTGTCGACTATCTCGTGATCGACGACGGCGAGCCGTATCTCGTCGCCAACGAGTCGACCGAGAGCGGCGCGCTCTACTTCGACCGCCGGAACGCCGACGCCAGGTCCGGCAAGCCCGGCTTCGAGCCGCGCAAGCTCGAGCGCACCGGCACGGTCCGGACGTTCACGATCGTGCACCGCGCCGCGGCCGGCGTACCGACCCCGTACGTGTCGGCGGTCGTCGACCTCGACGGCGGAGGAGTGGTGAAGGCGAACGTCGTGAACGTCGAGCCCGATCCCGACCACGTGCGAAACGGCTTGAAGGTGCGCCTCACGACCTTCGTGGCCGGCACCGACGACGAGGGGACCGAGGCCGTCGCCTTCGGCTTCGAGCCCGCATAGGCGCGGGAAGACAGGAGATCGCGATGGCGAGCAACGGCAACGGCAGCGGCGACAACGTCTGGGTCCTCGGCGCGTCGATGACGAAGTTCATGCGCTACAAGGACAAGGACCTCATCGACCTCGCGTCGGACGCGGCGATGGCGGCCCTCGACGACGGCGGCGTGACGATCCACGACATGGACGTGATGGGCGCGGGCAACCTGATGGAGGCCGCGAGCGGCGTCGGTCAGCGCATCCAGAAGCAGATCGGGCAGACCGGCATCCCCGTCTACAACGTCGCGAACGCGTGCGCGACCGGCGCGACCGCGGTGCGGTGCGTCTACATGGCGATCAAGTCGGGCGAGGCCGACATGGGCCTCGCGGTCGGCGTCGAGCAGATGGGCAAGGCCGGGCTGCTCGGCGCGTCGGCGCGCTCCGACAAGAACGTGTTCGAGCCGTCGGGCCGCTACGGCGCGGTGATGAGCGTCGAGGGTCGTCTCGGCACCACGCTCATGCCCGGCGTGTTCGCGCAGGCCGGCATGGAGTACGCGGGCGAGAACGACGGCGTCGGCTTCGAGGAGTTCGCCAGGGTCGCCGAGAAGAACCACGCGCACTCGACGCTGAACCCGCTCGCGCAGTACCAGAAGCAGTTCTCGCTCGACGAGATCATGGGGGCCGACATGATGGCCTACCCGAACACGCTGCTGATGTGCTGCCCGACCGGCGACGGCGCAGCCGCGCTCGTCTTGGTGTCGGAGGAGAAGCTGAAGACCCTCTCCGACGAGCAGCGCAAGCGCGCGGTCAAGGTGTCGGCGTCGGTGATGACGTCGGATCCGTGGACCGAGGTCGACCAGGTGCAGCCCGACGTCAACACGCTCACCCGGAAGGCCGCCGACACCGCCTACGAGGCCGCGGGTGTCGACCCGCAGGATCTCGACCTCGTCGAGCTCCACGACTGCTTCGCGACGGCCGAGCTGATCCACTACGACAACCTCCGCTTGTGCGCGCCCGGCGAGGCAGGCAAGTTCATCGACGAGCGGGGCCCGTGGCGCGACGGGAAGATCCCCGTGAACGTGTCGGGTGGGCTGATCTCGAAGGGCCACCCGCTCGGCGCGACGGGTGTCGCGAACTTGTACGAGGTCGCGACGCACCTACGCGGCGAGGCAGGCGACCGCCAGATCGAAGGCGCGAAGGTCGGGCTGACGCACGTGATCGGGCTCGGCTCCGCGTGCGCGGTGCACGTGCTCGAGAAGGCGACGGCCTAGCTGACCTCGACGCTCCGCACGTCGCCACTGGTGGTCATCTCGACGTAGCCGCTGCGTCGCGGGCCCTCGATGGAGACTCGTACGATGACGCGCCCGTCGTCGTCCGACGACGTCGAACGCGCGATGTCCACGTAGTTCGCCTTCGCCTGCTCGATGCGGACGGGTTCGGCATGCAGCGCGCGCTGCTCCGCCTTCCGCACGAACGCGGCGAGGTCGCCCCACCGCAGCGCTGCGGAGGGGAACAGGCTCGCATCCACTGCTTCCTGGGGGCCGCTGAGGTGTACGGGCTCGGGAGGCTCGACGTTGCCGTCGCGCCACGTGTACCGGTCGATGTGGTCGGGGGTGCCGGGGTCTTGCGCCTCGACGATCACGTACTCGCCGTAGACGTCGGCGCCGGTCAGCTGAGCCGGCGATGCGCCGACACGACGCTCGATCGCGCGCAGGGCGCGGGCCGCTGCGTCGCGGTCGTGCAGCAGGTCGATCGTGTCGTCGTTGGTGTCGCTTGACTGGCTCGTCCCACTGCTCTCGACGGTGCACGCCGCGGTGCCGAGCAGCAGCACGACGAGGACGACGCTGGTGCGACGCATCAGATCGCGGTCCATCCACCGTCGACGGGGAGCACCGCCCCGGTCACGAAGCTGCTCGCGTCCGAAGCGAGGAACAGGAGGGCGCCGTCGAGCTCGTGCTCCTCACCGCCCCGGCCCATCGGGGTCCTGCTCCGCATCCACTTGTGTGCGCGCTCGTCCCGGAACATGCGCTCCTCCGTCATCTCGCTGCGGAACCAGCCGGGAGCGAGGGTGTTGACGCGTACACCCTGCCGGGCCCACTGCGCCGCGAGCTCACGGGACAGGTTCACGAGGCCGCCTTTGGACGCGGCGTACGCCGCGTCGGGGATCTGCCCGACCCCGAAGAGGCCCCAGATCGAGGCCACGTTCACGATCGAACCGCCGTCGCCGATCTCGACCATCACCTGCGCAGCCCGCCGAGCAAGGGCGAACGGCGCGACGAGGTTCACCTCGACGACGCGCCGGAACTCGTCGGGCGGCTGCTCGAACGCCGGAACGATGGACTCGACACCCGCGTTGTTGACGAGCACGTCGACGCGTCCGTAACGCTCGAGTGCCGCGTCGACCAGTGCCTCGGGCGCGCCGGGCTCGGCGAGGTCGCACTGCACCGGCAACGCGTCTGCAAGCTCACCGGCGAGCTGCTCGAGGCGATCACCGCGGCGCGCCGCGAGCACGACACGCGCGCCCGCAGCGTCGAGCACCCGTGCAAACCGGTGTCCGAGACCGGCGCTCGCGCCCGTCACGATCGCGACCCGTCCGTCGAGGCGGAACGACGCAACGGGGTCGACGTCGGGCACGCCGGGGAGTGTACGAGTCGTTCGTACGCCCCCAGGGACTCGAACCCTGAACCTAGTGATTAAGAGTCACTTGCTCTAGCCAATTGAGCTAGGGGCGCTCGGGCGCCATCGTACCCGCCGACTTCGACTCGGCCCCGAGCGTTCGACCGGCGTACGGTGAGCCGCGCATGGACGTGCTCGTCACCGGCGCGAGCGGCTTCATCGGCAACGCGCTCCTGCCCGCGTTGCGCGCCGCGGGTCACCGGCCGATCGCCGCGGTGCGCGGGCGGCGCGTCCCGACGGGCGTCGAGGGCGTTGCATGGGATCCTGCGGCGGGCACGATCGACGCGGCCGCGCTGGACGGCGTCGATGCCGTCGTGCATCTTGCCGGCGCCGGCATCGGCGATGCGCGCTGGACCGACGCGCGCAAGCAGCTGATCCTCGAGAGCCGCACGAAGGGCACGCGGCTGCTCGTCGAGACGCTCACGCGGCTCACGACGAAGCCGTCGGTCCTCGTGTCCGCGTCGGCAGTCGGGTACTACGGCGATCGCGGCGACGAGGTGCTCACAGAGGTGAGCACGCCGGGTCGTGATTTTCTCGCTCGGCTGTGCGAGCAGTGGGAGGCCGCGCCCGCGCCGGCGGCGGCAGCCGGGATCCGGCTGGTCACGACGCGCGCGGGCGTCGTGCTGGGACGCGAGGGGGGCGTGCTCAAGCGGGTCCTGCTCCCGTTCCGGCTCGGTCTCGGCGGGCGTCTCGGCTCGGGAGAGCAGTACATGAGCTGGATCGCGCTCGACGACCACGTCGCAGCGATCCTGCATGCGCTCACGACACCGTCGCTCCAGGGCCCGGTCAACTTCACCGCGCCCAATCCCGTCACCAACGCCGAGTTCACCGAGACGCTGGGGCGTGTGCTGCACCGGCCGACCGCGATCCCGACGCCGCTCGCGCCGTTGCGGGCGCGCTACAGCAGCGAGCTCGTCGAGCACCTCCTGCTGTTCAGCCAGCGCGCGATTCCCGCGGCGCTGGACGCGAATGGATTCGCGTTCGCGCATACCTCGCTCGAAGACGGGCTACGCGCCGTGCTCCGAAAGCCCGCTGCCTGAGCGATCCGCGATGCGTCTCTGGATCGACACCGATGTCGGCGACAACCCCGACGACGCGGTTGCGCTGCTCTGCGCCGCTGCCCACCCGTCCGTTGAGCTCGTCGGTGTGAGCACCGTGCACGGTGATACCTCCTGGCGCGCCGAGCTCGTGCACGGGCTCGTGGATGCGCCGTCGGTCGTCGCCGGTGGCACCCGCTACGTCCCGAACGCGATCGCCGCGGCCCGGCCCGATGCCGTCCTCGCGATCGGGCCCCTGACGAACGTGGCGGCGTCGATCGCCGGAGGAGTCGCGATGCCGGACCTCACGGTGATGGGTGGCGCCGCCCGTCCCACGCGCCATCGTGGACGCGTGCACGAGGTCGAGCACAACTTCCGCACCGATCCGCTCGCGGCCCGCGCCGTGCTGGGGAAGACCGAGGGAACACTGGTGGTGCCACTCGACGTCACGGCAACCCTGGCCCTCGATGCCGACGACGAGCGCCGGCTTGTGCGCACCGCACCGGTGCTGGAGGAGCATGTCGCGCGGTGGCGCGACGCGAGTGACGGCGCGCCGCTCGTGCTCCACGACCCGCTCGCGCTACTCGCGCTGTGTGGCGAGCCGGTCGTGCGGGTCCAGAGCCGGCACCTCCTCGTCGATCGGGACGGGCGGCTCGTGCAGCGCGCCGACGCCCCGCTCCACCGCATCGTCGTGGGGAGCGACGCAGGCGCGGCCATCAAGCGGGTGATGACGCTGTTGGGGTGACCGAGGGGTTTCGAACCCCCGACCTCCGGGACCACAACCCGGCGCTCTAACCAACTGAGCTACGGCCACCATGTGCGCACCGCTCGCGGTGCAACGGCGAGCCAGGGTACACGCGGGCCCTACTGCAAGGGCACGGCAATCTTCCGGCTTGCGTGCAGCGCGCCCGGAGGGAGTCGAACCCCCGACCAACGGATTAGAAGTCCGCCGCTCTATCCACTGAGCTACGGGCGCTCGATCGGTGCCAAGACACGTCGAGTGTACCGATGGTCCCATCATTCTTGGCACGCTCGACAACCTCTGAGGTTGTTCAGCGTGCCGAAAAGGCAAGTGGTCAGAGGTCGGGAAGGCGCATGTCGAGGTTCGGCGTCTCGATGCCGCCGTCGATCTCGAGCACCTTGCCGGTCACGAAGCTCGCAGCGTCCGACGCGAGGTAGAGCGCGCCGATCGCGATGTCGTCGACCTCGCCGAGCCGCTTCATCGGCGTCTTGTCGACCATCTCGTTGCGGAGCTCGTCGTCGGTCAGCACGATCTCCAGCGCCGACGTGGCGACCGACCCCACGGCGATCGCGTTGACGCGGACCCGTGGCGCGCAGTCGATCGCCATCAGCCGGGTCATGTGCGCGAGCGCAGCCTTGGCGGTGCCGTACGCCACGAAGCCGCGGTCACGAAGTCGGCCCATGGCGGAGCTGATGTTGACGATCGCGCCGTGACCACTCTCGAGCAGGTGGGGGAGCGCGGCCTTGCTGAGCGCGAACGCCGTCGTGACGTTGAAGTGGAACGCACCCTCGAACATGCGGACCGACGTATCGGCGAGCGGGGCGGGCATCGTCCCGCCGGCGTTGTTCACGACGATGTCGAGCCGCCCGTACGCCGCGACCGTGGCCTCCACGAGCCGGTCGAGGTTGTCGAGGTCCGACACGTCCATCGGCACCACCAGCGCGCGCCGGCCGAGAGTCCGCACGTCGCCGGCCACCGCCTCGAGCTGCTCCTCGGTGCGCGCGGCGAGCACGACGTCGGCACCCGCCTCGGCGAACGCACGTGCGCACCCGGCGCCGATTCCACGTCCGGCGCCGGTGACGACGGCGACTCGATCGGCCAGCCGGAAGCGGTCGAGGAGCACGCATTCTCCTTGGCTCGGTGGAGCTGCTCTATGGTCGGCTCCGAACGTGGGAAGGAACCTAGATGGCCTCGACGATCGGTGTGTCGGGCACCGGGCGATGACCGACGCGCCCGACTCGGTGCTCGAGGCGGTCGAGCAGCTCGAGGCCGCCGGGTACACCGCGTCTTTCACCCTCCGCAACGGGGCTATCCGGTGCAGTGCCTGCGGCCGCGAGCACGTCGCCGATCGTGCCGCGGTCGAACTGGTGTACCGCTTCGAAGGCCCGAGCGACCCCGACGAGGAGGCAGTCGTGTACGGGCTGCGCTGCCCGGTGTGCGGCGCACGCGGCACGCTCGTGTCGGCGTTCGGGCCGGCAGCCGATCCCGAGGTCGCCGACCGCCTCGTGATGCTCGACGAGCGGTTTCGAAATCAGGCACGCGGATGAGCTGCGCGCACCTCGGTGACCTCGAGTACAACGCGCCGCCGAGCGGGCCCGGTTGCTACGAGTGCACGCTCATGGGTTCGACCTGGGTCCACCTTCGGCGCTGCGTGCGGTGCGGCCACGTCGGCTGCTGCGACAGCTCACCGAACCGCCACGCCACCGCGCACTTCCACGAGATTCAGCACCCACTGGTCCAGTCGTACGAGCCGGGCGAGGACTGGTTCTGGTGCTATGCCGACGAGCTGGCGTTAGAAATGCCGGAGTTCACCCCGAGCCCCTCGCATCCGTGAGCTTGCTGTCCCGCGGCGAGGACGAGCGGTCGCCGGCACTGCGCGTCGACACGGTGCGGGGTCGTTGGGTGATCGCGGCCGCGGTGCTCGGTTCGGGCGTCGCGTTCCTCGACGGCACGGTCGTGAACGCCGCGCTTCCCGCCATCGCGCGCGACTTCGACGCGGATCTCGCCGACCTGCAATGGGTGCTCGACGGCTATCTGCTCACACTCAGCGCGTTCCTTGTGATCGGCGGATCGCTGGGCGACTTGTTCGGCCGGCGACGGATGTTCCTGCTCGGCCTCGTCGGGTTCGCGGCAGCATCGTTGCTGTGCGGCATCGCGCCCGACGTCGTGTCGCTCATCGGCGCACGGCTGCTCCAGGGCATCGCCGCCGCGCTCCTCGTCCCCGGCAGCCTCGCGATCATCTCCGCGTCGTTCGCGCCGGGCGATCGGGGGCGCGCGATCGGCGCGTGGTCGGGGCTCGCCGGCATCTCGACCGCGGCCGGCCCGTTCCTCGGCGGGTGGCTCATCGACTCGGTCTCGTGGCGATTGGTCTTCTTGATCAATCTCCCGCTTGTCCTGGTGACCGTCGTGATCACCCGCCGGTACGTGCCGGAGACCCGCGACGAGACGGCAACGCGTCGGGTCGATCTCGCCGGTGGTGGCGCGCTCGCGCTGGCTCTCGCCGGGATCGTCTACGGGCTGATCGAGGGACCGGCCGGCAACTGGCCTGTCTCCGCGGTCACGGTCGCCGTGATCGGCGTGCTCGCGCTCGTGGCCTTCGTCGTCATCGAGCTGCGCGTGGAGCAACCGATGGTGCCGCTCGAGGTCTTCCGCTCACGACAGTTCTCCGGCGCCAACGTGGTCACCTTCACCGTGTATGCGGCCCTGAGCTCGGTGCTGTTCTTGCTCGTCGTCCATCTCCAGACCGATCTCGACTACTCGGCGCTCGAAGCGGGTGCCGCGCTCATGCCGATCACGGTGATCATGTTGCTGTTCTCGGCGCGCGCGGGCGCGCTCGCCCAGCGGATCGGGCCCCGAGCGCCGATGACCGTCGGGCCGTTCGTGATCGCCGGCGGCCTCTTGCTGCTCACTCGGGTCGACCCGGGGACGTCGTACTGGTCGACGGTGTTCCCCGCCGCCATCGTGCTCGGCGCCGGCCTGGCCCTCACGGTCGCCCCGCTCACCGCCGCGGTGTTGGCCGCGATCGACGACCATCACGCCGGTATCGGCTCGGCCATCAACAACGCCGTCTCACGAATTGCCGGGCTGCTCGCGATCGCGGTCTTGCCCGCGGCCGCCGGGCTCGCGGGAGCGGGCGGCCGCCTGGACCTCGTGAGTGGCTTCGCGCGGGCCATGGAGATCTGTGCCGTCCTCGCGGTGACCGGCGGCGTGCTCGCGTTCGTCACGATCCGGCGCGCCAAGCCGGTGCGCGAGATGGTGCACGCCGTGGTGACCCCACCGTGTGGTGATCCGTGTCTCGGAGAGGAAGACCAGGGGTTGCGCGCCGCGTCGTGACGCGCCGACGTGGCTACGCGCCGAGCATGGGGCGGATGCACGCTGCCGTCACGGCCGCGACGAGCTCGTTGCCCTCTTCGCTGAGGTGCGCGCCGTCGAGCCAGAGCCGGTGGGCGGTGCCATCCGGATAGATCGCGTACTTCGACCATTGCCCGGTCGGCGTGAGGTACGCGCGCCAGTCGCAGAGGCGCGCCGGCAGCGTGCGGAAGAGATCGGCGGTGCGCGGGTAGTCCGCCGCGTTCGGGCCCCCGACGTCGGGTGCCGCGGGGATCACCCACACCGGTGTGGCGCCTGCCTTGCGGATCACGTCGATGGCTGCCAGCGCACGCTGGTAGTTCTGCTCGGGTGTCGCGAAGTTGCCGTAGAAGTGGGCCACGACGACCTTCGGGCGGTACTCCGCGAGCAACAGTGGCAGCTCGCCGATCCAGTCGTAGCGGAACGGGTTGCCGATGCCCGACCCGGCGATCGATGTGTCGATCACGAGGAACGGGTGCACACCGGTCTTCGACATCTCGATCTGGATGTACGGGCCGGCGAAGAGCATGTCGGAGTCACCGATGAGCATGATGCGATCGGTCGCGTCGCCGGTCACGGGCGGGACGACGGGCGGGCCCGGGACATGCGGCGTCGACGGCGACGCCGCGGCACGCGCGGCGGCGCTCGTCCCTGAGTCGGCCGGTGCGTCGTCTGCGTAGTTGTGCCCGATCGCGAACCCGATGCCGAACAGCACGATCACCGCCCCGATCGCGACCGGCCGCGTCAACGACAGCTTCGGGCGCGCCGGATCCGTCTCAGATGGTTCCATGGCCTCCCTCGTCGGCCTGCCAGGTGCGCGACCTCGGCGCTTCCGGAGCGGGTGACGAGAATCGAACTCGCGTCATCAGATTGGAAGTCTGAGGCTGAGGCTCTGCCATTGAGCTACACCCGCGCGAGGGCAGGGCCCTCGGTCGGGGAGGGGGGATTTGAACCCCCGACCACCTGCCCCCAAAGCAGGTGCGCTACCGGACTGCGCCACTCCCCGTCGCCACGACAGGGTACGGCAGGGACGGAGCCGCCGACGTCGCACGCGGCCGGACAGTGAAGCCGGCCGCTCACCGGGTGCCCCGTGACGTCAGGCCGTCTTCGACTTGAGGATGCAGATCGCGAGGTGCGCGTCGAGCACGGCTTGGCGAGTCGCGTCCGAAACGCCGAGGTCGACCTCGGCCGCCGCCTTTGCGCTGTCGGCCGCCTGCTCGACCTCCACGATCGACACGCGCAGCGTGACGTCGTCGGCCCCAGGCAGACCATCGACCGCTTTCTGAGCCTTGCGCGCCAGCTCCTGGACGACCGCGCCGAGCACCGGAGACGCGCCGGTGTCGGCCTCGACCGTCGCCGCCGCCGCGTCGATCTGCTCCTGGATGCTGGTGAGTCGCTCTGCCGTTGTCGTCATCGCATCACTCGGTCGAGACCCTGACCGCGCCCGCTTCGACTTCGACCGGGTACGTGCGTACAGGGGACGCCGCAGGTGCTTTGAGCACGTCTCCCGTGCGAACGTCGAACACACTGCCGTGCAGCGGACACTCGATCGCCCAGTCACTCCAGTCGTCGTTGATCTCCCCCTCGCCGAGGAAGCCACCCCGGTGAGTGCACTCGTTGTCGATCGCAAAGAAGGCGCCATCGACGTTCACCAAAGCGAGTTCGGCATCGCCGACCTGAATCACTGTCGCGGTGCCTGGTGGGACGTCCTCGACCCTTGCTACTTCGACAAAGTGCGCCATTGCATCCCCTTCTCACGGTGGACCTCTCGACCCGGGTGTGTCAAGGGCCGAGGAGCCCTCCCTGCCCAACGCTGCGTAGGGCACGATGCCCCGTGTGCAGCCGACTCGCATGGAGGAAGCGGTCGCGGCGTTGCGGCGACGCGACACGCTCGGGATCCCGCTCGGCCCGGGGCAGCCGGCCGCGTTCCTTCACGCGCTGAACGAGCGCGATGACTGGGAACAGCTCGAGGTCGCCGGCGCGCTCTTGTGCGACCTCTTCGAGGTCTTCACCAAGCCCGGTGTCCATTACCGGAGCGGCTTCTTCGGCCCGGCCGAACGATTCCTGCTCGCGTCGGGTGCCGACGTCGAGTTCGTGCCGGCCGACTTCCGCCGTTTCGGCCCGGTCGCGGCGCAGCTCCGGCCTCGTGTCGTCGCGACGCTTGCCGCGCCACCGGATGCCGCGGGCTACATGAGCCTCGGCCTCCATGCGGGCGCGACCTTCGACGAGCTCAAACGCGCTGGAGCCGATCCCGAACGCGTGCTGATCGTCGAGGTCAATGACCAGTGCCCGCGCACGCTCGGCTTGCCCCCCGACTATCCGCACGCGTTGCACGTCGACGAAGTCGACCTGCTCGTCGAGAGCGACCGGCCGCTGTTCGTGCTGTCGGAGGCGGACCCGACCGCGGTCGAGCGCGCGATCGCCACGCTGGTCGACCCGTACGTGATCGACGGCTCCACGTTGCAGACCGGCATCGGCGGGATCCCGGCTGCGGTGATATCGCAGCTCGCCGAGGAGTCCGGTGGTGACTACGGGATCCACTCCGAGATGTTCACGACCGCGCTGATGAAGCTGCATCGAGCGGGGAAGGTCACGAACCGGCGGAAGGGCGTCTTCGACGGTCACTCGATCACGACGTTCGCCGCCGGCACTGCCGAGCTGAATGCGTGGCTGGACGGGAACGAGGATGTGCGGTTCCTCCCCGTGTCGATCGTGAACTCACCCCATGTGATCGCGCGCAACCGCCGAATGGTCACGATCAACAGCTGCCTGAGCATCGACCTGTTCGGCCAGGTGGTGGCGGACACGATCGACGGCAAGCAGTTCTCCGGGATCGGCGGTCACGAGGACTTCGTCGGCGCGCCGGGCCTCGAGCTCGAGGACCGGTCGTTGCTCTGCCTGCCCTCCACGTGGGAAGTCGACGGCGTCGCGCGGTCGCGCATCGTGGCGAAGCTGCCGGCGGGCTCCGTCGTTACGACGCCGCGTCACCAGCTCGACGTGGTGGTCACCGAGCACGGTTCGGCCGAGCTGCGCGGGCGGACCGTCCGCGAGCGCGCGCTCGCACTCGCCGAGCTTACGCATCCGGACTTTCGCGAAGCCCTGCGTGAGGACGCGATGCGAATCGGTTGACGTGGCGAGCATCCGGGCTCGACCAGCAGCGGCGCCGCCAGCGCGATCGCCACGACCGCCAACCGCGACGTGAACGACAGCCCCTTCCACGCCAGGATCGTGGCACTCCGGTAGTCGGTCGCCCGGCGAACCCGGTGCGAGGAGGCGACGAAGGGGGCGGGTATCCTGCCTTCCTCCTCTATGGCGCCGCTGACCACGTCCGTCGAGCCGCTCGACGGCAACAAGGTCCGGCTCCGGGTGGCGGTGCCCGCCGAGGAGTTCGAGAAGGCCGTCGACGCCGCCTTCCGGAAGCTCGCCCGCGAGGTGAAGGTCCCGGGCTTTCGTCCCGGCAAGGTGCCCCGCCAGCTGCTCGAGGCTCGGCTGGGCAGCGACGTCGCCAGAGAGCAGGCGCTACGCGACGCCCTGCCCGACTACTACGCCGAGGCGGTCGCAGCCGAGGACATCGACGTGATTGCCCCGCCCGAGATCGACCTGACCGGCGGTGAGGAGAGCGGCGACATTGAGTTCGACGCGGTCGTCGAGGTCCGTCCGACCGTCACGCTGCACGGTTACGACGGCCTGCACGTCGAGATCCCGAGCCCGGAGGTGTCCGACGAGGCCGTCGACGCGCAGATCGATGCGTTGCGCGAGCGGTTCGCCGATCTCGAGGATTCGAGCGCCCCGCTCACCGACGGGCACTACGCCACCATCGACATCAAGGGCTACGTGCACGACGAGGTCATCGAAGGCCTCACTGCCACCGACTTCCTCTACGAGGTCGGATCCGGCATGGTCGTCCCCAAGCTCGACGACGAGCTGCGCGGCAAGCGGGCGGGCGACATCCTCAAGTTCAACGACGAGCTCCCTGAGCGCTTCGGTGAGCGCGCGGGACAAGACGTGGCCTTCCAGGTGCTGGTCAAGGAGACCAAGCGCAAGGTGCTTCCCGAACCGACCGACGAGTGGGCGTCGGAGGTCAGCGAGTTCGACACGATCGAGCAGCTGCGCGACGACGCACGGAACCGGCTCGCCCTGGTTGCGAAGGTGCAGGCGCAGATGGCCGTGCGCGACAAGGTGCTCGGGGCGGTGTCCGAGCTCGTCGACATCGAGATCCCCGATCCGCTGGTCGGTCGGGAGATGGAAAGTCGCCTCCACGATCTCGTCCACCGGCTCGAGGCGCAGGGGGCCACCGTCGAGCAGTATCTCGCCGCGACCGGCCAGGAGCAGGACGCCTTCATCGGCGCGCTGCGCCAGGGCGCCATTGCCGGCGTGCGCGCTGACCTCGCGTTGCGTTCCGTCGTTGCGCAAGAGGGGATCGAAGCGACCGACGACGAGGTCGACGCCGAGATCACGCGTCTCGCCGAGCGTCTGGAGGAGAAGCCGGAAAAGGTACGGCGAGATCTCGAACGGCGGGGCGCGATCGAGGCGGTACGCTCTGACATCGCCAGGGGCAAGGCTCTCCAGTTCCTGGTGGAGCAGGCAACGGTTGTCGACGAGTCCGGCAACCCCGTCGACCTCACCCTCCCCGACGGTGAGGCCGCTGACAACCAGGCTGACAACCAGGCTGACAACCAGGACGCTGACAGCGGCGAGTCCACCGAGACCCCCGAGACGCACGAGGAGCGCAACCGTTGAGCGACCCCATCCGCAACTATCTCGTTCCCACGGTCATCGAGCAGACCAACCGTGGAGAGCGGGCGTTCGACATCTACTCACGCCTGCTCAAGGAGCGGATCATCTTCCTTGGTACCCCGATCGACGACGCGGTCTCCAATCTGCTCATCGCGCAGCTGCTGCACCTCGAGAGCGAAGACCCCGACAAGGACATCTCGATCTACATCAACTCGCCGGGTGGCGACATCACCGCGTTGTTCGCGATCTACGACACCATGCAGTACATCAAGCCCGATTTGCAGACGATTTGCGTCGGCCAAGCGGCGTCGGCCGCGGCCGTGCTGCTCGCGGCGGGCTCGATCGGGAAGCGCTTCGCGCTTCCGCACGCGCGCATCCTGATCCACCAGCCGCATGGCGGTGCGTCGGGTCAGGCCGTCGACATCGAGATTCAGGCCAAGGAGATCATCCGCATGCGCGAGCTGCTCGACAACCTGCTCGCGCACCACACCGGGCAACCCCCCTCGAAAGTCGCCGCCGACACCGACCGCGACTTCATCATGAGCGCGCCCGAGGCCAAGGACTACGGCATCATCGACGAGGTCATCAGCAACCGTGAGCTCGCCGCGGTGGCCGCCGCGGCCGGGGTCAGCTGAAGCGGCATCAAAAGGGGAGGCAACGTCGTGGCCAAGTTCGGTGACGGGGGCGACCTGCTCAAGTGCTCCTTCTGCGGGAAGAGCCAGAAGCAGGTCAAGAAGCTCATCGCCGGACCGGGTGTCTACATCTGCGACGAGTGCATCGATCTCTGCAACGAGATCATCGAGGAGGAGCTCTCCCAGAGCTCCGAGGTCCGCTTCGACGAGCTGCCGAAGCCGCGTGAGATCTACGACTACCTGAACGACTATGTCATCGGTCAGGACCAGGCGAAGAAGATCCTGTCGGTCGCGGTCTACAACCACTACAAGCGCGTGCAGGCCGGCGCGTACGGCGACGCCGAGGTCGAGCTCCAGAAGTCGAACATCCTGCTGATCGGCCCGACCGGTTGCGGCAAGACGTTGCTCGCGCAGACCCTGGCGCGGCTGCTCAAGGTGCCGTTCGCGATCGCCGACGCGACCGCGCTCACCGAGGCCGGGTACGTCGGCGAAGACGTCGAGAACATCCTGCTCAAGCTGATCCAGAACGCCGACTACGACGTCAAGAAGGCCGAGACCGGCATCATCTACATCGACGAGATCGACAAGATCGCACGCAAGGCCGAGAACCCGTCGATCACGCGCGACGTGTCCGGCGAGGGCGTGCAGCAGGCGTTGCTCAAGATCCTCGAAGGCACCACGGCGTCCGTACCGCCGCAGGGCGGACGCAAGCACCCGCACCAGGAGTTCATCCAGATCGACACCACGAACATCCTGTTCCTCTGCGGGGGTGCGTTCGCGGGCATCGACAAGATCATCGAGAGCCGCATCGGCGGCCGTGGCGTCGGCTTCGGTGCCGACGTCCGCAAACCCGAGGACAAAGACCTCGGCGTGTTGCTCGCCGGCGTGCTGCCGGAAGACCTGTTGAAGTTCGGTCTGATCCCGGAGTTCGTCGGCCGTCTCCCGGTCGTCGGCGCGGTCCACAACCTCGACCAGGATGCGCTGATGCGCATCCTCATCGAGCCGAAGAACGCGCTGCTGCGTCAGTTCCAGAAGTTCTTCCAATTCGACGACGTCGACCTCGTGCTCACCGACGACGCGCTCGAAGCCGTGGCCGAGGAGGCGCTCAAGCGAGGGACGGGCGCGCGTGGCTTGCGAGCGATCCTCGAAGAGGTGCTCCTCGACGTGATGTACGACCTGCCGAGCCGCTCCGACGTCGCCCGCTGCGTGATCGACCGCAGCGTCGTCCTCGAACGCGTCACCCCGACGCTCATCACCATCACGCCCGACCGCCGCTCCGCCTAGTGCCGGGGGGCGAGCAGAGATGCCGCCCCGCAGTCCACGAAGGGCAAGCCCAAAGGACCTGGTTCGTAGACTGGCGTGATGCCGGAGGTGCCGCAGAAGCCCACGCTCGAGGGGCTCGAGGACAAATGGGCCGAGCGGTGGGAGGCCGACGGCACCTACCGCTTCGATCGGACGAAGTCGCGCGACGAGATCTTCTCGATCGACACGCCGCCGCCGACCGTCAGCGGCTCACTGCACATGGGTTCGGCGTTCGGCTACGTCCAGACCGACGCCAACGCCCGCTACCGCCGCATGACCGGGCGCGAGCTCTTCTACCCGATGGGATGGGACGACAACGGCCTGCCGACCGAGCGTCGCGTCCAGAACTACTTCGGCGTGCGTTGCGACCCGTCGCTCCCGTACGACCCCGACTTCGAGCCGCCGGAGAAGCCCCCCACACAGCCGATCCCGATCTCCCGGCCGAACTTCGTCGAGCTGTGCGAGCGCCTCGTGGTCGAGGACGAGCAGAAGTTCGAGGAGCTGTGGCGCAAGCTCGGTCTCTCCGTCGACTGGTCGTCGACGTACACGACCGTCGGGACGGGCGCCCGCCGTACGTCGCAGCGGGCCTTCCTGCGCAACCTCGGCCGAGGCGAGGCGTACCAGGCCGAGGCCCCGACGCTCTGGGACGTCGACTTCCGCACCGCGGTCGCGCAGGCCGAGCTCGAAGACCGCGCGACAGCGGGTGCGTACCACGCAGTCGGGTTCCGGCGTGACGGCGCGACCCCGGTCGTCATCGAGACCACCCGCCCCGAGCTGATCCCGGCGTGTGTCGCGCTCGTCGCGCATCCCGACGACGCGCGGTACCGGGCGCTGTTCGACACGACCGTGACGACGCCGCTGTTCGGCGTCGAGATCCCGGTCGTGCCACACGAGCTCGCCGACCCGGAGAAGGGCACCGGCATCGCGATGATCTGCACGTTCGGTGACCTCACCGACGTCACCTGGTGGCGCGAGCTCGACCTCCCGGCACGCGCGATCGTCGACTGGGACGGCCGTATCAAGGACCTGCCGCCCGACGCCATCGCGAGCGAAGCGGGCCGGGCCGCGTACGCGGAGCTCGCGGGCAAGACCGTCAAGCAGGCCCAGAAGCGCATCGTCGAGCTGCTGCGCGACTCGGGGGACCTCGTCGGCGACCCCCGCCCGATCACCCACGACGTGAAGTTCTACGAGAAGGGCGATCGACCGCTCGAGATCGTCACCACCCGTCAGTGGTATCTCCGCAACGGCGCCCGCGACCCCGAGCTGCGCGAGCAGCTGCTCGCGCGCGGCCGCGAGCTCCGGTGGCATCCGCCGCACATGCGCGTGCGCTACGAGAGCTGGGTCGAAGGGCTCAACGGCGACTGGCTGATCAGCCGGCAGCGGTTCTTCGGCGTGCCGTTCCCCGTGTGGTACCGGCTCGACGACGGGGGCACCCCCGACTACGAGCACCCGCTCCTGCCGGCCGAGGAGCGTCTGCCCGTCGACCCGTCGAGCGACGCGCCCGACGGCTACGACGCCGACCAGCGCGGGAAGCCCGGCGGCTTCATCGGTGACCCCGACATCATGGACACCTGGGCGACGTCGTCGCTCACTCCGCAGATCGCGTGCGCGTGGGAGGACGACGTCGACTTGTTCGGGCGCACCTTCCCGATGGACCTCCGACCGCAAGGACCCGAGATCATCCGCACCTGGCTGTTCGCCACCGTGGTGCGCTCGCATTTCGAGCACCGAACGCTGCCCTGGCGCGACACGACGATCAACGGATGGGTGCTCGACCCCGACCGCAAGAAGATGTCCAAGTCGATCGGCAACGTCGTGACGCCGATACCGCTGGTCCACGAGTACGGCCCCGATGCGCTGCGCTACTGGGCGCTCAACGGCCGACCGGGCGTCGACACCGCAGTCGACTACGGGCAGATGAAGGTCGGCCGCCGCCTTGCGATCAAGCTGCTCAACGCGTCGAAGTTCGCGCTCGGCGTCATCGGCGACGCGCGCACCGACAGCCGTGTCACGAACCCCCTCGACCGCGCGCTCCTCGCACAGCTCGCCCTGTTGGTCGAGGACGCCACGCGCGCCTTCGACGGGTTCGACTACGCGCGTGCGCTCGAGCTCACCGAGCGGTTCTTCTGGGGCTTCTGCGACGACTACGTCGAATTGGTGAAGCAACGCGCGTACGGCAGCAGTGGTGACGCGCCGGCCGCGTCGGCGCGGGCGACGCTGCACACCGCGCTGAGCACGTTGCTCCGCCTGTTCGCGCCGCACCTCCCGTTCGTCACGGAAGAGGTGTGGTCGTGGTGGCAAGAAGGCTCGGTCCACCGCAGCGAGTGGCCGGGCGCCGCCCCGCTGCGCGCCGTCGCGGGCGAGGCCGATGCCGCCGTGTACCCGGTCGCCGCCGCCGTGCTCGGCGCGGTACGCAAGGCGAAGACCGAGAGCCAGCGTTCACTGCGCACCGAGGCCAATCAGGTTGTCGTGCACGACAGCGCCGACCGTCTCGAGCGGCTGCGCGCCGCGCTCGACGACGTGCGCGACGCCGCACGTGCCCGCGAGATCGAGCTTGTCGAGGGAGACGCGTTCGTCGTGGAGGTCGAGCTCGCGGAACCCGACGCTGCCTGAGCCCTTGCAGCCCCACCAGGCCTGGGAGTGGCTCGACGCCCACGTGAACCTGGAGTCCCTCGGGGTGCCTCCCGGCCGGCGTGCCGAGCACCCGACGCTCGAGCGCATGGAGGCGCTGGTCGCGCTGCTCGGCTCCCCGCAGATCGAGTACCCGGTGCTGCACCTCACCGGCACCAACGGCAAGACGTCGGTCGCGCGCATCGCGTCCGCCTTGCTGGTCGCCCACGGCCTCTCGACCGGATCGTGGACGAGCCCGCACCTGGAGCGGGTCAACGAGCGGATCGCCTGGGACGGCGAGCCGATCGACGACGACGCGCTCGCCGAGCTGCTCGTCCACATCGCGACCGTCGAGCCGCACCTGCCGGCCGTGCCGAGCTACTTCGAGATCCTCGCCGCCGCCGCGTTCAGGTGGTTCGCCGACATCGCCGTCGACATTGCCGTGGCCGAAGTCGGTCTTGGCGGTCGGTGGGACTCGACGAACGTCGCCGACGGGCGAGTCGCGGTCGTGACCAACGTCAGCATCGACCACGTCGAGTACCTCGGGCCCACGCGGCGTGACATCGCCGACGAGAAGGCCGGCATCATCAAGCCGGGTGCGACGCTCGTACTCGGCGAGACCGACCCCGAGCTCGAACCGCTGTTCCGCGCGCAGGCCCCGGGCCGGGTGGTCGTGCGTGACCGCCACTTCGGCGTCACCGTCAACGAGCCCGCGCACGGCGGACGCCGGGTGTCGCTCTACACACCCTCGAGCGGGTATCCCGACGTGTTCCTGTCGCTGCACGGCGCGCATCAGGCCGACAACGCCGCGGTCGCGCTCACCGGGGTGGAGTGCCTCCTCGAGCGACCGGTCGATCCGACGATCGTCGAAGAGGTGCTCGGGTCGGTGCGCTCGCCGGGGCGGCTCGAGGTCGTTCACCACCAGCCTCTCGTGCTGCTCGACGGGGCGCACAACGTGGCCGGCGCGCACGCGTTACGGGCGGCGCTCGCGCAGGAGTTCCCGGACGCGCCCCGGACGCTCGTCGTCGGCCTCCTGCGGGAGAAGGACCCGACCGAGATGCTCGACGCGCTCGGCACCGCGCACGCGGCCCGCCTCGTGTGCTGCCGACCGCCGAGCCCCCGCGCCCGCAACCCCGAAGACCTGGCGGCGGCTGCGCTCGAGATCGGTCTGGAACGGGAGCAGGTCGATGTCGTCGACGCAGTCATCGTCGCGGGCTCCCTCTACGTCGTCGGGGCCGCTCGATCCGCCATCCGGCGAATGGACCAGTAGGGTCCCGCCCGCATGAGCAGCCGGACCCTCTTCTTGTGCAAGCCCGACGCGGTCGAGCGTCGGCTCGTCGGCGAGATCATCGCCCGGCTCGAGCGCAAGGGCCTGCGCATCGTCGCGATGGACCTGCGCCAGATCGACGCGGAGTTCGCCGGGCGTCACTACGAAGAGCACCGCGAGAAGCCGTTCTTCGGCGAGCTCGTCGACTTCATCACGCGAGGCCCCCTGGTCGCGATGGTCGCCGAAGGTGGACCCGACACGTGGAAGGTCGTGCGCACGCTGATGGGCGCGACCGATCCGCGCGATGCGGAGACCGGCACGATCCGCGGCGACCTCGCGACCAAGCTCACCGAGAACCTCGTGCACGGCTCGGACAGCGCCGAGTCGGCCGTACGCGAGATCGCCCTGTTCTTCCCCGATCTCGACGGCTGAGCCGGGAGATTGGCGCCCGATTGCCGCCAATCCGGCCGCGACGCCTGGGAAACTCTCCCTGAGAGGTCGGCTGGACCGACCTCACGGGAGGTCATAGCCTTGCCGCCTCGTGTTGCTCGCAGACCGCCACCCCCTCCTGTGAACGCGCCCTGGTACTCCAACGTCATCGGTCGTGACCTGGCGATCGACCTCGGGACCGCGAACACCGTCGTGTACGTGCGCGGCCAGGGCATCGTGCTCAACGAGCCGTCGATCGTCTCGCTCAACACGCGCAACGGCCAGATCCTCGCGGTCGGCGCGGAGGCCAAGCGCATGCTGGGTCGCACGCCGAGCCACATCGAAGCGATCCGTCCGCTCAAGGACGGCGTGATCGCCGACTTCGACATCTGCGAGAAGATGCTCCGCTACTTCATCCAGCGGGTGCACAGCCGCAACCGCTGGGCGAAGCCGCGGATGGTCATCTGCATCCCGTCGGGTATCACCGGCGTCGAGAAGCGGGCCGTCCAGGAGGCGGCCGAGTTCGCCGGCGCCCGCAAACCGGTGCTCGTGATCGAGGAGCCCATGGCCGCGGCGATCGGCTCGGGCCTGCCGATCCACGAGCCCGCCGGCAACATGGTGGTCGACATCGGCGGCGGCACCTGCGAGGTCGCAGTGATCTCGATGGGCGGCATCGTCGCGAGCGAGTCGATCCGCGTCGCCGGCGACGAGTTCGACGAGGCGATCCTCTCGTTCATGAAGCGCGAGTACTCGCTCGCGCTGGGTGAGCGCACCGCCGAGGAGGTGAAGCTCCACCTCGCCAGCGCCTACCCGCTGGAGGAGGAGCTGCACGCCGAGATCCGCGGGCGCGACCTCGTCACGGGGCTGCCCCGCACGATCACGGTCTCCACCCAGGAGATCCGAGAGGCGATCGAGGAGCCGGTGGCCGCGATCATCGACGCAGTCAAGGTCACGCTCGACAAGACGCCACCCGAGCTCGCGGCCGACGTCATGGAGCGCGGCATCGTCATCACCGGCGGTGGGTCGTTGTTGCTCGGGCTCGACGCCGCGATCCAGGCCGAGACCGGCATGCCCGTCCGGCGGGCCAAGAACGCGCTCTTCTCCGTCGTGCTCGGCTCGGGCCAGTGCCTCGAGCAGTTCGACGTGCTCCGGCAGGTGCTGATCAGCGGGCCTGAAGACTGATCGAGCGCCGAAGCGCGCGAGGCTTGATCACCCATGGTCATTGCCCGGCGCGATACGCGGCAGCGCACCGTCCTCATCCTCGTCCTCGTGTCCTCGCTCGCGCTCGTGACGCTCGACTCGCGGGGCAGCGGCCTCATCGATACGATCCGTGACGCAGCGCGCGACGTGATCGCGCCGGTGCAATCCGCGGTCGACACCGTGTTCTCGCCGGTGTCCGACGCAGTCAACGGAGTCACGAACTACAGCGCGGTCAAAGACGAGAACGAGCGGCTGAAGAACCAGGTCGCGCACCTGAAGGGACGCATTCGGCGCCAGCGCGCCGCCGGCGCCGACGTCAGCGACCTCGAGAAGCTGGTCGACCTCCCGCGCGTCGAGGACGCGACCGGCGTCGTCGCGCGGGTGATCGGTGGGGCACCGGGCAACTTCGAGAAGACGGTCCAGCTCGACCGCGGTTCGGGCGCAGGGCTGGAGGCGGGTCAGCCGGTTGTCGCGGCCGACGGGCTCGTGGGCAAGATCACCGACGCGTCGCATTCACGGGCGACGGTCACGCTGATCGACAACCCGGGGTTCGGCGTGGGCGTCCGTCTCGAGAACACCAACACCCGAGGCATCGCCGAGGGCCGGTCGGGTGAGAGCACCCTGCGCCTCAGCTTCCTGTCCGACCTGACCGTCCGGCCCAAGAAGGGCGAGCTCTTGTTCACGTCGGCGTCCGACGACGCGGTGTTCCCCCCCGACATCCCCGTGGCGAAGGTCGTCCACTACGACAAGCAGCCCGGCGACATCGAGCCGCACATCACGCTCGCCCCGCTCGTCAATCTCGACGACCTCCAGTTCGTGAAGGTGCTGCGCTGGTCGGAGGCGAAGAGCAGCAAGCGCGGCAACAGCTAGCCGGGCAGGCCCAAAGGAGTGTTGCTCCGCCGGATCCGACTCGTGCTCGTCGTGGTGACGCTCGTCGTCGTCCAGACGACGATCTTCCCGAGCCTGCGCGTGTTCGGCGCGATCCCGGATCTGTGCCTCGTCGCCACGGTGGCGATGGCGTACGAGGAGGGGCCGCAGGCGGGCCTGGTCTTCGGGTTCGCGAGCGGTCTCGCCATCGACCTGTTCCTGTCGTCACCGGCGGGGCTGTCGGCACTCGCGTTCGCCGCGACCGGGTACGGCGTCGGCGTGTTCCAGAGCGGGCTGATGCGTGAGTCGCGCAGCATCCGGCCGATCCTCGGTTTCGTCGGTGGCCTCGTCGGCGGCACGATCTTCGTGATCGTGGGCGCGATCGTGGGTGAGAGCGGCTACCTGTCGCTGCACAGCGTCCAGGTCGTGATCGTCGCCGCGCTGTACGACGCACTCGTGTCGTACGCCATCTTCCCGTTCGTGCGGTGGGCGGCCCACGAGCCCGGCGCCGGCATCGCGTGGGGTGGCCGCTAGCCTGGGCGACCACCGCGAAACCGCTGGTCATCGGTGCGCGCCCGCCAGCGGGCACGCCCGTCGACCACCATGGAGCGGCGAGCGGCCTGAAGGGCGGCCCCGGGTATCCCGGCGCCGAGCGAGCGCGACCAATGGGTGACGCGATGACGACGGGGACAGTGCCGTGAGCGAGGGCAACAGCCGGGCGCGCCTCGGGATCGTGGGCATCATCGTGATGGCGCTGTTCAGCGGACTGTTCGCGCGCCTCTGGTTCCTGCAGATCGGCAGCTCGACCGAGCGCGCCGCCGCGCAGACCCGGGCGAACCGCGTGCGCATCGTCACGGAGCCCGGCGTACGCGGGAGCATCCTCGACCGCAACGGCAAGGTCCTCGTCGAGAACAAGCTCGTCGACAGTCTCCAGGTGCGGCACGGGATGACCCCGGCCGAGCGTCGGCGGACGATCCCGAACCTGGCCAGGCTCCTCGGCCTGAAGCCCAAGCAGGTCGCCAAGCGCATCGACGATCCGCGCTTCTCGCCGTACCAGCCGGTGCCGATCGCCGACGACGTCGACTACAAGACGCTCGTCTACATCAAGGAGCGACCCGAGGAGTTCCCGAAGGTCGAGGCCGTCCGGCGGAGCATCCGCGTGTACCCGAGCGGTCTGGTCGCGCCGCACCTGTTGGGCTACGTCGGGAGCCTCAACAAGAACGAGCAACGGCTCCATCGCGGCCAGGCCTACGCCTCCGACGACTTGATCGGAAAGGACGGCGTGGAGCAGGTCTTCGAGAGCGAGCTTCGCGGCAAGCCGCACATTCGAAAGCTCGAGGTCGACAGTCGCGGCCGTCTCGTACGCGTGCTCAATGACCGTCCGGCCAAGGTCGGCAACGACGTCCAGCTGACGATGGACGTCGACGTCCAGCACCTCGCCGAGGAGTCGCTCCAGCAGGGGATGGCGGCGGCAAGCAAGTGGCAGGACACGCAGATCAAGAACCAGTACAAGACGTTCACGGCCGGGGGAGGCGCCGTCGTCGTGCTCGACGCACACGACGGATCGGTCGTGGCGCTCGCGTCGGCACCGACGTTCGACGTCCGGGAGTTCACGAACGGGCTGTCGCGCCAGCACTACCAGGAGCTCAACGATCCGAAGAACCACTACCCGCTGCTCGACCGCGCGACCCAGGGCCTCTACGCGCCCGGATCGACCTTCAAGCTCTTCACCGCCATCGCCGCGCTCCAGGACAAGGTCATCACGCCCGACTTCACGTTCAACGACGACGGATGCGTCACCTTCGGCGACGACATCCCGAAGTGCAACGCGGGAAAGGCGAAGCACGGCATCGTGAACCTCGAGAAGGCCGTCCGGATCTCGAGCGACGTGTTCTTCTACAACCTCGGGTACAAGTTCTGGAAGAGCTTCCAGGAAGGGGACGTGCAGAAGGGCTACGGCATCCAGAACACCGCGCGAGAGTTCGGCTTCGGGCGCGCCACCGGCATCGGGCTCCCGAACGAGGCCCGCGGCCGGATTCCCGACAAGGCGTTCAAGAAGAAGCTGAACCGGGACAGTCCCGACCCGTTCACCCGTGCGTGGCTCCCCGGTGACAGCGCGAACGTGGCGGTCGGCCAGGGCGACGTGATCGTGACGCCGATCCAGCTCGCGTCGGGATATGCCGCCTTCATCAACGGTGGCAAGCTCTTCGCGCCGCGTCTCGCCGAGAAGGTCCTGACACCCGGTCACCAGTCGGTCCTGCGTGATCTTCCCTCGCGGAAGACAGGCACGATCGACATCCCCGACGACGTGCGCAATCCGATCCTGTCGGGGCTCTTGGGAGCAGTGAACGCCTCAGACGGCACGGCGCGGCCGGCGTTCAACGGCTACACCGGGCTCGAGGTCGCGGGGAAGACCGGCACTGCGCAGCAAGGCGACAAGGAGGACAACGCGCTCTTCGTGGGTCTCGTGAACCCGAACCCGAAGCCCGACGCTCCGCCCGAGCAGAAGAAGCAGTACGTGATCGCCGTGATCGTCGAGGAAGCCGGTTTCGGCGGGTCGGTTGCCGCACCCATCGCGCGCCGGATCATCGACGGTCTGAACGATCCGACCAAGGCTCCCGACCCGGTTCAGTACCGGCCGCAGAAGTCGTCCGACTGATGGCGCTCACGACACGCAACAGCCGGCGCATGCGCGTCGCGGCCTACGCCCCCCAGCGTCGGCGCACGATCCTCGATGCCGAACTGGTGGCGCGCGTCGACTGGATCCTGCTCGGCGCGTGCGCGCTCATCGCGCTGCTCGGTCTCGTGATGATCTACTCGGCGAGCCGCCACATCGTCGACGGCGACCCCTATTACTTCGTGAAGCGCCAGGCCCTCGCGCTGGCGATCGGGGTCGGCATCGCGATCCTCATCCTGCGCACCGATTACCGGAAGCTGCGCGACTACTCGCTGCTCGCATATGTGGTGACCGTCGTGCTGCTCTTGTTCGTGCTCTCACCGATCGGCTCGAACGCGAAGGGCGCGCAGGCGTGGTTCCAGCTCCCGTTCGGACTGCAGTTCCAGCCGTCGGAGCTGGCGAAGTTCGGTCTGATCGTGGCGCTCGCGGGATACGTCAACGAGCATCGCGGAGACATCGACCCGTGGCGGCTCACGGTGATCATCGGGCTGGCGCTCGTCCCGCTCGGCCTCGTGCAGCTCCAACCGGACCTCGGTACCAACATGGTGCTGATCTTCGGCATCATCGGACTGCTCGCGGTGGCGGGCGTGCGCGGCCGCTACCTGCTCGTGCTCGTGCTGCTCGGGATCACGGGCATCTACGCGGTCGTGAACGTCGGGATCCTCAAGCAGTACCAGATCGACCGGCTGACCGCGCTCGCCGACTCCAGCAACAACAAGCAGGGGAGCACCTACAACCAGGACCAGTCGAAGAAGACCATCACGACGGGCGAGGTGTTCGGATTCGGCTTCCTCAAGGGCCCGCAGACGCGCCTGGGCTTCGTGCCCGAGCAGCAGACCGACTTCATCTTCACCGCCGTCGGAGAGGAGTTCGGGTTCTTCGGCGGCGCGCTGCTGCTGAGCTTGTTCGCAGTCGTGGTGTGGCGGACGTGGCGAACAGCCAGGCTCGCCCGCGACTACTTCGGCACCCTTGTGTGCGCGGGTGTCCTGACGATGTTCACGTTCATGATCTTCGAGAACGTCGGCATGACCATGGGCATCATGCCCGTCACCGGCATCCCACTACCGTTCATGAGCTACGGCGGCTCAGCCTTAGTAACCTCCTGCGCCTGCGTAGCCCTGGTAGCCAACGTCTACGCCAGACGCTT
>WNGB01003103.1_pt1 | contig 33954 bp, 21 predicted proteins | sample 5400681 | NCBI WGS metagenome assembly WNGB01 (sample SAMN13153367, study PRJNA577476) | soil metagenome | isolation source: 115 cm soil or saprolite under grassland replicate 2 | place: USA:California | collected 2016-06-15
GTAGAGCGCGACCGCTTCACGCCGAAACTCCGGCGGATACGGCTTTCGGTACTTCGGCTTCCTTGGCATGGCCAGACAGCCTTTCTGCCGGACCGGATAGCCCAGCACTCAGCTGTCCACGAAACCGGGGGCATTCCAACGACCACAGCCGTCTCGCCTACGCCGAGCTCCTTCCGAGCGAAAGTCCCGCGGACTGCGTCGCCTTCCTGCGCCGCGCCGTCGCCTGGTACGGCGAGCAGGGCGTCAACGTCGAGCGCGTCCTCACCGACAACGGCAACGGCTACCGCTCACACGCCTGGGCGGGAGCCTGCGCCGAGCTCGGCATCGCTCGTCGCTACACGCGGCCGCGCCGACCACAGACGAACGGCAAAGCGGAAGCGCTCGTCAAGACGCTTCAGCGCGAATGGGCCTACCGCTTCGCCTACCCCACCAGCGTCCATCGCGCCAAAGCACTCCCCGGATACCTACGCTGGTACAACCGACACCGACCCCACAGCTCGCTCGGCCGCAAACCGCCGATCAGCCGCGTCTCACAGGTCTGTGGGTCCCACAGCTAGGCCCGCCGGAGACATCGCCCACCGCGACGTACCGACCTGCACGCTCGACGACCGGCTCCGAGATGTCCGCGAACGCGTCCGCGCGGCTGCGTGGGAAACCTGCATCGTCGTCAACGAGCAGCGGGTCGTTCTGGGTCGCCTCGGCCGCAAAGCGATTGCTTCGGATGCCGACTCGTCGATCAAGGCGGCGATGACACCGGGACCGAGCACTGTCCGGCCGAGTATCAGCGCCGACGCGCTGCTGGAGCGGCTCCGTACCCGAAAGCTGACCAGCACCCTCGTCACCACCCCGGACGGCCGGCTCGTCGGGCTCGTTCGTCGCGACGAGCTCGAACGCGCAACAAGGGACAGTGTCCCAATCCAGGGGTCGTAGGCTAGATCGGACCCACGTTTTGGCAGCGGGCCACCGGCACCCTGCGTCGGAGACGCACACTTGGCGGCAGCGCGAGGGAAGGTCGGCCTGGGCGGCCCCGTCTGGAAAGCATGAGGCGGCTCTATGCGCGCCGCGGAGGCGGCGTTATACCTAAGCGATGAACGTCGGTGTCGCAATCGGCTCGACCCTTGCCGGCTTCCGAATCGAACGGTTGCTCGGGCAAGGCGCGATGGGCGCGGTCTACCTCGCGGAGGACGTCCATCTCCGTCGCAAGGTCGCAGTCAAGGTGCTCGCGGGCGAGCTTGCCGACGACGACCGCTTCCGGCGCCGCTTCCTCGTCGAGTCGCAGCTCGCGGCAAGCCTCGAGCACCCGCACATCGTTCCGATCTATGCAGCCGGCGAGGACAGCGACGTCATCTTCCTCGCGATGAAGTACGTCGAAGGCTATGACCTGCGCGCGCTCATCGACGCGAGTGACCAAGTCGGCGACGAACGCACGCTGACCCTCCTCACCCAGGTCGGGGACGCGCTCGACACCGCCCATGGGCTCGGGCTCGTGCACCGCGACGTCAAGCCCGCGAACATCTTGATCGGCGCCGGCGACGCGGAGCACGCGTACCTCTGTGACTTCGGTCTCGCGAGGCATGCGTCAACGGTGGCGAGCCTGACCGGCAACGCCTTCGTGGGGACGATCGCCTACATCGCGCCCGAGCAGATCGAAGGCGGTGCCGTCGACGCGCGCGCGGACGTCTACTCGCTCGCCTGCGTCCTCTATGAGTGTCTCACCGGCGCCGCGCCGTTCGAGCGTGACGGCGACCTCCAGGTCATCTTCGCGCACCTGAAGGAGCCGGCGCCGCTCGTCACCACCCTGCGGCCCGATCTGCCGGAGACGATCGACGGCGTGTTGCAAAAGGCGCTCGCCAAGGCGGCCGACGAGCGCTTCTCGACGTGCAGTGAGCTCATAGCCGAGGCCGGAGAGGCTCTCGCCGTCGCCCCACCCGAGGTCTCCCGGTCGACGCGTCGCACGATTCCCGGCGTCCGGACGTTCCTGATCGCGGATGTCCGCGGCTACACGAAGTACACGGCCGAACACGGTGACGAGGCCGCTGCGGAGCTCGCGTCTACCTTCGCCGACATCATCCGCCGAGTCGTCGAGGAGCGCGAAGGCAGGCTGATCGAGCTCCGCGGCGACGAGGCCCTGGTCGTGTTCGAGTCGGCGCGCCAGGCGCTTCGCTCGGCGCTCGAGCTGCAAGCGCAGGTCGCGGCGGCGGATCTTCCCCGCGGCGTCGGTGTCGGGCTCGACGCCGGCGAGGCAGTTCCCGTCCAGGACGGTTACCGGGGCGGTGCGCTCAACCTCGCCGCGCGGTTGTGCTCGATTGCCGGTGCGGGCGAGGTGCTCGCGAGCGAAACGGTTCTGCAGCTCGCACGCGCCGTGGAAGGAATCCGATACGGCGAGCGGCGACTTGAGCGCGTGAAGGGCCTCGCCAAGCCGGTTGCGGCCGTCGAGGTGCTGCCCGCCGACCGGCGTGTGCCCCGGTGGAACCGCCGTCGGCTTCGGCGGACGGCCCTGCGGATGCTTCGGCGCCGAAGCGTCAGGCTCGCCGTCGCCGGAGCGTTCATCGCCGCCGTCGCGGCGGCGGGCATTCTCGTCTTCGCCGGGTCCGGCTCGGGCGCCCGCCGGATCGCGGAGAAGTCGATCGGCTTCGTCTCGCCTTCCGGCGAGCTCGAAGGCCAGCTGCCGGTGAGCAGTTCGGGGGAGCTCGGCGTGCTCGGAAACACACTGTGGTTCGGCAACGGCGAGGACAAGACTCTCGAGCCGATCGATCTTCGCACGCGGAAGCTGATTCATCCCTTCGTCCCGGTCCAGGGCGGGATCGCCGGGATGGCGGTGGGACTCAACGCAGTGTGGGTCGTGGACGCGACCGAGCCCGTGTTACTGCGGATCGACGCGCGTTACCGGACGGTCAAGCGCATCCCGCTGCCGGCGAAGAAGAGCGACATCGACTTCACTGCGCCTACCGAAGCGGAGATCGGCGCGGGGTCCGTGTGGGTCGCGGAAGCGAACAAGGTGTTCCGCGTCGACCCGAATGAGCTCAAGGTCGTGAGAACGATCGACGTGCCGCAGGCCGACCTGCTCGCGTTCGGCGACGGTGCGCTCTGGGTCGGGCAGAGCAACCTCTCGTCGATCAGCAAGATCGACCCCGCCGTGAACGAGGTCGTGCAAACGGTCAAGCTGCGTAACTGGGTCGGCAGCTTGGCGGTCGGCGGCGGCTTCGTCTGGGCGACAGTCTCGCCCGACGACACGCTCTGGAAGATCAGCGAGAACGGCACCTTCGACAAGACTTTGGACGTCGGCCACGGCCTGGGTGACGTGACCTACTTCGACGGAGCCGTCTGGGTGGGCTCGATCGGACGGCTGCATCGGGTCGACCCGGACAGCAATCAGATCACCGACTTTGAGGTGGTGGACCGTGCGGAGAGCCTCGAGCCCGGCGACGGCGTGCTCTACGTGTCGACTGGGGACAGCCCGCCGAAGCTGGCGCCGCTTTCCACCGACGAGGTGGCGACCTTCAGCCTTGCGGAAAACTGGGTGGACGACACCGACCCGGCCCACGCATGGCCCAGCCCGCCCTACCGCTGGCAGCTCGCGTATGCGACCGGCGCTCAACTGCTCAATTACCCGGACGCCCCCGCGCCCCGCGGCACGCAGCTCCGGCCGGAGGTGGCCGTCGCGCTGCCCTCCGTCTCGGCCGACGGGCGGACGTACACCTTCCGCATCCGGCCGGGCTTCCGTTTCTCGCCCCCTTCCTCCCAGAAGGTGACCGCCGAAACCTTCAAGTCCTCGATTGAGCGCGCGCTCTCGAAGGGTCTCGGCCCGGAGGCGCCCGCTTTCGGGGTCCTCCGCGACGTCGTCGGCGCGGACGCCTTCCACACGGGCAAGGCCGAGCACATCTCCGGAATCGTTGCGCACGGGGACACGTTGCGTATCCGGCTCGTCGCACCGGCAGGCGACTTCCTGGCGCGCTTGTCGATGCCCTTCTTCGCGGCCGTCCCGATCGGGACGCCGGTCGTCACCGGCGGAGTGCAGACACCGATCCCGTCGGCCGGGCCGTACTACCTGAAGGTGCGGTGGGGGGACGAGCTCGTCGTGCTCGAACGGAACCCCAACTACCAAGGGCCGCGGCCGCACAGGCTGGAGCGCATCGTCTACGACATCGTCAACAGCACGCACCGGACGGTCAGCCGGATCGAGAGCGGCGCTGCGGACTACACGGCCGACGTCCTCCACGAATCGACCTTCGCCGCCGGCGGCCCCCTCGACGTTCGCTTCGGCCAAGGTCGCTCCAGCGCGCCGGGAAACCCACGACTCGTCCAGACGCCACAGCTCGGCTTTCGCTTCCTTCAGTTCAACACGGCGAGCGGTCCGTTCGCCGACGCGCGGCTTCGCCGGGCCGTGAACTACGCGATCGACCGCCGCGCGCTTGCCGCCGCGGCCGGTGACCTGCCGAGCGCAGCGTACTTGCCGCCCGGCCTGCCGGGCGCGAGCCGCGCTTCCGTGTATCCGCTCAAGCCAAATCCCGCGCGGGCACGTGCACTGGCGCACGGGTTCCGAGGAAAGGTCGCCCTCTACTCCTGCCGCCGCCCCGATTGCACGACCGCTGCGCGCATCGTGCGCGCCAACCTCGCGCCGCTGGGTATCGCCGTCCAGATCGTTCAGTTCGACGATCAGTGGTCGGCCGCCCAGCAGCGGGGGGCTGCCTACGACATGCTGCTCGCCGGATGGTTCTACGACTGGCCGGATCCATCCGAGGTGCTGAACGTCTTTCTGGATCCGAAGGGCTTCCGTCCGGACTGGGCGCCGCGGCCACTTTCGATTCCGGAGCCCTACCGGCGCGAGCTCCGACGCGCGGCGCTGCTACGCGGGCCGGCGCGCGCGGGCGCGTACGCCCGGCTCCAGCTGAAGCTCGAGCGGAACGTCGCACCCTTCGCCGCGTTCGCGACGCCAGTCCTGCCGGAGTTCTTCTCGGCGCGGATCGGGTGTCGGGTCGAGCAACCGGTTGTCGGCGTCGTCGACATCGGCGCGCTCTGCATCGCGAAGCGGTGACGCCGACCGACCTCAGCCGCCGGCCATCGCCGCCACCACGGCTCCCGAGACGACCCCGTCCGACAGCGGATCGTCGGCGGACCCCGAGCGGCTAGCAGACGAGGCGCTCGAGTCACGCGCGCGGCTCGTCTAGTCTGCGCCGTCATGCTCGCGAGAGGAGGTGACCCTTGCCTTTTCGGAAGCCACGGCCCGAGGTCGCGCCCGGCATCGTGCAGATGCACCCGCGCTGGGAGCGGATCCTGCGCGGGGAGTCGTCGCTCGCACGCCTGCAGCGCCTCTACCGCGGGATGTTTGCCCTCATCCCCAGCCCCTGGCGCTGCAAGTTCTGCAACGCCCCGTTCAGCGGCCCATCCTCGGGAGTCCTCAAGTGGATCGGCTACTCGCCCTCGGCGAAAAACCCGAACGTCTGCGCGCGCTGAATTGAGTGGGCACCCAAGGGCGGGGCCGTCGTCCCGCTCAGCGTGCTCTTCGCCGACGTGCGCGGCTACACCAGACTGACGGCGGGGCTCGCGCCGGCCGAGGTACCGGCGCTGGTCAATCGGTTCTACGAGACCGCTTCCAAAGCGCTGCTCACGCACCAAGGGCTGCTCGGCCAGATCGAGGGCGACAACGTCATGTCCCTCTTCGTCCCGGGTTTAGCGGGCAAGGCCTACAGGAGGAACGCCGTCGAGGGCGGCCGGGCTCTCCTGCAGGCGGTCGGGCCGGGAAGCGAGCTCTCGCTCGAGGTCGGAGTGGGGATCGCGAGCGGCGAGGAGTTCGTGGGCAACGTCGGCGGCGGAGGCTACAAGGACTTTGCTGCAGTCGGGGACGTGACGAACCTCGCCGCGCGGCTCACCGCGAAGGCGCAGGCTGGCGAGGTGCTGGTCGACGCAGAGACGTTCGAGGCCGTCGCCGACCGATATCCCGGAGCGGAGCGCTATGAGCTCGAGCTCAAGGGAAAGCAGGCGCCGGTCGTGGGCTACGGCATCCACGGCTGAGCTACTGGAAGCAGACGCGCAGGCCGAGTCGAGCCAGAGCCCATCGCCGAGGAGCCGGCTTCTGAGGGAGCGAGTGGAAGCTCTGGCGGGAGGGTGAGCCGTTCCCGCAGCGTTTCACTGGCAGATTCGCCGACGACGGCAGGATGATCGTCGGCCGCTGGGAGAAGGCTGAGGACGGCACCAACTACACGACCGACTTCGACCTCACGTACACCCGCGTCGAGTTGCGGTTCCGCTCAGCGACCGGCTCGCCCCTCGGCCTGCTCGTAGGGGATCGAGCTGCAGTCGCGAGCGCCCGTTGGCTGCCCCGACCGTCTCCGGCGCCGACCCCCGACTATGTCCCGAGCTGCGAGGCGCGGTACGCGTGGAGACGGTCCGCCAGCTCCTTCGGGCGGCTGAGGGCGACGCAGTGTCCGCTATTGATCTCGTCGGGGTCGATGCCTAAGCGCTCTCGTACGACCCGGCGCAGGAAATCGGCCGGCAACAGGCGGTCGTCGCGACAGAGCAGGAACCGGGTGTCCACATCGGGCCACGCATCGAGCGGCCACGGCTCGCGCGTCGGTGTGTCCGACTGCACGCGCCCCCTCTTCAGCGCCTCCGCCGCCAGCGCTGGCGGAACATCGTGGTAGAAGGTGGCGGCCACGTCGCCACGCCACTCACCGGGTTCCGGCTCGTATCCCGTATTCGCCCACCACTCCCGCGGCGCCTCGCCCGGCGACGGGATCAAACCGGCGACCAACACGAGCAGCTCCACAGGCGTTCGGTCGCAGACGAGCGGCGCCGTGAAGCCAGCAAACGACTGCGCGACCACGACCAGCTCGCCGTGGTCTCCGATCGCGTCGACCACCGCGTCCGCGTACTCCGACAGCCCTGCCGAGTCGTCGTCGCACGGAAGGTCTGGCGCCACCACGTCGTGGCCCCGTTCACGCAGCTCGGCATCCACCAAATGCCAGTACCAACCGACGTCGCCGGCGCCGTGGATCAACACGTATGTGGCCATCTGTGCTCAGCCGCGCTCTCACGGGCGAAGGGGTCGATGGACCGGACTGCCAAGGCGTACCACCGGGCGCGTGGTGACCGCATTCTAATGCTCGGCTCGCACGAGGTCTGCGTCACAGCTGACAACAGCGCCGCCACCGCCGGGCGATGCGCGACCAGCAATGTGGTGGACACGGCGCGCTAACTCGGCCGACTCTGGTCTGCTCGTCAGCTCGCTTCGCGCGGCGGGACAGCGATGTCGAACAGGAGCCCGCTCGAGCCCTCGCCTCCGCCGGTGCCGACGCGGCGCGACACCCACGCGTACGGCGTGCCGTCGAGCCATCGCGCGATCGACGGCACCCGCCGCACGCGCAGGCCCGCACGCGGCACCTCCTCCTCGTGGAAGTACCACGGGCTCACATCGGGTGCCAGCAACACACCTTGCGCAGTGATCGGGCGCATGTCTCCGTCCTGCGTCAGCAGCGATCCGCGCTGAAGAACCACCGCCGCCGAGCCGTTCGGCTCGCGGACTGGGACCAGCGGGATCCAATGCTCCGGGACCATCGTCTGCAGCACGTACACGAGGTCAGCGGGCGAGTCGAGCTCGGGCAGCGGCGCCGCCGTGAGACGCGACGAGTACTCGATCGAGCGGTCGCGGGGACGTCCATCGGCACTTTCGACGACGCGCTCGACGCCCCACGCGAGGTTCGCCATCTCGTCACGGAGTAGCAGGAGCTCCTCGACGGGATCACCGTCGAGCGCGCCGGCCACGACCGGCGCGAGCAGAAGGAGGACCGGCGCGGGGCCTGAGCCGGCGGCCAGCTCAGCGTCGGTCAGCCGGAAGATCCGCCACGGCGCCGTCGCACTCGAAGCCGTCTCCGTCGGCTCGATGAGCACGTTCTCGCCGAATGTGTCCCGGACGACGAGGCTGCGCACGCCGACGACGGAGCCGAAGCGTGCCGGGACTGGGACTGACCACCAATCATTGCCGAATGCGGTCGCAAACTCGACCGTCAGCAGCCGCCCGAGATCCTCAGCGGCGGCGCTCACCGCGCCGAGGTCGACAGCCGCGTCCTCGACCTCCCAGAAGCGCTCGGTGGGCATTCCCGGGAACGTGACGCGAGTCGGAAGCAGGTGCACCGTCTTCGAGGCGCGCTCGTCGGCGGGAGACGCCAAAGCGTTCGACCGCTCGTCGTCGACGTCGAGGTCGTACCAGTCGAGACGGCCGCCGAGGTATTCGGCGGCGGACAGGACGACCTCGCCGCCGTCGGTATGCGCGCCGACCGAGAAGCGGTACTCGAGCCTGTCGGTCACCCAGCAGTCGCCCGCGTTCTCGGGCCGCTGGGCGTTCACCCACGCTAGAAACGGGTCGACGACGTCCGGCGGCAGCCCGGCGTTGTCCGCGGCGAGCGCGTCGGCGATCGCAAGTCCGTCTCCGGCTTCATCGGCGAGGAGCCGGAGCCGTGCGTCGGCCGGGTCGGTCGGGGCCTTCGGGGCCGGAAGCGGATGCGCTGCCGCGAGTCCGGCCGCGCGATTGCCGAGCCCACTTGCCTCTAGGAGCTCGACGAACCTCGTCCAGGCGTCGAGCCGCTGCCGAAGCGTCGGTGCGACCGGCGGCTCTCGCTCGACGAGCACCTCGAGCGGCACCGCCTGCGGGTCGTAGTCGTCAGGCTCGCCACCCGCCGAACGCCAGCGGCTGAGCGGATGCTCGACCGTCTCCACGCGTACGGCGACCGGGAACGCAGCGTCCTCGCCCAGTAGCTCGCCGACCTGCCACTGTCGACCCAGCAGCCACAAGGGGTCGTGCACGGCCGCGCGAAGACCGAGCGTCGGGTCCTGTCCGCGAACTCGGGGCTCGAGGCGGTGCCAGGTGGTCGTGGTGATCGTCATGAGTGGATCAGCGCCTCCGTTCGGGCCTTCGCCAGCGTAAGCAGCTCGCGCATCGGGAGATCCAGCCCACTGGCGACGTCGCCGTCCGTCAGGTAGATCGTCGGCACAAAGCGGCCGGCCCACGCCACCGAGGAGAGATCGACCATCCGGATCTTCGCGAGGTCGAGAGTCTCTCCCACGACTCCGGCAAGGCTCTCGATCGTCCACGCGACGCCCGGAACCGGTGGCACCGCGAGCAGAATCGTTTGCGGCGGCCTCGCGCCCGGGGCGTCGAACCCGAACGACAACGCGGTGGTGGTGTCGATGGCCGGCACGACTTCCACGAACTCGTCGACGACGAGCACGGCCATCCCGGTGTTTGCATCGAGGTCGCCCAAGACGTGCGCGACGAGGTGGGTCACGGGATCCCGCCCGAGCGAGGTCGGGAAGCGCGACCCGACCCACCGCCCTCGTGCCGCGCCCTCCGCCTTTGGGAACGGATTGACCGGGTGCTGGATCGCGCGCAACCGCGACAGGCCGCCTGTGCCACGCAGACGGCACCCAAGCAGCACGTCGGCAAGCCGGCCGACACCGGAGCGCACACGGCCGTGTGTCTCGATCCACGAGGTGAGCGCTCCTCTGGTACCTCCGACCGGCTCGAGCTCCTCCGCCGGCACTGCGGCGATTGGATCGGCCGCGAGAGCCGCGGCGAGCGCCGCCGGAGACGGCGGGGCGGCGAGCGCGAGGACGGGGAATCCCTCCCCGAAGAGCGCGGCGGCGTCGTCGGGCGCGTTCTCGGATGCCTCGACCCGTGCCGCGGCGGCGTCGTGGACGGCGACCAGCGCCGGTGCAGTCGGCGGCACGGCCGGATCGCCGCCCGGGACAATGCCGAAGCACGCAAGCGTGTCGAGGGCACCGGTGACATCCGATTCCGGCGGTGCCGGCCCGACGATCGTAATGCCGGCGAGCTCGGAGACTGCCTGCGCGAGCGCTGCGCGCGCCGCGTCGAGCCTCGCCCGCCGCTCGCCCGCATCCACGTCCGGAAGCGTGGTCGTCAATGCGCTGCTGTCTTCTCCCTCGAGCGGCGGAGGGCCGCTCACGGTCCCGCCGCGATCCTGCGGCCGGGCAAGGTCGAGTCCCGTGCCGATGCGGGCACGGCTGAGCAGCTCATGCACGCCCTCCGCCGTCGCGAGCAAAGTGGCGAGCCGCGGTTCGGTCAAGTCGATCGAGTCGCCTTCGAAACCGAGATTCCGCGCCTGCCGGAGGACGCGGGGGGCAAGCGGCTCGTAGACGAAGTCGAGCGCGCCGAGGCCGAGGTCCGACAAGGGGATCGTCCTGACCGTTTCACCCGCGCGGACGCTGACCGCGATGCCGGTGGGATCGCCGAGAACATGGCCTGCCCAGGCTGCGACGCGAGGTTCGACGCCCGCGCGAACGCCGTCGACTGGCCAGCCGGGTGCCGGCGGTGGATCCGCGCCGATCAGGACCACAGCGCGGTTCGTGATCGACGTGCCGGTACGCGGGGTCGAAGTCACCTGAGGCTCCGCCGTTGCGCCCTCACCGCGGTTCAGCGCATCGAGCGCGCCCGCAGCGCGCGTCGGATTGCCGCGGACGATCTGGTGCACGCTCTCTGCGAGCAGCAGATCCGCGACCGCGTCGACCGCCTCGGCGAGTGCGTCCAGGACCCCGTCGACCGTGTCCAGCGAAGAGGAATCGGCTTCCTGCACCGCGGCGAGAACCTCGGTGCGCGGGAGCCGCGACAGCGCAAGCCCGTCGCAAACAGCGCGGGGTGGGAGCCCTTCCGGCGTCCCCTCCGCGGTGACGACGGGCGGCGGAGCGAGCCGGCGCACCACCTCGACGGCGACGTGCGCTCCGCGTTCGTGCAGCAAGCGCTCGGTCCGGTAACCGAGAAGCGCGCCGAGCGGCTGACCCTGACGCACGCCGTCGAGCAGGCCGAGCGCCGTTCGGACGCGGCTGCTGGAGAGGTCGATCGCGAGGGCACTTGCGTTCGGGTCGCGGGCCGCATGCGAGAGGTGACCGGCGCGCAGCACCGCGGCCGTTGCCGCCTGCGCGAGCGAAGGCGCGTGGATATAGCCGCCGCCAGACGTGTCCTCGAAGAGCGGTGCCGGTGTGTTGGGCGGTGGCTGCGCCACGGCTGGGCGCGCCTCGCGGCGGACGAGGTCCTCGACGGCTCCGTACGCGCCGAGCGTGATGCCCGTCGGCGTCGACGCTCGCAGGTCCGACAGACGGCGCGTCGCGAGGCTCGTCACCCACGCGTCGAAACGGTGGGACGCAACGTCGATGGCCTCGCCGAGGAGAAGCGCAGCGCGCTCCGGCGCGAGACCCGTGACCGCCTCCGCGGCCTGCACCGTCTCTGCATAGTCGCCGTGCCTCACCGTGTCGATGAGCCCTGTGACGAGCGCGCGGTCGATGTGATCGAGCACTCCGGTGGTGCTCCCGTCCGCCTGCCGCACGGATCCGGCAAGAAAAGACGCGGTAGTCGACCGCGCCTCGCCGATCCGGAGCGTCGCCGTCGTCGACAGCATTCCCGCTTGCACCACAGCGGGGTGATCTACGCGTACGTGCGCCTCGATGAACTTTCCGGCGGTACCGCCCTTGGCGTCGATCATCCCGGCCCTGACCCTCTCGAGCATCACCGAGCGCCGCGCCAGAAGCGTCAAGAGCGAGGTGAGGGTACGCGGATCCTCCGCCTGGAGGTCCCGCGTCGGCCGTCCGCGCAGAGCCCGCAGATAGGTGGAGATCGCCTGCCAGGCCGCGGTGGCCTGGTCCGGGCGGCTCCGCGGATCGACCGTGTACGGCAGCTGGAGGAGCGGCACAGGATCGGGCCGACCGACGAGCTGTCCGACGTACGGGAAACCGGAGATCCCGAGCGACCGGAAGCCCAGTAGCGCCAGCCACCGCTGCCTGTTGGCCTCTTGGGCCGGCCCTTCGATGCCGGCGATGGTCGCGTGCGGGATGTAGCAGACGTTCGCGCCGACCATCGACCGCACCCCGACTGTTGTCGAGACCGCCGATTGCGAGAGGACGTCGACCATTCCCTCGTCCGGATTCGCTCCGCCACGTACGACCGGCGCATGGAGGACGCCGTCGAGCCACCAGGAAAGCGCCAACTGAAGGAAGCCTGCCGCGCGGACGATACCCGGCGGCTCGCCGCCCGGGTGCCAGTTGCGCAGGCTGGTCACCGGAAGCACCCCGTACGGCTGGCGACCGATCCGGAGCGGCGGCAGCGGTCCGCGCCCGCGCACCATCTGCACCGCGTGCCGGCGGATGTCTGCAATGTCGGCGTCCTTCGGTCCGGGCTGGACGAGGCTGTCGAACCAGTAGCCGAACGCGGCTGGCCAGACGAGCGCGTTCATCTGTCCGGCGGCTGCCTGCTCGGTCTCCCCCGAATTGGCTACGCCGCGGAGGACGTCCGCGCTGATGCCGAGAGAGCGCGCAAGGAGGGCGCCGTCGCTTCCGTCCGGCGGCGCGGGAGTCCGCCGCTCCACGATGAAAGACGCCGCGGCGTTATCCGCTCCGGTGAAGCCGCTGCGCTCCCGGGCCGTGTTGTTCGTGGGCGTTCCGACGCGCAGGACCTCGAGCCCGCGCGAGTAGCGATGATTGGCGAGCAGCTCGCCGACGCGGACGCTCGCGCCCGCGGGGTCGAGCGAGCCGAGTACGCCGAGGACGACCAGCCGGTCGATCCGCTCTGTCCCGGGCGGGAGCTCGAGACGGACCAGGAGCCCTGCCCTCTCGGCCGCCGCGGCGTCGATCATCCAGTGCATGCCGTCGGGCAGGGTCGGCCCGTCATCGTTCACCGGCGGCGGAGGCGCGGACGGATCGAGGCCGAGCTGAACGCTGTCGGCGACCGGTCCCCCGAGCGCTCGCGCGATCTCCGTCCAGGATGCCTGTCCGCCGCTGCCCGTCCGCCGATACGCGACGGCGATGAAGCGATCCGGAAGCGTCCGCGCGAAGGCTGCGCGTGACCAGGCGCCCGCGCGCCGCGGCGGGTCGCCGAAGACCGGCTGGTCCGGGAGCTCTGCGCCGGCGGGAACGGGCGCGGCAGGGCGTGTGCCACCGGTGGGAGCCGTCTGGTCCGCAACCCAGGCAGCGCGGTGCGAGCTTCCGATCGCGTTCACGAGTCGAATCCAGGCCTCACGCTCGGCATCGGTCGCACCGGGCTCCGCGGTTCCGCCGCGCCAGATCTGGATCCAGAACGCGTGGCCTGCGTCTACCTCCGACTCGGTCAGCTCCGGCTCGTGATCCTCGACGTGGACCTCGTCGGGGAGCACCCGGATCAGCAGCGTGTCGTCTTCGAAGCGCGTCTCGAGCCCGACCGGAAGCAGCGCAACGGGGACGGTCGCCGGAGCGATCGCGTCGCCCGCGTCCACGAGGTCGACGAGATCGACGAGGGTTTCGTCCAGCCTCGACCTCGCCCGTTGGAGCGAACCGAAAGCCTCGTTTGCTTCGGAGGCCGCGGCGTCGAGCTCTGCCTGAGCCGCCGCGACGTCGCCGACGCCCGTCGCTCGCATCCGCTCGAGCGTCTCGCGCGCCTCCGCGAGCCTCGTGTGTGCGGCGACGTTCGCGTCGGCGGCCGCAGCCGCGCCGGCACGAAGAACTCCCAGGTCCGGCAGCGGACTCACGGTGGCGGCGGTTCCTCCTCGGGAGGCGGCAGCAGGTCCGCCGCACGGATCGCAACGCGCACCGGATGCTGATAGGTCAGGTGCGCCTGGACTCCCGCGGAGTCGCCCCAAGTGAGATTCTCAAGGAGCTGATCGCGGAGGACCGGTGGATCGGCGATCGCGAACGGCGCAGGCGTCTGCTCATTGCCGTCGGGCGACATGTGGCTCCACGCGAGGTCGTTCGCCGACGTCGGCACGTCCGGCGTCTCGGGCGAGGGATCGTCGAGCCCAAAGCGGGGCTCCGACGGAGGCTGCGCGATCACGAACCACCACGGATCACCGCTGCCGCGGAGCTCCTCGGGGGAGATCGCGAACCCCACGAAGCTCACGTCGGGCGGCAGATCGCCGCGGAACGCCGGCAGCTTGATCGTGTCGTCGTCCAGCGCGAGCTCGTCACCCGTCTGCTTCGCCCGGCAGAGGTAGACGATGGAGCCTGGGTAGCGGCGCAGCAGCTCGCTTCGCAGCAGCAGTACGGCCTCGCCCGGCACGCCGACGAGCAGCGTGTCGACGAGGTGGCCCTCGAAGAGGTGAACGTGGCCGATGTCGTTCGGCTCGTCGCCGATGCGACCCCAGAAGCGCTTGAACGCCGTCCCGCGCAGGTCGCTCGGGTACTCCCGCCAGAGCAGCTCGCGCATGAACTCGTGGTTCAGGCCGACGAGGTGCGCCGCGACGAACGATGGATTGGTCCGGACGAGGGTAGCCGTATCGGGCGGCACGAGCTCGAGTCCCGGCAGCATCCAGCCGTGCCCGAGATCGCGCACTGCTTCCCACATCGGATCGAGGAACTGCGGGCACCCCATGACCTCGTCCAGGTCGTCGCGGGGCACCACGTCGCGAATCGTGCGCACGTCGAGGCGAGCGTGCACCCGCGCGGGGATCGTCACTTCCGGGTTGAAACTCGCCAGCAAGCCACTGCGCGCAGAGCCGAGGTCGAAGACGGGGCCGGCGGCGGGCGGAGGCGCATCGGCCTGCGATGCGAGGCGGTCGAACGCCGCGGCGGCCGCGCCGACGAGCTCTCTCGCCGCCTCGAGATCGGTCGCGCCGATCACTCTGGCCTCGGCCTCCGCGAGCGGGACGCTGAAGGCCCCTGACACGAGGCGTTCGAGGGACGCCTGGGCCGCGGCCGCCGCGGTCAGCCCGCTCGCGACGTCGTCGAGCTGGATCGTCGCATCGACCATCCCGTTGGCCACCTGCGCGAGCGCGGCGATCGCATTCGGATCGCGGCGGAACGTGTCGAGACGGGTTCCGGGGTCGGTGACCGGATCGGCGGAAGCGATTGCGACCGGGACCGTCGCGCGCTCCGTCAGGGCCGCCCAGCCGCCGTCGTCGATCCGCGCCACGTTCCGCGAGCCCTCCGCGATTCCCTTCACCGTGTCGCTCTCGATGATGACGGTGCCCCCGCGGAAGATGACGCCTCCGCCGATGACGTTCACTCCGCCGGGCGGCTGGAACACTACGATCGGCCTGCTCAGAGGCTCGAATTCCGGGATGATGCGAACGTCCGTCGCCAGCCGGCCCGTCAGTCCGTGTGGAACAAGAGGCGTATGGAAAGGGCCGGGCGAGAACGGCCCCGGCGGCAGGTGGGGCGGAACATGAGGCGGCGCGTGGGGAGGCGGCGGTTGAGGGGGCGGCTGCTGCGGCGCCGCTGCGGAGAGGAGTGCCGAGACGGCGCTTGCCGGCACTGCGCCGAGGCTCGCGACGACGGACACGCCGCCGACGTCGTTTCGCGGCGTGGCGGTGCGAACGTCGTCTCCCCGCGGCAACGACTGGGCGCCCGCTGCGAGGGTGGTGAGAGCCCGGTCGAAGCGCGTCGCATCTTCCGGTTGCGTATCGCCGACCGCGGCGAGAGCGGCCGACGCGCGCTCGGGCCCGATCACCTCCGTCGCCGGTCGCATCGAGCTCACGCCGTCTGGGCCTCCGACCGGCGCGGCGAAGACCTCAGCCGAGAACCGCGTGACGACGGTGTCGGCGAAGGCTGCCAGGCCCGCCGTCCGCGCCACCGCCGCGCCCGGTCGCGTCATCCGCCGAAATGCCGGCTCCACCGCCACGTCCGGGAGGCGACTGTCTCGAATGGCCTTCGCCAACGTGACAGCGGCGCCGGCCACACCCGCGACGCGCTTGTGCGCGGGAGCCGAGACAGCGACGAGCGTTCCGCTCTCGAGCGTCGACAGTCGGTCGTGCACGCGCGACGACGCGCTGCGCGCGAACTGTGCCGCGCGCAAGATGCGGTTTGCGGCCAGAACGTCGCCCAGCTGGCGCCACGCGCGCGCGACGAGATCCTCCTGGCGCGCTTGGACGACCTGCGTCCCGAGTCCCGCCGCGATGCGGGTGCGCGCGTCGAGGTTGAGCTCGCTGATCCACGGCGGCGGCGATCCCTGTCCGAGCTCGACTACCAGTGCGTGCTTGTCGCCGTAGATCGGCGGGGCGACGACGGGATTCGGATCGCCGCTGCGGATGAGCTCCGCCGGCCGGTCGAGGAGCACCGTGAGGCTCGCCCGGAAGGACTGCTCCGCAGCGGGGTCGCGCTTTGGGAGCTTGTCGGAGTCGATCGGCCGAAGCGCGCCGTCCAGCCAGACAATCGCGCTCCGGTCGCGGACGTCCACCGGCGGCGGGAAGGACGGGAGCCCGGCCCCAGGCCGCGAGACGTCGAGCGGCCGCGTCCCGACTCCCTCCGGGAGCGGTTTGCCCTGGAGCCGGCGCGCGAGCGCCTCGAAGTCAGCGTCCTCGCCGGTGCGGAACCGAAACGAGTGGTACACCGGGAGGATCGCCTCCGCGCCCGGCCGCCACGCCGGCTCGAGCGTCAACTCATTCTCCGGCGTCACGTCCTGCCCCAGGCCCGCCAGCCGGCCCACGTCGAAGGCGGGCACGACGGCGGCGAGGTACCACGTGAACGGAGCGAGGTGGCGCGGGCACATGAGCCGCGACACGGTCAGCCGCGGGTCGCCGTTTTTGAGAATGTCTCCCACCTCTTGGGGGTCCGTTGCGATTACCTGCGCGTGTGCCCAGAGCTGGGACGACGTGAGGTCGGGGAGCTGGTCGGCCGCATCGCTGGGAACGTGCAGCCGGGGTAGCGGCGACCCGTTGCTCAACGTGCACTTGTGCTCCCCCTCGAGATCGACGACGGCGAGCACGATCCACGGCCTCAGCCGCTCGCCGACGGCGGCAGCCGGCGTGAAGAGCCATGGCAGGTCCGGCCGGTCGAATTCGACCTGGGCGAAGTAGTTGGGCTCGACGCCGACCGCGCCGGCCACGGGGTCGGTGCGAACGACCTGGTTGGAGACGATTCCGATCACGTCGCCCGGGCCGCGGACAACCGCCTCGTGGGGAGGCTGGGGCTCCGGAACATCGGAGACCTTCACGCCGACGAGTGCTGTCGCCAGCGCGCGCTGAGTGCTGCCGAACGTGTCCGGCTGCAAGATCGACGCGGCAAATCCGCTGCGGACGAACGAGAGGAACTGGTAGGTCACCGGGGCCATCAGCCCTTCACCTCGTGCGCCTCGACGACGATCAGCCCGGCCCCAGCCGCCGCTGCCGCGTAGGCCGCGGAGGCAGAGCTGAACACGCCAGGTGCGGCCGCCGACGGGGCCAACGTCTCGGCCGAGGCGACGCGAAAGGCGCTCCCGGTAACTCGCACCCTTTGGTCCGGGCCGTCGAAAACCGTCGCGACGTGGAGCCCGGAGCGCCCGATCGCTCCGATCTCGACCGCATGCAGGAGAAGGCGATCGTGCAACGTGTCGGTCCGCCGCCGCCGCAGTTCGGGGATGAACACCGTCTCGTAGATCGCAGTGGTCGGCTGCGATGCCGACGACGTGGTCGCCGTCGAGCCGAACGCAACCCCGTCCTGGAACGATTCGAACGAAGGCCGCGACAGCTTCTCGCCGTCGCTGAGGTCCTGAAACTGCGCGGCCGCGAACTGCCCGATAGTCGGCGCCGGAGACGGGGCCCCGTCAATCGCGATCACGTTCACCGTCGCGGTCCCGCCCCTGACGTGGCTGCGCCCGATCCGCGTGATCGGAACCCCGAGCGGGACCGCCTGCTGCCGCACGCTCAAACGGCCGTACGGGTGGACGCCGAGCTCTTCGCGACTGACCGACCGGAAGGTGACGAGCGCGTCACCCTCGGGCGCGATCGCCGTCCAGGCGCCGGGCGCTTGTAGCGCCTCCGCGACGCGAGCGGAGGCGTCGATCTCCGGCGGGGTCTCGGCGGCCCCGACCTCCCCCCAGGTCACCTCGAAACCGGCATGGACGGTGAAGAAGAGGAAGTGGAGGCTCGCCGAGCCCTTCGCGTGCCAGGGGCTGGGACCGTCAAGCAGGAGGTCGACGGAGACGCCCGCGATCGACCTGCCTCCGACCCGCAGCTCGAGGCCGATGTCCATGTGAATCGAGAAGCGGAACTTCGGCTCCCACTGGACGAGGGCGTCGAAGTCGAGCCAGCCGTGAACCGACGCCGGGCCCGCATCGATGTCCAGCGAGGCGTGCAGCCCGATCTGGAACGTGTTCGACGTGACGGCCAGATACGCCTCGGCGCGGATCTTCGTGATCGGGTTCGCCGAGATGTCGATTGCGACCCGACGCAGCTTCGGCACCGACTCCGGCGGCGTGAAGTGCGGGTTGAAACCGCCGATCGAGAGGAGGAAGCCCTGCGCGCCGGCCCGCATCGCCGAGTCTCCGGTCAGCGCGAAGGCGGCAACCCGGCTGTCGACGAGCGCCGCGTCGAAGGACACCGCGGGCTGGTCGAACGAGATCACGCCGAGGAAGTCCGCCTTGATGTCGACGATCGCGACGTCCTCGGTCGGGACGGCGACGCGGAAGCGCCCCAGGATCGCGAGCAGCGCCGGCGACGGGAACGCCAGGACGACCGCCACGGACAGCTGCACGAACGAGTTCGGGCGGCCCCACCCGAGCTGCAGCATCGGACCGGCCACCCAGCCGCCGGGACGTGGCGGGAACACCGCCGCCATCGTCTCGACGATCGCGGGCGCGTTCGCGACCGGATCCTTGGGGAAGAGCAGGCGCCCAACGGCGCCGTCGTGCAGCCCGGCCTGGAGCTTTGCGATCTCGACGGCGACGTTGATTCCGACCATCCCCCCGACGCCGGTGAGCGTCAGGCCGAGGAAGATCTCGATCCCGGGATCGAACTCGGCAGAGACGATGACGACGAACGACCAACCGTCATCGGTCTCCCGCAACAGGCCGGCTGCCTTGAGCTGGATCCCCCTCTGGCAGAGCGCGAGCGACGCCTCGAGCACTCCGCCGTAGGTCCGGCGCGGCGGATCGAAGAAGAGGAATCCGCCGCCCTTGACCGGGCCGATGTCGATCGAGACGCCGATTCCGCGCGGCGCGACGAAGTCGAGAGCGAGATTTCCCGCAGTGCCGAGGTTGCCGTGAACAATCGGCGCCCCGTCTTCGTCCCCCGGCGGGGAAGGGAGAGTCCAGACCAGTTTCGCACCCATTTGATCGACGATCACGCGGAAGGCGGAACCGAAGGCGACGGTGAACGCGGCCGTCGCCTTGAGCGCCGCGCCGGCGCCCTTCTCGTCGTCCTCGACGGCGAGCGCCACGGTGATGCTGCGCACCGTCAGAACGCTGATCGACTTGTTGACGGGCACGGTGACGGTCATCCCGGCGCCCCCGGCGAACGTCAGGTGGGGGCGCGTGTCGAGGAGCAAGTCGACGTCGAACGTGAATTCGACGCCGTCGCGCGGCACGACCGAGCCGAGGAATCCCATGGACTCCTTCGGCACGACGAACGCCCCGTCGCCAATCTGCAGCCGAAGGCCTGTCGGGTCACCCAGCTCAAGCCCGGCCACGAAGGTCCCGATCTCGAAGTGCGTTCCTTCTTCGGGCCCGATCGTCCATGCCTCGGCGACCTCCTGCTTGCGCCGCAGCAAGAGCTTCGCGTTCGTCCCTGCACCGCCCGCGACCGCGAAAGAGGGTTGGCCGAAGAACGCGTCGACAGCGTTCGGAACGTCCGCCTTCAGCACCAACTCGAGGTGCTTGCCGATCGGAAATGTCAGCCCGGCACCGAGGTCGAGGGCGAGGAAGACCCCCCAACCGCCGTCGGCAGGCGGAACGACGGCTGCCGAGATGCCCGCGTGCTCCTCCGTGCCTGTTTGGAGGTCGTGATGCGTGAGCACGACGGTCGCCATCCGCTGGAGGACGTCCGTCGCGTGCGGATGCGGAGGCGCCGGCTCCGGATCCCAGCCGAACAGCATGTCGGTCGTCCACGTCTCGCCGGCGGCGTCCTCGAACGGGATCACCAAGCCCAGCACTGCGAGCGCGGCACCGAGGATGATCGACAAGTTGTCGGCCGTGGCTTCATCGTCCGCGGGATGGCCGAGCAGGAAGCTCCCCCACTGGTCGTGCGCGCGGAGGGCTTCGCCGAGAAGGAGCCGATCCTCGGAGACGAGGTGGAGCGCTTGCAAGAAGGCGACCCACGTCGGGTCGTTCAGGCGCAGCCGCGCGAGCGCGACGGCATCGAGCATCGTCGCGAGCAGGTTCCAGGCGTCGTCGACATCCTGCACATCAGCGGCTTCCTGGACGAGCGATACGAGGACGGCCATTGCCTCCGTGAGCTCCGAGAGGAGCTCGAGCATGTCGGCGTCGCCGCTCTGCACCCCTGCGTGGGCCTTTGCGTGCAGCGTCTCGAGCAAGCCCGCCGCCTCCTGAGGCGACGGCGGCGCGCCGCCCGGTTCCGTGCCTCCGGCCTGGCCGAGCAGAGCACTCCGCCCGTCGGGGTCGCCCAGCGTCGTCGCCACCTCGTGGCCGACGTCCACAAGAATGTCGACGAGCAGCGCGACGGCGTCCCTGGGCAACCTCAGGCTCCCGGCCCGACGCGGGCCGGCACGGGCACGGGGTCCGGCTCGAGCTGCGTCTCGTAGAGGATGTACGCATCGCCCTTCTCGTTCGGCTCAGGCTTCGGCCGCAACGAATAGAGCGCCTGACTGACGTGGATCCCGTCGCCTGCAGTCGCGAAGGTGACGATGCCGACGTTGTTCAGGAACTGGAGCCCGCGCGCGAGGGCCGCCGTTCGCAGGGCCTGCACGTGCATCGCCGTCAGGTCGCCGTACTTGTGAACCGCGCCGGGATCCACAGGCAGATCGTCGGGCGGCTCGGCAACCCGTGCGCCCACGGGGCGATCGCCCGGCGCGCGACCGTCGACGAGAGGCGCAGCGCGCCAGATCCAGTCGGGCGGACGCTCGAGGGCGTGCGCCGCCCGGAACAGCTCGTTCGACAGCACTACGGGCCCCGTCTGCACGCGCAGGCGAGTCGACGGCGGCTCCTTCTCGAGGTCGGTCACGACCGGCGGCAGCGTCGTGCTCCACCCGAGACGGGTCATCGGGAAGCCGATCTTCTGTAGCCCCGTCGCGAGGCCGTTCAGGGCGATCAGGTTGTGCACGGTCCCGGGCGCTCCGATGTCGGCCGCGCTGTCCTTCCAGTCATTGCGCGCAGCGCTCGACGTGAAGTGGACGATGCGGCTCGTCCGCCCGCCGCCCGTCCAGTCCATCGCATACGCGGTTCCGTAGTGGACGTCTCCCCCGAGCACGACCACACGCGGATGGTGGGACAGCCGCTCCAGGAGGCGCTCGAACGCGGCAGGGTGCGCACCCCAGTGCTCGACGTCGTAGTACTGCTTCCCGCTGGGTCTCCCGAGCTCGAGCCCGCTGATGTCTCGCTGCTCCGCCCGCTTCGTCTCCGTCCGCGCGATATTGATCAGGTCGTACTTCGTGACGAGGACCGGTCCGCCGAGCTCGGTCAGCAGCGGTGGCCCAAACACCGGCGCGGGCGAGACGACCACGAGGACGTGACCCTCGGTAAGACCCTCGAGTGCCTGTAGCGGGAGCTGCTGGTCGAGCGACGCCAGGCTCAGCAGCCCGGGTGGAGAGATGGACGTTTCGTACTGCCGCCGCATCCGCGTGTCCAGCACTCGCACGTGATGCTTGGGCCCGTCGACGCTAAAGGAGAAGTCGATCAGCGGCTCCGCATCGGGCGCGAGCCCCAGGGCCTGTTCGACCCCCTCGCTGGCGTCGGCCCGCGGCAGGCCGCCGTTCCACCCCTCGGGGAACATCGCGGCAATGTCTGCGAGGAGAAGGTTGCGGATCTGGTTGGTCATCCAGAGCTCCGGGACGTTCCCCCACGCCTGGCAGATCGTCTGCGCTGCGAGCGCGTTGCGGATCAGGGCGCGACCGAAGACGTTCCCGGTCGTCCGCGACCGGATCCCGGCCGTCATGAAGAAGTCATCGGTGACGTCGTGGTCGTCGAGGATCATGTACGTCGGCACGTTGGCAAGCAGTCGGCGGACTTTCGGCACCTCGCGGCGATACTCATCGAGAAGCCTTTTCGCCGGGAGAAACTCGCGGCGGGCCCGCTTCAGCACCTCGGCCGCAGCCTCCGTCGGGCCGTAGAGGGGGCTGATCACGTCCTCTCGTGCGTCCGGCGAAGGGCGGCCCAATTCGACCGGCGCGTCGAAGGGTGACGCGTTCGCGTCCGCAACGAGGTCGGCCTTGAGCTTCCCGGTGAGTCCCGGGTCATTCGTGCTTGCCACCGCCAGCTTGGGCCAGAGCTTCGGGTTCCACGCAACGCAGTACATGGCGAGGAACTCGCCGAAGCCGATCAGGTGGCTGGACGCCCAGTCGGACGTGAAGCCCGCGCTGCCGGTCACACGCTGCCGGAATCCAGCCGGGAGCACGTTCCCGGTCACGCGCAGGGGTGGGGCATTCACGTCGAGCGGCGACGGCACCGCTTCGACGTCGTCGAGGAGATCGATCCCGAGCGCGCTGAGCCCCGGGAGGAGCGCCGCGGCGACGTCGTCGGCGTAGATCTGGTCTCCCGTCAGGAAGAGCATGTGCGGGCGTCCCTCGATCGCACCATCGAGATCGTCGATGTAGTCGTCGAGGAGCCTGAGGGCGGGGTGACCGTCGCCGTGGGGCTTGCGGCACGACGCGTGCGCCAGGACGAGCTCCTCGAGCTCGGCCGGGCAGGTGACGAATGAGGGCAGACGGTTGTCCGCGTAGCCGAGGGCGCCCACCTCGACCTTCTGCTTGGCCGGCTCGGCCGTTCCGTACCCCTCCTCCTCGGAATCCTCGAGGAGCCCGAGGTTCTTGAGCGACTGCTCGGCCCCGCCGTCGGGAGTGAGCCGGACGTCGTAGGAGTAGAGGTGGCCGGGCTGCAGCGCCGCGGCATCCTCGAGATCGACCGTGACGACGACCGCGTGGAAGCCGGCTGCAAAGCGGGTCGTGTGCTCCTGGCCGGACGCGAGCTCCGGCGGCGGCGCCTCGGCGTCAACCTCACCGTCGAAGAGCACGACGCGGATGTTCGCCGGCCGGTGAGTCGCGACGAAGACCGCTGCGTGCCGGGGCTCCACCCGGCGCAAGATCGGACCGAGAAGCAGGAGCGGGAGCTCAGGCACCGCTCACCATCTGCGGATTCACGGCCTAGACGGCGACGTCTGTATGGCGCTCATGGCGTTCCCTCGACCGTTGCGATCTCTGCCCCCTGAGGGACCGCCGGCCGCAGCAACGGCTCAGGGTGACGTTGCCGTGAGTAGCCTCTTACTTCGGCGCAGGAGTGTCAATGCGTGGTTGGCCGTTCTGTCTCTGCCGCCGAAGCTTCTTCGATTTCGTCTGACGCTCCGCGAGCACCGCCTGTGCGGCTTGTTCGATTCCTTTGGGGAAGCCCAGCCCGTGCTCCTCCTCGTCGTGGAGGTAGACGAGCGCGTGATCCGGCCGGTCGGGAAGCCATCTCCGGTACTTGGCAAACCACAGGAGGAGGTGCGCATCCAACTGATTGAGGAGCTCCGCCAGTCGGATTTCGGGCTCGTTCATCTCCGGCCTGGCGACGCGGTACCGAACATCGTTCCGCAGCCATTCGGCCAAGGTTTCATTGATCGGAAGGAGGGCGTGTTCCGTGTAGGCGCGAATGATCTCGTGTAGCTCTGCCTCTTCAGGCCTGAATCGGGAGTGGAGGTGGGAGAACAGGCGCTCGAGCCCTGGAGACTTTGGTACATCCTCCGGATGAGCGGCCTTGAGTTGGTTCTTCAGCCGCTCGGCCAGCTCACGCTGCACAAGGTATGCGGCTCCGCTTGCTCGGAGTAGGGCCTGCAGCTTGAATAACTGCGCGAGACTTTGGGCTTCGGCCCTGCGCCATTCCCCCCAGCTTTCTATGGCTAGTTTGCCGACGTATCCCGCCGCGGCCACGACCGCGCCGGCAGCGACCCCGATCAGTGGTGCGCTGTCTGTGGCGATCATGAATGTCCTGCTGGAGTTGATCCGCTTGCGTGGACACCCTGAAGGCGCCCAAGCGTCCGACAGGGGTGGGTCGATTATGGCACTGCTTCCGTCGTGACCGACCCCGCAGTCCCACCCGCTGGAGAGGCTCATGCTCCAGGGGATGTGCGGTGTATCGGGTCGAGACGAGATGTCCGATCCAACACTCCAATCCCTTGCGGCGCGAGCCGCAAAAGGGACGACGTGGCGCTGACTGAGCTCCTTGCAATCGCGGCCGATGCACGAGAGCGCGGGCGATCACAAGCCGCCGGCGCATGCCACCCGAACGTCGGTTGAGCTTTACCTGCGACTTGCTCGTAGGTCGAAGACGTCGAGCAGCTCGTCGGAACGTCCGGCGGCGTGGCGTGGGTCAGGCCGAAGTAACGCTCGTGGTAGATGAGGACCTCGCGCGCACTCAGGAAGCGGTCAAGGTGGACCTCCTGCAGCGCCAGCCCAACGAGCAGCCGGGCCTGCAGGTCAGTGACGGGGGTCGTGACCGAAGACGTAGAGCTTTCCCGCCGGCGCACGGACGAGACCGGCGGCGGCGCCGATCAGAGTCGTTTCTCCAGCGCCGTTTGGCCCCAGGAGCCCGAAGAAGGAGCCACTAGGGATCGCAGCTCAAGGGCGTCGAGGGCGTGGGTGCCGTCCGCATAGACCTTGGTCAGGCGGTCGACCAGAGTGCCGTCTTCACCGGTTCCGCGCGCATTTGCCGCGGAACTTTCATAGCTCCCCCGCGCCGGTCGGCTTGCAGTGCATGTAGCCGACGGCTCGCTCAGTTCCAATGGATTTACCTGCTCAGGCGGACAATCGTGCGCCATCCGTTGTCTGATTAGACGCGGTCTTCGCCGGCGAGCGCCGCGCCCAGCGGCGCCGTCCGTCGCAACGGAGCTGGATGAAATCAGCCGCACTCGCAATTTGGCCAATTTGCGCGATTTTTATGTTTGAAAACGGCATTCTCCGCGTCAACGGCGATAACCTAGGGACCGAGCTCAGAGAGGAGGTGACGATGCCTCAAACGACCCTAGCTCCGTCGATGAGCGTCGTCGAGCGCTTCTCGAAGGTCTCCGCAAGAGACTTCGAGCATGAGCTCGAGCGGATTTGGGCCGGCATCGAGACCGTCCGAGAGTCCGTCGTTGACGGCGTGCGCGACGAGAAGCTCACCCCGATCGAGGGCATCTCGATCCTGTCCTGCACGACTGGGCAGCTGCTCGGCTACCAGGCTTTCCACGGTCAGCCGCAGCCGGCTGAGCTTCTTCCGTATTTCTTGGGCGGCAAGCGGCAGTAGCAAGCCGGAGCCGCTGAGGCCGGGGGCGTGCCGACGGCCGCCCCCGGCCGCGCTTTGGAGATTCGTGGATGAGTCCGCGGAGGAGGTCGTGGCTGGCGGAACGGTGCCCTGCGTCAGAAGGACGGCGAAGATGCCGATAAGAAGTCCTACCGCGACCGCCGCGCCGATGCTGGTCAGGTCGCCCGAATTGAGCGTTTTCGACCAAGGGCGGGCTCGAGGAGGGCCGACAGTGAGCCGGAACCAGGCCCACACCCTGATCCCAACGACCTCTTAACGGTCGACGGACCGTCCACCAACTGCGAGCGGCAGGGGCCGGCGGCGTCGACCGCCGAGCGCCCGAGCGGTGAGGTCAACCCGGGCTATCGCTGATGTGCGCCATGGTCCCGCCGCCAGGCACGGCGTAATAGACGGCGAGAAGCGCGTTGACCGCCAGGCACGCTGGCGCACTGACCAACGCGAGACCGATGGAGAGGGCGTAGAGCGGCGCGCCGATCACGAAGCGCCGGGTCCGCGAGCGCACCTCGGATGGCGGTAGGTGAGCCGCGGGCCCAACCTCTGCGCCACGCGTGATGTACAACCACATCCCGCCAAACGACACACCCATGAGGGTCATCGTGAGGGCGTACACAAGGGCCGCGGCGCGTTCGTCGCTACCGCCCGCCTGCATGTACTCGGCAAGCAGGCTCGTCGGCCAAGGGATCAGCGCGACCCAAAGCAGAAGATTCAGGTTTAGAAGAAGCAGACCGCGATCCGCACGCTCGACGTAGCCAAACACTGCGTGGTGGTTGATCCAGATGATCCCGATGATGGCGAAGCTGACGACGTACGCGGCATAGGCGGGCCAATCATCGAGCAGCGCGTCGGCGAGCCCTCCGTGCTCGACCTTCGGAACCGGAATCTCGAGGACCAGCAGTGTGATCGCGATCGCAAAGACGCCGTCACTGAACGTCTCGAGCCGGCCTGTGGGCATCACGCCGGATTCTCGCAAGCGGGCCTGCCTACGCATGGATGATGGTCAGCTGATCTCTTCAACCCCCGATGCGGCAGCCCGATGTGCAGGTGTTTCGCGTGGGAGAGGATTCCCGCCCCCACTGGTGGGCGCTTCAGCGAATGACCTCGATCCTGATACCGGGATGCATTACCTGCCAGACGCGAAGCAGGAGGTCGAGCTCCATCTCGGCCTGCTTCTCCTGCAGCGCGTGCGGGAGCGCGACCTCGAGCAGGTCGCTCCCCTCGATCCGCTCGCCCATGCACTCTCGTCGGCGCAGAAAATCAAGCACGAGGCTCCGCCTCTCACCCTGTGCGAGCGCCTGCTCAGCCGCGACAACGAGTCCTTCGACCTCGACCACGCTCTCCGCCAGGAACTCGAGCGGCCCGTCGTCGAGCACCACCTGCGCCAGCCCGGCGCGGTCGCGCAAGACGAGGAATGAGACGCTGCCGAGATCGCGCCTGGCGTGCACCCAGCCGGCGAGCAGCACGCGCTCGCCCACGTGCTCCGCAAGCTCCGAGGAGTAGATGGGTTCCACCGAGTCACCTCCTTCCGCACAGTCGCCCTACCTGTGTGGGCGGGAGGCGTCCCCGCTGTGCTACCGCACTTCGCCGCCGAAGCGGCCTCGTTACGCCCGATCACGAGGGCCAATCAGACGACTAGGCGGGCGTCGCTCCGCGTCATCGCCGTCAACTCGAGGATACAAGCCTTCAGAGGTCCGTCGCCGTTCCGGCAGTAGCCCCACCCGCTGCACGCCAGCTCCATTCTCCGCGGAGCGCTCGCAGGGCAACGAGTAGCTCGATCAGCTCCCATGGCAACGAGCAGGCCGATCAGCGCAGCACCAACGACATGTGAGGTCCGTGGCACGGTCTCTCGGGATCAGCCATTCCCCGGCGAGTGCCTACCGGGTAGCACCGCTGGCCTCCAGGTTCTGCCAACGCCCGAGTACTGGCTCCAAGACTGGCCGTGCAGGGATAAGTGGTCTACGCGCTCATCACCTCACTCCTTTCGGGTGAGCGCTCGGACAGGTGACGGTGTTCGCCCCGGAGAAAGGCCCGCGGACATTCCTCACACCCCTCTATGGGTGATGTTCCTGCGCTGGAAGCGATTCACAGTCTGACTGGCACTTCTGCCTGCGGCACGTGACGGAGGACAATTTGCGGCAATCCGTTTCAAACGACGAGCTCGCGCGCTCGTATCAACAGCTCGCGCAGATCTACCAGGATCTGCTGTCCCTGGATTCGCTCGACGCGTTGCTCGAACGTCTGGTTGGGACGGTTCGTGGACTCATCCCCGTAAACAGTGTGCTGATCGTGGAGGCGGACACGCCGAGACGGGAGTTGATCCCCCTTCGCGCTGATGGCACCTGGCCGGCTGATTTTGCTCAGAAACGGCTTCCCTTCGGAGAGGGACTCATTGGTCTGGCGATGAGACACGGCAAGCCGATCCTCGCCAACGAAGCTCACCGAGATCCGCGGGCAGGACACGTGATCGGCACGCCGGAGGCAGAGCCGGAGGCGATCATTTCGCTGCCGCTTGTAGCCCACGGGGTCGTGATCGGAGCGATGAGCCTGTACCGCGAGGGTGAAGGCAGCCACTTCTCCGACTTCGAGTTCGAGCTAGCACAGAGCTTCGCTGATGCGGCGACGCTGGCGATAGAGAACGCGCGCGTCCGAGCAGAGCTTCTTGACCAAACCCGCCGTGATGAGCTGACCGGCGTACTTAACCGTCGCGGTTTCGACGATCTACTTGAGCGCGTCATTGCTACGTCCCCCTCCGACAGAGAGATTGCAGTGCTCCTGATTGACCTCGATGGGTTCAAACGCGTCAACGACCGGCACGGGCATGCCTGCGGAGACAACGTCCTTCGGCACGTAGCCCGCCAGATCACCAAAGCCACCCGCGCGGAGGACTGCATCGGAAGGCTTGGTGGTGATGAATTCGTGATAGTCCTCGCCGGGGCGACCAGGGGTGAGGCGAACGAGGTCGCGGGGCGGATCCATTCCGGCCTCGCTTCCACACCACTCATCGACTCGCATAGCTCAATCACCGTCTCGGCGAGCGTAGGAGTTTTCGTCGCGGAGGCGGGCACTGCCAGATCAGCACGATCGATGCTCCAACGCGCCGACGAAGCGATGTACGACCTCAAGGGCCTGGGCTCGACACCGATCAATCGGCCCCGGGCGCTGGAGCGCCTCCACCCGAAGCCCGTGCTGACGCAGGCAGGCGAGGCGCCGCAGGAATCCAGCTGGCACGCCAACGTCTACGACTTGCTCGAGCGACGCTTCCCGCTCCGCCACCCGCCGCCGCTGGCCTGAGGCGCGTCGGCGGCTCGTCGAAAATCGTCTTACTTCCACGCAAGAGGCCTCGCCGGCCGACGTCGCGGGTGGAGACAAACGACAGATCGGCCCGGCCCTCGTTCTCCTCTGCGGGAGACAGCACCTCGACAATCTCTGGCGGCTTGAATCGCATCTCGGAAGGCACGCTCTCAGCGCGTCGAGCCCGCCCGACAAGGCGTCGGCTTAACGCGAATCGACGCCGACCGCACCCCGAGCTGGGCATTCAGCGAATGACCTCGATCCTGATACCGGGATGCATCACCTGCCAGACGCGAAGCAGGAGGTCGAGCTCCATCTCGGCCTGCTTCTCCTGCAGCGCGTGCGGGAGCGCGACCTCGAGCAGGTCGCTCCCCTCGATCCGCTCGCCCATGCACTCTCGTCGGCGCAGAAAATCAAGCATCGAGGCTCCGCCTCTCACCCTGTGCGAGCGCGCGAACTTCCGCAAGTGCTCGGATGAGGGAACTGCCGTTCGATGCCGGCGGTCGCGACTTGCGCCGCTCTCAGGGGCGAATCAATTCTGACCCGGCGAAGCCCCCTAGGATAGGGCTGTGCCCAGGGTCTACGACGCCGAATCGCGCTCGTCGGAGCAAGGCCAAGGCTTGAATGAGCGCCAACGCGTTCCGGCGGAGATCCGCACTGTCTCCTTCCCGCTGTCGGTTCGCGGCTACGACCGCCGGGCCGTCGATGCCTACGTCACTCGTGTCAATCGGCTGATCGCGGAGCTCGAAGCCACCCGCTCGCCGCAGGCCGCGGTCAGACACGCGCTCGAGCAGGTCGAGGAAGAGAGGGCCGCGATCCTCGAGCAGGCCCGGCAGGCGGCGGAGGAGATCACCGCCGGGGCGCAGCAGAAAGCGGAGGAGATGACCGCCCGGGCGAGAGCCGAAGCGGCGGACATCGTCGTCAACGCCAGCGCCGAAGCGGATCGCACGAGAGACCAGGCGGATGAGCACGTCGCCCAGGCAAGAACCGAGGCGGAGGAGATCGTCGCCAAATCGCGCACGGAAGCAGCGGAGCAGCTCCGACGCTCACAAGAAGAGGTCGCGGCTCTGCGCGAAGAAGCGCAGACATGGCTCCACGAGCTCCGCATCGACACCGAAGCCGTCTGGGGCGAGCGGCGCGAGTTGCTCGACGATCTCCGCGAGGTTGCCGTGCGACTCCAGAAGGCAGCCTCGCACTCGGATTAGGCTCGGTAAGCACGGAACCACCCGCGGGTTCCTGCAAGGGACGCCCGGCAAGCTCATTGATTTCGAGTCATACTCGGGGCTGTGGTCAGTGGCCCACCCGCCGAGCCCGACCAGAGCAATAGCGAATTGCCGCCCGACTCATCCGACCAGGGCGGTGTTTCAAGCGAGCTTCGACATGTTCCGGCGGAGATCCGGGACGTCTCCTTCCGCGTGTCCGTTCGCGGCTACGAGCGGGCGGCGGTCGATGCCTACGTGACCCGCGTCCAACGCTTGATCGCGGAGCTCGAGGTGACTCGCTCGCCCGAGGAGGCAGTCAGGCACGCACTCGAGCAGGTTGGGGAGCAGACGAGAGGCATCCTCGAGCGCGCGGGGGAGACGGTGCAAGAGATCACCGTCGCCGCAAGGCAGGAAGCAGAGGAGCGCACTGCCCAGGCGAAGGGCGAGGCGGAAGACATCGTTGGGAAGGCCAAAACAGAAGCGGACCAGATCCTCAGCCGCTCCAAGGCCGAGGCCGAAGCGACCATCGGGCAATCGCGGAAGGAGGCTGCCGAGCATCTTCAGCGCACAGAGGAAGAGGCCGCGGCCCTGCGAGAAGAAGCTGAGGCGCGGATGAGCGAGCTCCACGCCGACACCGAGGCCATCCGAGAAGAGCGCAATCAGCTACTCAAGGACATCCGGGAGATTGCAGCGCGGGTCGAGGAGGCAGCCAGCAGGGCGGATGCGCGTTTCCCACCCCGAGAGACGGCCGAGTCGGCGGAGAAGGGAGTGCCGGAGCGCGAGCCCGAAGCCGAGAGCGAGCAGCGCGACCCAGCTGGGGCGGAGGATTCCCACGATGGAAAATCGAGCCGCCCCGTCCAGCCGGGCCGCTGAAACGCGGGGTTTGGAGAGACGACGCGGGGCTAACATCGCTCGCGTGCATGGCGGCCGTGATCCGATCGGGGACGCCGACTTGTCGGCCGTGAGGCGCTCTTAGCTGAGACGGCGCGGGCGAAGGTACTGCTTGGCCGTGCGAACCTTCCCAACCGTCTCGGCGTCCAACTGCCCTAGCGCGCGCTCGCACCGAATGCGCGGGCATCTGGAATCACCCGCTGGAGATGTCCCATCGTGCGACGCTCGTTGGTCTTGGTCCTCGGACGCGACCGGTAACTCGACAGAGGAGGCAAGTCGAAAATGAGCAGAGTCATCGTGATCAACCACATCACGCTCGACGGCGTGATGCAGGCCCCCGGCCGTGCCGACGAGGACACGAGGGACGGATTCGAGCACGGCGGCTGGTCGCCGCCCTACGGTGACGACGTCATGGGCGCGGCGATGGGCGCGCGGATCTCAACAATGCCCCGAAGTACGTCGCATCAAGGACACTTCACGAGCCGTTGCCGTACAGCAACTCGACCTTGGTGAAGGGCGAAGCCCTCGGCGCAGTCGCCGAGCTCAAGAAGGAGCCCGGCAAAGATCTACACATCATGGGCAGCGGCGAGCTGATCCAATCACTGATGCGCCGGAACCTCATCGACGAGTACATGCTGATGATCCACCCGCTCGTCCTTGGGTCGGGACGCCGCCTCTTCCCCGACGGCAGTTCGTTCACCTCTCTCCGGCTGGTCGACGGCGCAACAACGACGACCACCGGCGTCGTGATCGCGACCTACGAACCGGTTAGCTGAAGGCGGCGCCAGGAGAGCCGGCCACCGGCACGACATCGGCTCCGCGTGCGTGCGAGTGATGATTTTCGCTGCGGCCGGCGGTCTGAGCTGAGACGTTCCGACCAGGCGAAATCGAGCGCACCGCAGTGATTGAGTCGCCGCTCGCGACTCATACGCGGTTCCGCGTTGGGCTTGGCGAAAAGTCGGTCGGCGGAGAGGAAGCCTCGGCTGGGGACTCGCAAGCGCTGTAGCTCCTCACGTCCTGGTGCGGTAGTGGAGGTGAACAAAGCCGTTGCCGAAACGGCGTTCGTCCAGCAGTTCGAGCTTCAGGCGCACATCGTCGGGGAGGGACTGTTTGCCGCCTCCCACGACAATGGGCGTGACGAGCAGGTGGTACTCGTCGACTAACCCGGCCTTGATCGCCTGGGCGGCGAGCTCGGGACCGCCGACGGTGATGTCCCGCCCCGCTGACCCTTTCAACTGCCGGACCGCCTCAGGGTCGAAGTCTCGCTCGATCCGCGTCCTGGCGCTGGATACTGCCTTCAGTGTCCTGGAGTACACGATCTTGTCGGCCGCTTGCCATATCTCCGCGAAGTCCTGGATGAAGGGCGGCTGGTCGGCGAGGGTGTGCGCGGTCTCCCAGTAGACCATCACCTGGTACATCCGGCGCCCGTAGAGGTAGGTGCCGACGGGCCGCTCGAGGTCGTTGACGAAGCTGTGCACTTCCTCGTCCGGCTCAGCCCAGTCGAAGTTGCCATCCTCGTCCGCCACGTAGCCGTCGAGCGACGCGATCGCGGAGTAGATCAGCTTCGCCATGGTGAGCCTTTTTACTATTCCACCGTTGCTTGCGGGGATGCGCGAGGGCCGACGCGCTCGCTGCGAGCCGGCCCTCGCTGATGAGCACGTGCTACGGCCCCGCGCTGTTTCCGATCCGTTCGGCGTCTCCGAGGTTCGAGTTCCCCTCGAGAAAGGAGATTCCAGCGGCCTCGTCGGCGTGCGGGCCGGTGTAGCGGAGTACGTAGAGCCCGTTCCGGATGTCGACGACGTAGATCAAACCGTTCCTGATGATCGGGAAGCTCCAGATGACGACCTTGTTCGGGCCGCGCGAGAGTGCCGGGTCCTCATTCGCCACTGCCGGAAGCGGCGAGGGCGAGAACCAGCCCACCTGCACCGGGCTACCCGGGTCGGAGACGTCGATCGCCTGCTCGCCGCCCGAGTGCCAGGAATCGAAGATCAGGTTCCTCAGCGGGGTCGGGTTGTGCGACGAGTAGGAGTTGAACTCGTTCTCCCCGGGAGCCGGCGTGTATGCGGTCGTGTTCTGGAGGATCTTGTACTCGCCGATGATGTGCGGCCGGCGCGGCTGAGCGACATTCCAGAGGCGGGCCCAGCCCCAGGGCCAGCCGAACGAGGGCACCGTAAAGGTCCCGTAGACCTCGTCGATCGTGAGTGCAAACGGGCGGCCGGGGAGCGGCACCGCCGAATGGCTCTCGGCGCAGCCGGCCGCGGTGTGGCCCGGGCAGTGCGGGCCGGTGCCCCAGGTCGGCAAAGGAACCGGTGTCAGCAGATCGTCGTTCAGGTTCTCCACCGTCCCCGTCGGCACTTGGTCGTTTGCGACCTTGCTCGTGTCGAGGACGCCGAAGCCGCCTCGCAGGTAGGCGAGGTACGTGCGGGTGCCGTCGACCGACGGCGTCATCGAGTGCAGCGAGAGGTCGAAGTCGTAGTTCGCCGGATCGGCCGCCCCTGGGAAGAACTGGTTCCAGTTCCCCTCGGCGACCTCGCCCACAGCTCCGCCCGAGGGCACAGCGCTGATGTCGACAATCATCAGGTTCGGACGCGTCGCGCTGACCGACACGCTTGGAGTCGAGAGCCAGAGCAGCGCCCTGTCGGAGTCTTTCGGGTCGACCCAGAGGTACATCTCGTGCGGCTTCACGAGCGCGCCCGCGTGCGAGGTCGGCACGTAGCTCGAGATGAAGGCCGGATGCAGCGGGTCGGTGAGGTCGAAGAACTTGATGTCGAACGGGAACGTGGTGTCGTTCCCGGGCGGGCAGGCGTGGATGACCGAGCTGCAGCGGAAGGTCATCACCATCAGCAGCTTCTTCTGCGGCCAGACGCGCAGCTCGCGTGTCGTGATCCCAATCTGGCCCGCGTACGGCGGTCCGAGCTCGCCGACCACGGTCGGGTTCGCGGGATCTGCGATGTCGGCGATCAGGATCCCCGGATGCGGGTGCGGACAGGGCTCGACACCGCGCCGTGGGTCGCCGACCCCGCAGGTGTCTGAGCCGTCGGTGCGGTTGCCGATGTAGACGTAGTGGTCGTAGATCGTCAGCGCGGCGTTCATCCCGCGGGCGAAGAGCGGGTTCGCGCCGACGAGCTGGAAGTTGAGCGACGTCCCCGGCGTTCCGCCGCCGGATCCGACCGTGACATCGCTCGAGGCCACGAGCGGTAAAGCCAGCGCCAATGCGAGCAGGGACAGGGCGACAAGCAGACGAGGTTTCATTGCTCCCCCTTCTCGACGTCGATCGGCTTTCGGTGTTCTATACCAGCTGAGCGCCGTGGGCGTGGCCCATGTACGTCAGAATGGGCCGCTTCAGGAAACGCGATCGGACTGAGAGGGGGAGACGATGCGCAAGCTGGCGATTGTGCTCGCCGCCGCCGGTGCACTTGTCTGCGCGGCGGTGGGGTTGGCGGCAGCGTCGCATGCCGACCTGCT